>JACCDZ011131834.1_pt1 | contig 35770 bp, 40 predicted proteins | sample 7449551 | NCBI WGS metagenome assembly JACCDZ01 (sample SAMN15323452, study PRJNA562643) | freshwater metagenome | isolation source: river surface water | place: USA:Blue River Watershed | collected 2017-08-18 | reverse complement strand
CTCGAAGGATCAGATCGATGCTCTGATGGCGCGTGTGCAATATTCCGTATTCGGTATCGGTGGCACGACTTCCACGTTCGCTCATGCGTACCTGGACGGCAAGTTCCTCTTGGCTACCGGATACAGCGCTTGCGTTTCCTCGGAGAACTTCAACGCTGAAATTGGCGAGAAGATCGCCCTGGGTAAGGCTGAAGCTGCTGCCAAGGACAAGCTCTGGGAACTGGAAGGCTACCGTCTGTACTCCTGCCTCCATGACAGCGCCCAACCTTCCGGGGAGGCCGTATGAGCGAAGAAGTCGCACAACAGGAAGCCCCGAACCCCGAGCTGCTTCAGGTCGAAGACCTGGATCATTTCATCGCGCTGCTCACCGACTGGCACAACCGTCAGGCGGCTATTGTGGCCCACCTGCAGCAAGTTCCGCAGGGTGTCACGATGCTGCTTGAACAAGGTGAAGGCGAAGAACCCCAGGAACGGACGATGGAAGGTGACTTCCTCGACGGTTTCCGGATCGGTCTGGGTATGGCGCTGAACTACTTGGGCAAGCTGCCTTTCCTGGCCGAGTACCAAGATGTCCCTCCCGTCACCCACTAAACCAGGAATCCGGGTAGTCGGTTTCGACCCTTCGTTGCGGAACTGGGGAATCTCCAAGGGTGTGCTCACTCCTGGTCTGGTTTCCCAGCTCCACATCGAAGAGGTGGCCGTCATCAACCCAGAACTCCCTACAGGGAAACAGGTTCGGCAGAACAGCCTAGACTTGGAATCAGCCAAGCAACTATGTGCTGCTGCCTTAGCTGCCGCCAAGGGTGCACAAGCCATCTTTGTCGAAGTACCTGTAGGCAGTCAATCGGCGCGTGCCATGGCGTCCTATGGCATCTGTGTCGGTGTCCTGGGGGCATTGCGTGCCACTGGGATTCCCTTCTTCGAAGTAACCCCCACAGAAGTCAAGATGGCTTCTGCCGGTAAGAAGACTGCCACCAAACTGGAAATGATCCAGTGGGCAATCAATCGGCACCCGGAAGCCAACTGGCCCGTGTACAAGCAGAACGGCGAAATGAAGGTCAGCGAAGCGAAAGCCGAGCACATGGCCGATGCCACTGCTGCCATTTACGCAGGCTTGGCCTGCAACTCGTTCCAACAACTGCTGCCTTTCATGCAGCCCAACTAATGAAAGAAACCCATGCAAATCAATCTTAAACAAGCTGAAATCGTCCAGGCTCTGCGTGCTTACGTGGTTGCCCAAGGCATCAGCCTCACCGGCAAGGATGTCGAAATCTCCTTCACCGCTGGCCGTCGTGAAAGCGGCATCTCTGCCGACATCACCATCGAAGATGCCGTGATCCCTGGCTACACCAATGCAGTCTCCGACGAAGCCCCGGAAGTCTCGGCCCATGTCGGCACCCTGGCTGCCGTTCCGACTGCATCGGCTGTGGTTGAAACTGTCGATGCCAACACCGAAGCCAAGGAAGTCCAGGCTGAAGCCCCGGCAGTGGAAGCTGCCCCGGTAGTCGAAGAAGCTCAGGCTGCCGAACCCAAGGCAACCGTCAGCCTGTTCGGCTAAACCGGCTCCAGGCCATGCTGAATTTCTTGAAACAGGTAGGAACCCTCCTACTCGGTATTCTCGTATTCTGCTTGGCCCTTGGGATGGGAGCAGTGCTTACTGCTCTCAGCTCCATCATTGGCCTTGTGGTCATTGGTGGCGTTGCCCTGATGATCATCATTCTGATCATCCGGGAGATCCTTGGAGCCAATGAGTAGAGTTCCATCAACGGAGGGCACCTACAAGTGCCCTCCTTTCATGGTCCTTATTTCACCAACTTGATCGTCGCCAGCTCATCCAACACTCCCGGATATTCCAGAGCACCCAAGCTGAAGGGGTTGTTCCCCAGTTTGTGGGTGAAGCCGGAATCCGTCAGCATTGGTGCCGATGAGAAGAATTGATCCGTCACCAACAACGCCAGGGCACGCCCAGGATTCTCTGCGTACAGATGGGCAATTACCTTCTGAATCCGCAGGTAGTACTTGGTAAACATCACAAACCCCATGTCATTCATGTACTGCAACTTGCGGTGTGACGGCAGATCGTAGTTCACGAAAGAATCCGACGCCAACTGCAGTGCTTCATCCTTGCTCATGGGATTATCCTTGCGTGACATCTTGTGTGCGTACAGTGCGTAACGAGCCACAAAGTCACTGAGCTGGGTAGCATGACGTAATGCCTTGTACATCTGAGTGTCCTTGGCCATATACACCGTTTTGGCTGCACCCAACACATGCTTGTTCAGCTTGCTGGAGTGGTCATCCACGTAATGCACCAGGCGTGACTTGTACGAGTACATGTCGTCATCCGGAGAGACATCTTCCACGATGGACGGCATCAAGCCAGCATCAATCAGCTCCTTGACCGGGTTATGTTCCAGGGCATCCTTCAGACGAATGATTTCCCGTTCCATCTCCTGGCGACTGGTCTTGATATAGCCTGCTGCCAACTGGGTTTCCAGCTCGATCAGTGCTGCAGAGTCCTGACGGTAGTTGCTAACGCCCTTCAAGGCAATCCGATGGTAGCGAGCCATATCCTTGATAGGCACACCATGCCAGTAGAGCAGTGAGATATTGCTACCGATATTGCCCAGCAACGTGCTCAGGTTCTTGATAACCAGGATCTCCTTGGCTTCAGCCACGATTTCCTGCCAGATATCCTCGGCACGACGCAGGTTGTACTCCGCCTTCTCCCCCATCACATGGGTCATCAGGCCAACGAACCATGCATCCACTGCGTTCTTGCGTTCCTTGTGGAAAACATCCGTCACACTGGTTTTGCGATACCCGAAGTTGATGTCCATCAAATCGCTACGCACCATCATGTATTCGGTGCCCCAGATTTCCTTGATGGCTTGCTTGGTGTCTTCCGGCAGCATCCGGTAGATGTCCTGCAATTCCATGTCCTCACTGTCCGGACCTACCTTGCGGTAGGATACGGAACGGGTGGCAAAGTCGGCCAGGTACTGTTCGCGGAGTGCCTCAACCGCCTTGCGGTTGCTCTCCTTGGTGGATTCCTTGTCGTAAATGTTTCCGGCGAAGAAGCCCAGTACCTTGTCGAAACGGTTATCCCGCTTCAACAGATCGTCCTTGTTCTCCTCCTGCATCAGGTAGCGGTAGTCCGTCACCTCGCCCTGGGGATTGAGGATCGGTGCTGCGTAGTTCTCCTCGACCTTGGACGGGTCGTAATTCGGGTCGTAGCGGAATTCCCGTTGAATGGCTGCTCGTTTGTTGGCAGTCATCCTCCGGATGTCTTGCTTGTTGGCCTTCCACTCGTTCAGGTTCTGTACGTTGTCGGTCTTGCTACGTGATCCCTTGGCCGTTTCTCCGGTGTAGGAGAAGATGGCCGAAAGCCAAGGACGCAAACCACCTCCGTCCCGCTTGTACACAAAGCGTTCCGTGCTCTTGTCCGGATCAAGCGGGTCCGCTGAAACACGATTGCCCTTGATGTAGCCTTGGGCTTCCAGCTTGGCCCCTTCCTTTTCCGTGGCAACCACTACTTCCTTCTTCGGATCGTAGATTTCCGGGACGTAGCCCTTCATCATCAAGGCTTCCGAGCCTTCGAAGAGGCGTTCCTTGGACTGTTCCTGCAAAGACTTGTGCAGCTTGAGCACCATCTCGACACCATTACCATCCGTGCGTGCACCTTCGCTGGCCAACAGCTTGCTCAAGGCATTCTTGTGCTTGTCCTTGGTGTATTGGAAGGCGTACAGCGAAACCAGTTGATCAATGATCGGCGTGGCGGTTGCTGCATCGGCTGCAGTCACATAGCTCTCATTGCCCGTACCAAACAGGTGGGCAATGTTGGAAGCGTTCATCAGCAGGTGATGTCCCTTGACCTGGCCTTTCACCATCTTGTAAGCCAGGTTCTTGGCGTAGCGTTCATAGAAGCCACGGGCTTTCCGGTACGGTGCCAGCTGGCCTTCCAGACGCTTGATTTCCTGGCTCAATGCAGCCGGGGAACTGAGCAGAGCAGCCACTTCATCCATGGAGTGATGGGACAGCAGTGCCGAGATATCGGTACGCAGCAACCCTGCCGTGATGGCGTGCTTGTCTTCCTGGGTCAGATCCTTACCCTGGTTGGCAAAGCTCTCCAGCGACACGTTGCCGGTATGGGTGATCAGGTCTTCCCGGATACCCTCACGCAGCTTGGCTTCACGGATCAGACGATGGAACATCTTGTTGCCGTCATTCATACCACGGATCTCGTTGACCACGCCCATCGCCAGGCCGAATCCCTTATTCATCTGGCGATCACGGACTTCCTGGATGTGGTTCATAACCGCTTCCACACGATCCCCGGCTACAGTGCTGACCACTGCCCCTGCAGTACGCACGATGCTGTTCTTGCGATCACGCATCCACTTCGACTGGCTGGCCTTTTCAACCTTGTCCTTCAGGTTGGCCGCCCCCTGCTTCATGGAGTTTTCCACGAAATCCAGGACGCTGGCCTTCTGCAGCATCGGTTCCTTCCGCTTGGCTTCGATTTCCACCAGTTGCTTGACCAGGGCATTCAGCTTTTCATCGGCTGCCTGACCGGCAAAGGTATGGGTCAACTTGCCGTTGAACCATTCCAGTACCTTCTGGAACAGGGATTCCAGACGATGAGCAAAGCTGCCCGAGGTTGCCAACGGGGAACGATCGGTACCCATTTTCAGGGCTGCATTCACTTCCGGATGCGCCAGGCCCAGTGCTGCAAAACGAGCCAGGTGACGGGAACGGTTGCCAGCACCACTTTCCATCTTGAACAGGAAATCGCGGAGTGCCGGTGACAGCGTAGTGCTGTTTTCCATCTTGGTACGTGCTTCCTGGTACAGCTTGTTCAGCTCCACGTAGACATCATGGGCAGTTCCGGTATTGGCGCTCAACGCACCATGCACCGAGGCTTCCACCTGTTCCAGGACAAAAGCCACCTGATCATTCATCGGGATGCTCGCTGCCAGGGCAGCACTACCAAACGGTGCTGCACCCTTGCCCTTGGCTTGGTCCCAGAGTTCCTTCGGCGTGCTGGCCTGCTTGCTTTCCACCAATGCCTTGAAGGTGCCGAAAGGACCATGCAGCTTGGTGACGATACCCGACAGCAGACCACGCAAGTGCTCGTCGAAAGTCGGGGAGATCGTCTGGTCATCCAGTGCCTCATACACCTCAACGGTGGACAGATTCTGAATGGTTTCCATGGCAAAGGAATGTGCTTCCGATGCTTTTCCGTTCTCCGGATTCTGGGCCTGTTCGAACAGTCCAGCGACATCCTGAATCAGGGAAGCCAGGCCGTTATCTACCAGTTGCCCTTCAGCATTCTTGACCGTCATCGGCAGCCCAATGAACTTGGAAACAGCCTTGATGAAACCCATCATCACCGACATGGCCTTGTTGGCCACCTTGGCCTTGGTCATCGGTACCTGAGTCAGTACATCCTGCTGGAATCCAGCATCCGACATGCCCCAGGAAACCAGCTCATGCACATCGAGCTTGAAGCCGTACTTGGCCTTCAGTTCCGGGTTGGCATCGAGATGTGCTTGCACCTTGCCGACCAGGGATTCCAGCGACTTCACCAGCTCCTTGGCTTCCTTGGTATTCGGATGATTGATCGTCTTGGCTAGGGCAGCATGGAGCAGCTCGTGCACAATCAAATCCGAGGTCAAGCCAGAGGCTTTGAATTCCGGACTGAGCACGTAGACCGCTTCCTTCTCACCGTTGTAGGCGAACCAGCCTCGGGCGTTGAACTGCTTACCCATGGCACCATCCTGAGTACGGGAAGACAGCATCTGGATCGGGAAATCCGGGCCTACCAGCTTCATGGCCTTACGCAGCACCAATCGATTGGCAGGACTCAATTTGTCCATGATCAGCTTGGCGATGTCACCCGACTTCTGCAACGGCTGGTCTTCGAAGACATGGACGAGATCCATATCCGAAGCAATGCTGGATTTGCCCAGCTCGCCATACGGAGAATTGGCCGTGTTGGTCTTAACCCCCAGGACCACTTCATTGATTCGATCAATGGCGTTCCAGACACTGTGGGGAACGGTGTTCTTGCCCATTCCATCCAGCAATGCCTGAGCTTCAGCCCGATCAGCATCGGTTACTTCGTATTGGCCACCTTCCAGAGCGTACTGATCCACGTACTGCAACTGAGCCATGGTTTCATACTTGGTCTTGTCCGATTTGTAGGCTGTGTTGTACATATCACTGGCTACGGCAGTCAGTACTTGATGCAAAGGCATCGGCACTTTTTCCCCATCAATCCATTCGGCTTGGTCATTCGCCATCTTCGTCAGACGGTTGCGAAGTTCCTGGATCACCACTTCGGTGTTCTCCTTGGACTGCAACAGGGTATCCATACCCATCAGCGTATTCTTGAAGGAATCACGCATCTCGGCAGCCGGGGAGTAGTTCAACACCGCTTTCCAGGTCGCCTTGTTCAAGGCGTGGGCAGTTTCAATGAAACCCTTCAAGCCAGTGCCATGAGCGTCATGGACGTTGAGTACCTGGCGACCCATCAAAGCCAGGTGCGAAATGGCACTGTCCAGCGAGTGAACCATCATCGGTACCATCGCTACACCAGGCATTTCCCGAATGCGCTGATAGGCTGCGTTGGCCAACTGAAATCCGCCTGCCGTCGTGTTCCCGTTTTCATCCACGGTATCCGGCAAGGCAGTACCGAAACGGGAGGTGTTCTGATACATCCCTTCTTGGGAGAGCTTCCGGGACGACTTGGAAATATGCAGCCCTGCACCCTCACTGTTCTTGGACAGCTTGGCCATGTAGGTCAGCACTTCCGGGTTCAGCTGGGCAATCCGGTCCTCGATCAATTTTTCTTGATCAGCAGTCAAGTCATGGAGTGGGTTGGGGGTCTTTGCATTACCCACCGTGATATCACCCGACTCAATCAATTCCTTGATGACGTTCTGACGGATGCCTTGATAGGCTACGTCGTACAAGCTGAAGGCGGCATTGGCCGTGGTGTTGATCGTGTCCCGAATAGCCAGGAAAGCACTGAATTCGCTTTTCATGGTTTCCTTGACCGCTTCACCCAGGTTCTTGTTGAACACTTCCTCCAGTGCCTTTTCCTGGCTATCAGAGAACTCGAAATTCACCAGGAACTCTTCCACACTGTTGTAGGGAATGGGTTCAGTCAGGGTTTCCGCTTCTTTGAGTAGGGCATTCAGGTTATCCACATAGGCATTCAGATCCTTCTGGCGATCCCCTGCTTTCTCCTCCTTCATCTTGGCGATCTTCTCGAATCCAGCATACGAGGTATCGATGAATTCACGGAACATCGAAGCCACTGCCCCTTTGACCGATGAGCCAAAGAGCATTGCAGTCAGCGGCTTCTTGATGATGTTGCGACCTGCCTTTTCCACCTTCTGGGTGCGCTCGTTGTACAGGGTGCCCGTGATCTTTTCGATCCGGCCAAAGGCAGCCATCTTGTCGGTTTGCTTGGTGATATTGGCGATCACGGCACTGATCGTCGATTCATACAAATCGGTATTGGTGCCCGTACCTCGCCACACGTTGTAGTTCGTGAAGCCAGAACCTTCCTGGAAGAACCCGCCCTTGTTCAGGCGATTCAAGAGAGCCGAGGCATCAGAAGCTGCACCCAAGGACAGATGCGACAGCATCGGGCCATTGGTCACCCCGTCCACTTCACCCATCATCTGGACTTCGAAGGTGAACGATTTACCCTCGCTATTGGCCTTTGCTTCCTGATAGTTTGCCATGGCAATCAAGGCATCCATGGAGTGCATCTTCTCACCCCCAGCCTTCACCCCAGCCACGATAGCCTGCTGTTGAGCAGCAGACATCTCGGCACCCGGTTGACGGGAAGCGATCAGGGCATCCACAGCAGCTTGCAGGATGACTGCACGCTTCTGGGTATTGGGATCTTTGGATTCCGTGTTGAACAGATCCTTGGCTGCAGTCAGGGAACGCGAGTTGTCCTGTTTGTCCGTCTTGACACCAAGACCTTCAGCAACACGCAGCATGAAGCTATCCAGATCCGTGCTGGATACCTCGGTCTTCCAGTCCTCACGGGTCAGCATCCAACGATGGATCTTGCTGGACTGCGGGTTGATCACGCCATCGATACCCACCCGTTGTTGCTTCCAGATTGAGTGAGCCAGGTACAGGGGCTGCTTCAGCTTCAGGGGGCTACCACCCTCTTCCACGGAATTCTCCAGGCTGGAGAAGTACGACACTGCAGCAGACAGCTCACGGATCAAGGCTTCGTTGCTAACCTCTGCCGACTGGATCGAGAACTTGTGCATCGTGGATTCATCGATCTCGGTATAGCCAGCCATCTCCAGGAAGGCTTCTTCACCCAATCCCTGCAACAGGGTCCAGACATCCTCACGAACGTAGTTGGCCACGCTGTTTTCATGGGCCACGATCTTCTTCAGTTCATCGGGGATCGCCTGATCGGTGTTGGCCGTCGTGGTTTGACTGACCTCGATCGGTTCCCAGGACGGTTCCTTCACTTGTGCTTCCACGCCAAACAGCTTGCCCAGGATGCCTTTGGTGCCCACTGCCATGGCTGAGATAGCTTCGGCAACCAGGTTCAACTTACGCTCCTTTAGCGTCTTCCCAGGACTACGCACCATACGCAGGAAAGCCATGTTGCCCTGCTTGGAGGCATCGTGCTTCTCCAGATGCTTCAAGCCATCAGAAATCACAGTACGAGGCACCACCGTGCGCTGCATGACTCCCTGATCCACCAGGAGCTTCATCACATGGGCACCAAGATCGGCTTCCAGACGAGCCAGGAAATCCTGAGTGGCGTCTTTCTTGGCAGCCAAACCGAGGGCTTGCGTGACACGCTGGCCCATGGAAATGATCACCGTCTTTTCCGGACTACCCAACGGGATTACCGTATTGAGTAGCTTGTCACCAATGATGTCGTACTCACCCAGGCCAAACATGGCCTTTACGCTTTCCGGCGACGACATCTGCGGAGCCTTGGCATTTTCGGCCACGTACATGTAGGCAGCAGCTGCAATCGCAGTCTTGATGTTCTCCTCCATGTTGGCCTTGCCGTTTTCATCAAGGCTGATCAAATACTGGATCGGATTGGTGTATTTCAATCCAGGATTGAACTGAATCTGCCCAGGCTTCTTGCCTTCGAATTCCTTTTCAATACGAGCCAGTTCCACATTCCGTACCTTGGGGTCACGGATCTGATTGGCTTCCTTGATGGCTTTCTTGTATTCCTTGCCAGCAACCACCTGACCTTGAACCAGGTTCTTCGTGATCACCGGGAGCCACTGCTTGGCAGTTGCCTTGAAGTGATCCAGGAAGGTTTGCTGCACGCCAATAGGCTCGACACCGATGAAGGTAGCCAGTGCCCTGCCGTCAATAGAGCCATCCAACCAACCAGACAGGAAATCCTTGGCAACAACTAAGGGGCGTTGAGTGCCTCCTTCTTTGCCCGACTTCTGAACCAGGTTATGTGCAACCAGGTTGATACCCTTGAAGACTTCACTGAACTTCTTGCCAGCAGTATCGACTACTTCTCGGAAGACAGAGAGCTTTCCGCTTTCTCGTCCACGGGCTTCGCTGCCTTCGGTGCTCTCGGAAGTTCCTTGTCCAACGGAATTGCTTCCCTCAGTTTTTTCTCGGCTTTGAGATTCGCCAGCTCCTGCCCGAGCTGAACCACTTGCTTCCTTCTGGACCGGGGAATCTTCAACAGTGCTGCCTTCAGTTGCTCGATTTTGGTTGGCATCTTCTTCCTGATTCACTTCATTGATGAGTTGCTCAAGTACAGCATCCTGATCCTGCATATTCTCCAGGGTCACTGATTCTGCCAGGATTGCTGCACGTTCTTCGGCTGCTTCAAGAGCCGATATTTCTGCTTCAACTTGTTCGATAGTGCGCTTACCACTTGCCTGCTTGATACCAAGTTCTTTGGCGCGTGCGTTCAGCCGCTTACGCAGATCCTGAGCTGCAGCCTTACTTGCCTTGGCTTGCGAGTCTACGGTACTGTCTACAGTAGACTGGTTTGAAGCTGTATTGGACTCGCTAACAACTGGTTCAACTGCAGTCTGCTCAGGCGCTGCCTGCGCTGTACTAGGGTTAACTGAGTTAACTCCTTGAGTTGAGGAAACTTGATTCACTGCAGTCTGCGCGACCGGAGGCACCGAAGCCTGCTGCTGCTTTTGCGGCGTGAATCGCAAATCATAGACAGCCTTCAATTGAGCACGCGATGCGTTCAACGCAGCAGACTCTGCTTGCAGCTTGCCAATGAGCTTGCTGGACTTCGCATTGATGGTCAGGCCACCTAGCCTGCGATTGGCCTGCTGACCTGCCAGCGATACATCCTGCGTGTCAGCGAGTTGCCATCCCTGCTTGGTCGGAACCACGTTGAACGAACCCCGCTTGCCTGCCTTGTTGAACAGGGGAAGAAGGACATCGAGTTTCTGCTGATGGGCATCAGCAAACTTGCCCAGCATGTGCAGGGCAGTCGCTGCCTTTTCCTCATCACGGGATTTGATAGCAGCAGCCATGCGTTGCTTGTAATCGGCAATACCCAGCTGGTTCTTGGACGGGTCACCCTTCATCACTTCATTCTCGACAATGCCAAGAGTCTTCATGGCATTCTCGGCAATGCGCGATTCGGACACGCTACGCAGATAGGTACGCTGTTGGGCACTCAGGCCATTGCTCTGGTTTGAAACCAGGCGATTCAGGTGATCATCAGAGAAGCTGTCCGGGTGATTCATGGCGAGGCTCACCACATGAGCCACAGCCCCCTTGGCAGCGTCAGCACTCTCCGGGGTGGAAGCATCCACGGCCTTATCGGCAATCTCTACCGCAGCCTCAATGTCAGCTTCCTTGGGGGAGTTGAGCACTTCCAGCTCATCCCGCAGCTTGGTGGATTCACCAATTTGACGATCCAGAGAAGCCAGCTGCGTCTTGAGGGACTTAACTACCTTCTGATCGATACTCTTGGGATCGAAATTGGCCAGATCCTCCTGAAGCATATCCACCGTACTTTGAATACGGGAAGCCAGTTCAGGGGGTGCGGTATCAAGGCGTGCCTTGTACCCATCGATCCGTGCCTGGATACCTTCCGGAGTCACCTGATCCAGTTGGTTCTGGAGATCCTGGCGCTTGGATTCCAGGCCAGCAATGATGTCGTGTGCTCGCTCGACATTCTGTTGCTTGGCTTCAGGCGTGGTATCGGCAGCCTGGCTATTGGCAAACAGAACAGCTACGCCCTTGGCAGGGTTGTAGTGCTTGCTCTTTTCATCCAGGTAGAAATCAGCGTTGTTGGTCTTGGCGTGCTCGATGAAGGTTTCCGTAGCTGCTTGATCTTCAGCACGCTTGGCTGCCTTCTCGGGGGTTGCTCCTGCCAGTTCAGCCACGGCACGGCCACCACCAGACAAACCAGCACCGGCAATACCACCAATCGTGGCACCCACATAGATGTCTTTGGCTGAAGCAGGTTTGCCCGTAGCTTCCCCTTCCATATAGGTATGAGCACCTTCAGTGGCACCCTCACTGACTGCACCTTCAGCAGTAGCTTTCAGGGAGTTTTTAATGGACTCCTTGAAGCCAGTACGTAATGAGTCAGCTCCAGCTTTACCGGCAGTCTTCATCAGGCCCAGACTGAGCATGTCACCTGCCTGTTCAGCCAGGATCGCCCCTGCTGCATTGATGGCCATGTGTTGGCGTTCTTCAGCAGAGGGAAGCTGACCGTTGTTGGCCTTGCGATAATTCTCAATTCCCTGCTGGTAAAGGTCAGCCCCGTATCCGACGTTGCTGGAAGTAAGGGCAACCTTGCCAGCTTTACCCGCCAAGCCAACAGCCAGCTGGGGAAGGTTCTCGACAATGTATTCCGAGGCTGCCCCAGGATTGTGGACGGCAGCTTCCCCTGCGTTGTAGATCAGCTTGCCCACCCCGGATGCGATATCCATCCAGCCTTGGCCGTCTTCACCTTTCTTCAGGGATTCCCAACCCTGCTTGGCTTGATCCCAGTTACTTTGGAAATTGCCTTCCAGATCCTTTTGCAGCCCTTGACGGCGCTCATTGCTGACGATGTGCTCAAGGTTGAATTTCTTCGTCACATCCTGGCCGATTTCACGCAGGGTTTGTGCACGATTGAACAGCTGCATGACAGTAGGTGCATCTGGGCTGGCATTGGCTAGAGCCTGTGCGCGTGCCTTATCTTCCGGATGATCATTGGCTGCGTACATCGCCTTCTTGCTGTTGAGGCGTGCCATGTCATCGGCAGTAGCCTTGCCGGTCAAATAACGGTTGTACGCTTGGTGATCTCCGTCATCCAGGGACAGTTCATCAGAAACTGCACCAAGATTGGCAGGCAAGGAAGCGAGTTGGCCCCCTACACGGGCAGTACCTGAAACCAGGGAAGCTGCCAGATTGATCGCCTGTCCTTGAATAGACTCCGGGGTGAAATCGGATTTATTTACCCAGGAATCCTTATTGGCAATATTATCTGCCGCTTTTTGTTGGGCATATTCCCGCAAGGATTGGGATTTTTGTTGAGAGGCTCCCCGCAAAGATTGAATCTTATCCGTGCCTAGACCACCTGCCCGGTTTTTGAAATAGGTGTCAAAGTCGAATTCGGCCATATTCTGTTTCTTTCTTTATTGGAGACTGGCCGACATTCTAAATAAAAAAGGCGGGTATTACCCCGCCTTTATTTGAATCAAGTTCAGTTTATTTATTAACGAGCATTCCCCTCTTCCAAGAATTTTTTAATACGAAAAGGGATTTTCCCAGTCTTGGCTTCTTCAATTTCTTGGGGGGTCATCATACTCTTAGCTTTTTCAGCGCGAGCTTGAATGGCTTGACGCACCAAAGCCCCTCCCTCTGCTGAATCTTGTGCTGGGGTAACCCCTTGAAAAATTGAACGACGAGTGGTGGCCCGATCCGGTACAGAAGGAAGGGGAATTTCAGTCCCTGAACGTGCTGCTTCCAATACCTTATCCGCTTTAGCACCCCGAGTGATGTCACTGACCAGGGAGGGATATACCAAGTTGTTCCGTGCCTGTTCGATTGCGTTGTATTCCCTTACCAACGTTTCCACGTTATCGCCCAGGTACTTCTTGTAGTGATCCACTGCATTGTTGCCCCGCATACTAACCAGGGGCAAATAGTAGGTAGGATCGGTAGATCGCCCAACTGCCTGCAGTGCAGCTTCCACCGGCAAAGGCATACGGACTGTCTTGCCCTCCTTATCCTTGCCAACAACACCCGTTGCAGCTAGATCGTTGAAGTTCTGCAACACATCATCCAGCTGTTTCGGTGACAGGTTAAATTCCTTCAGCCCCTTGAAGAACGCATCACGGCCTTCTTTGGTATCCAACATGCCAGAGGAAAAGTTGGTGCCTTTAACCATCTCGTCGAGTGCGGCTGAACTGAACTTGCCATCAGAACCCGTTTTCGGGGTATTCATGCGCTTGGTATCAGCTTGGTAATGCGCCGCTTGGGCACCAAGCAAATTACGTTGAGCAGCAGCAGTCAAAAGATCGCTATCAAGTTTCTTCCCTTCACGATCGAACTTGACCCCTTCACGCGTCCACGCCGCATTTTCGTGATCGACAGTACGGATCTTTCCAGCCAGCTCGGCTGCTTTGGGAACCATACCGTGCTGGGTGTATATCCCCAGAGCCTCCTTGGCGCTACGTCGCACATCCTTGTCTTCCGACATGGACATCATGGATAGCTGATCCACGATAGGGCGTGCATCCCGTTCTTGGGTCTGGTCAGCGTATTGGTTGGCCTTCAGCGTGCGATCTTGCAGGAGAGCAAGACGCCCATCTTGGGCAGCCCGTACTGCTGACTGGTCGATTTGCGTACCGAACTGTTGGCGTTTTGCATCCAACGCTCCGGAAGCAACTGCTGCCTGGTATTCCTCCGGGGTACGGTATTTGCTGATTTCATCCAGGAAAGCCTGGGTGTTGTTGTCCTTCATCTGCTTCCAGTTGGCTTCAGCAGTGGCCTCTTGTTTGTTCAGAATGTCCTGAACATTTTGAAGGCCACTCGTGAAGCTACCCTGGGCCTGCGTCAAAGCACGCGAGGCATCAGCAAACGAGGACTGCTGCAGGTTCTGCCAAGTGATAGGGCGGCCCATTATTTGATCCCATACTTGGACATGTAATCTGCCGTGGAATCGTAGGGGTTAGACGCACCTTCTCGGGAAGCAATCCGAGCATTCTGACGATCTTCCAAGGCAGCATTGGTAGTTTGCTTCTGGGCAGCGTAGTTCAGGTTGAACTGCTTCTTGCTCTGAGCAAGGGCATCCTTGGCCAAGCCATATTGCTTCATGCCCATGAAGGCACCCAGGCCGCCTTGCAGCAAGCCAAGACCTGCCTGACCCCAGCCGCCAGTAACGTTCCCATCTGCACCCTTTCGAGCCAGGAAGCCGGTGCTGTCAAACCAGTCAGAGAAACCAGAGAACATACTTGGGGAAGCTACAGCTTCCCCTGTGACAACATCAGGATTAACGGTTGGATTAGTGAACCCAAAATTCAAATAATTTGATGGTACACCCCCAAGTGTGTTAGCTCCTCGGGGTAGAGGGGCCATTAGCCCATCTAACGGATCTGTATAAAATCCATCCATAACACCGGACATAAAATCCCTTTCACAATTAATACGAGTTACAAAGCACCTGATTTCCAATTTTATTGCAATATGTTTGAACTGGGCGATTGTTTATTATGTTTTGAATAGCTTGTTGTTGTTCGGATGCATTTTGATTTGCCAGCTCAATATTTTGTTTTCTTTCATGAATCAGCATCGCACCCTTACGACAATCTTGTTCTGATGGCTTTATGGTGTTTTGACTAAGGGAATACACCTCCCTATTAAACCTATCCGAATCAAAAGAGTATCGGTAAACATTAGCAGTAATATAACGTTTTCCTCTTGCTGCTGTATCAGGATCAATCCACCCTTGTTGGGTGCAATAATCAACAACATACCAAAATTTGGTGAGTTGCGAGTACTCGTTATCCCCCATTATTGGCTTATTGACAGCACATCCATTAAAACCAATTACCAAACCAAGAACAATCCAACGAAATTTAGTCATCTTTCTTTTCTCCTAATTGTTTTACCAATGCTGCTCTACGGGCTTTTGCTTCTGCTGCCATCTTTCCAGCTTCCTGATTTAATTCCTCTGCACTCTGCTCAACTTCTTTAAGTTCTTCCGTAACACACATCATAAATTCTGTTAAAAAATCAAAGAACTCCTTGATCATTTTCCACATAGCCACTCCCCTTAAAGGGGGTGGACTATGCCACACAGTTTACCTATGCCATCATGGGTTGGTCGAATGAAATCGTCTGGGAGAGCTTGGGTAGCGTCAGTGCCATGTCCGCATAAGAGGACAGCATATCGATGCTGGCTACGCCGATATTTCCTGAGTGCACGGTACGTTGGTAGTAATCATGGGGTTCCTCCCCAAAGATTACCCAAGGTTCCAGGAAGCCATCCCGATCCAGCAAAGATTCTGCCCTTTCCAGTTCCTCGTTCTTGCGTTCCATCTCCAAGCCGAATTTCTGGGACTCTACTTGGATGCCTGCCAAGGCTTCGTTGTAGAAGTCTGCTGCCCCTTTCATCAATCCAGCAGATAGCTTGAGCAAGTCTTCGGCCCAAGGGGCACCTTTGAAAGCTCCGAATTGGTAGGCGTCGTACATTGCGTAGGCCGCCATGACGAGGGCGGCAAATATCGCAAAGTCTGCTCCAACGATCTTTACAAATAGCTTAATCGCAAACGAGATGACCACAGCGTTAGCAATAGAAGTCAGGATGGCGAGAACAGACCCACCATCAGTACCAAGAGTAAAGATGGTCCAGGCAATGCCCACGATCTTGATCAGATCCCCAAACCAACCTTGTTGGAACCACTTCACCTTGTAAATCTTGATGGCGTTGAAGACGTAATGAAGCCCTCGGCCAAATAGTTCTTCCCGGTCTTTGAGACTAAACTCATCCGTAATGGATGAATCCAAGGGGATCAATAGATTCTCGGTATGCCCCTCTTTTTGAGTAGCGGCGTACTTACCCTGCACGTAATAAGAAGTCTGAAGATCGTAGACACGGATCTCCTCATAGAGGTTTAAGGACACCTGTTTTTTGTAGCTGCGATACTCAACCTGCCAGCTTACAGGGGTGGAGTAGCTCCCTTCTTCAGATGAAACCTCGTAACTTCCTGTTACTGTTTCCGTACCAAGGGTGCCTGTACAAAACCCAACGGCACCAATGGAACCTACGTGGGTGAACCGGCGTAGGGAAGTTGCCGCAACAGCCATCTTGAACTTGGCATCCTGAATAATGATGCTTATCTTGGGTGCTTTCTGTACAGCCCCTGTGCTGAAGGGCATCCGATAAGCCAAGTTACCTACAGGAAGCTCTGCTGCTATTGCCCCAGTCTGAAGGTACATCCGATGGAAGAACTCAAATAGGTATGCCTGATCTACTGGATTGGTCGAATCAGCCGGAGTGGCCATCAATAGCATCGCACTATCAACATCCTTGATATCCGGATTTTCATTGATAGCATCAGCAATCGTGTCGTAAGGCAACTTGAGTATCTTGAGTAGTTTCTTGCTCTGCAAATACTGAGACTGATCGGTTTCATCAGCCAGATTCTTTTTGCCCATACGGAAGTACCCGAACGGATAAAAGCTCCCCAAGTCGTTAAATTGAGGGGAAAACAGTTCGTCCAATTCCGGGTAATCCCCCTGGCCTTCTTGATAAGTGAAGTACCGGATGTACTTCATCCCAGGGATGACCGAGTTAAACGTACCAGGAGTATCCGGATCACTGTAGAAATACATGATCTGACAGTAATTTACCTCCTGATCCATGACCGGCATCGGAAAAGTCAGAGACTCCCGGTAGATCTGCTTGGTTGCACTATCCTTCCAGATGTACTTGCAAATGAAATAGTCCCCTTCAGCAGCAGGATCTACCAAAATCGGGGTAGGTTTTGCTGATGAAGAAATGTAGGGGGATACCTGTCCTCCTGCTGGTGTAGGGCGACGGACTGGCGTAGGTCCAGCCGTGGCTGCATAACCCCATTGAGCCAATGAACCTCGATCCATTTCCTCTGGAGTCATGTCTTTGACAACAACCTGGAAATCTTCAAGGAATACCTTGAATCCCTTAATGGTACTCAGGTCAGTTAGCTCATTCGTACCTTGCTCGTACCCATAGGTATCCACCAGATGTTGCCAGCCAATGTGCTGGATGTTCAGTCCACCAAAATGGTAATACCCCATCGTGACAGAGCGACCAGCCAAGGTATCAATGATGTCCTGGGCAATATCCTTGCCTTGATGGGTATTAACGAAAGTACTGACCGGAAGCCCGTTCACATACTCACGCTTCCCATAACGGTAAGCCCGATCACACAGGCTACCTATACTGGAGACAATTTGCTCCATGATGTTCTCGGTCAGTTGCTCACCGTTATCGGTTAGTAGCCCCTTAATAACTCCTGATTTAAGGGCATTAGGGACTTTCCCATCTTCAAAAACACGGGATACCGAGGTGTTTACCACCACCACTTTTTTGGAGCTGAAGAGTCCCATCCGAGGTTCCTATTAAAAAAGGGGAGCACTTGGCTCCCCTTGGTCAAGCACTTGCTGTTTTATGCGCCCACACCTTCCAACAGCTTCTCAATCGCCCGGCCTACGTGGATATCCGAGAGCTTGTTGGTACCATCAGCCACCGTAGCTTCATCAGTAGTGCGTCGAACGTTCCAGGTATCAGCCATCAGCTTGGCAGCCTTCTGTTCAGCGTCCCGAGTGAAACCAGTAGTTTGAGCACCATAGAGCGCCTTCTGCTTACCAATCACACTGTCCGCATCCACACCAACAGCACTGGTCTGAGCACGCTCGGTGACCGTCTTCTGGGAAAGTAGAGAAGTCTCCCCAGCTACCTTCAAGGTCTGTCCCAGCAAGAGATCATATTCAGCATCCAGCTTGCACTTCTGACCCGTCAGGACCGTACCTTCAATGACCGCATTGGCGACTTGTTGGGTCGTCAGAGCAGTCTGAGCATCGATACGCAGTTCCTCGGAAACCAGGTTCAGCTTCTGCTGGGTTGCCACAGTAGTCTGGGCTTCCAGATGAGCAATCTCAGCTGGGATCTTGTCCTTGTTCAGGAGCAGGATGTCCTTTTCCACATTGGCCTTGAGCAGCTCTACCTGAGCCAGCTCGACCTGGGCATTTGCCTTGGCAACTTCTGCCGTAGCAACCAGGACTTGCTGCGCCATCAGTTCGGCTTCCAGGGCAACACGCTGGCGCTGAAGCAAGAAGTTCAGCGAGGTCTGCATGACCGTATCCAGCGATCCCAGATAGACCGTGGCGTATTCCGGACCCTTGATCCGTCCCTGTTTGAACTCGGCTTCAAGATGCGCCTTCATGGAGCGCATCAGGACATCAAATACACCTGTACCCTCAAGGGTGGATTGGGTCAGGTCAGAGATTGGAATAGGAATAGCCATGGTTTATCCAGAATGAGGAAGGGTTAATCAATCGCCTTGGACATGGCCTGACGGTGAGCCAGGTCATCCAGTTCATCCTGGGTCAGCGGCGGCAGGATTTCGATGGCGAATTCACGGATCAGCTTGCCCACACGGGTCTTGTTGCCCCGAGCGTCACGCGCCGTCACGAAAATCTGGCACTCACGATGCAGCAGCTGTTGATAGATGATGTTCGGGACATGCCAACCTTCTTCGGCATTGAACGGGATGTACTTCTTGTAGGTGCCCACAGCGGCATTGCCAGCCGTGATGATCTCGCCGTCCCATTCCTTCTTGTTCGGGTTCATGCAGACGAGGCGAATACGAACCAGACGAGCAGCTTCGTTACGCAGACGAATGCGCTTGGCAGCGTCGGTTTCCTTGGCTTCTTCCACGGCAGCAGCCGGTTCATCATCCTTGACCGGATCTTCGGAATTCACCGCAGCGTTCACTTTCTCGCGCAGCTTGTCCACGCCGATGGACGGATGGAAGGAAATACCCAGCATGTTGGCACGCGCCTTCAGAGCAGCGAGTTCATCGACCATCGGGGCTTCATCATTTTGGATTTCGGACATTCTTTACTCCAGGGGAGAGAGGTAAAGGAAAGGGAGTTGCCTCCCTTTCCTTGGGTCACTTCACAGTGGGATTACAGCTTCGCCACGGTCTTGATCAGGCCGATACGCTCGGAGCGCAGGACCATGAAGCCGTAGTACCACTTGATCGACATGAAGCCGGTTTCACCATACGGGTCATTGCGATCCGCAGTAGCTTCACCCGGCTTCTTGTGGGTGATGACGAACTTCACCGACTTGCCATCGGTTTGGAAACCAATGGTGGTGAAGGACTGATCACCGACAACCAGCATCGGGAAAACGTCGAAGCGACCACCCGTTTCGTAGCAGGTAGCCGAACCCGTGGCATCGGCACCAGCACCAGCCCACTTCATCATTTCCGGAACCACGACCAGACGGAACTGATCGATGGCACCGACTTCGCCGGTCACGGTGTTACCACCAGCAGCGTACTTCTCGACCGAGATGAAGGCGGGGTTGTTGTGCAGATCCTTCATCGCCTTGACGGTCGGCAGCAGCTCGGAGCCGATGTACATGATGCGAGCACTCGGAATGGTCTTCGTGTCGATCATGCGGGTGCCGGTAATGGCGGTGATGCCCTTCGGGGTACGGTTGTTGTCCAGGTCGATGGACAGACGCAGCAGATCACCATAGGTCACCAGATCGTCTTCACCAACGGTGTCGTTGGAGGTGGCGTTGCCAGCGAACTTGATCACGCCAGCGGCGTTGAGCAGGTCGATCTGCAGAGCGTCTTCGGTCATCTCGCCAGCACCGTTGAGCATTTCACGGTGGATGTGCGTCTGGAGTTCAGCATCGGAGTCGAAGTCCAGGGATTCCTGGGTGTACTCGTCGAAGAAGCCGAACTTCTCGAACGAGCCTTCGATTTCCTTGCGCTTGAAGCCGACGCGATTCACGCGACCACCAGTTTCCGACAGCGCCGGGAGCTTGCCCGAGATAGTGCCGATGTCCTTGGACGAACCGTACAGGTTACCGGAACCCTGGGAGCTGGAAGCACCGACGTTCAGGGCCACGATGGCAGCAGCCTTGCCTGCGGTGGAAACCTTGAAGGTCAGCTTGCCGGTCACCGTAACGGTAGCCAGGCCAGCACCTGCCGAACCATCAGCACCAGCAACAGCAGTCACGCCGTTCAGGTTGTCCTGGATTGCGGTAACGGCAGCAGCCTTGGAGGCATTGGCGACAGCCAGGACCGAACGCGGCAGAGTGACGAAGTACTGAGCCGAGGTGATCGTGACGCCAGCAGCATCGATACCCTGATCGTTGATGTTGGCATCGTCGAGCAGCGGCAGGTAGTGGTAACGCTTGATCTTCTTGCCGAAGTTCTTCGGCATGGAAGTGACATCAGCCAGCTGGCTGAAGAATTGGGTCTTCTTGAGTTCGACCAGAGCTTGCTTCTGGTAGAACTGGGTGTTCATCTGGGGACCAGCAGTGGACGGGGAACCGTTCGCCGGATCGTTGTACATTTGACCGTTGAAAGACATAGAAACTTACCTCAGAGTGAATTAAAGGAATCGTTGAGAAACGACTTTGCTGAACTCGTCATCGGACAAAGCCAGAGGATTGAATTCCTCCTTCGTCTTCGACGGCACAGCAGGTTGGGAAGAACTGGCAGCCAGTTTCTTTTCCCTACGCTTGCCTTCATCACCCATCTGCGGTTTCGGCTGTACAACCACAGGCTTGGGCTGGGTTCGTTGTCCCTGAACATTCAGGTGATCAAACCCACCACGAGCCTGGATCGCATCGCCAACTTGCCGGTAGGCTTCGATATCAGACAAACCAGAAAGACGACCAAACATCTGTTCGCGTTCAAGTTCCTTGCTGATGACATCAAACACGCCCGATTGGACATGGCTATTGATGACCTTCAGCAGGTTCGGTGAATTGGCGATGACGTTCTTACTCGCCGCGTCCCACTTGTTGCTGATGACATCGAGGGTACGGGAGTAGCTGGGGGTGTCCTGGATTTCATCCAGTACCGCATCCAGTTCCAGTTCTCGGTCATCAACCGTGTGACGAGTCGGTTTGTAGTCGCCTGCTTTTTCAGCGTCGAGATCCAGAGGATCAACGCCGCTATCCTTCAGGAGCTTGTTGATCGCATCCGGATTCTTCTTGTCCAGATCAATCAAAAAGCCCAGCTTTTCTTCATTGAGCAGCCCGTTGTTTTCGAGCAGCTTCATCAACTTCAGATTCGGCTTCAGAGCCGCCATCTTCTTGTTGTAGTTCGCACCCATCTGCATCAGGGAAATGGCATCGTCGATACCGTTCACCTGGATGTCACGACCATTGGCCTTGAACGGAGCAGTCAGCTTCTCGTAGGCAGCCTTGTAGTCGATTTCCGGTGCGGGATCTCCGGAGGCTTCAGCAGTTTTTCCTGGGTTGCTTTCTTCATTACCCTGCTTGGTTGCGGCTGCTTTGCCTTCCGGAGATTCTTCACCACCCTTGGCTTCTTCGCCTTGGGCTTCCTGGGTTACCTCGGTAGCCGTTTCTCCCTGCGAACCTTCACCAGAAGCATCTTGCTGGGTTTCCCCTTCGGCTTCCTGGCTGGTCGGTTCCGGATCGGCTTCTTGCGAGGTTTCCTGGGAAACTTCTTCCTGTTCCTGGTTGAAGGTCGCGGGATCGAGATTGGCGATCTCCTCGTCCGACATTTCCAGAATGGAACGCTTCATTTCATCGGCCATGGTGATTAGCCCTCGGCCAGGATTTCATCACGGGTGGCTTCATCAGCCTGCAGCCCACGACGCGCCATGTCGGCACGGACATCCAGGGTATCCAGGAAATCACGGAAACCACTCACGGCAATCATTTGGCGATGGATGGAATTCTGCTTTTCCGGAGACTGCATATTCTCGTCAGACAGCAGACTGACCAGGCGAATAGCTTCTTGTTCGAAGTAGCCTTCCATAACCACTTTCTTGAAATCGCGGTTACTACGCAGGCGAGACAGGGCATCACCAAGATCGACGATCTTTTGGGCTTGTTTGATATTCAGTTCAAGTTGTTGGAGTTCGGCAGTGGACATTATCTATCAGTGCTTTCAGAAGTTAATAGAACGGGGGTTATTTAAAACCCCCGCACTATAAAACAATTATTGTTTTCTATTCAATAGAAACTCTTTAAGAATATCTTTATTTTTTTCCTCACGTTTGAATGAATGATCCATTGCTTTCAGTTGTGCCTGACTCCTTGCCTGCTCACCAATACGTTGCAATTCCCTTTCTTGATGAACACCGGACTCCTGCTCCACAAACTCCAGATTACTCAAATCAGTTTCAGATTTCATCTGCTCCTGTTTAGCCAATTCAGTCCCTACCTTGGCATTATTCAATCCAGAATTAGCCCGGTAATAACCAGCCTGGGCAATTTCAGTATCCAGCTTGGCTTCCAGTAGTCGGATTTCCAGTTCGCGTTGTTTCTGAACCAGGGGATCTGGTTGCGGTTGATATTGCTCAATACGTTTCGCCAAATCAGGCATCTTCCGCAGTCGGGCAATATCAGCCAGGATCATCTGGGACATACCAGGGTCCATGTTATTACCCATGGTCTGCAGCATAAAGGACAGCTCGCTGGCCTTATTGTGATCTTCCTCTGCCGTGGAAATGGACAGACGGAGATCGAAGTTACCCGGTAGGTCATCACGACGAATCGTTACAAACTCGTCATTGGTGATTCGAATAACTTCCTTATCACTGAGAAACTCGGCATTCATCGCAATGATCTTGCGACCGATTTCCAGAATACCTGCTGACAGACGACGCAGAATGCCAAGCTCACGCTTAGACGAGGCATCCAGGGCACCACGCACACCGGCAGCAACATCGCCCAGTGCTTGGCCCGAGATACCTTGGCTAAACGACTTGACTCCGGAAAGGGACTCCGCTTCCATGTTCTGCAGTTGCAGCATGAACTGGGCAGACGCCGGAATTTCCGGGTAGGTGTGCATGTGGATACCCTGTCGAGGGTCCACATTCACGTTGAACTCGTAGTCCTGGCCCTTTTCGAACTTGCGTCGATTGGTCGTATCGAGCATGTCCTTCCGCATCCCGGTTTGTCCGTTTGCGGATTTGCCCATGATGTCGATCATGCCTCGGGTGACTGCCCCGATGATCTTCTGGTTGTCTTCCAGGAGCGCACCATCCGGCTCGCCATAGGAGGATTTACGTACCGGGAGGTACTGAGCCACGACGAAGGGCAATTCCTTATCCGGGAAGGGACTTTCTTCCATCCGGATCAGGGTATTCCCTACCCAGGCTGCCACGATGGGCTTCAGAACACCGTTGCCCTCGATATCCCAGTAGCCCCAGTACTCATTGACGATGAACTTCTTCCGCGCCTTGTCGTTGAAGTTGAAATTACCGATGTTGGCAGGGGCGGAATGATCAGGGGAAGACAACGGCGAACTACCCTCGGCATCAATGTGCTTGAGGTTCTTGTACTTCTTGTCCTTCTGCAGGTCGGCCATGCAGGATTCGAAGCTGTAGACGATGAACCTGGCCTTTTTCAGGTCACCTCGGCAGCTGGGGTCGATCAGCACATTCCGGTAATCACAGATTTCCACCGTGGGACGGTTCTTGACGGTCTGGGGAACCTTCCTCATCTCCTTGCCAAGGATGCGTGGCTCAATCGGTGCCCCGTTTTCCTTGTACAGCTCATGGGCTGTCTTCAGCTCGTCCGGAACATCCGTTTCGTACTGGCTTGGAGACTCGGCCTGGAGTTGATCCAGGTGCTGATGCAGGGGAGCCAGTTCCGGATTGATCACATATTGGACAATCGGGACTTCCTTGAGGACTTCTTCCTCTTCGAACTCCCAACCCACCCGAACAATGACCGTGCCTTCGTCCACCGCAGTCCGGACGTACTCATCAATGAACTGGGTCTTGTTCAACTGGGTGTTGAATTGGTGGTTCAGCACCATTTCATTTTGAATGGCTGCTTCCCGATCTTCCCAACTGACCGGACGGACGTTGAATACGTCATCGGTACTGAGGAAAGGCTCGCTTAATGCCGGATATCGCCACTCAGCCTGCTTGCGAATTAGCTTCGGGACGATTCGGGAATTGCCTTGGGGCGTATCCACCTGTGCCTTGTTTCGCACAAACAGATTATCCAGCCACAAAGCAATCTGGGTTTTCTGAGTATCAAAGGATGGTTTGGCATCCTGATAATCCCCCTTGAGTTCCGATAATTTAGGGGGATTCTTCCACTCATTCAACCGTTCCATCGGAACATTTACCGAGGAAATTTCTTCAGTGATTGTTTCCATACATTACCTTGGCGTGTATAAATGCCAAACATTTTAACGAGAAACAAAGGAATATCCATGAATACCGTTGTACATATTTACACTGAATACCTGAATCACTCCCATGGTCTGCCCCAATATGAAACCCAGGGAGCTTCCGGAATGGATGTTCGGGCCAATGAATGGACTGTGGTTTCTCCGAAAGAAACCAAGTTGATTAAGACTGGCTTGTATATGGCAATTCCGGAAGGATTTGAAATTCAAGTGCGCCCCCGTTCCGGTCTTTCCCTGAAAACCCCCCTGCGAATTGCCAATACTCCAGGAACGATCGATGCCGATTATCGTGGGGAAGTCTGCATTATCGTTACCAATACCCATTCGGTAGAGAATGTAATAATCAATGCAGGGGATCGAATTGCCCAATTGGTCCTCCAACGTGTTCCCCAAATTAATTGGGAAACTGTGGAATCCAAGGATCAATTGCCCAGTACCGAACGTGGTTCGGGTGGTTTTGGCTCTACCGGCACGTAATAAACCACACCCATTAAGAACCCCCAGCGATGGGGGTTTCTTTATTTGGGTATCTGGAATATCTCCCATTAAATAAGGGAGGGATATCCAAGGTACAATTCATTTTATTGATTTAATTACTGAGTATTTATGCCGACCACGAATAATCCGGATGTTTCTGTTGTGGTGGGGTCTTCACCTATTACCCCTGTGATTGTTCAACCTGGGAATAGCGTAGCCCCGGCCCAAAGCGTTACCGATCCTGATTATGTCGGCTATGTCCAGTGGATTGACGCAGGCAATGTGCCACGTATTGTGGATTACCCTATGCCGCCCATTCCCCAGAAAGTCACGATGCGTCAGGCTCAACAAGCACTATTGCGAGCAGGGATGCTCGATATGGTGGAGCAGGTGGTGCTCCAAGCTGACCGAGCAATTCAAATCGACTGGTACAAGGGCCAAACTATCCGGCGTGACTGGCCTGCACTGAAGGTTGTGCAGGAAATGATGGACATGACGGATCGCCAGATTGATGAACTCTTCCTCCTGGCTGAAACGCTATGAGCAAGTTCATGAATGAGCTGGAAGTCCGGTACACCCCTGGAAACGATAACCGATGGACACTGATTTCACCCCTGTTTTACTACAGCGACACGGTGAAATCCATGATCACGGTACCTCGTGGCTTCGTCACGGATTTTGCTTCGGTGCCCAGGGTGCCTTTCATCTTCGACATGCTGGGTGACATTGCTCAGGCAGCAGCAGCTTTGCATGACTGGCTATATGCCTCGGGCACATTCCCCCGGAAACAGGCCGACCGGATCTTCAGGGAAGCTGTTCTGGTGTCCGGTGTGCCTGTTTGGAAAGCCTGGTTGATGTACGCTGCTGTTCGCCTGTTCGGGAACAGGTATTACCTGCCTGGGGCGTACTCCTCAGTCGATTAGGCAACAAAAAGCCCCCGTTTGGGGGCTTTCTTTTACACCCAACCATTCCTTTCCAGCCGGGTATTGCCTGCCGTAGAGTCAATATCGAAACTTTGCCCCTCCAACTGCCGACATTCGTGCTCGTACTTGGCTGCCCAAGACATGCCAGGATTGATTTCAGACGAAATCCCGATGGGGTTGTAGCACCGGGAAGCCACGAAATAGAGGAGTGCCTCCAGATAGCTGAACGGCAGCTCCACTTCGGTGGTCTGGGGGTCAATTTCCCCGTTTTCCATCACCAATCTGGGGTGATTCGCCCGATAAACCACAACCAGCTCACTGGTTTTGTACTTTTCCGGAAGATCCATGCCCTGATCGACAATGGCCTGGGGCACCCGAACCGTGGTCATACTCAAAGTGAAGCAACTGTACGGGTCCGATTCGTCATTGAGGGGGAGTTCTGCCCCTTCTGCCGTTTCGACACGCTCGATTTTGAGGATGTCGGTCACATCCAGGCGGTACACGTTGCCATCCTGGGTAATCGGTAAGGTCAGTCGCTGTTCTTTGAGGTTGAATCGTTTGAACAGTGCCGTTAAACCAAGGTTGAGATGGCTGATCACTTTCGGATAACTGGCTTCCTCAATCACCCCGGTGGTTTGGTCCACGATAGCCAGCTGGGAAAGCTCCCCGGCAGCCAATGCGTCAAATACTTCAATGAGTTTCATCTGATTTCCTTAAACAATGTACGAAGCCATGCGGTCAACATCCACATCGGGAGACTCGATATCCCACATTCCATCCTTGCCAGCGACTTCACTCATGGGTGCCTCTTCCGATGGCTTCCATGGGGTGAGTGAAGACAGCATGGAGATGGTGTCTGCGAAGTCATCGTGCTTACTTTTGAACCCTGCCAGGGTAACCAGGCTGAGTTCGGTCACTGCTTCAGCCAGTTCGGGGGTGGACTTCTTCTCAACCGGGAAGAAAATCTTCCGGGCCTTGAACCAGGGCACAACCGTATTGAATCGAACCAGCTTGTTGGTATTCGGGCGGATACCTGGCTTGGAATCATTCCCTTCCGAAGCCAGCGGGAAGTAGATGTTGCGGTTCATCATCTCACTCATGATCCACTGGATGAACCCAGCCTGCTGACCAGAGACTTCAATCCCTACTTGCTGGGGGCGGTACATCTGAGCCAGCCTGAACAGATCATCTACGGTCTTGTCCATCAACTGACGCTTGCAGATGCCATCCACCCACAGCCAATCGCCCACATTGTTGTACGCCCAGACGCTGATCACCGAGAAGTCAGACTTCTGCTTCTCAGAAGTGGCAAAGTCAGTCGTAATGTAGAAGTTGAACCGGCCTTTATGGCGCAGTACAGCATCGATCTTGTACCAAGCAATGTCGTGATCCTGGATCATCCGTTCTTCGTCGGACATGATGCGTAGCATCAGTTCCTGGTTGAACGTATCCACCTTGCCCAGCTTTACTGCATTGTCGTAATGCTCTTTGACGTACTCATAGGGGAAGCGATCAGGCCAACTGCCCCGGAACTCCTCCTTTGTACAAGGGAATTGCTCACAGACCGGAAAGACATTGACGCTCCACGCTCCGGATTCAACAGCCTTGTACAAAGGATCTTTCGCATTGAAAGGTGTCCCTGACCAGATGATCATGTTCTTGGTCGGATGCAGGGCGTAGTTCACCGCCTTGTAGACCGTATCTTCCACCGCTGCAATGACGGTAGCTGAACGTGCATCCTCATCACTGATCAGGTCATCGAGCACCGCCAGCTGGGGGCGCTTGCCCATTTCCTTGGCACCCCGAACACCCGTCTTGGCACCGTAGCCCTTGATGATCAGTATCTTGCCATCAGCGTTCTTGAACTCCCAACGGATGTCGGTGAAGCGTACCTCCGGTACGTACTGGCGAAGGAAGTCGGAGTTTTCCCAACGGAACTCCAGATTCTTCCGCATGTTCTTGACCCCGTTTTCAATGGAGTCGGAGACATACAAAGCCAGATCCACCCGACCGAAGCCAGGAAGCTCACCATAGGTAGCGATGTACAGGAACAGGTACTCGGCCATCACGGTGGTTTTGGCGATACCCCGGTGACAGAGATTGATGATCCGCTTGCCACCCTCGGTCAGGGTATCGAGCATGTAGTAGTGGACCAGGGGAGTCTTGTGCTCCTCCCCCTCGACGCCATTGACCAGCTTGATGAAGGTCACGAACTCCAGTGCAAAATCACTGGGCACGTACCCTGGCCGGATCTTGTAGTCTGTCTCGTTGAGGTAGTCCTCTACCTTCCAGGGCATCCCCTCGCTATTGACGCGACTAGCCATCAGCCAATACCTACCAGGATGACCTTGGCTTCGGGGAGAACTCCCCGTACCAGGGACATCACCTGTTCATGATCACGGACTTCTTCATGGGAGATCCGGAAAAGGCCAGTCGTACCGTTCGTGGTTCGAACAGCCACCGAGAAAACAGGAGGACGATCAGACATTGGCTGCCTCGATCACGAACCAGTCCTCGGCCAGCATGTCAGCCTGCGAAGCCAGCCAACCCATTTGAATGTCGCCTGCTGCAGTCTTCAGCGTGATACACGGCAGCACATTGGCTTGACCATCCACCGTCTGGGCAGCGTACTCAGCATTCCGCTGGCTCCAGAACATCCCTGCCGGGATGCGTCGGCCACCCAACGGGCCTGACAGGGCCAGCCACATACCCTTGCCATACCAACCTTCACGGGCTACCCGGTGGCCAGCCTTCAGTGCCTGCAACGCCACACCAAAGTCCAAGCCAGTAGAAGTACGGTAGGCACGGTCAAACACATCCTTCGGTGACCAGCTGATGTACCCGAAATGGGCAGGATGGTTCGGCTTGCCACCATCCACGTACTCGACCAGGAATCCTTCATCCTCCGGGTTCTCATCGGTAGGCATCGCCCAGCCACGGTACAGGTTGTACTCACCCCGGCGCATCGGCTGGGCCAGGACCATCTTGGTTCCAATATAAGACTTCACTTCATTACCTCATTTCCGTTTTCATCTACATCGACCATAGGAAGGTCACGCCAGGTAATACCTCCTTGCCACCCTTCACTCCACTGATACGCCCCTTGAATACGGCGAGAACCATCGGGATATTGAGCAACCCGGAAAGTTGTCGGGACAGTGGATTCAATACGGGCAACCTTAATAGCCTTCGTTGTGTAGTCCACCCCCAAAGCAAAGCCAGCAAATTCACTCACTCAACCACCGCCGCAACGACATCGATAATCAGTTTTCCATGGGCCACTTCCTGAGCATTCATGGCCCCACTCTCCATCATCAGCCGCTGCTGACGGGCCAGCTCCAGGGTTGTCGCCCTCAACGCGGCGATAGACGAGTCTTCCTTAACCCCGATATCCAGCTCGACCTTCTTCACCTCGGGGGCTTTCAACTGGGTAAGCAGTGAATTGGCCGCATCACAGCGCACCTTCTCGCTCTTGGCGTTGATCATCAGATCGGCCTGCACATTCAAGGCACGCTGATAGAGATCCTGGTTCAGCACATGACTGGGAATCAGGGTCTGTTCGAAGATCAGATTGACCAGCTTGGATTTGTTGTACGCCGTGACGTAGGAAGCAATGTCCTTGGCTTGAATACCCTGCTGAATGAATCGCTGATACTTATCCGGGAATGTCTTGGTGTATGCCTCGATATTGGTACATCCCATCAGTTTGAAACTGACGTACCGAACAGCATCCACATAACTGGTTACCTTGAATTTCCCATCAGCCATTACCTTCGTATAGCTGATCAGGTTATCCCGATAACTTTCAAACATCTCCGGATCGGAGAGGGTATTGTTAATCTGGTCAATCAACTCCTGGTTGATCGACTTCTTTACCTTATCGGGTAAAGCCAATTTGAATTGGTCGAGGGTCAGCATGAATATACGGTTACCCGAGAGTTAATGTATCGGGTCCGTATAGTAGTTGAATACTAATTCGTACACAAATTAGTATTAATAACCCCGGAGTATTTAATAGAAAAGAAAATAGCGGTGCCTAAAAAATAGGCAGAGGGTTATGGCATTTTTTATAAAATGGGTATGAGTGCAGGGCTTACCTACATCAACGTCAAAAGCAAAACACCCCCCCCCCTGCTTTGACTTTCTTCCTTTACCCACACCCTACCCCTCAACTGCACCGCTGACGCGGTAGACATGGTGATTAACGTGATCACTTCCATTCAACCTATATAGGAGTATTACCATGTTCGCATCCATCTCGATGGCCATCCGTCAACTGTTCAACGCCATGTCCACCCTGTTCAGTGCAATGGATCACGGTGCCAAAGCAATCGAGCATCTGGCCGTTACCGCAGAAGAAACCGCTGGTGCTTACTGTGATGAAGCCCGTGTCAATCGTGCCAAGCAACTCAAGCAACTCGACGCTGAACTGGCAGCCGCAGACAAGGCAGCAGCCAAGGTCATCAAAGCAGCCTAAGTAGTACCCATGCCCACTCTTCGGAGTGGGTATAAACCTTTTACACATTACACATTTACACACCACACACTGAGAGATAGTCCATTAAATAGGAAGAGATCCTCCTTCTACTCCTTATCTCCAGTGTGATTCAGTCTATTCATTTCCTCCTCATTCAACTCGATAGGGTTATAGGAAATAACTATCAGGATGCAGTGGAGTAGTAGTTTCTCTCTATTTCCACTCTTCTCTCTCCTTTTCTCCGTTCCGATATCTACCCGATAACCTAACTATAAAAGGCATCGCTGACGCGATATATCAGGATTAACTAGATCCCTATTAATAGGAGAAGTCTCGTGAATAAACTATTCATCGTCGCCGTATTTCTAGTCATTGGTATCTGGGTAGGTTTCATGATTCAAATCTTTGAATACAACCTACCTAATTGGTGTGCCCATCCCTATCGTTCTGGTAATTCAATCGTTCAACCTCTCTGCCATTAAGGAGATTCAAATGCCAATCACTTTCCCTCAGTTGTTTGATTTGTATTGCCGCTTCATGGAAGGCAATGCACTCCGTCATAAAGAATTGGTTGCTCCGATTCGTGAATACGCCGAGTCCATCGGTGTCTCTGCTGCCTCTGTGGTGAGGGATCTCAGCACCATGTATGCGCCCTTGCCTCGTTACTGACATGGACAAGGTAATCGACTCTGTAATGGCTGCGATCTTTGCAGCCATCACCATCCTCTTCCCTCCGGACAATCCCTAGGAGATTCCCATGAAAGTCCTCTCTTTCTGCTTCTGTAAGGACAGCAACGGCCATGTCGGTCTGGTCCGTGACTACAACAAGGGCTACCTGACTGTCCTCTTCGATGATGGTCAGCGTGCTGTTCGCCCTGCTGATGTCACCTTCCTTTAAACCAAGGAGATTCAAATGAATATCAAGTTCACAGGTGATTACCTTAATGACGGATATGCCCACGCTTCCATTTGTGAATATGCCGATTTCGATGGTGATGCCAAAGACTTCTACAACATGTATGACGGCTGTGCTTTCGAATAACTCAAGGAGATAAACATGTCTGCATCCCATGAAATGGTTGCTCATGATGTGGCACGGATTGCCTGTATCGCTCGTTCATTCGTAGCGACTGAAGTTGTCGAGGTAACCAACAAGCGCACGATTATGTGGTGCCCTGACATTCACTGTGCCCGATCACTGGCAATCCGGATCGGGAGTAATGGCTATCAGTATGAGCTTCGTAAGGGCTTGAAGACTGATGCTTATTATGTTCATGCGTTTTATTGATTTGCATCAATTAAGTAGTTACCACTACTACTTTGGTTATTTATGGGAGATTTCCTAATTAAATCAAGGGGCTTGATTCCCCCTTGGAATATTAGGAAATGCTCTCTTCTTACCTTGAAAAAGCGTGAAATATTTCACACTTTCATGCTGCCCCTCTTGGGTACTATGCGCCCGCTTTTCGGGGTGAGGTTACCCAAGAGATAGTGTCCTTGAATCAACAAAAATAAGGATTTAAAGGCGGCGCTTACGCGCTATGAATGGCAAATCCTGCCGCTATCCCTCACCTCTTATACTGGAGAACTACCATGGCTTTTCAATCCAATGCTGCTGTTGCCCAATCTTCCACTCCGAACCACGAAAATTGGAAGGCTCAGGGCTTCCTGAACTTCTACCTTCCGGCCAAGAATGGCCAACGTCGCAAGCTGGGTGCCATCCCGCTGAAGGAAGCCAAGCCTTCCGAAAAGGAACTGCTCGCTTGGCTGAACGAAGACCCGAGCCGCGTTGCCACCATCCTGTCCAAGCTGGAACTCGAATACCAGTCGGCTGCTGCCAACGACGCGCACAACTTCGACCTCGGCTAATCCCCTGCTTCTCCGGTTATCGCCTATCCCTGAAAGGGGGTAGGCGGTTTCTTTTTGTGCCTTCGATACACAAAGGCTTACCGCTGTCGCGGTATGTCTGGATGTGGGGCATATCGCTCCGCGAATAGGCTGGAAATCAATCATCGTTTAAGGAGAAAACCATGGCTGTATTGAATAAGCACAAGCTGCCAAACAAGGAAATTCCGGCAGGTGCTGTGTATATCGGGCGTGGTAGCAAATGGGGCAATCCATTCGTTATGTCCGACCGTCCGGGCTTTGACCGTAAAGGTGTATGCGACAAGTACCGGGAACATCTCTGGCAGCAAATCAAAGCTGGGGAGGTATTGCTGGACGATCTGGCCGCGTTGCATGGCAAGGACTTGGTGTGCTTCTGCGCTCCGTGTCAGTGCCATGGTCACACGCTGGAAAAGGCTGCCGAATGGGCAAGCCAAACACTCAATCTTTTCGAGGGCTAAACCATGAAGGAATTCAAACTGATCATCGCTGGTGGTCGTGATTTCACGGACAGCAAGAAGATGCACGCGGCCATCGATCAACTGGTCAATCGTGGAGAACTCAAGGATTACGCCGTGTCCATCGTGACTGGTATGGCCCGTGGCGCTGACATGCTGGGCCGTGAGTTCGCCTTGGCATTCAACGTCAAGCGTTACGAGTTCCCTGCGGACTGGAACCAGTATGGCAAGCATGCTGGCTTCATTCGCAACAAACAAATGGGTGACTTCGCTGATGGCCTGTTGGCCTTCTGGGATGGTCAATCCCGTGGCACGGCTCAGATGATCGAGTACATGCAGTCCCTCAAGAAGCCTGCCCACATCATCCGTTACTAGGAGAAACCATGAGTATTTTCGTATTCGGCAGCAACCTCGCTGGTATCCACGGTGCAGGTGCTGCCCGTTATGCCGTGGAACATCACAGTGCTCGTTATGGGCAGGGTATTGGCCTTCAGGGGAATAGCTATGGGATTCCTACCAAATCCCATCAGATCCTCACCCTGCCTTTGGATGAAATCCAGAAGCATGTGGAGGTCTTCATTCAGTTCGCTAAGGACAACCCTGAACTGACCTTCGAAGTCACCCGGATTGGTTGTGGCCTTGCAGGCTATACCGATTACCAAATTGCACCCATGTTCAAGGGTGCTCCCGAGAATTGCCAACTGCCAGAAGGCTGGAGGAATTTCCATGGCCGTATTGCGTATTGAAGTGAAAGTGGATGACCAACTCATTGAAGTACTTGAGTTGAACTTGAATGACGGTCACCCGAGAGATCACGTGTTTCGCTTTTGGGCCTTTCTTGAAATCGTACATGCCCGTATGAACAACTGGTCTTACCAAAAATTCTTCAAAAGGGGTTGATCATGGATACCTTGGAACAGATTCAACGGCAGGAAAACATCGAGATGCAGTACAGCCGTAAGCATATCGATAAGTACATCCGTGATGAGATTGAAGCCAACCCGATCATGCAAGACAAGATCGAGCAAGGCATTCAACTGATCACCGAGTACATGGGGAAGACCTACTACCCCAGCAAGAATGTCCGTATTGCCCAGTTGCAGGGTATGTGTCTCCGTACCTTGGTGACCGACATCCTGGTAGGCGTAGCCTACTGTCAGACCGAGGAGTTGTTCACTTCGGTCACTGCCATGATGGCTGGACGCCTGCGGTTCTCGGACAAGCTGGATGCCATCAAGACCATTGCCGAACTGATGGCAGTGCTCTGCCTGACCGATGCCTTCGATATCCTCAAGGCAGATCGTTCGGCCAGCTTGGTGGTGGTGTCACGCATTCCCTTGAGTGCCGATACCATCCGGTTCATCGCCAACAGCCAGTACTTGCCTCCCATGGTGTGCAAGCCTCTGCCCTTGGAGAACAACTACTCCAGTGGCTACCTCACCCACAACGATTCATTGGTGCTGGGTACGGGCAATCACCATGATGGCGATCTCTGTCTGGATGTGCTGAACCTGATGAACCAGATCCCGCTGTCACTGGATACGGACTTCCTCAGTAGCGTCGAGGAAGATCCTACGTTCATTGCCGATACGCAGGAGAAGGTTGAGCAATGGGACAACTTCAAGCGTCAGAGCTATGAGTTCTACCTGCTCATTGCTCAGTACGGTAATCGCTTCCACCTGACCCACAAGGTCGATAAGCGAGGCCGTATTTACGCTCAGGGGTATCACCTGACCACTCAGGGCACTGCCTTCAAGAAAGCCATGGTGGAACTGGCCAAGCAGGAAGTTGTGTTGGGGGTGCCGTAATGGGTACTGCCTACTTCTGGAAAGACGGGGAGGTAGTGGTGTTTGGTGGGTATCCCTATGTTGATAACGTCCGGAAAGCTGGGTTGGAGAACACGTACTGCGTGGATCTCAACGATCCACTACCAAGCCAGCGATATGGGCTGTTTGATCCTACCCAGTGCTGGCTTTCCGTCCCCTTGGAGCAGTTCCCCAAGGATTTCCTTACCACCCTGCTGCTCATGGGGGTTTCACTATGAAAGTTTATTGGTGGCACGACGGTACTTTCGGTGAGTTGGATATCCTGCTTCTGACTGAAATTGAACGGGTAGCATCCCCTGTCCCTATTCATGCTCAAGTATATGCACCTGATACGCAATTCCGTTGGTATCACCTAAATGCCCGTAATCGGGTTGCCAATGTGCCGATTGGAGCTTGCTCTCAGTTGAGGGCAATGCTCCTGCTCCAAGGTATCCCATGCCAGTAGACCGGGATGATTTCGCTGATGCACTTTCCTATCTCTTTCAATCCATGTCTCAAAAATACATCGTGTTCTACGGTCAGCAGGTCTATGGGGAGTTTGAGAATCTTGCTCCCCTGGACCTACCTGACGGCTGTTATGTGCGGGGATTTATGGGCAACTGGTACGTCCGTATTGGAGGAGGTTTAACCCCTATCAATCTCTCCGACATTCCCCCTGAAGTAAGGCTGAACTGCCTACTCTTGGGCATCAATATCTAATCTATTCAAGGAGTATCAAATGACCCCGTTTACCGGCTGGCAGTACCTATTGATTGACGTAGCAAACCAGTATGGCCATGACAAGATGCTCTTTGAAGATCGCATTGCATGGGCTGAGAAACACTTGGATCAACTGGAATCTCTGGTTGATCAGGCTGAAACCAAGCCCCTGTACATGAAGGGTGTGCAGGCTATCCGCAAGGCACAGAAGGGTATCGCCACTGGTCACCTGATTGGCTTCGATGCCTGCTGTAGTGGTATCCAGATCATGTCTGCCATCACTGGTTGCATTGAGGGTTCCCGTGCAACTGGCTTGGTTGATCCCAATGTCCGTGCTGATGCCTATTCCAAGACCACCGAGGTCATGAACGAGATCCTGCACCATCAAGGACTCACTGTGGACGTATCCCGCAAGGATGCCAAGACGGCCCTCATGACTTCCTTCTATGGCTCCAAGCAGGAACCGATCAACATCTTCGGTGAGAAGACTCCGGAACTGGAAGCCTTCTATCAAGCAGCCATGACTGTGGCTCCGGGTGCTTGGGAACTGTTGCAGGATCTCTTGGGATCGTGGCAACCATGGGCCTTGGTGCATTCGTGGAAGCTGCCG
>JACCDZ010715428.1_pt1 | contig 35770 bp, 33 predicted proteins | sample 7449551 | NCBI WGS metagenome assembly JACCDZ01 (sample SAMN15323452, study PRJNA562643) | freshwater metagenome | isolation source: river surface water | place: USA:Blue River Watershed | collected 2017-08-18 | reverse complement strand
TAAATTATTTTAACTTCAAGGTTTGAACGACAGCCTGTCGAAAACCCTTTTACACGTATCTTAAAGCTAAATTATAATGAAGTTTCTTGTAGCCTCTAATGTCTTATTAAAGCAATTATCAGCCATCAATGGTGTGGTTGCTAGCAATCCTATCATTCCTATCTTAGAGAACATCTTAGTGGAATTAGAGGGTAATACCTTGATCTTAACGGCATCAGACTTACAAACGGTGATGACGACGCGTTTAGAAGTGGAAGGATTCGAAAACGGATCGATCGCTTTACCAGCGCGTTTATTGTTAGAGACTTTACGTAGCTTACCAGAGCAACCGGTGACGATTTCGGCGGATCAAGCGACTTTTGGCGCTGAGATCTCGACTCAAAACGGTCGTTTCAAATTATCAGGCGAAAACCCAATCGATTTCCCACGTATCCCAGAAGTAGCGAAGAATCAAACAATTTCTTTGACCTCTATGGTTTTAGGAGAAGCGATCGCGAATACTTTATTAGCGGTTTCAAACGACGATATGCGTCCAGCGATGACCGGTGTTTTAATCCAAATGATGGGCGATCACACGAACTTCGTAGCGACTGACGGTCACCGTTTAGTGCGTTACCGTCGTAATGACATTCGTCCGGATGCACAGAGTAGTTTGATTTTGCCAAAGAAGGCTTTGGCCCTATTAAAATCCACGCTACCTGCAGATGACACGAACGTAACGGTTGAATTCAGCGCCTCTAACGCTTTCTTCAGCTTCCAAAGCTTCTCCTTAATCTGCCGCATCATCGACGAGCGTTTCCCAGAATACGAGAACGCGATCCCGAAAGAAAACAACGAGATCTTAACGATCAACCGTTTAGAGTTCTTGAGCTCAGTAAAACGTATCTCGATCTACTCAAACAAAACAACCCACCAAATCCGCTTAAAGCTATCTGCGAACAAGCTAACGCTTTCAGCAGAGGACTTGGATTACTCAAACGAAGCGAACGAGGTACTTGCTTGCGACTACGCAGGAAAAGACATGGAGATCGGTTTCAACGCGAAATTAGTTTCTGAATTGTTATCAAACCTTTCTGCGAAATTCGTAGACATCAAATTAAGCGAGCCTAATAAGGCGGGATTGATTATCCCATCGGATCAAGATGAGAATGAGGATATTCTTTTGTTGGTGATGCCGGTGATGTTGAACTCTTATAACTAAGAGTAGAGAGTATAGATTAAAGCATAAAGCACAAAGAATAAAGCATAGAGTTGGTTAAAAAATGTGCCTACGGCTCCATTTTTTAGACTATAGTAATAAATACTTCAGAACTCATCCCCGCAGGGGATTCCATCTTTATTCTTTATGCTTTGTGCTTTATTCTTTAAAACAAAAATGTTATGAAATACCTACTAATTGCCCTATTAGCCATCTCGTTAACCACAACTGCACAAGACGAGCCAGCTGGTGTACGTTTCTTCGAAGGAACTTTCAGACAAGCGATGGCCAAAGCCAAGAAAGAGAACAAAGGCATCATGTTCGATGCGTATACGACTTGGTGTGGTCCTTGTAAGGTATTAAAGTCAAAGGTATTCCCTAACCCAGAATTAGGCGCTTACATCAACGAACACTTCGTGTCTATCGGTGTGGACATGGAAGCGGGAGAAGGCCCAGCCTTAGCGAATATGTATCCATTAGAGGGTTATCCTACTGTCTTCTTTTTAGATGCCTCAGGTAAAGTAAAGAAGAAGGTTCTAGGCCTGCCGCAGGGTGGCGCGAAAGAGCTGCTAGCGATTGCTAAAAGTATTAAATAGAAAAAGCCCCGATCTGGGGCTTTTTTGTTATTAAATAATCCCTTCTCTCTCCGCCTGGTTCTTCATATCGTTTATTTCCACCTTCTTCGTGCTGCGCTTGCGCATCTGAATGTTGATGAATTCTACGAATAGGGAGAATGCGATGGAGAAGTAGAGGTAGCCCTTAGGGATTTGGCCTATGGAGTTGCCTAGGATGGTTAGTTCAGAGTCGTGGCTCGCTTCTGCGATGAGCATGAAGCCGATCATGATTAAGAAGGATAGTCCCAAAACCTGCAAGGACGGGTGATTGTTCACAAAGCGGCCTACAGGGCCCGAGAATCCCATCATAATTAACGCAGATACGACTACGGCGATAATCATCACCGGCATGTTATTAGTTAGGCCTATGGCCGTTAAGATGGAGTCTATGGAGAAGACGAGGTTGATGAGGGCGATTTGGGTTACGACTTTGGCCACTGAATTAACGGCTTTCTTTGTGGTGGAGATTTCGTGCTCCTCGCCTTCTAGCTTTTGGAAGATTTCATTCGTCGCTTTATAAAGTAGGAACAAGCCACCCACAAAGAGGATAATCGCCTGACCAGACGGTGCGGCCTTCAGCCACGGATAGTCGATGTGCGTGAAGGGTTGCTGCAGCGAAATCAAGACCGAGATCCCGAACAACAGGATAATGCGGAAAACCATTGCCAGCATAAGACCGATATTGCGCGCCTTGCCCTGCTCCTCTTTAGGTAAGCGGGAGGCCGTAATCGAAATAAAGATGATATTATCGATCCCTAATACGATCTCCAAAAACGTCAATGTCAATAAACTGACAATACTATCTACTGAAAGCAATGATTCCATAAAAATATTTTTCTGCCGCAAAGATGGTGTGTTTCAGGCAGATAATCAAAGAAAAGGGCCTCTGAGACAAAATTTATCAACTTTTTTCAAACCCAGACTTGCATATTTTAAAATAAAATAAGATATTTGCAAACCAATTCAACGAAATGGTCCTATAGCTCAGCTGGTTCAGAGCACCTGCCTTACAAGCAGGGGGTCCTAGGTTCGAATCCTAGTGGGACCACATACATCACATCTATATGCCTGTAAATCAATGATTTATGGGCATTTTTGTTTTACAGGTACAATATAGGTACAAGTTTCAACTCATTTCATCTTCCTACTTCCATTTGCTTTTGATTACACAATAAAGCATTTATTATCTATAAAACTTGTTTTCGCGCATGATGTTTAATGTATAATCCCTAACTTATGATATGAGTACTTCTAAAATATCAGAATGTTATTGTATATCTTTATTTTAATCCTGCGAGTTTTGTATTTTAACCATTAATTATTTAAAACTGAGAAGAAAGAATATAATCAAATTAATGGTCAGTTTAAGTACAACACACAACAGAATTAAGTTTTAATAACAAAATATGAGTTGTTATATTTGCGGACTACCAGCAACTTCCCAAGAACACGCACCTGCAAGGTGTTTTTTCCCCAAAGGAGATGTAAAAGGAATACTAACTAAGGTTGACTCTTGTACTGCACATAATGAAGATACTTCAAAAGATGACGAATATGTTAGGAATATTATAGCTATGACAATTGGTAACAATAAAGTAGCACTTTCACATTTTCTTGAAAGTTGCGTAAAGTCATTTAGTAGAAGCCCAAAACTTTTTTCTACAACGATTAATGTTAGAAAACGAGTTTATTTTAAGGAAAAAGAAAATCAAGATTTGAAACCAACATACGCGTTTCAGATTGACAGAGCTAGAATTGACTTAGTTTTACGAAAAATTGCATATGCAACATATTTTAAAAAATATGGAACTACTTGGAAAAGAGAATTAGCAATTGGCACTGAATTTCTTCGACATGAAGGAATGGATGCTGACCATTTTGGCCTATTAATTCAAAGTGCAAAAAAAAGATTGGATACTTCAAAATATGAAGGAACAAATCCAGAAGTGTTCAAATTCTCATTCCTTGAGATTGAACCCGAAGACACTAACAATCAAATTTTAGTAATGAAATTTTATGAAGGTTTTGAAGTCTGGGTTTTTGCACTGGAATTTACGACTGGCCCTCAATTATAAAATCAAATGGATGATTATCAAAAAAATGTTGAGAGATTAAAAATCTTAATGACAAGTGCAGCCACTGACTTGGCAATTGATGAACAAAATGAGAATGAATATTCTCAACTGAGACAATTACTTCTTCGACAAGATAGATTTAAAACTTCAGCTCCAACTTTTGTAACTACATGTGGTACACTCAAAGAGTTTAAAAGAGAAATGCAAGAAATTTCTCAACAATATGCAGGAAGACGAACATATATCAAAAAAGCTTTCAGTCCTATTATCACCTCATTATACACAACAGAAACAATGGCAGAAGCAATTGCTGATATTGTTCAAAAAGTCAACTTCGGAAAATTAAACCTATTACCTCAAGACATTCAAGATAAAGGCCGCGAAATGGCTGATGTGTATTTATACTTGTACTGCATTGAAAATTCATTGAGAATATTCATTGGTGAGATAATGAAAACAGAAATGGTTACCATTCCGACAAAAGTTCAAGACACAATTAACAAAATGAAAGAAAGTGAAAAGGAAAGTAAATACCTTCCTATTCGTGGAGATAATGATTTGTTTTATTGTGACTTTATCCAACTTGGAAAAATAATTAGTGCAAACTGGAAACTATTTGGAAAGTATTTCCCCAAAAAGGATGAACATTGGATAAATGTATTTATTGATGAACTTTATAAGATTAGATGCTTAGTGGCTCATAACAGTTTTGTCGGTGACCATGAAAAACAAAGTCTCAAAGTTTACTACAAAAACTTAATATTACAACTAAAGGTATGACGATAGAATGCCAAATCGCCAACAGATTTACAACTAAGGAGAGGTTTCGTGCTAACTAGTCACATTTGGACAAACCGAAAATTCAGTGCAAGAATGAAATCTTTAGCATCGAAATTACAAAATTCTAATATCTTTCAAAACGTTATCAGTCAGCCTATAGGACGAAATCGCATAAACCAAACAGATAACTAAATGAGAAGTTACGGAAACGGAAATACAATTAATTCTTTTAGTGAAATCAGCAGCTTTGATTTTAAAAAACAACTTAGTAATAAAATCAAATGTGAAATTGAAGAGAAAGGTAAAGAGTATATTCTTAGGGTAGACGAAGAAGAATTTAAAGCTTATTTAATTGACCATTTCTCTCTTGAACCACTGACAATAGACTATAAAACAGAAACAGTTGATGAGCCGATAATTTCAAAAGAATGGGTTGAGGACAGACGATTAAGAGAAAGATATCAAACTGATGTTTTCACTTTCATCATAAGATACAAATTCACTGGTTCAAGTGTTCTTTTCAAAGTTCAACCAAGTACATGGACAATGACTTCTGCTGAAATCTTTGTTAACGAACAAAGCAATATAGTTTCATTCAGTTTTAAATTATACATAAAAGACCCTGAAGAATTCAAAAGAATTAAGAATGACATTCAAAGAAGAGCATTTGCCAACTTGGGTAATACTAATCAAATTGCGATAAGTTGGATGCAATCGTTGTCGGTGACAGTGAACTCGTTATTTCAGCAACAAAAAAATAAATACCTACAAGAGAATGATTTCTTCATGGCAATTAATGTAAAAGTTAACAATGATACGACTTCGGTTTTTACTGCACCGACAGTTAAAAAGAAAGTAATTCCACAACCAACAGTTTCTAAACTTAAGGAATTTTCATCTGAGCCAATGATGGCAATAGAAATGTATGACGACATTCTTAAAGTCATATACGACTTAGGGAAAAGTATGGAGAAGAAGCCATCAACTTATAAGAACAAAGATGAAGAAGGAATTAGAGATCAATTTTTGTTGGTTTTAGAAACACGCTATGAAAGCACAACAGCATCTGGTGAGACTTTTAACAGAGGTGGCAAGACCGACATTATTCTAAAGTATGCGAATGACGGTAGCAACTTGTTTGTTGCTGAATGTAAATTTTGGCATGGTAGTATTGAATTTCATAGAGCAATTTCACAGCTATTTGACAGGTATTTAACTTGGCGTGATTCTAAAGCTGCATTGTTGCTATTTGTAACAAACAAAGACTTTACAAACGTAATTGAAACTATCAAAAAAGAGACACAGAATCATCCCTACTATTTAAAATCAATCGGAACAAGAGGTGAAACATCTTTTAGTTTTCACTTTCGTTTACAACAGGACAAAGACAAAATTGTATTCTTAGAAATAATAGCATTCCATTATGACAAGTAGCGACAGACATGAATGCTAAACCAATAACACAGGTTTGGCAGAAGTTGTTGCTCAGTGCTCAGAAGACCCATTTGTGCAAACTGTGATTTCAGTTCTCTAATGGATATTTGTAGTAATTGACTTCCAATTGGGTTGCAACAAAACGCTGTGTATCAGGCTAGATTTAAAATATTAACAGTATCACATGAAAATTAAGTCAGCAATTATTAAAAACTTCAAGACATTTAACCAAAATGGAATTGCATTCTCTTTTAACAATTTAACAACATTAATTGGGGAGAACAGTGTTGGCAAATCTAATATTCTTGAGGCCCTAGATTTATTTTTTAATTTTAGCAAAACAAAGATTTCCTATAAAAGCTTTCATCATGACAAATATCAAAATCCAATTGTTATAGAATTGACATTTGACAAACTGAATGAAACTGAAATAAAAACATTCAAGTCCCACTTAAATGAAAACAATAATCTAGTTATTTCGCAATTAATTGAAGCTATTTCCTCGGATGAAGAGAAAACACTTGAAGACTTATCATTTGAAGAAATAGATTTTGTCGAATCTAAACATGGAACAAAGATTCAGCCAACTTCTGAATTTGACTGGACAATTATTAATGATGAAAAACCTCCATCAAAAACTAACATAAGAGCTTGGTGGAGAAAAGACCTTAAAGTAGGTGAGTTTGACTTCAAATCGCTATTTGATTCGGCAGAGGAGCCATCACAAGAAGTTTATATTGAAAAATTAATACTACTCTGGAAAGACCATTCTGAATCTATTCCACAAGAGAGAATTATAGGCGATGATAAAATATTAGGTTGGAAAAGTAAACTAAAAGCTAATCTTCCAAAATACTTTTATATCCCAGCTATAAAAAATGTTGCAGATGATCTGAAAAACACAAAATCTAGTGCATTAGGGGAATTGATAGGCTGGTTATCCAAATCAGTTTCTAAAGAAATAAAAGAAGAATTCAAATCTAAGTCTCAGGAATTAGTCGGGGAATTATTAAAGAAAATAGATGATGACGGAACTGGTAATTCAAAAATTGGAACAATCAACAAAGCATTGAATGAAAATATTGGTTTCGACATAGGTTGTTCTTTAGAATTAAAATTTGGTGCGCCTGAAATTGAAGATATAGTTTTTCCACAGCCGAAAGTATTCGCAAATGATGGCTATTATTCAGAAATAACAGAAAAAGGACATGGCATTCAAAGATTAGCTTTATTTTCCCTTCTAAGGACATACAACACATTTGATTTTGGGAAGGGCAATTCCGATAGAAATATGATTATTGGAATAGAAGAACCCGAAATTTATCTTCATCCTCCTTTGAAGCGTTCAACGTATTCATTACTTCGCCAAATTTCTGAAGGAAATGACCAGCTAATCTATTGCACTCATGATAGTCTATTCTTATCGGTTGAATATTTTGACGAAATTAAGCTATTTAGAAAATCTGACGACAAAGCTCCTTCAACAAGAGTTTATGAGTTTTCAGTTCCAAAAATAATAGACTTTTATTATAAAAATTATGGGAAAATCGTTGATGAAAAGAGTATAAGACACCGCTTTTATCATATAATTGATGAATCAAAGAACGAAGGATTCTTTGCAAAGAAGGTAATTTTAATTGAAGGCGACACTGAAAAATATGCTCTTCCTAATTACTTTTTAGCTAAAGGGTTCGACCTTGATGTAAATAGATTTTCAATAATTAGTGCAGGATCAGTTGATAATTTAACTTATTTACTTTTGATATTTAATGAATTCAGGATTCCATGCTATGTAATATTTGATGGAGACCAACCAAATGATGACCCAAATACTTTGACAGGAGAATTGCGAGAAGATGCTTTAAATAAATCTAAACGGAATAAAGAATTATTTACCTTTTTAAACACGCCATTTCCAGCTGACCAATTCTTTTTTCCATCAACTACAATTGGAGACAATCTAACAGTCTGGCAGAAAAACTTTGAGGATGAATTCCATAAACCTCTTTCCAACTATGAGTCATTGAAGTCTGAAGCTAAAAAACTATATGGGAACGACAGTAAACCTTTAACTGCTAGATATATATCTGAAAATGTTTGTTCTGACCCAACAAAAATTGTCGAAAAAATTGAATTCGTGATTAGTAAACTTTCTTCACTGAAATGGACAAAATCAATAGTAGATTAGAAGAACATTCATTTAACAAGCGTTAAAAGTAAGCATCCAACCTCACGTATCCCAAAAACTAAATTAATAAACCATTAACCGTGTCAAAAATCGTTTTACGTTCTTGTTTCTCCTTAAATCAAATTCTGTTATAAAGAATTAAATTGCTAAAGTAGTTAGTAAAACTAAAAGAAAAAGTAGAAGATGAAGATTGAAAACTTGCTTATAAAATAATTTTACTGTCATCAAGAAATTTTACATCTATTTAGTAGACTTTACAATAATAATTTAGTTTGTTATCAATTATTTTTGCGGTTCGCTGATTTAATGTATCAAGATTTGCTTTTTTTCATTCTATATAAAAATTGAAGGTTGCGCATAAATATAAGTTGAAAAGAGGTTATATAAACAATACTAAGTAAAATATAAACAAAAAAATTAAAATGAACGGAGAAGATTTTGACGAAATAGATGAACCCATAATAGACGTTGATGACTCAGAAGAATCGACAGCACCAATTATTTATGACATTTCAAGCTATGGAGCAGATTATGATGTTGATGGTTTAGTCAAGAGACTAAAACGGGGAGACATTTTTATACCACCATTTCAACGTGACTATGTTTGGAATCAAGCTGAAGCGTCAAGACTTGTTGAATCGTTACTTTTAGGTTTACCTGTTCCAGGAATTTTTTTAGCTAAAGAAGGGGAATCCAATAAGCTATCAGTAATTGATGGCCAACAAAGACTTAAATCATTACTCTTTTTTTATGAAGGCTTTTTCAACCCTAAAGTTGGCGACATTAGAAAAAAGGTTTTTAGACTTAAACATGTTCAGCAGCAATTTGAAAATAAGACTTATGAAGAACTTGAAGAAGAAGACAGAATTAAACTTGATGATTCAATAATTCACGCTACAATAATCAAACAAGAATCCCCTAATGATGATAACACTAGCATCTATCACGTTTTTGAACGACTAAATACAGGAGGAAGAAAATTGACACCTCAAGAAATACGTTCGGCAATTTATATTGGAAAGATTAATGAAGTGATTGCCAATTTGAATGATTACCCAGCATGGAGAGAGTTATTCGGCAAGAAAAATAACAGATTAAAAGACCAAGAAATGATACTCCGATTTTTTGCTATCTATTCAAACTTGGAAAATTACTCTAAACCGCTTAAAGAGTTTCTAAATAAGTTTAATGGTCGATATAGAAACCCAAGCGATGAAGAAATTTTAAAACTATCCTCCATCTTCAAGAGATCAGCGGACCTGATTTTGAATAAAATTGGCAAAAATGCTTTTAGGCCAGAAAGAGTTTTTAATGCTTCAGCTTTTGAAGTATTAATGGTTGGTGTTGCAAAACGAATTGACGAGAAAATTGATTATGAAAGTTTTGTAAAAGACATCGATAATCTTTACAAAAGTCAAGAATTTGTTGACTCAATAACAAGAGCAACTTCAGACGAAAAAGTAGTTGAATTAAGGCATAAGTTATTTAATCAATTTATTGAAAGTTATGTTTGCAAATAGTGAATTAACAAGGCAAAATAAAAGGATTCAAACCCTAATTTTAAAAGCAAAAGAATTTGAACCTGACGATGAGCTACGGTCACATCTCGCAAAATATTTATGCGTATTAACTACGGGATTTATAGAAAATGCAATTTATCACGTCTTTAGTGATATTGCACAAAAAAGCTGCCCCCCCTCTGTAGCTCTCACTTACACTAAAACACAATTATACAAAATTCAGAATACAAAAACCGAAAAGATAAAAGAGATCACAAAAGCATTTAATCCAGAATGGTGGAATGATGGTTTAAGAGACTTTTTACAACTCGAAAACCGAAGCACAGCAATAAATTATCTATTTACAGAAAGAAACAATATTGCTCACGGACGAGATTCGGAAATTACAATTGACAAACTTGAAGAATATCTAAAAAAGATAATTGAAGTGGTACAATATTTAGAAAATGAATTAGAGAACTCCTGTGCCTAATAGCACAGCTCCTTCAAGTGGAGCTCCCATGTGATCCACCAAGTTTTGTCTTGATTTTGGAAAACAGGTCAACTTGTTAATGTATCAACTCATTATTCCTTGGACACAATCGTTGAAACAGTTGTGTAATAATTGGTTGAATTGGGGGCCAAATTTAAACGAAAACCAGAACTTCCTATATTCTACTTACACCATTATTGGAATACTGGCATCTAATCATTGAATTAAATAATTATTCAAATATTATTTGTTCAAAATATTTCCTTCCTTTAGAATATGGAATTAGTTTCTTATGTTGAAGCCTTCCTATAATGATAGCAGGATGTGTGTTGAACTGTTTTGCAAACTTTCTGAAGTCTTCATCACTAAGTGATGCTTCAGCTAGTATTTCTGCTTCCTCCTTATCAGTCAAAGTCCATTTACTTGCAAAATCGTCTGCTTCCCGTTCCTTTTCAAGGTTTTTAAATGAGTAATCAACTTTCTCTAAGAAAATATCTTTTTTACCATGTAAAAGAATATGCCCAGCTTCGTGAAAGAATGTGAACCAGAAACTGTCGTTACGATTGTAACGGCCTGTTAACTGAATAAAAGGAGTATCGTTTAGCCAGCGGGTGGAACCGCTGATCGGTGCTTTATTAATACATGGGGTATGAACTACTTTAACGCCAGCTTCGAGGCAAATGTTTTGCAACTGGTTAAAGAAATCTTTTGGATGCTGTGCCATGATGGACTTTAACTCCGGCAATGCCTCTTTAAACTTTTTTTCTGAGTAATTGTTCGCATCTAGTTCGGATGCCTGTAACTCACCTTTACGGAGCCATGCAGAAATGGCATAAGGCTCGCTGGTTTGAGCTAATGATATTCGGAAATTCACTTTCAACTGTTGTTTGAAATAATAGTCTTCCCAAGCCGTGTGATTAGCAAAACCAAAGAAAGCCAACATTTCCACAACTTTTTCATGAATGTTACCTACTTTAGGCAACCATCCTTTTTTAATCATGTCAGCTATGGGAAACTGCTTTGCCCATTCCACAGCTTCTTCAATAATAGCTTTTTGTTTTACCCTGGCAATGTATTCATCATACGACCTTTGGTGGTTCATCCAGAAGTTGGCCGGGATCTTGGTTACATTTTCAAACTGTACTGCCATATCGGGGGTAATAGAACTATTTCCCTTCAGCACGGCTATAATGGTCTTCTCTGGCTTGCCTGTACGCAAGGAAAACTCTTTGGGCCCCATTTCCATTTCTATCAATTTTTCTTCTAATGTCTCACCAGGGTGGGGTCTTGATTGCGGAAAGTAATGAATTTGATTGGCCATGTTTACTTCTCTTTGTGGTAGTTTATAATCTCAATAACTTCTACACCTGTTATCTCTAACCAGATATACTGGCCGTCTTTATTGGTAGGGATAGGGATTTCGTGGGGTGTGAAAACCAGCCTGTACGGTTGGTCTAAGTCGCAGCCCCATTGCCCTTTCCGGTTGTTCTTAAGTTCGTGGTAGTTGCCGGGTAAGTGCCTTACTTCTTCCAAATTGGTGGCATCCTCCAATTGAGTAAGCCTACGACGGAGAATGGTGGCCTGTATCTTGCCTAATTCTTTAAGCATCTTCCGGTCATCGTTAACCAATTTCTCTAATTTCTTATTTGTAAAAGTTATTTCCACTGCAAAAATAGATCAATTTTGATTAACAGCAAGTGTAAGTTGAAAAATTTATTTATTAAACTAATCTTTTGTTCACTTTTATGGAACTTGAGTACTAAATTATGATTGAATATATTGTTTACAACAATTAAGTTAGTCGTGATATATCTTCAATTGCCCGGTCATTAACATTGGCAAAAGCCAATCGCGGAGTTCTCTGAGTTTTTGGTTTTCGAGTTTAATATTTTCAAGTTTTTCAAAAATTGAAGATGTTATTCCATTGTATTTTTTTATATATACTTCATTGGACAAAATTGGGGCTTCTCTTAATCTATTTAATCCAATAAATTTTTGAATACTTCCAGAAATTACATTTTTCATATATCTATTCATATCAATAGACTTTAGAAACATGCAAACATAATTTTTGTATTCTTCCTTTTGGGAGGTTTTATATAATGCGACATTTTTAATTGTAAAATTTATTTCTTTCTCTTCAACCTTATAAACAGTGCCAATATTTCCAATCATTGAAAATAAAATATCACCAGTTTCTACATTACTTCTTTTAATAATTGACAAATAATCCTCCTCTGAAATTAGGCTAGCATTTTCAAAATCTAAACCTGAAACTTGTAAATTTTTAGAAGTAATTAACCGAAAACCTTCACTTTGCGGTTTTGGGGAATCATGTGTACCATCTTTTACTTCAACAATTGAATTAATTTTTTCTACGTCCCATCCCTTAGGAATTTCTCTTTTCAACTCCTTATTCCAAACCATTTTACCTCCACTTGATTTGTAAGGTTTCCCATTTTCATTAGGAAAATCAAACTGAACAAACCAATAATCATAAATGGTTTTGGCCATCAATTCTAATTCGGCATTAATCCGATTATTGAGTTCGATTTTGGAATCTAATGCAGAAAGAACAAAGGCAATTTTGTTTTGGTCATTTAAATCTTCAGAAATTTCAATTTCCATTAAATCAAAAGAATTAAGATTAATTGTATCAAAAACAGAACCTTGACTTCTTTTTTTTATGTTGGAAACATAGTTTTTAAGAGCGTAAAACAAATAATCTGTTTCGACAATTCCTTTTTTTCCCCTTATCCCAAAGCAAGATTGGTTAAAACACATTGGCAAACCAATCTGAGCTAACGCTCCAACAGTACCTCTTGCAGAAATAATAATATCCCCTCTTCTAAGTAATTTGGTATTACTATTATTCAAACCTTCTACAGTAATCTTTTTCTCTGTTGAATAAACATATCGCAAATCATTATTAAAATCAGTAACTGACAACCAACCAATTGTTCCGTTTTCCCAATATTGTTTTACATCAGTTTTTGGAGTTCCACCACTAATAATTTCAATAATTGAACTAAGTTTAACCTTATTCATACTTCAATCCCTTTAACTGTTTTTGAATTTCATTCTCTAGCTCTTTCGACTCAGAAAACAAGCTGCTCAAATTGGATTCAAAAGAGTCCATTTTAGATACAAATTCTTCAGGCGTGATATCGGTGTATTCAATCTTTACATCGAAATATTGCCCAGCGCTTAAGCTATAGTTCTTTTCTTTGATTTGGTCATAAGAAACTACCACAGTAAAATCTTCCACCGCCTCATGCTTATTGAATGTGTTAATGATTAATTGTTCTTCAGCGTCTGAAAGCAATGTTTTTTGGTTTTTACCTTCCTTAACAGTCGTCCCTAATTTAGAAGCATCCATTAATACAATGTTTCCCTTTGTATTTGCTTTATCTAAAAATAAGATGGATACGTTTGTGCCTGTTGTGGCAAATATATTACTAGGCATACTGATTACACCTCGAAGCATCTGTTTTTCAACTAGTCGCTCTCTAATCTTCTTTTCAATACCACTTTGGGCCGTGATAAATCCCGTAGGAACTACAATGGCAGCTCTGCCCCTATAATTCAGCGTGTAGACAATGTGTTGAATAAACAAAGGATAAATTGCCATCCCTTCTTTCTTTGCTTTGGGCACATTAGGCATTCCAGCGAAAAAACGTTCATTGTTTTCCTTAGTATCTAAATCAGCTACATAATCGCTAAAATCTAATTTAAAAGGGGGATTTGAAACGATAAAATCAAACTGTTTTAATTTACCGTTCGCCTCTTTGTGATAGGGTTCCAAGATGGTATTCCCTTTTACGATATTTGGAATTGAATGAACTAGATCATTCAAAATAAGATTCAAACGCAATAGATTGGAGGACTTCTGAGAAATATCCTGAGAGTAAATCGTACACTTATCCTCCCCAATGGCGTGGGCTAAGTTCATCAATAAAGTACCTGAGCCAGCAGATGGGTCATAACAAGTGACATCCTTAACCTCCTCTGTAACTAAACACGATGCCATAATTTTAGCCACTGCGTGAGGCGTAAAATACTCTGCATATTTCCCTCCGCTGTTCGTGTTGTAATCACTAATTAGGTATTCAAAGATCGTAGCATAAAAGTCAAATTTCTCGTGAAAAATATGCTCAAAACTAAACCCAATTAGTTTATTGATAATTGCTTTGCAAAAGTCATCTCGTTTATCGGTAACGTATTTACTAATGTCTTCAAACAAAACAATTTTCTCGCCGCTCTCAGTTACAACAGAAAATATGTCACTATTATCTTTAGCAATATCTAATAAGGTATTGTCAAAGATATTAGCAAAATTAGCTTCATTTTGACGTTCGAATAAACTTGAAATAAACTGATTAGGCTTTAAACGAGCAGCACTTTCACTCAGTTGAAGCATGAGCATTTCATAATCATCTGCTGAATATTTCTTCAACTCAACCTCCCAGTTTTCAGCATTAGCGAGCTTAGAATCCAATTGTTTTACTTCGTGAACGAACTTATCATTTAAGAATTTATAAAGAAAGACCTGCGTGATAATTTTAAACTCATTTCCGTCATTACCTAAACCATAATTAGCACATACGCTCTTTAGGTCATCAATTAGGGCTTTGGTTTGTCTTTCAAATGTTACTGTTGTTGTCATATTGTATTTAGGCTACTCTTCCGTAAAATTCATTCATATACTCTTTGACCATCATGCCATTGATCACTTTTGCTTGCTTAGTATCAAGCGGAAGCTGATGCTTATTTTTTAATTGCTCAATGACTAATCTGATCATAAGTCGCTCCACATAACTCTCATTTTCCATCATTTTTGAGTTCTGTTCGATTTCACTATCGACTTCTTTCTTTAGACTTTGTAAGGCTTCAAATAACTTACTCTCACTTTCAGTCAAAGGATCCTTTTCCATTAAGCGTTTATGTAATCGTGCATATTTTGCATCGTTATCATACTTAGCTTTTAACAACTGATTTTTACGATCCAACTCTTTTGATGCCTGGAAAAGTGTTTCAAGTTGCTTAATGTTTTGCTCCATTTCTTCTTTAGTCACCTCATTCAGATTTTTCTTTCTAAATAGGCGTTCCAACTCTTCTTTCAAAGAAATGAATTCAGGATCATGCGGATCAAAATTGCCTCCTAGGGACTCTCGCGTTCTTTGTAGAATATTCTTTAATTGATCCGCTAGAATCATTTCTTCCTCCTTCACTTTCACGAAAGCAAAGAATACATCCTCCAGAGCGACGTTCAACAAGTTGCTCGTATCCACATTATTCTCCAATGATTCCTTTGTGTTAATCAGAGTTAATCGGTTATTAGCCTCTCTTGCTAATTGTGAGAGCTTGTGAAAATCAAGCTTATCAAGCATCTCGTGATTACCAGATAATCGAATAATATTGTATAAATCTCGAGCATTATTTAATGCTTTTACAATATCTAAAATCTGTTTCCTATCCGATATTTGAGATATTTGTTGAGAAAACACCTCTGCATTATTTGTATCGTAATGAAATAACACATCCTTAATTTGATGGATTTCTATTGAAATTTCTTCTGCACTCTTAAAGATATTAGAATAATGCTCCATTTCATCACCTAACTCAGATTGCAATTCATCGAAATAGGCACGATTCGTTTTATCAAACTCTTTTTGAATGTCAGCAAAATCTACTACATACCCATATCTAAAATTATTATAGGTTCTATTAACTCTAGTAAGCGTTTGCAAAAGGTTGTGTGCTTTAATTACACGGCCTATATACAACTTTTTAAGTCTGGGAGCATCAAAGCCTGTTAACAACATATTGTAAACGAACAACAAGTCTATTTTCCCCTCTTTGAAATCATCTACTTGTCTTTTTCGATCCTCTTTTGAGCCAATATCATGTAGAATTAAGGCTGCTGAATTTACTTTTCTTTCATTTTCTCTTTTTTCCCCATAAATAACTTTAGGCTCTGCGGCCATCGAGTATGCTTCATGTTCAGAAAATTCAGCATATTTGGCCTCAAAAATTTCAAACATCTGCTTTGCTTGATCTGAAGAATCACAAACTACCATTGCACCAATAGTATTGTCATTCATTGCAATGCGGGCATTCTCGAAATCCTTCACTAAATAATCGAGCATTGGCTCCACAAATTTAGGATGAGAATAAACTAGCTTTTTATCTGCATCGCCTTTTAAAAGCTCAATATCTTCTAAAGCTTGCTGGAGCGTTAATTTGTACTTTGTTTCGATCTCTTCTCGAATAAGCCTTAAAGTATATCCATCAGCTATCGATGAGTTGTAGTAGTATTTGTGAATATAGCCCCCAAACAAAGATTTCGAGTTAAACTCATTCCCAATCAAAGGGGTCCCAGTTAATCCAATTTTTACTGCGTTTGAATCAGATTCATGTAAGTTTGCCAAAAAACTCCCCTTGGGATTATAGCTTCTATGTACCTCATCCAAAAAGTATACACGCTGGATATTTAGGTTGTAATCGTTGTTTTTTATGACATTAGAATCATCCTCAAACTTTTGAATATTAACAACCGTAATCTCAGGCTTTCCTGAATTATTATGAATAACACTGGTCGACTTAATATCACGAGAAAACTCTTCTCTGGAATTTATGTTATGAACAACTAAACCTCTACTCTTAAATTCTCTACCTGCTTGAATTAATAAATCAATCCGATCGACGATGAAATAAAACTTAGGAACCACCCCTTTCGAATGATAGTAATCCGTCAGATACCTGACATTATAATAAGCTAAAGCTGTTTTTCCACTGCCTTGTGTATGCCAAATGATACCTTTCTTGACCCCTTCATCCAATTTATGCACTAAAGCTTTGGTAGCAAACATTTGAGGATAGCGCATAACGTGCTTCTGCAAGCCACTATTTTCTTTCACATATGTCAAACCATATTGGAGCAAGAAGGATAATCGATCACGCTGAAATAACGAAGTACAAATTCGATTAGTTGGTGTATTGGGATTTTTGTTAGTTATAAATTCGGCAGACTGCTTAATTGATACTTTATTATTATCCTTTAAAATTTCCGTTTCTAATTCATCGCTAACTGGCAAAATCAACTTTTCCAGGTCAAAAGATTCTTCTTCTCTAAAGTAATTGAATATAGGTTTCTTATATGAGGAAGTAGCATAAAATGCCCCTTCAATGGGCATTGAGGAGCTGTTATCGTACTCCATATTATTTGAGAACACCATCAACTGGGTCATGTTCACAAACTTCTTGAATTTCTTATTCTGAAAACGGATTTGAATTCGTTTGTGTTCTGCTAAAATCCCATCTTGATTATTAGGCTTCTTAACTTCAATAAATACCAATGGTAAACCATTGATTAACAGAATTATATCTGGCCTAAATTCATCATCATCCTTTTTGTAGGTTAATTCAGTAACAACGTTAAACGTATTATTATCAAAATTCTCTAAATCAATAATCCTATTCCCAGACTTAGCAATCAGCTTTTCATAAAATGCCTTACCTAAATCATCGTTTTCCAAACAAAGCGTAAGTTCAGCGTATAATCTCTCGACATCGCCATCGGACATTTCAGGATTTAAACGCTTCGTAGATTTAAAAAATATCTCGGTAAAGATATTCGTTGATTCATCCCAGACTTGACCTTTAAGTGACAGGTACTCGTAACCCAAACCGACCAAATGCAGGATAGTGGGTAACTTTACTCTAGAGTCTTCGTTAAACTGGTTAAACTTCATTTATTATCGTCTTAATTCAAGCAGATGATAGCTAATATAAAGCTATCCTAGTTTTAGGCAAATTCCAATAAATATCGTTGCTGATAATTAAGTGTACAAAAATCAACATAATAAACTCCTTACTTGAAGAGTGATTTTCTAATGTGAGATCTCAAGAATTTCAATAAAATTATCCAAGTCTCCAATTTTTACAATATCTCCTACCCTGTGTTTTAATATTGCCTCCGCAAGCTTAGATTGAAAGTTTATCTTTTGAATGCCGTCGATTTGTAGCTCAAATTTACTTTTAACCTGCCTAACTATTTGAACAGTTATTGTTTTCTGATTATTCAGATATTTAACTTTAACAATATCATCAATTGCTATTACATCTTGAACATCCGTTACATCTACTAAATCATTAATTGAGTGAACAAATGCTCTGTCTTCGTCACTATTAATTACCTTCAATTGATTTGAAGTACTTAAATCTTGTATATCATCATTAAACGCATCGTTTAAGTCTACATTTTTCGAATCAAATTCAAGGGGCAACTGCTCTTTATTTTCAACAGTTTCGATAAAGTCAAATAAATTCTGAGCTTCTTTTTTTGAATTTCTCCACCAATTAGTACTCCATATTCTGTGAAAAATAAATCCATGATCTGTTAAAATCTTTTGTCTATACCTATCATACAAATAAGCTTCCTCACTTGAATGGTATTTAGCACCATCACACTCAATTGCAATAGGCTTAATATTAGGATTTGTAGATCTATAAACTAAATCTATTCTAAACCCAGCAAATTTATGTTGTGTTTCAATCCTTTCTGAACCGTATTTATTTACTAACCAATCATAAACTTCCTCTTCAAAAGGAGACTCTAAATCATGATCTACTAATGAGCTATGCGTAGACTTACTTGCTGTATTTTCACTTAAAGCTAAAAGTACAGAACTTCTTAAATCTTCATTTTTTTCGCTAACTGCTTTAGAGTATGCTAAGTAGGCAAAAAATGCAGCAGTTCTATTATTTGACTGTTCAACTTTCAATACGGCAGCATAATCCATAAATACATCTTCCGGAATAGAAGTACAAACATAAACTTTATACTTAGCACGAGTCACTATAACGTTAAGTAACTTGTAGCCCTTTGAATGTGTAATTGGCCCAAATCTCCTATTAAATACACCATCTTTGTTCACCCCATAAGTAGTTGAAATTATAATGACATCTCTTTCGTCCCCCTGAATATTCTCTAGGTTCTTTATGAAAAAACCATTTTCTTCTAGCTCAAGTATTTTATCGTTAAAGGACTTAAATTGACCAAATTTTTGTCTTTCAAGTATCTTACTTTTTATGAGGTTTCTCTGATTTATATTAAATGTTGCTATTCCGACGCTTGGGTATTTACCATTAGGCAGCCTATTAATATTGTTTTCAAGAATAGAAAGTACCATATCTGCCTCCATATTATTTACATGGTCAGAAAATGTTCCCTTTACTTGGATATATTTTATTGGAGTATACTCAAAGCTATTAGGTAGTGGTTTTAGTCTTTGATTATAAAATGCAAAATTCGAATAATCAATTAAATATGGATGACGGGAACGATAATGAAAATCCAAAAATTGTCTTTCAAAATTCAACTCAACACCGAAATCTAAAAGAGATTCACAAGAGAGTAACAACTCATCAGTGTTAATTTTAATTTCTTCTTCATCTATATCGTCTTCATCTTCTATAGAAGCATCATCAAACATTTTACTGAAATAATTGGAAGGAGGCATTTGGTGTTCATCTCCAGCTATTATTATTTGTTTACCTTTTAATAAGGCTGGCAAATTATCTTCTATTTTTAATTGACTAGCCTCATCAAATAAGACAATATCAAAGTAATCTTTAAACCCTTTAAATAAATTACTACAAACATCAGGAGTTGTAAGTATTATTGGGAAAAAAGTAGTGAATAAATCTGGGTCATAGTTTACTATTTGCCTTAGCGATAGTCGTTTATGCTTTGTCCCACTCTTCTTACTATACAGATTATCAACTGATAGCGATTTTGCTGAATGTGTTTCCTTAAATTCCCTAACTTTTTCTAGCTGGTTATAATTACAAACTGACTGTATAAAATAAATTTGTTCTTTTTTAAATCTCCTTAAACTACCATCTAACGATTTGTACTCACTATCATCCATAGAGAGAACATTGTCGGAATTTCTAATTAATACGGTATTTAGATAGAATAAGACAAATTGGTCTATCCAATTATTTCTACCCTTCAACTCGTTAATAATCAATTTAAATTTCTCAGGTTGTTTGTTATAATAGCCAAACCATAAATACTCATTTTCTAAATCATTATTTTCTTTGCTAAAGTATTTGTGAAAACGCCTTAAAGTATTATCTAACTCGAATAGCAAATTTTCAAATGAACCGTTGAATACAAATTTTGATGCAAACCAATTAGTATTGTTTAAATCATCTATAAAATTTAAAATATTAGTCTTGAATAGTTCCTTGGAGGGAAGATCTAAACCACTTTTAAATATATCAATGTGACTCCATTCAAAATTTATCTGCTCCTCAAGTAAAGTATCATAACGGTTTTGATCTAAAAAGTCTATAAAGTGTTCAAAGTCACCAGTTTGCTTTTCATCCCTATTCCATGAAATAGGAAACCCAATGTTAAATAACAATAGATCGTTATTAAGTTTTGCCTTAATATCATCGAAATTATATGAAAAGAAACTTAAAGACTGCTGTAACTTTCCAAGTTTTTCACAAATCAGATAATAATCTGTGGAATGGAAATTATGATTCTCATTTATTTTAAACTCAAAGCTCAGATATTCAGAATTAATACTTGACCCAATGTTAACGCTATATTGTAATAGCTTCTGAAAAATAATTTCACATGCACTTACTATCGTCTTTATGTCATCAGAATATTCGAAAGAAATATTTATTCTATAGGTGGCACAGTATTCCAGAATTGCCTTATAGGTATACTGAACTTTAAGTTGGGCTTCAATCAATTCCTTCTTTGAACTTGAAAATAACGACGAAAACTTATAGATCCCAGTGTTTGTTTTTTTGATATCATAAAACTCTGGGACGGATAAATATTCGTTTTCAATATTCTTGAGTGCCTCGATCCTTTTTGTGATTTCATTTAATCCATTAACTAATTCCGTATTTCTAAGTGTGAAATATTCCTTGTAATATGTTTCTCTAAGCTTATCCAGTTCATTGAAAGCAATTAGATTGGATCTTAAACTTTGATATTGAATACGCTTTGGTTCATTTTCTTTAAGATATTTATTGTAATATTCATCATATAAAATCTCATCATAAGATTTTATTTCCGTCAAACGTTTTGAAAACAACTTATAATCAATCTGAGCGTTTTCCTCAAGCTCTATTAAATTAACGTTATTAAAAACTGAAGTATTAATGAAAACATTCGATTCTAAAGACTTAAAATTTTGATAAAGTGACTCACCTTTTTCAAGTACACTTACAATGTTACTTAGTTCTTTACCGACAAAAAGAAACTCTTTTCGATCAAGAGAGATAAGATCTTGATAATCTATATTTTTAAGTCTTTTTAAGTATTTACCAACTGTAACAGTCCAATTCTCTTCATCGAAAACTTCCCGCCCTATCATTTTATGTCTACCATTAATAGACTTAATTAGAGTTTTTAAAGCATTTGTTTCATTGGATAAATGCTGGTATTTTGGGGTTCCGTATTTCCTTAATTTAGATCCATTATTCTCAATTCTAGCTCTTACTGAATCAACAACAGCTTTCCTATCCTTAATTATATCTTTGATTAACACACAATTATCGCCTAAACCATTCTTAATCAGGCTAGATTCTAAGACCTCTAAAGCTGTTCTCTTTTCACAAACAACAATCGTTCTTTTCTTATTTTCTAATGCATTAATTAAGATTGCTGTTAATGTTTGACTTTTCCCAGTACCTGGAGGGCCTTGAATTAACAGGTTACGTTTAGTAGATAATGAGTTTAATATTCCCTGCTGTGATGGATCAGTCTCTATTGATGACAGTGGTTGAAAAAAATGATTGATCAAATCATCCATCTCTAATTCAACTAAATCGTTACTCAAAATATCCTCGTAATCATTGATAATATTTTGCTTTTGAACTTCGAAAATGGAGAATATTCCACCGAATTCTACCAATGGATTAGTAGAAGTAATAGGCAGACCATCATAATGAGATTTAGCCTTAATTGTTGAAACTGAATTTAGCTTCTCGGAAAGTGTATTGATTAAATCACTGTCAGCATTCGGATTAATTGAGTTTACAAATTGAGTACAAACCTTTAACAACTCATCCTTGCTAATTAATCCATCCTCCAACATCTCAGAGGGTATTTGTCCTATTTCTACATTAGAATCACTCCATAAATGATTTATTAATACCTCATTCAAATATATAGAATCATCTTCTGATCTAATTATATCCCAAGTATTAAATTCATTTGTTCTCTTTATTCTTAATGACCAAATTAATAAAGGTGCAACTGTCAATGTATTATCAGCCTGATCTCTTCTTAAGATCATTGGAAAACCAAAGCCGAAAGTATTTATTCCTTTTTCTTGCTCAATTGCTTCTGTTTGATTGATTAGGTTCTCGATAGACTTTGTAATCGCTACTAATTGAGATTTATCTTCTTCAAAAATAGTATTTACATCAGTTGTAATATCTTTCCAAGAAATTCGAAATTTTAAAGGAACCTCAGTTAAAAGCTGATTAATGAAGTTATTTGGCAAATCTTCATTAAGATAACTTAATCGACTTAAATCAAACTTATACCTAGAATTACCTGGAATACTATTTAAATGAACTCCCCGCTTGTTTCCAACCTTTAATCTTTTTTGAAGTCCGGCTAAAAGTGATTTTGAAATTTTCATTTAATTCTAAATATTTAACTACGAAAAGGTCATAAAATTGCCACCTCCCCTGGCATTCCCCTCAAAATCCGCTCCACCGGCTCCATACTATTCACCTCTACTTCGAGGAGCCAGGAGCCATCTTTTTGGTCCGTCAAATAATCAACCGTTGCCGGATAATCATCTTTTAGGAAGAGCATAGCACGCATGCTTAATTTTAGCTTGATAGGAAACTTCTCTCCTGAATCATTAAAGCCAAAAACATCGGGTGTCAGCAAGACGTGAGCTTCCTTAAATTTATAAGTTTCTGCTAGTATTTCAATGGATCCCATCCGCTCCAGCTTGAAATATTTATTCTGCGCATCCACTGGTTCATAGGCACAGAGATACGTATTGTTCGCCGTAAAACCGATGGGTTCTACTAAGCGATCAGCGATCGATTCACTACTCGCAGACTGGTATTTGTGAAGTATGACTTGCTTTTCGTCCTTTATCGCCTCGTTTATTTGCGCTAAGAGTTTGGCCAAATGCCCATGCACAATGTTCGTAGCTAGGAAATTGGATTCTTCGAGGGAGGGTTGTAAGAAGAATTTATTGTGATCGTCTTTACGCACCTCGAACCCTAACTCCGCTAACAAATCCATGTAGCGATAACAACTCCGCTCCGATATCTCTAACGAAGCAGCCAGCCTCTTAATGGATTTAGCCGGGAACGTCTTCAGCAAAGTGATGAGCTTAAAAACCCGCAGGATTCGATTCTGATTGAACATAGAAACAGTCTTAAAAATTAAACTTACCATTTTAATTGATTCACAGGCAAGGCTTTGACTTTATTTGGCAGAGAAAAAATGTATTCTGCGGTTTTTTTACCGCTAAATAAATTTTATGGCGTTTGACCCTATTTGTCAGTGGGTTTATTGAGATTGCCTTCATGAAAAAAATACTCTTGTTGTTGCTAGTGTCTTTGGGTGCGTTTGCCCAGACGGCTGAGTCGTATCACGTCAAGGCGAAGGCGCATTTCGAAAAAGGTCAATTTAAGGAGGCGATTGCTGCTTTGACTTTGGCAATCAAACTAAACCCGAAGGACGTAAAAGCGTGGCGAAACCGCGCCGTGTGCTACGAAAAAACAGAAAAATTCGACCTGGCAGTGAAAGATTACTTAGAGGTTTTAAAATACGATCCATCCGGCGAAACCCTGGGAGCCATCGGTTTCGACTACCTCGTGCTCGAAAAATACGAAGAGTCCAGAAAATACCTCCAACAAGCCATCACCCTACTCCCCACAAACATCAACTTCCGCTATAACCTAGCCCTCTCCCACCAATACGAACAGAACTATGCGCTCGCGATCGAGGCCTATGACGAGGCCTTAAAAGTAGATCCCTACCATACGACTAGCCTCATCTCTAAAACCAGATGCCTCCTACGTTTAAAACAATTCGACAAAGCTTCCGTCCTCGTAGATAGCTTCTTTCTGAAAAAGAATTTCGACGTAGAAATGCTCCTATTCAGAGGTGACATCAAACTACACAACGGGGCCGTGGAAGCCGCACTCAACGACTTCACCAGAGCCATCGCCATCAACCCAGAGGACATTATCCTCCTGATCAGAGCGGCTGACTGCCTAGCTGAACTTTCGCAGTTTGATGAAGAGGCAGCCGTGCGAAAACGAATCGTCACCGTGATGGAAAAACAAGGCGAAACGAAAGAATACCGGGCCATCAATTACGGCCTACTGGGCTTCGCTTTGTATAACGCGTTTCTGTGGGAAGAGGCGCTGGATAACCTTTCTGCCAGCATTTCATTAGACCCTTCAGCTACGTTTTATTTCTACCGCACGGCGGTGAAGGCAAAACTAAAAGACTATGTAGGCGCATGTGAAGACCTTAAAAAGGCCCAAGAACTGAACCCTTCTGAAGCGGAGAACTACGAGGGCTACTTCGCGGATACGGCGGAGTTTGAGGAGTTTTATGAGAGTTGTATGGGTGGGGTGTAGGGGGTGGGCTATTTTAAGTTCTTCTTTAATCGCTTAATATCCTCTTCTATCTCCTTTAAACTTTGCTCTTTTTCTAGAGCAATCTGATCCAATTTATATTTGTCAAATTCCTCGCCAGATTTATTTAATGCAAATTCATGGCTTATTTTCCCGGCATGAGTCAATAGCTCGCGTCCATTAAGTTGCAAAATGCTATCTAAACGCTGAACCCAATCAGCCATGTACATGGGTGTCCCCTGTTGCGCCATAGTCTCAGCGAATGCCAAAAATTGCTCTACTAATAATCCAAGTAACTTCATCTCAGATTCATTCAAATAGTTTTTAGCAATACTTACGTCGGCTTTTTTAACGGGTAATGATTTATTCCCACTAAATGATTGCATTCCCATCAATGGCAAGCTGGCATCCACTCTACGATAAATTAACTCTGCCGCTGTTTGCGAACTGATTGCCCACAATAATTTGTTTTGAATTATTTTAAAAAATTCAATTGTTTTTTCACTTTTAGCATCATAATCGATACTAGTCGTGTAGATATCCTTGATTTTCTGATAAAAGAATCTCTCTGATAGTCGAATTTCTCGAATACGTTCTTGCAACTCATCGAAATAATTCATCGCCGCCCCTGACTTAAATCGATCATCATTCAATAAGAAACCTTTTATAATATATTCCTTTAAACGCTGAGTAGCCCAAATCCGAAACTGGGTACCCTGTGGGGATTTTACACGATATCCCACAGAGATGATTACGTCTAGATTATATCCATTTACCTCAACCTCTTGGGTTTTTCCTGCGATAGCGCCATGTTGAGTGGTTATTCGGAATTTCCGAACTACCACTTTTTCATCTAGTTCACCTTCCGAAAAAACATTCTTGATATGTTCGTTTATGGTAGACTTAGCTTTACCAAACAATTCTGCCATTTGAACTTGAGTCAACCAAACCGTTTCATCTTCTAAACGAACATCGATCTTAATGTTTCCGTCAGACTTTTGGTATATAATTATATCGCTATTCACTTTAGTAGATGTTTAGAATTTCGGGCTTGAAATGGATAAAAGAGGTAGCCTCTTTCAGCTTAAACAAACTTAAAAAAAAGTAGGAGAGTAAACGAATTAAAGAGTAGCAAGAGATTGATAAATTATTGAACTGTTGCATTAAATGCAACAGTTCAATAATCATTTGGCTTATAACCCTGCACATTTTTGCATTGCCTGCTAACCAACTTACCGTGAAAAGTTACCAAAAATGACCACTTTTCACGGTAAGTTGATAAGGCTTACTTGGTGGTTTACTTTATAATTTCAGACATATAGAGTCAAAATTGGGTCGACTGGATCAATCCTATTGCTTTAATTCTCTGTATTTAGTAAATTAAATAAGAGACATTAATACCATGGAACATAAGAAAAAACTTTTCTCCATCGACAACGAAAACATTCGAGTGATGATTAACCTAGGCTTCGATGGCGAAGACCTTAAACTCGATGGCTACGACATAGGCAAATCCGTCAGTGACATGTGGGGAGATTCCGATTACGAATACTCTATCACCGTTTCCGAAGGTGAATTACCCAGACTTTATGAATTGAATCGGGTGCACTTTGGCAATAAGAAAAAACTTATATCCGTCTTAGCTAAATTCCTATCTGATAACAAGGCCTTTACGCTATTCCATGATTACCTGAAAGAAAACAATATTCCATTTACCTGTTTTAGTTATTAGAAAAGATATGTTAAAAAAAGCAATTGAAATCGCAACAGAAGCCCACAAAGGTGCAACTGACAAATATGGCTCACCCTATATAAACCATGTCACCAGAGTGATGAATTTAGGGTCTACTGAGGAAGAAAAGATCATAGGAGTACTCCACGATGTAGTGGAAGACACTCACTGGACATTTGAGAAACTAACCTCCGTAGGATTTTCTTCTGAAATTATGGAGGCGTTGAAATGCGTAACTAAAATTTCCGAGGAGGAAGATTATGAAGAATTTACTCTTCGAGTTTCCAGGAACCCATTAGCTGTAAAAGTCAAAATAAATGACCTAACAGACAATATGGATATCAGAAGAATTCCTGTGCTAACTGAAAAAGATTTGATTAGGTTGATGAAGTATCACAAGGCTTATCGGTTTTTGACTTCTTTGGATTAAGGTTTAAAAAAACATTCAGTCCCAGGTTATCTGAAATTTCTTTCAACATTTTGAGTTTAATCAATCTGCCTTTCAAATTCATTTAGAATGCCCATTGAATCTTTGCTAGTTAAGGCTGATTCCTTTTCCAACTGCGTCTTCAACAATCGCCTTTTATGCACCTGATTGTAAATACTCACGGCTTCACTAATGTATCTATTTCTAGACACCTTGAGCGCGCGCGTGATTTCTTCAACCTCGTAGAAGATTTCGTCGTCAAGTTTAAGTGCGATTGTTTTCATGAGGCTAAGGTAAATTAATGTACGCTAGATAATAGTTAAAAAGATAGATTTAATCACCTTTTCTCAACTTCCTGCGATTCTTATTCCGATTATAATAACTCCGGGAATTAATTCGATTCTTAAATGCCCTTCTAGAAGAGCTCACTCCCATTCTGGCGTGGGCTTTTCTTCTTTGACCGGTTTGAGTAGTACTTGCTCTGGAGTAAGATGACTTCCTCGTTTTCTTCGAATAGTCGATGGGTTTAAGATCGCAGGAAAAGAGAAAAGAGGAAAGTAGAAGAAAGGAAAGGATGTTTTTGTCAAACATGGGTTAATCGAATTATGTTTGAATGTACTAGTTTAGAAACACAGAAGCAATCCCCTGACCTTATTTGGCAATTATTTACCTCTCATCACATTACCAATAAAATTGTAGTTTAAAACACTTTTGTTTTTTACTTTGTTATAGATTTATTCATCCAACTAATCGTCATAACCGAATGAAACCTACCCTACATTTTTTTGTGCGAGGAATAATGGGATTATTCTTCCTACTTTTCGCTGCAATGCCTTCAGAGGCACGTTTTTCTGTATATGCTAAAGAAGATTCGAGTTTGTACAAGCAGTTTAAAGGATCGGTTTTGGACAGCAAAACAAGAAACGAACTCATCTACGCAAGTATCACCGTTTCCGGAACCACCATCTCCACCATCAGTAATAGTGAGGGTAAATTTTCCATCAAAGTTCCTGCCGAAAATCAGCATGCAACCCTCCTCATTTCCTTCCTAGGCTATAGAAACAAAGTCGTTTCCATCCAAGATTTAAAGCCAGAAAAGAATGTGTTGTATTTAGAACCCAGCACAACCTTTCTGGAAGAGGTGGTAGTAAAAGGTGGTGATGCAAAAAATATCTATGCTGGGGTTTTGGCAAATCGTCTACAAAACTATGGCGACGATCCCATCCAAATGACGGCTTTCTACCGCGAAACCATTCGCAAACGCCGCACCTACGTCTCCCTTTCCGAGTCTATCATTAATGTGCTGAAGCAACCCTTTCAAAGTGGTTCACAAGATCAAATCAGTCTATACAAGGGTAGAAAAAATGCCGATTACTCGAAGTTAGACACAGTCAATTTCAAACTCCAAGGTGGTCCATTTTCCGCCTTGTACATCGATTTAGTGAAGTATCCTGACTTTATCTTTTCAAACGAGGCCTTCGAACTATACGATTTCAACCTAGAAGAAAACACCCAGATAAATGACAACCAGGTTTTAGTATTAGCCTTCAAACAAAAACAAGGCATCGAAACCCCGCTTTATTACGGGAAATTATACATCGATGCAAAGAGTTTGGCCGTCGTTAGTGCCACTTTCGCCCTGAATGTGGAGAATAAAGTCAAAGCGGGGCTCATGTTCACGCGCAAAAAGCCAGCCGGCCTTGACATCTACCCCACTGAAGTCCGCTACCAGATTAACTATAGACAACAAAAAGACAAGTGGATTTATGCCTATTCCCGCGCGGATTTAACCTTTAAGTTGAATTGGGCCAAGCGTATTTTCAACACCGTCTACACCACCTCCATCGAAATGGCGGTGACCGACTCGAAAAAACAAGAGAAAAATGAGAACTCTGACACCCAAAAACTAAGTTCTTACGTCATCATGTCTGACAAGGTGAAGAGTTTAGGGGATCCAGATTTTTGGGGTAAATACAATATCATCGAACCCGAAAAATCGATCGAAACGGCTATCCGGAAACTTCAAAGAAAGGCTATAAGTGAGGGAGGCGTGGAATAGTTTACATCACTTTGCAGAGTCTGCAAAGTGATGTAAAATTCAGTTGTTGCAAAATCTGTAACAACTGAATTTTACAGTACAATCGTCAAAACCGAATCCGCTGCTAATTCTATATTCTGCTTGCCTAGGGATATACTCTTTTTAGCTCCCTCATTTTGAACCAGTACAACTATTTTACCATCAGGTCGCTTGAAAGCCGCCGCCTGAATACCCAATGGAGCAGAAATGCCTATGCGAATAGAACCTGGAGGGATAAATTTAGCCGCTTGCATGACGATGTAATACGATTGATTTCGAGTGATTTCCTGGCCACCAATAGTTAAGGCGCCTAGGCATTCCGAACAGCCGCCAGGCGTGTGAGGTCCATAGGTGGGATCGGTGGCTAGATTCCATTCGATGACTGCTTTGGCATGATTATTAACTGACCCAATAATGACATTCTTCATGTGCCACATAAATTCACTCGCAAAATCTCCCTTTGCACCGGTCCACTGCTCTGTAAAATACAAATCCTTATCAGGATGCGCCTTTTGTACTTGACTCATGGCCGAAATATCCCCACCATACAAGTGAAAGGCAGAACCGTTCACATACTTGCGAACCTCTGGCACATTTAATAATTCAATCGCGTATTCTGGATGATCGCAATTGTGATCATAAATGACGATTTTCGTCTGAATACCTTGTTTTTCAAATACAGGTCCCAAAGCTTTGGCAACAAAAGTACCCTGCATCAGTGCACTCATATACATACTCGGATTATTGCCCGGATTTAGGGGTTCATTCTGCGGAGTTAAGGACCAAATCGGAATACCTTCTTTGGCCATCTCCTGTATATACTTCGCCAAATATTCCGCGTAGGTGACATAGTATTTTTCCATCAACGAACCGCCCCTACTAGAATAATTGTCCTTCATCCAAATAGGTGCAGACCAGGGTGACGCCATAATTTTGATGGCTGGATTAATCGCAATTATTTCCTTCAAAAGAGGAATTAAGTCCGGTTTCGATTTGGCCAAACTAAACGTTCCCGGCTCATCTTCATAAGAAAACACCGCTGAATCTAAATCAGACGCCCCCACACTAATGCTCAACACCGTCATCCCATTTTTCCCAAACAACTCCTGCAACAACGCAGCTCTTTTCACCGGTTCCAAGCGATACATCACTTGCGCACTCCCTCCCGTTAAGGCCAATCCAAAACCATCGATAGTTTGAAATGTTAAATCAGGATTTAAAACCAACAGATCGCCTGAACCACTCGCTCCAGGCTTATCAATTTTCTGAAAAAAGGATTTCTGTTTAGGAAGACTTTGGTAGAATTCAGCGTTTGAAAAATCAAGAGATGGCGCCGTTTGAGCCGGCACCTGTTCTTCTTTACTACACGAGAATAAAAAAGCTAACGTGCAGATTGTTAGCAGAATGTGTTTCATTAGTTGTTAATAATTTCGCTAAAGGTATTGAATCTAAACGGATAAAATGTACAATGACTGAATAAGTTTAGCTCCTCTTTAATAAACTACAAATAACTCAACCACCACTTCTCCTTGTGTGCCGTCTTGTAGGAATCATACCACTTACACAAAGGGTACAGGCCGGCTATCAACAGAATCCAAATAAGGTAAACGATTTCTAGACTATACCCTTCTCCCGGAATTTGAAAAAAGAAGGGGATTTTCTGAAGCGCATTCATGGCATCATCAAGCGAATGTCCTCTGTAAAAAAACAAGACGGCCGTGATGGAATGCGCCTGATAAAAGTGCAGGATATAATAGAAAAATGCCGTTCTTCCGAAAACACGAAACACATTTGTTACCTGGTTTTTTATATTCTCTAAAAACGCCAAAGCCAATATAGCCATCCCAATCATCACGGACATGTAGGCCAAAGAAGGCGGATATTTATTCACATTCATAAAGGACAAAAAGGTAGCAAACCCATTTGCCTGAGTCGTCCAGGGATGCGGATCCCCATAGACATTGATAGCTCTTAGAGCAACAAAAAAAGCTAGTAAGAATAACCCAATTCTTGTTAAGATTTTTTGCCTTTGAGCTGACGTGAATTTGGCAGTAAAAAAGACCCCAAAACAATAACCTAAAATCATCAGACCCGTCCAGGGAACAAAAGGATACATAATGGCCAGGTAGTGATCACCCACGATGGGATAAACCGCAAATAAACCATGGTGAAACAAATCCCACCAAAACCCGGCCTTAAACCCAGGCTCAGCCTCCCAAAAGTCCAACACATTATGCCCCAGAACAATCACCAACCCAATAGCCAATACCACTTTGTACGGCAGCCGACTCAGAAAACTCAAAATAATCATGCTAATCCCAATCGCCCAAATAACCTGCAGCACGATTAAATTATAAAACGGATTAAACGTAATGGCTAACGATATCAAGACCAATTCCACGAAAATCAACCAAATCCCCCGCTTAAACAGAAACGAACTCAATTCTGCTTTGGACTTTCGAACACTTTGCAAATAGATAGAAAGACCCGATAGAAAAACGAAGGTAGGCGCACACAGATGCGTAATCCACCGCGTAAAATACAACACAGGGGTCGTCGTCAACACATTTAACGGATCACCCGTATAAGCCTGATCGTGCACAAAATCCCGGACGTGATCGAGCGCCATAATAACCATGACAATGCCTCGCAACACGTCGATGGAATCGATTCGCTTCAGGGTGGGATTTGATGACATAAATGCTTATTGATTAACGCAGGAATGGTATTCTATAAAATTACTAAATTAATTTCCGTAAATTCATACATCACTCTAAAACATAAAATCAAAAAACATGGGACTATTTTCAGCCATTTTAGGAAACGCAGGAACCGTTAGTAAGGAGGATTTATTGAAAGATTTTGGCAAACTGCTCATCGAAGGCGAAGACATCGAACTAGGCTTCAAGCTCATCCGAGATACCTTCATATTTACTTCTAAGCGCCTTATTTTAGTAGACAAGCAAGGACTCACAGGCTCTAAGACAGAATACAAATCCATCAACTATAAAAGTATTTCACGCTTCAGCATTGAAACAGCTGGGACTTTTGATCTAGATGCGGAATTGAAGATTTGGATCTCTGGGGAAGCTCAACCCAGTATCAGAAAGCAATTTAATAAATCAGTGAATGTGTACGATGTGCAGAATGTGCTGGCATTTCACGTGTTGAAGTAGTGATATTGGAGTTGGGAGCAAATTGCAGATTTTGCAAATTGCTCCCAAATTCGGTTATTGGATTAATAATTAAGTGGCTCTTTGCTAGTATGTCAAATCCTTAAAATTCTAATGAGTTTTTCTTTCTCCACAATTTGATATGTTAATCTGTAACTAAAAACAACAAAGGCGTGGAAATGTGTATTGGGATGACTTTTTAGTTTATCCGCTTCTGCTAATCTTGGATTAGATTTTAGTAACTCCACCCTATCGAGCATTTTGAGTTTGACTATTCTTGAAGCATTTGAACTTTGAGTATGCAAATAGGTTAGGATTGATTTAAATTCAACTAATGCATTTCTTTCCCAAATAACCGTGTATTTAGGATTCATTACAATTTGGATAATTCATCCAAAGCATCTTCATGAGAAATAAAATCACCTGCATCCATTCTTGCTACGGCTGCATCAATTTCTTTGTTGTATTGAGTTTTACCAATTCGATCAGATGAACTAACCTCTTCAAATAAACTTTTAATAACCTCTAAAACGAGTGATTGTTGACCTTTAGGCAATAAAGGCAGATAATTATCCACTTGCTTTTTAATCGCTGAGGTTGTCATAGGTCAAATACTTATTTTAACAAACATACAAAAAAACACTAGAGAACTTGGATATAAGCTAATCAAGAAATTGATAACTGCTATTTCTTTGCGGGCAAGGCCGCTAATAGTCTTTGGAGAAAACCATCCATCGATTTATCCTCAATCCAGCGAACCACGGCCACTAGGTCATTTTCTTTATCCACATAAACCGCGTTCGTTCCATTGCCAACATGTGCGTAAGCGGTGGCTGGTGCAGATGGGTATAGTTTTTGGTCCGTATTCAAAAAATAATTCATAAAGCCATATCCCGTGTTAGCAGTAGTAGGTGTTGTAGCTTTTTTAATCCAGTCTTCCGATAAAATTTGCTTGCCATTCCAATTTCCCTTACGCAACGTTAATAAGCCAAACCTGCCCATATCGTAGGCATTAATAAACATGCCTCCCCCAAAATGGCCTCCCCCACTCACCTATTGAATCAGCTTTCCATCAATAACAATCCACGCATTTTTATAACCAGTCCAAGCCCAGGTATTGGATGCCCCGATAGGGTTCATAATGTTCTCACGCAACACTTCTGGTAAGGGTTTTCGCCAAACCAAGGTCGCCGCCAATGCCAACGCATTCACTCGCGTGTCATTGTATTTGTACACCGTACCGGGTTCAAATCGCTTCCGCGTCGTCCACTCTGCTATTTTATCCGAAGGTCGATCCGCCCAATCCGGCTTGCCCCACAAAACACCTTCCCAATCACTCGTTTGTCTCAACAAATGATCCCAACTAATCTTACGATTATGCTCTGTTTCGAATGGATAGATGAACGAGGTTTTAGCGATTGGGTTTTCGTTTAGCAAGGCATCTGTGGCTGCTAACTCCACAGGGGGTAAATAAGTGTAGACTTTATCATCTAATGAACTAATTAACCCTTTTTCGTAGGCCAAACCTACTACAGAGGACACGAAACTCTTCGTCACACTGTGCGTCATTTCCACAGCCGATGGATTTCCCCATTCCGCAATAATATATCCCTTGTAAATGATGATTCCAGCAGCAGGGCCGCGATCTGCCATGGGTCCGATCGGATCAGAAAAGGGCTCCTTTCCGAATTGCATTGCCTGTGAAAGCCACAAGTTTTTAGGTTGAGTTGTTTCATGGACTTTGGCAAAATCCACCGCCTCCTTCACTTTGATCGTATCAATCCCGAAAAAAGCAGGTGACTTATGTTCCCAGGTTTTAGCGGAAGGATAGTAGATTCCTTTCTGAGCGGTTGCACTCACAAAGGTAAATACGAGTAAAATAAGCAGGTAATTTCTCATAGAATCTATTGATGCATATTGTACAAGAGCGTCTTGATTTTGAATTCATCGCCCGATTTAACGAATATAAATACATCTACCCCTTTGTGCGTAAACTTTCCGTTCAGGTAAAATTCATACGGAACCCAAGCCGTCGCAATTTCTTGGTCAATTAAAATAGGTCCCCACGAAAGCACGCGCTCGTCCATTTCACCCGGTTTTCTGGTTATCACATTTTGGATAAATTTAGTGGCTGGCACCTCCCTGACCACATTTCCCTCCGGCTTCACCTGGCTAATATGCAATAGGGCATTGCTCGTAAAACAGGACTTCAAAGCAACAGAATCCACGGATTTCATCGCGGAAAAGGTCTTTAAAATAACTGCTTTGATTTGGTCTTCGTCTTTGGTTTGGCTTTGACCCATCGCTAGCAAAGGGAACAAGAATAGGAGTAGAAATAAATTTCTCATTGATTAAATAATTCGTCTAAAAAGTTCGCTAATGTATGATCCTTCTCCGTCACCTGATTACCTGCATCGTGTGTCGTGATTATTACGTGAACCCGATTGTAGGTATTCGACCAAGTGGGATGGTGATCCGTTTGGCTGATAAAAGGAGTGGCGTCCTGCATGAACTGCATCGCCTCTTCGAAAGTATGGAATTCGAAGGTTTTCTCAAGGGATTGATTCGTTGTTTTCCAGTTAGTCATAGGATTAATCTGGAATTTCATCTGGTTTTAAATAGACAATTTTATCGCCTTGCATGACTACTATTTCTGAGTTCTTAGCTTTTTTGTAGGCGATTAGATCCGCTTTTACGAGTTTCATGCCTATCTCGATTTTATCCAAAGTAGACAATGAGGCTTTTACCTTACTTGTTTTAGTGCTTTCCATAATGCTAGATTTTTGATTTGCAAGCCACTCTTAAAATCATTGCGACATATCACTACTGGAAGAGTGCTGGTATTATCATAAATAATCCACTCATCTACCATTGGCAAATATAGACGAAACAAATTAGTAATACCTGATTTATAGCGTCTTTCTATTACGTCCGGTGGAATGTTGTGACCGCCCTCTTTAACGCGAGTGGCTACACGTGCTTTGGCAAGCTCAATCGATCTAAGCCAGAAGAATAAAAGAACGACTTTGAAGCCCTTTTCTTTGGCCTTCTTAATCAACAAATGATACGATTTAGCGGCTAAGGTAGTTTCAAAAGAGAAAGATTCCTCACTTTCCATTAACACATCGATTCGGTTTAACATGATACGGCCTGCTTCTAAAGCCACTGACTCCGGATGAAAAGGAGATAAGTCTTTTGCGATTTCATCTGCATTCACAAATTCGCGGCAATCCAACACATAGGGTAAAATAGTAAATGAAGCGGTCGTTTTACCTGCTCCGTTACAACCCGCGATGATGTACATGATTTTTTCCACGGGGTGAAGGTAGCGGGTTTCCACTTGGTTTATCCGAATAAAACTGATAATTTCAATAAAACCTTAGCCCTATGAAACATCTTATATTCCTCCTCCTCTCCTTCTCCAC
>JACCDZ010361024.1_pt1 | contig 35807 bp, 37 predicted proteins | sample 7449551 | NCBI WGS metagenome assembly JACCDZ01 (sample SAMN15323452, study PRJNA562643) | freshwater metagenome | isolation source: river surface water | place: USA:Blue River Watershed | collected 2017-08-18 | reverse complement strand
CTGGAGTCCATTTAGCTGGGCATACTTCGCCGTCGTGGTTAGCAACGTATTGAGCCGCTTGAACTTTACGGAACAGTTCAGCAGCTGAACGGCCGATACCTAAGTCGTGGATTTCCGCAACTTTGATTACGCCTTCTGGGTTGATTACGAAAGTACCACGCAGTGCTAAACCTTCTTCCTCAATCATCACGTCGAAGTTACGAGTGATTGTGCCTGTTGGGTCAGCAACCATTGGGTAGTTGATTTTTTTGATGGTTTCAGAAGCGTCATGCCATGCTTTGTGAGTGAAGTGCGTGTCAGTAGAAACTGAGTAAACTTCAACACCGATTTCTTGGAATTTTGGATAGAAATCAGCTAAATCGCCAAGTTCAGTTGGGCAGACGAAAGTGAAGTCAGCTGGGTAAAAACAAACAACAGACCATTTGCCGATCAGATCAGCATCAGATACAGAAACAAATTTGCCCTGATGGAAAGCTTGCGCGTTAAATGGCTTGATTTTGCTGTTGATGATAGACATTGGTATTTCTCCATAGTGAGTTAATTACTGGCTACTTTCTCGTAGCAGCCAAAACGAAAAAAACTTAATTCGCTAAAGCTTGTATCACATCAAGCTTGAATCGGTGAAAGCATAGTAGCCAAGGTTTAACTTTGCGTATAACGAAAAAAATGAATTCACCTAATCTATAAAAACGATTAAAAAGCAGAGCTTTCAATTAATCATTCCGAATGATAACGCGGAATAACTCGGCGCTCAAGTCTTGTGATTGTGGCTGGCACAATTGCCGATTACAAACTAAGCTGAATGCGGTTAGTAAATGAAATTAATGAATTTTTAGTGATATTTTCCTAGTTTGTATTCAGGGCTATTGGATATTCGGGGTGGCAGCAACAAAACGGATCTGGAACGCCAGTCAGTAAAAGCCGCCAACTCAACTCGCCCAGCCAAAAATAAAGAGATACACCCCATCATTGAAAATCGGGTTGCCTGCGTCAAGCAATGACTAGCCCGCAGAATTTTCAAGGAATAAGGGGATAAGTGCCATTTGCTGTATAGATAAGGGGCAAGGTTGCAAGCCTATAAACTCGACTTAAGTAAACTATTTGACTTACATGTGCTGGTCATTGAATCAGACATCGAGCTATTGCATCTCACCAAGCAATTGTTATTTAGCCTCGGGATCAAAAACCTCGACACTGTGCGCAGCATTGACGAGTTATCTCAGCGTGAAGTGGCAACAAGTTATGATGTGATATTTCTTAACGATGAGACCAACGAACGTATTAATGGCGCAGAAATTGTCGAACATTTAATTGCGATGGGCATTTTGCCCAACCGCACGCGGCTGGTGTTGCTCTCCGCCAACAATTCCAGTGCCCAATACGCAATTGAATATCCTTATCATCAATTTAGCTACGTTGAGCGGCCATTTAATAAAAATCATCTGGATCACGAACTCAAACAGCAGGTGATGTTCAGTCCATTTATTCGGCCTATCCTGTCTCTTGCTGGACTTTATCGTTACAACGATGCGCTGAAATTGCTGCTACACACCCAACAACAGCAACTTCCACCAGGACTTGATGAATTGTTACTGCGACTTAAAGTCCAGTTACTGTTGGAAATGCATAAATATGAAGCAGCGGTGCCGCTGCTAAAGCCAGCGGTCAGTGAACAACAAGGCTGGGCGTTGTGGGCATTATTCCGTATTCGCTATGAACGCGGTGACATGCAATCCTGCGCGGCTTTTTTAGCCGAACCCTCAGAGGAATTGGCGCGCTACCCAGAACGACGCGAACTGTGGCAGTTGTATTTCGCGATTAAGGCCGCTGATTTTAAACGCGCTGCACGCATTGCTCATCAAATCCCTTATGTGACTATGTCGGCAAAAATGGTGCGTTTGGTGCATTTGGTCTTAGTCGAGGCCGGTGAAATCGACCTTGCAATTGAATTCATTGAACGCAAGCGGCGTTTGGCGGTGCGTGGGGATCTCTATGTGCAACTGACATCTGCCCAGATCCGAACCGTCCTTCGCCAAATGCGCTTATGTCAGGATCCAGAGCAAAAAGCACTACTTGCCGAACAAATTCAAAATTTACTCGATAACGTTCGTCAGGACAAAAAAGCGGACGGCCACGAACTCAGCATCGCGATGTTGCAAACTGCATTTATTCACCTCAAAGACAGTCGAAGCGCGGCGCTAGCTTATTGGAAAAGACAATTACCGCTAATTGAACAAGAACAGTCCATCCCAGTGCTGAGCCACGCCGCCATGTTGATGTCGATGTTAGGCGAAGAGCAACAAGCCGCGGATTTACTGTTTCGCGCCAGCCGAGCCTTTTCCAATCAGTTAGATAATAGTCACCGGGTGTTTTGCAGTTGTGTACACCAATATGCCTTTCAGCGGGTAGTGCCGCCAGAACAACGAGCAGACATTTACATCCGTTTTGCAGAGCAACATTTAGCCGTTAGTGAAAAAATGCCAGCGGCCAAAATGCTCTTGGCGGCATGGCAGTTAAAACCAGGTGATTCGGAATTGCAACAACGACTATATGCGCTACTTCGCCAACTTGGACTGCCTCGGTTTCGCGGAGTTAATGTGCCACCGCAGGTGTTGTAAACAGCACCTGTTCCATAAACCCGCCTATTGGCAAACTCGGATGACGTATTTGGATCTCCAATACCCAAATACCGTCACGCACAGGCCCAGTTAAATCGCCTAAGCGACCATTGGCATAAAGTCGATGCGGAAAATCGCCCAAGCGATGGCCTTTGATCTCTTGGTTAAACTGATAACCTAAGGCTGTCGCTTGTTGCTCAGCAAAAGCATATAGCGCTTCGCCATGACAGCCAGTTTTTTGCCAATGCGTCGCCACCTGCTGAAATATTGCCGCAACTGCTGCAGCACAAGCTTGATGCTCAGGCGCGTCCCCGACGACAAAAGTGGCGCCGATATCAGCTTCATGACCTTGGAAGACTGGGCCTAAATCAATGAAAAATATATCGTTCTTTTGCAGATGAACCGCAAGATCCGAAGGCTCACTGTAGATCTTGCATGAATTTGCACCAAATCGAATGATCGGTGGATGCCAGTTGGTTTCCGCACCAAAATCAGAGAGCACCGCAAGCGCCAAAGCGTTTGCTTGAGTTTCAGTCATGCCGACAACTATCTGCTTGGCAATTTCTGCTAACGCCGCTAAACCTTGCTGCTGGGCTTTTTGCATCAGCGTTAAATTGAAATTCGGCCCAACTAATTGCTCGCTCATAAAAAATCCCTAAAGAATGCGAAAATTTATCATAACAAGTAGCGAGTCCTTTGGTCGAGTCAAGGTGTCTCCGTCAGATTCTGTTTCCCAGCTATTTTCACAAAACTTTGCGCGCTCGCACTTGCGGTGATCTTTGGACGCACGAAGCTCACAAGTTAGTAAATTGTGGCGAGTCTGTAAGAATCAGCGCAATATTGCCGCAATTAAACGCTTGTATCGCGTTCGTGCATTTCCTATACTCGGTGCTCATTTTCTAACGCAGAGTGCAGTATGCGCGAAAAAATCCAGCTAGGTCGGCAAGTTGCTCACAATCTTCAGATACCAACACTTTTTGTTCTATCTGTTGGGTTTTTCGCATGAGCAAAGTCGTAACACGGATAGCTCGGCATTTAACTCGTTCTGCAATGTTGGTAGCCCTAGTCGCTGCATCTAGTTTCTTGCCGGAAGTCTATGCCAACGGCAATGTTAAAGTGTTCCAATATACGGATAAAAAAGGCAATGTGTCGTTTTCCGACCGTCAGCCGTTAGATGTTCCTTATACTTTAGTGAAATTCGATTGTTTTGCCTGTAATGTGCATTCGACGACAGACTGGGATCGCATCCCGTTATTTCCTAAACATTATTTGCGGGAAATTGAATTAGCCGCCAGACAACACCAAGTTGATCCGGCCTTGATCCAAGCCGTGATCCATGCCGAATCGGGCTTTAGGCCAAAAGTGGTGTCGAAAAGTGGCGCTCAAGGTTTAATGCAATTGATGCCGGGCACTGCCAAAGATATGGCCGTGACAGACGTGTTCCAGCCTAGCCAAAACATCATGGGCGGCAGTGCCTATTTGGCTTGGTTACTGAAGAAATATAAAGGTGATTTGCGCTTAGCGACAGCAGCCTATAATGCAGGCCCTGGCACGGTCAGCAAATATGGTGGTGTTCCGCCCTACCCCGAAACCAAGGCTTATGTTGCCCGGGTAAATTCATTGTTTAAGCGCTACCAAGCACAGCGACGTCGACTGCAAAATTCTGAAATCTTAAGCGCAGCACGCAGTTAAAACAGCGGACCTTGGCTCAAAGCCTAAGCAGAAATTCCCTCATTGGCACTAGAACTACAGCAACTAGCGCATCGCAAAGTAAAAATCTCGTGGCTGCAGGTATTTTGCCCTTAAAACTCATCACGATAAATTTACCGTTTGTCCGCGCAATTAACCGAACTTCACTTTTTTCACCGCACTAAAGCACAAAAAATTTAAGGTGGGCTCATCAACAACAAGGAGCTCGACCATGTCATCAACAATTGGCAATACCCTCATTAATATTTTTATAAACCCAAAGCAAGCCTTCGACGCGGTAAAACAAAACGCGAATTGGAGTTGGCTGGTGCTGGCACTTCAACTCAGCACTTTCGCCGGTGTCCTGTTTTGGTTCTATCAAGGATTAACGCCGCAATGGTTGGTCGAACAACAACTATTGCATTCGCCTGAACTCACGCCTGCGGAAATAGAACAAAGCAAAGCCATGTTAGGCCAAATGGCTAGCGCCATGCCGATGGTCGCCCCGGTGTTAGGTGCAATCACCTTAATCATCGTGATGGCATTTAATGCTTTTTACTTACACATCTACGGCAAGATGGCTGGCCACAACCAAGGTTATGGTCAGTGGTTTGGTTTAACTGTGTGGAGCCAAATGCCGTTGCTACCGAATATGCTGGGTTTTGCCCTACTCATCGCCTTGAGCAACACCGCAGATATTCCGTTGAGTGCCATTAATTATGCATCCCTGAATCAGCTGATATTTGGCCAAATGATTGGCGATAAGTTTTACACCCTGCTCGAAAGCATCTCGTTATTTACCTTCTGGCAAATCGGCTTAGCCGCAGTAGGTATACAACAATGGACAACACAAAGCTTTGGTAAAGCGCTGGCGATTGCCGCAGCACCTTACGCACTGGTTTATGGCATTTGGGCATTGGTTGCCTAAGGACGTCCCATGAATAACCTCACAAAATCATTATTGTTGATTACCGCACTTGGCAGCTTAGTTGGCTTAAAGATAGTTAAAGACCAACGCCAACAAACGCCGGTACAACTGAGTTCAGTGCAACAAGGCGCGTTGACCGACAGTATTTTGGCATCCGGTAATTTGGTCTATAACACCCAAATCCAATTCCGCTCAGAGCTGATGGGGCGAGTCCAGCAAGTGCTAGTGACCGAAGGACAACAGGTAAAAAAGGGGCAGCTGCTGATGCAGCTTGACCCGGCCAGCTATCAAGCAGAACTGACCCAAATTGAGGCGGTGGTGGCTAAAGCTAAAGTGGCAATTTTAAGCGCTGAAGCCGAACTGACCAATCTAGAGCGTCAGCTTAACCGTCAGCAACGCTTGCTTTCGCAAAGACTAGTTCAACAAGAAACCGTGGACCTATTAGCAAGCCAAGTCGCTGTCGCAAAAATCAATGTGCAAGCAGCCACTTTGCAGTTGCAACAAAGCCAAGCACAGCAGCAGCAAGTTGGCGAAACCTTGGCGAAAACGGAGTTTCGCGCGCCAATAGATGGCGTGATGGTATCGGTTGATGTGAAAGCCGGTGAGACCGTGATCCCTGGCACAATCAATATTATCGGCTCAGATCTGATGACCCTAGCCGACACCAGTGCCATTTTGGCTGAACTTCGGGTCGATGAAGCCGACATTCATGCCATCAAACTTGGCCAAGCCGCAACAGTTTTTGCTGCGGCCGCGCCGGAAACTGCACTAACCGGCAAAGTGCTGAGTATTGGCAGCTCCGCGCGCTTGCTTGGCAGCTCACAAGCGCTGTCATTTCGAGTGAAGGTGTTACTCGATAACGCTGCAATCGCTTTGTATCCCGGCATGAGTTGTCGTGCAGAATTAATCACTCAAACCCTTGAAAATAAAATGAATGTGCCGGTCGCTGCCGTACAAAAAGATGCTAAAGGACAATTTTTATGGGCCGCCAAGTCCGGCATCGCCGAGCAAATCCGAGTAAAAGTGGGTCTTGCCAACGATACCTCGCAAGTAATTAGCGAAGGTCTGCAAGGTGATGAGCAGATCATTGTTGGTCCAGCTCGGACTCTCCTTAGCCTCAAAGTTGGGCAAAAAGTACAAGCTGAGGAAGTGAAACCATGAACGATCCCGTGATCCGGCTGCAACAGGTTGGTAAACAATATCAAATGGCTGGCGAAACCTTCCATGCGTTATCCGAGGTTTCACTCGATATTCAGGCTAACGAATACGTCGCGATTATTGGGCCTAGTGGTTCCGGCAAATCAACCCTGCTAAACATTCTGGGGTGTTTGGATACCGCCGATAGTGGCAATTATTTACTTAGCGGCAACGCAGTTGCCAGCATGGGTGAAAACCAATTAGCGACACTTAGAAATCAGCAAGTCGGCTTTATTTTTCAGAGTTTTAATTTATTACCGCGCCATAGCGTTCTGCAAAATGTTATGCAGCCTTTGGTCTATCGAATGATGAATGCAGCAGAGCGCGAGCGTCGAGCGCTTGATGCATTAAAACGGGTTGGCTTGCTGGATAAAAAACATCACTTACCGAATCAACTGTCTGGTGGACAACGTCAGCGCGTTGCCATTGCCCGCGCGCTAGTTACCGAGCCGGCAATTTTACTCGGCGACGAGCCAACCGGTAACCTTGATAGCAAAACTACCGCCGACATTATGCAGTTATTCGACGAACTGCACCAACAAGGCCATACCATCATTTTGGTCACGCACGAGCAAGAGATCGCAGACCACTGTGAACGCGTGCTGCGCATGGTAGATGGCCGCTTAGTGGCTGACCAGCGCAAGCAACTTCCTACAGACGCACAGGAGCCAACAATGCTTCGCGAAACGTCTATTCCCACCTCACCGACTCGGTTATTAGTCTAAGGAGCTGCCATGCATTTTCTACACGCGTTAATCGAAGGCAGTCGCGCCGCATTTTTATCCATTCGCGCACACGGTCTTCGCAGTTTTTTAACCACGCTAGGCATCATTATTGGTGTCGCCTCGGTGATTACCGTAGTCGCGATTATGAATGGTTTAAGTGCGAACATTCGCGGCCAGCTCGATGATTTAGGTACCGATATGGTGACTATTCGCGCCTACACCACACCAGATCAAGAGTTATTGGGCTTTCGCAATAAGCTCAGCGATAGCGACTTCCGTTTATTACAAGCCAAACTTAGCCAGGTTGAACAAATCAGCCGAATGATGCCAGCATTTAGCTTAGGTTTATCGGTCAGTTACGGACGCAATAGCACACAAACCCAATTGCTTGGCGCCGATAGTGCCTATCAAAATGTCGTACGGATTTATCCGCAACAGGGTCGCTTTCTTACCAGCCAAGATGATTTAAAACGCCGCAGAGTTGCGTTTATCGGCCACTCGTTAATTCAGAAATTACAACTACCGGCAAACCCCGTTGGCCAATACATCAGTCTCTCAGGGGATTGGTTTCGAATTATTGGGGTTGCCGAAAAACGCGGTAGTTTATTTGGCTTTGACCAAGACAATTACATCATTACCCCATTTAGCACTGCTACTGCCATTAACGGCCCAGATAATCTGCAGGTTGAAATTAGCTACCGGCCAAAACCAGACGCGGACCTGGCGCAAATCGAGCGGCAAGTGCGCAGTTTATTGCGCAACAAGGCAGGTCTCAGCGCCGACGCCCCCGATCATTTTGAACTAGTCAGTGCCGAAAAAACCAAAGCGCAATTTGATAAAGTTTTAGATTCTGTCACTTGGGTTGCGGCCGGTGTGGTTGGTATCAGCTTGTTAGTTGGCGGCATCGGGGTAATGAATATCATGCTGGTTTCGGTGACCGAGCGCACGAAAGAGATCGGTATTGTTAAAGCCCTTGGCGCAACACCGCAATTTATTCTGTTGCAATTTTTAGTGGAAGCTATTGTATTATCACTGTTTGGTGGTCTGATCGGTTTAATTCTGGGTTACGGTTTTGCCGCCTTAATGAGCTTAGTTGTCCCAGGAATGCCGGATGCCTTAGTGCCGCTTTGGGCTGTGGTGTTAGCCATCGGCTTTACCAGTGTCATTGGCATCGTGTTTGGCTTAGCGCCAGCGATCAAAGCATCAAGATTAAACCCAATTGATGCACTGCGATTTGAATAGTCAGCCTTAAATAATCGGCGTTGAAGAATATAAAGGCGAAGCATAGGAGCTTAACGTGAATAAAGTTTGGCAACAGTTACAGCCATATTGGGCGATCAGCTTCCAATGCTGCCGCAGCTACAAAATTGTTTATAGCATCATGTTTGTACTGTTCTTTTTGAGTTATGTGCTGATCACCATCAGCATGTTTAAATCAACAGATCCCGAGCATGTATTGAAAATTTTACTGCGAAGCATCGCCGACACAGTGCTATTTTTTGGCTCTAGTCATTTCTTTATTCGCCCGTATTTAAAGCTTAACCTGCTGAAACACAACCAATTTGGTTGGCCGGTCATCAAGTTTATGTTGGCAAGCTTTCTGCTGAGCTTAGTGGTAGTTTCGATATCGCTACAGTGGGCCAAAATCGATGCTTTAGGGAAATTAGACTTTAACGAAATTAAAGTTGAGAGTCCCAAGCATCAAGGCGGAAACCTAACGGTCAGCATGAGTCGTCCGATGATGATCCTGGTCGCTGGCATCAACCAAAGTGTGATGTATTGGATATTTGCGCTGAGTTACTGCTTTTGGCAGACGCTCATTAGCAAACGCCAAGTACAAAAACAAATGCATGAAGCACAGCTGCAACAGCTCACTAATCAACTCAACCCACATTTTTTGTTTAATGCGCTCAATAGCATACGTGCACTCATTTATGAAGACAAAGACAAAGCCGCCCATGCGGTGACACAACTATCGGAGTTATTTCGCATCCACCTACAAGCCCATCTAAAACCGAGCTCAAGCTTGGCGGATGAATGGCTAATTGCGAAACATTATTTGGATATTGAACAAATCCGATTGGAACAACGCTTACAACTAGATCTGCAATTTGATGAGAGTTTATGGCAACAACAACTGCCAACCCTCAGTCTATTGATGCTGGTAGAAAACGCCATTAAACACGGTATTAGCCCGAATCAGCAGGGGGGGACTTTGCAGATTATAAGTTGCAGACCACGCCAGGGACGTTGGCAGTTACAGGTCAACAACAGTGTGGGTAGCTCACAAGCCACCCACTCCACCAAAACCGGCTTAGCCAACTTACGCCAACGCTTGGCGCTCAGTTCCCCTAACCACCAATTAACCTGACGTAAAACTGACGAACGCTTTGAATTATGCATGGAGCTCGATGATGATCAAAACCCTACTCGTTGATGATGAACGCTTAGCCCGCGCCGAACTCAGTCGACTTTTACAGGCCCATCCGCAGATCTCGATTGTTGGCCAAGCCGCTAACGCCGACGAAGCCTTGGCGCTTTTGAATCAGCTTGAGGTTGACTTAGTGTTTTTGGATATCCAAATGCCAGGGCTCAGTGGTCTAGAACTCGCCGCGCAATTAGATGCTGATCTTCAATTTATTTTTTGTACCGCTTTTGATAGTTATGCCTTAGATGCTTTTGGCTTAAATGCGCTGGATTACTTACTCAAACCTATTAATCCAGAGCGGCTGGCCAAGGCCCTTGCCCGCTTTCAAAACAAACAACATGATGAACCACAGCGTAACTATCTTCCTGAAAACCATGGCTTATTGTTGAAATTTGCCGACAGCAGTCGCATCGTGCGTTTAAGTGATATCACCCGCTTTGAGAGCATCGGCAATCACAGCGCTGTCTACACCAGCTATGGTAAGAGTTTTTTGCACAGTTCATTATCTAAAATTGAGCAACGGCTTGATCCACAACAGTTTTTCAAAGCAAGCCGCGCCGACATTATTCGCGTCAGTGCCATCGAGCAACTGGAAAATGGCGTTGCAGTGGGCAGCATGCTGGCAATCATGCAAGACGGCCAACAGGTGGAAGTCAGTCGCCGCCAAGTGCAGGTTTTGAAACAACTGTTTAGCGCGCTTTAAGCAGGATCCGCCAAATTAACCCGGAGAAAGCACCATTAACCTATCAGCAGTACGCCAATTCACACTTTTGATTGTGGTAACGATTTCGATCACACTTGCCATTTTCATTATTCGTTGGGCGAAAGCTGAGGAGGTAGAATATCGGCCGCTGCTTTCAGATATGCGCTTACTTGACGCCGTCAAAGTCGCGGATATTTTGGATAGAACCGGCATCGACTATCGAGCGGACGTCCAGAACCACATCCTCTATGTAAACATTGAGCACTCAGTGCAAGCCCGCATCGAGCTCGCCAAAAGCGGCATCGTGATTGAATATCCAAAGTTTGTGGAGACCACAGATCTGAACGAAGCCTACAAAAAACTGAGCCAACAGCTCGCCGATGAGGCAAAAAATCGACCTTATTATCAGCAGAATTGGTTTTATAAGGTCGTAAAGTTGTTGTTGGCAACCGTTCTCCTCATAGTGCTGATTTTGGCGGTCGTGCGACCGGCTTTAGCAGCGATCATGTTGACTGATGGAAACGACAATTAAATCGGATAGCTAAATCAGACAGCTAAATCAAACAGCTAAATCAAACAGCTAAATAAGATAGCTAAATCCTTCAATTAATTCTCGCCAGCATGCTAGCGCCCACTCGGCCCTAAATCCTGCAAACTTAAGTCTACCCTTTTCAATTTTGGCAATAATGCAAAATAAGTTTACATTTATTTTGCATTATTTCGCAAAGTCATCTAACTTACTTCTTGTTAACCAAATTAACATTCATCTTCTAAGCGATTTGCAAAGCAAAATAACTATCTGGTGAATATAAAAAAATAGCAATTAAATCAATTGACTCGTTAAGTTACCTGCAACCAAGGAGGGCTGCGACAATGAATAGAAAATTACCAACGTTTATGCCAACACCCCTGTTCACAGCAATTTATCAGCGAGCCGCGTTGTTTATTTATCTGCTACTGTTTAGTTTGCTCGTTATTTTTGCCAACCCAGCGAAAGCAATTGATTACGAATTCCCTGAGTTGGTGATCACTGGTAAACAGTCGCATTATTCTCCAAACCCAGCTGCAACAAAGCCGATAAAGTCCCCCCCCTATTCCAGCAAGAACAGAACAAAAAGCAGCAAAAAGATTGAGACTGATGCCACACAAAAACGCACGTCAATAACGCGAATGGTTGCGGACCACCAACCGACCTTAGCGCAAAATAATCAGCGTTATACCAGCAGCTCGCCCGTCGCTAGAAAGGTCGAATATCGGCATCCTGCCGACAGTCATCCGGTCAGTGCAGAACCATTGGTAAGCCCGATGGACCACATACACGCCCCTCTTCGGCTTAGAAAACATCTAGCGGTGCGCAGTAGCAAAAGTCAATTTATGCGGATGTGCCTGATTAATGAGTGTTTTTCGGGCAAAGGCCAACAAAACTTTCTAGTTCGCTGACAAGCCATCAGTGCTCACAGCATGCCCGTTGAGGTTGGCGACAGATCGCACAAACCAAATGGCTATTGCCAGATATAACCAGAAACTTTGCCGTTAAATAACCAGTCCTGATAATTGCACTCACCAGCCCGCCCCGCGGCAGCCGCAGCGCCAGCACAGACATGCAAAGGCAGCAGATGCTCGGCTCGCGGGTGCGAAAATTGTGCCGCGGGCGCCTGTTGCCATTGCGCTAGGGACTTCAGCGCATGTTCTGGTGCTGACCGCACAGTGTCAGTTAACCATTGATCAAATTGCGCACTTAGGCTCGGTGTTCTCGGATCAGCGGACATCAGTGCTCGTAGGTTGTGAAATGACATGCCTGAGCCAACGATTAGCACGCCCTGTGTACGCAATTCGGTAAGTGCTTCACCTATTTTAATATGCGCAGCGGCGTCCAAACTCCTTAACAAAGACATTTGTAGCACTGGCACATCGGCTTTTGGGTACATTAGCAGCAATGGCACAAAGGTGCCGTGGTCAAATGCTCTTTCATCATCAAGCCGGCAGCGAACATCTCGTGCCTGCAGCAATTGCTGCACCTGTAAAGCGAGCTCTGGCGCACCCGGTGCCGGATATCGATACTGATAAGACTCAGCTGGAAAACCGGAATAATCATACAACATACCTGGTGCGCGGTTACTCGCTAAGGCAACTTCATCTGATTCCCAATGTGCCGTGATGAGCAAGATAGCCCTAGGTGTTGGCAGTTGCGCCGCAATAGTGGTCAGAAATTCCCGATGATGGTGATGAGATGGATCATTAAGCAGCGGCAAGGGTCCGCCGCCATGCGCCACAAATAACACCGGCATTAATGACTTCGGATCAGCCATGGTCGAATATTCCTCATGATGGAGTCTGTGATTTGTAATGAAAGTTGCTTGAAGATACCTGCAATTCTCGCTATGTCATAAACCGAAACAACACATCGAAGATCCCGCACCTTGTCAGCGCCGAATATTAACGAATTCCCTTTCGACAACAAGTGCATTTAATTTGGTTATCCAAAGCAAAAAATCGTAAGAATAAATCACGACCAACAGCGGCAAACGCACAAGCAACACACCGCTTTGACCGTTTAGCCTCGAAATACGCCGAATATCACTTTTCTTCACTAACAATTTCGCAAGATCTTTAGTATTTAACCGTCGGCCACAAAACGGCGTCAACAGCTAAAACCTGAACGCCAACTACTCGGCCATCACTGAAAAAATGGAGCTTACTATGAACGAATTTATCGCGATGACAACTAACGCAAGCCCAATGTTTTGGCTGACACTGATCCCGTTAGTGCTGCTTATTTGGTTTGTCCCAACCTTGTTAGCATTATTTTTAAACCGCCCACACCTAAAGTACATTGCAATCGCCAACATTCCCGCAGGCATGTCATTTATCGCTTGGGGCGCACTGATTGTTTGGGCAGTCGGTGGCAAGGTATCGCAAAAATTTGCCAATAAATTTACCAGCAAATTGCCAGAAACAACTCACGCACCTGCCAAAAGCACCGAGCTGTGATGCCATAAGCACAACGGTAAATTTGCCATAAACCGACCTGCAACAGCTTGGCCAGCCGACAATCAACAGATGGCTGGCCATTGCTAACCTCTCAAACCTTCCATTTATCAGTGCTTTGCTAAGGTTTAACTTGACCAGCTATTTAAGTGCTAGAACATTAGTTCAAACATCTCGACATTGGCGAAAGTACTTAGGATATCGCTACTTTTAGCCGCAAGGGCTGGACATGAAAAAGCATTTTGTTTCCCTATTGCCAGGCAAATATCTTGATGAACACCATTGATGAGAAATTACCTGAACAATCCACCGAGCGCTTGATATCAATTTAAATCCCCCCATTTACTCTAAACAAACCGTCATACGGACATCAGCCATGGGATCTCTTAGTTTTTCGCTTTTGGTATATGCAATTGCCGCAGCAGCTGCGGTTTTGGGGATATGGGCGATGATCAAATTAATCGCATGGGCTAAGGGCATGTCGACTGGCGCTTACCTAACACTGGCGATTTTCCCGCTTATTTCGTTATTTCCGATCCCCCCGACTGAAATCAAGAAAATGGAAAGGATTAAACAAGAGCAGGTTAAACAAAAGGAAGAGTCTGGCGAACCACCGAATAAGCAGTCGCCAGAAATAAAGGATTAATCAAGCCTTGGCAGCGAATTGCTGATATTGTTTTTTCTGGAAATGGCCGGAAAACGACCCAACCATCTTGAACGTACTAAGCGAACAAAGCAGAAAACTTCTTCTGTAACAAAGGTTTTAGCGCAAAAGTAATAAGTTTGCCGGCTTGTTCTAAAAAGGCAATCTGCTGGGCATTCCAAGTCATTACTTCCCCGACATGCTCACAACAAAACACACCAACTAGCTGGCCATCGTAGCGAATGCCCACATCTAACAACGAATAAATGTCATTCGGCTCAAAATAAGGCTCGTTAAAGCAGGCTGTTGCCGGATGCTCTATGGCATGGGGCGCGTTGATGCCCCCCTCTTGACGCATCGCTTCAAAATATGGCGCAAAGTCGTCTTCATGTAACGCAAAGCCATGAAAATGTTCGTTTTTATTCGAATCATACAGATCAATTGCCACAATTTCTTGCAACAAAGAATCGGAATAAAGCCAAAGACTCGCTCTGGTACACTTTAATTGAAGAGTAATAGTCTCGGTCAGTTGCCGATAAAAATCATCACTATTAATTTGCTCATCTTTAAAGGCTTTTATCAGCAGCAATAAGCCTGTTTGGTCTAACATAACGACTCCCCATCAATCATTTAAGCTATTTTTTGTTAATTGCCTTGGTCTAAACCGACAATTTTTAACGTTATAGCCAAAGTTATAGCAAGCCAATCGAACAGTGCCAGTGTGAAAATTAACTTTTCACCCCGGCTTTAAACTTCGCATTGGCTTAGCCTTGTTGCTGGCGATACCATTCACCAAGGATCAAAGATGCCGCAACACTGACGTTCAAGGATTCGACTTTGCCGGTACCAGGGATTTGTAGAGCGATTTCCGCATTATTGGCAACGGCTTGGGAAACGCCGTCCATTTCTTCACCAAACACAATCACCACTTTGCTTGGCAACTTGGTTTGATACAAAGAGTTGCCCGCATGGCTGGATGTAGTAATTAAGGTATAACCGGCTTGCTTACACAGTTGGAGCGCTAGTGGCAGGCTTTCACAGGACAGACCCTGCACAAATTCAAGCCCCCCTTCCGCCGTGCGTGCGGCAGCCCCCGATTGTAATAAATCAGGTTCCGTCATCAAAATCCCAGAAACGCCAAAATGAGCACAACTGCGGGCTATTGCCCCCAAGTTATGCGGATTACCGACACCATCTAACGCCAGCAAGCAGTCTTGTTTGTGTTTACGATTTAGGGTTAAGTAACTGGCAATATTCAGATTTTCGCGTTTTTTCACCACCAGAACCACACCGCCATGATGTTGACTGCCGGCGATTTTCTCCAGTTCAGCAGCATCGACTAAGTGGTAAGCCTTTTTGTTGGCCGCCAAATACTTCATCACATCAGCAAAACGACCCGCATATTCAGGTTGCAGGTACATTTTAACCACAGCCTCTGGCCGCTCGGTAAAACAAACTCGACAGGCGTTTTCACCATGCACCCGGCTTTCCTGTTGCTCTTGCTGCTTTAAGAGTCCTGCGGAAATTGGCTTGGCCGTTGCAGGTTTATCGGCGTTGTCGCTCGCACGAACCACTGGTTTGGCTTTGGCTGATTTCCATGGTTTTTGCAATAAATCACGTTGTGGTGCCTGACGCTCGTCATTGCGGCCTTTATTGCGATCGGCAGTTTTATCGCTACCGGTGCGGCTCGATTTCGCTGGGCGCGACCGAGGATCTTCCGAACGCCCTGCTTCACTGCGTGGTGACGATGGATGACGAGATTTGTTGTTTGGTTTTGCAGGGTAGGCCACTTGAGATCCTTAAGAGTCGTTAGGCAGCGATGAACGCCGAAAAACCGCTAGTTTAGCCTAAAAACCGCTGCGGGCGAAGATTGGACTTGAGTTTGTAAAAATCCGCAGTAAGCTTGCGCCCATTCACCCAAATTGGATATGAGCCCATGTTGAGTTATCGCCACAGTTATCATGCCGGCAATCACGCCGATGTCGTCAAACATCTGGTCGAAGTAGCCATTTTGGAATATTTAAAGAAAAAAGATAAACCATTTTGCTACCACGACACCCACGCGGGTGCTGGTTTGTATAGCCTGCAAAGTGAACATGCACAAAAGACGGCAGAATTTGCCAGTGGCATTGGCAAATTGTTTCAGTATCAGGCGAAAAACAGCAGCTTAAACAGCTACATCAACTTAGTGCAGCAACTCAACCCAAATGGCATTTTGCAGTTCTATCCGGGCTCGCCAGTCATCGCCAAAACATTGCTGCGTAAAGACGACAGCATTCAAGCGACCGAATTACACCCAACCGACTATCCGCTATTGGCAGCGCAATTTCACGGGCGTCGGCATTGTCGGATTGAGCAACTTGACGCTTATGCCGGGATTCGCGCCATGTTACCGCCGCTGCATAAACGGGGTTTAGTGTTGATCGACCCACCTTATGAGCTTAAAACTGAATACCAAGATTTAATCAAAGGACTACAACAAGCTGTACAGCGTTTTCCGCAAGCAACTTATGCCATTTGGTATCCAGTGATCGAGCGCGCTAGCATTGAAGCGGTATTGCAGGCCCTCGTCGACACCGGGATCCGCAATCAGCTTAGGATTGAAATGTGCCCACTCCCCGATAGCGAAGGATTTGGCATGACAGGTGCAGGCATGTGGATCATTAATCCGCCCTATACCCTAGCGGCTGATATGCGTGAAGCCCTGACGGAGCTTGCGCCATTACTTAGCGCGGACGCCACCTGGACAGTGCAACAAGAAGTGGCTGAGTAATCCCCAGCCCGTTGCAGGACCAATTTATCGCCATGTTCAGACACCATTAGCGCTGTAAAAATTCGATAATTCGCTGTTGGCTCGCTTTAGAAAACACATGTCCTTCATCGGGCCACAGCGTCGATTCTAGCTGCTGACAACCATGTTGCTCCGCCGCATTGTAAAGCGCACAAAGCCGTTTTATTGCGCGATGCCAGCCCGCAGCTGGCATCAATAGATCCTTTGCCCCGTTAATGATTAGTAGCGGTTTTGGGCTTGCTAAAGCGGCAATATCAGGAATATCCAGTTGCTGAAATAATCCAGGATGAATAAGCAACCACGAAGTTTGACCCTTACTAAAATTGCCGTGTTCAGTGCGTAAAGCCTGTAACTCATTAAACCAACCAACACCAACGGCTTTGTCGATATCAGTCGATAATGCCGCCAACTGCCAAACGCGGTAAGCACCAAAAGAAAAGCCAACAGCACTGACTCGCGCTTGATCGACTTCAGCTTGGCTTGCTAAAAATTGTGCCAGTTGCAGATCCTCAAGCGCAATTAATCCAGCGAATGAATAACCAAAGGCCTGCAGATTAGCCGCAACTTGCTGTTGTTGATCGTACGGCAGTGGTCCCCGTTGCCCAAACCCTGGAGCATCGCCCGCGAGCACGATAAAACCTGCAGCAGCCAACGAATCAGCGAAGTACTCACCACCGAAATAACGTTGACTCCAGGGCTGACTTATCGCGGTTTGTTCGCTTTGGCGGAACCATTTTTCTTTGCCGATCCGAAATTCGGCACCATGGTCGTGCAACAAAAGCACGGCAGGAAATTGCTGATCTGTGTGGCCGACTGCCGAGCCACGTTCTGACTTTGTCTGGGCCTTTGGGCGCTCAGGCTTTTTCGGACGAAGCAACCAGACTTCTTGCCATATCGGTAATACCAATTGCACCCGCCACCGCTCACGCAGCCATAACCCTTGATCTTCGCGACTGAGCAATTGCGCTTTCAACGGCGGAAGTTGGGCTGAGCCAAAATAACTTTGCCGCAGCAACTGCTGCGCTTGGCGCTGCCACTTCTGGAAATCTTGAGTGGGCTGCCATTGTGCATGAAAGGCATTCTGCGCGCGCAGGTAATGCAATTCCGGAAGTTGTAAATCGGATGGCTCAGCAGCGCTGAGCCTGCAAGCAAACCAGAACAACAAGCAAACTATCGCCTTGGAAGAAAAACAGGTAGCAAGTCGCATAACACCTTCAAGCGCAAAAATTTCAGCTTAGGCATAGTGCAGGGAACTGATTGGGAAAACAGCAAAGTCGCAGAGAAAATCCCCACCAATGCCAGTTATGGAATTTGCAATACAGTGAGTTCTGCTCAGAGCCGAAGTTATAGTGGCGCAACCCAGGCCAGCACTGCCGATGCCTTCACGTGCTCAGCTTGCGCATAAACCTGGCAAAAATCTGAGGCTTTGCAGCGCAATAACTCACCGGTGTCTAGCTGAAGCTGATCATTGCCAATGGTTAGCAATAAACGACCGAAATCAAGGTATAGCAATAACTCTTCAGCAACAGGGGGAACCCTCAGTGGCTGTTTCGCTGAAGTAAACTCCAGCGCTTGCATGCCACCTTGCCAGCCTTTGGCCAATATCAGGTTGATATCAACCGAAGGGCCAGCTTGCAACTCCGCAGATGTCGTAGCATCACCACTAAACCACAACATATGTGAGCGCTGCTCAAGCGCCAGACGATGATTATCGATTTGCAACAGCAAGCCAGCGCCTTGGCGTATGCCTAACCAACGGCTAAAACCACTAAATTGACTAAAAGCACCGCCTTGATTGACCGTTGCGGAACTAAAGCGCCAGGCAAAATTGCGCTGCACAAGCGTGGCGTGTTCTGGGTGGATGAGCAACTGCAATGTGCTGCCGCCCGCCCAGTCGCTGCGTTGTTGCTGGGTTTTAGTAACGATTTGATAATGCATTACAGACAAGAACTATTGGCCGCGCCATTGGGCGTGGCATAAAGTGTCGTGTTTTTCTCGGCTTAACAAAATGCGAGCTAACACGACATCGTCACCTGCGCCATCCCCAGCAATACCGATATGCGCCTCAAAATGTAACTCTGGCTCTAACTCGGCTTGAATTAACTCAACCCAATCATCACTGGGTGGCACGAGGTCAACGTAAGCGCGGGTTTCGGCAAAACTTTGATATAACTGGTAGTCGCCTTCGGCCAAGTTCTCTTCGGCCAATTCTTCAAAAATGCTGAATGCATGTTCACACAACTCATCCAACGACCATAACTCTAATTCATGCTCTGACATCAAAGGCTCTCCAATTGCTGAAGAGCCAGTATAACAAAGTGAAGTCTAACCGTCTAAATCGATAACGATGGTTTCGCTAAGCGCTAGACCTTAAAGCTGTTCGGTCGGCAGTGCCGGCGCCACGCTCGCTTTAGCTTTTTTGGCGGTATATCTACGGTTGTAAATGGTGATGGCAATAGTCCCAATGACGCCTGGAGCTACCCAAGTCACTAATTCCCACTGCCAACTCAGTTCAAACAAGCGACGGCCACCAAACGCGGTGAAAGCGGTGTAAATAGCAATACCACAAGCAATCATATTGCTGATATGTTCGCGTAGAATGGCACTGCGATCGACAGTTTGGGTCAGTAAGAACTTGATGGTCCGCACCGCCGAAACACTTGAGATCACACCAAAAATGCTGAATAACGGGATGGAAAACATCACGCCTAGTGGCAATAGTAAAATTCCACCGAGCAATAACATCACGAAGGGCACATAGTGTTGTGGGCGACGCACTTGACGGCGCGCTGGGCCATCACGTAACACCAAGATTGCATGGCGTAGTTGTACAAAACCTAACAAACTAAGCACTGCCAAGAAAAAAGCGAATGCCCGATTCATGGCTAAAAATTTCTCGAGATTGGCAATGGCTGCGATGTCCACCCCGCGGGTTGCCACCGGATCCCACAACACTAACAAGCTCATTAAAAAACCAGGGATTGTCACAAAGTACATTAACCAGCCAAAGTATTGACCTGATTTAATGTGCAGCGGACTGCCTTTTTTCGCCACCATTGGCACCCAGAATAAAAACAGCAGTATGGCGCCACAGATGACATGAACAGCCAGTAAAGTTTGATGAAGGGTATGCATAATCGACTCTCCTTGAACGATGTCGTTGAACTGAGGTTATGATGCAAGCTTGCCAAGTTTTACCCTAGTGCCGAAAGTCACGATTTTCGCGCTAAGTCATAGTGACTTTCGGCCTATTGCTGTTGCGTGTAGGATCCGAGATACTACAGGGCTTCAAAATCTAAGCCTTTTGAAAATACAGGGATTTTGCATGAATATTGCGGCCGCTAGCCCCTACCAACCTCGTTGGTTTGATAAAGAAAACTGGGCAGCCATGATTACCTGGTTAGCTTTTAGTTTTGTCCAGTTACGCGCGAGCAGTAATTCGCACGGAAATTTTAGCGTCGAAACAATCTTAATTGCCTGCAGTTTACTGTGGTTTATTGTGTTTTTTCTGCAGGCCCAGAGTGGCCAAAAAAATCGCAATAATTATCTACGCCTTGCCCTGATGTGGCTGACTATTGCCATCAACGATGTCTTAGTTCCCAATGGATTTTCACCCGGTTTAGCTGTGTTATGGGTGGCGCTGCTGCCTTGGTTTATCCCAGAACGCTGGGTGTTTTGGAGCTTGGTTCCCGCCATGCTGCCATATACACTGATGATGGCTTATAAAGGATTTAATCAAAATGCGGTTCTAATGCTGGTGGTGTGTGGCACGTTCCAATTTTTTGCCATTTTTGCCATGAGTAAAGCTCGTTCTGAGTCAATTGCCAGAGAAGCGCTGGCGACAACCCATCAACAACTTATCGATGCGCAGAGTCGATTGAGCATCCAAGCCGCCGACGATGAACGTCTGAGGATAGCCCGAGATTTGCATGACAGTCTGGGCCACCACCTAACCGCGTTGGTGATTCAGCTGCAAGTTGCCGAATATCAAGCTGCGGCAGCGCAAAAACCACAACTCGCTCATTGCCATCAACTCGCCAAACAACTGTTACACGAAATTCGTCATGCGGTGTCCCATTTACGCCAGCCATTGCAGCCAAATCTTGCCGAACAATGCCGCGTTTTAGCCACAAATTTCCCTCAGCTCGCGCTGCAGTGCACTATTCCAACCGACTTGGCCCTTGATCCGGTCAGTACCGCGTTATTAGCCAAAGTCACGCAAGAAGCAGTGACCAATAGCGCCCGTCATGGCAATGCTAATAAAGCGCAAGTGATGTTATGGCAACATGGCGGCACCATTTTTTATCGGTACGTCGACAATGGTGAATTAAGCAGTTGGCCATTAGTCGAAGGGAATGGCTTAACCGGCATGCGCGAACGTATTGAACAAGCCGCGGGCAAATTGTATTTCAGCCAATCGCAAGCGATTGCTAAAGCTGGCAACTCATTACAGATTGATATCGAATTACCGAGAGTTGAGCGTCTAGATGACTATTCCGCATAAAATTTTAGTGATCGATGATCAAACGTTAGTGCGCCAAGGCATTATTAGTTTGCTCAGTCTAGCGCCTGAGTTGCAAGTGGTCGCGGAGGCTGCCAACGGCGCCAATATTGTGGCTTTAGTGCAGCAGCATCAAGTTGATGTTGTACTCATGGATATCCAAATGCCACAAGTAAACGGCATTGAAGCACTAAAATTGCTGCGCCAAGCGCAACTGGCAACACCCGTAATCATGTTGACGACCTTCGATGACAACCAGCAAGTGCTGCAAGCCATGCAAGCAGGCGCCAACGGTTATTTATTAAAAGACGTAGCGTTAACAACCTTAGTCAATGCCATCGAGCAAGTTGCGGCAGGCGGACGTTTACATCAACCGGCGATTACCGATCGTATTCTGCAGGCGTTTTTAAGTCCGTCACTCAATCACGACATGCATCCAACTACAGAAAAGCCGGATCATCAAACCACAGTCCTCAACTTGCATGACTCGCTTTCAGGCAAGGAGCTCGAAGTCTTGCGACTGATGGCGGCAGGTTTTAGTAATCGTGAAATTGCTGATGCCGTCTTTAAATCTGAAGGCACAGTAAAGAACCAAGTCTCTGCTATCTTAAGTAAGCTTGGCGTGAGAGATCGCACCAAAGCGGTGTTAAAAGCCATCGATTTAGGATTATTACAGTAACAGGAGTGACCATGGCTCAGCAGTTATCTTTGGTGTCGTTAATCGTTAACGATTATGACGAAGCAATTGAATTTTATACGCAAAAACTGGGATTTAGCTTGGTCGAAGACACGCCGATGGGTGATAAACGCTGGGTTGTTGTAAAGCCAAGTGGAAGCACCGGCAGTGCACTCTTGTTAGCAAAAGCAAAAGGCGACGAGCAACAAGCCATAATCGGGCAACAAGGCGCAGGTCGGGTCTGGTTATTTTTAACCACCGACGACTTCTGGGCTGATTATTTACAAATGCAACGCGCTGGCGTCGAGTTTTTGGAACAGCCGCGGGTTGAAAGTTATGCCACAGTCGTCGTTTTTGTTGATTTATATGGCAATAAATGGGATTTACTCCAGCGGAATTCGTAGTTCCGCTCGCAGATTGCAGAACTGGCAGCGGTGGTCGCGACTAGGCCGTCGTTTTGTTATACTGCCGAGAATAATTATGCGTTTCCTGCGGATCTCTTTATGTATCAATGCCCTCTTTGTCATTTACCACTGACGTTCCAGCAAAGCCCGCAGTCCAAAAACTATACCTGCACTAATCGCCATCAATTTGATTGTGCCAAAGAAGGTTACGTAAACTTGTTACCGGTGCAGCATAAAAAATCAAAAGATCCCGGTGATAACCTTGAGATGATGCAAGCACGGCGGCAATTTCTCGAAGCCGGTCACTATCAGCCACTAGCCAGTAAATTACTGTCGATACTCGCGGAAAATATCCCCCAAAGCGCGGCGATTTTGGATATCGGCTGTGGTGAAGGTTGGTACACACAGCAACTGCTTCAGCTGGCGACTACCGTTTATGGTCTAGATATTTCTAAAGCCGCCATCCGTTACGCTGCCAAAAAGTATCCACATGTGCATTGTTGCGTTGCTAGCAGTTATCAACTGCCGTTTGCTGATGGTAGTTTTGATGCAATTTTACGCATTTACGCACCGTCGTCTGCGGTTGAAATGTCGCGGATCTTAAGACCCAACGGCTGGTTATGCACTGTGACTCCTGCCCCGCAGCACTTAGTGGAACTCAAAGCCAAGGTTTATAACGAGGTGCGGTTACATAGCGATGAAATCACCATCGAGGATGGTTTTAGCCATGTAGCTCGCCATCGTCTACAGTGGCAGTGGCAAGCGCCCGATGCCGCAACCTTGACGTTATTAATGGATATGATCCCGCTTAGCTATCGGTTAACCCCGACCATGCGCGAGCAGTTGTGCCAAGAACTCCCGTTACTTAGCTTAGATTTCTATCTCGATTTATATCAAAGTAAAACGCCAAGCAGATAAGCTTGGCGTTTAGTCCGATCTGGCGACACCTAGCAACGAGGTGCTAGGTAGCCCAAAGTCAGAGATTGATGACTAGTGGTTGGTTTTCTTCGGTTTTTTCTTCACGACTTTTTTCTTTTTTACCGGCGCACGCTTTTTCACTGGCGGCGGCACTTCGGCAGCAACATCCAGCATCCGTGACCAGAAGAAACTCGACAACTCGGCGACGATATTACTTTGGGCGTTGACCAACACCACAATCCCCATATCCTTTTCTACCGAATATGAAAGGTCTGTGCGGTAACCTTTGACCAATCCACCATGATGGTACAATTGATGATTGCCAAATTGATAAATCCGCAATCCTAAACTGTATTCTGCTTGGTCAACAAAGGCGCCAAAAGTGCGGCCTTGCAGATTTTCGGCAGTTTGAACCCTTGGCCGATGCAAATCGTTTAGTACTGCTGGCGATAACACCGAAGGCCGGTGGCCTAAACGTGCAATTAACCATTTGCCCATATCCATGGCGCTCGCATTCACGCCGGCAGCGGGGTTCACTCGATAATAGGCAGGCAATACTTTGGTTTCGACCCATCCGCGTTTTGTGCTGGTATGTGGCATAGCACGGTTTTTATTGGCGAGAAACGCTGAGTAACCCACTGATGCCGTATGCATTTGCAGTGGTTTAAAAATCCGCTGCTCGAGCAAGCGTTCGTAAGTCATGCCGGTCGTTTTAAGCAAAACCGTTTCTATCAGGCTAAACAATACATTTTGATAGCCATAACATTTACCCGGTTGGCAACGCGGATTGATCTCGCGAAAGCGAGGCAGGATTTGCGCTTGGGTCTGATTATCTTCAATTAAATCGTCAAAGGAATTGGCACTTAACCCCGAGTTTTGCGCGATTAAATGCTCGACTTTCAACTGGGAAGTCATGTTCGGACTACGAAAAGCGAGTCCGGGCACGTATTTAGTCACTTTATCATCCCAGCGAAAGCGACCTTCATGCTGAATTTGCGTCGCCAAACCGCCAGCAAAGGTCTTTGACACTGAGGCTAAACGAAATATGGTATTTGCATCTACTTTCGATTTAGAGCCGACTTCTCTGACGCCATAAGCACCAACCCGGACAATTTTATCGCCTTGCACTATGACATAAACACCGCCAGGTATTTTTGCCTTTTGCATCTTCTGCAAAAATTCCTGATGAAACTCGTCGGTAAACTGAGCAAGTGGCGGTGCAGCCTGCGCGGTGCAAGTGACACTGCTGGCAAATAGACAAATGGCGGCTAGCCAACTAATTTTTGGCATATCAAAATCCTGGTTTCCCAGTCGTTCCGGCGTTGCAGCAAAGGCCTGCTAAATCACTCGCAATCAGGCGCGTCTTAGGTAGACGACTGCGCCTGCATTGCCCGGAGCATATCTGGGACTACTGTCTGAACAAAATAAGCTCTTTGTTCTGCACTGATCAGCTTTGGCGTCCAATCCCCACTGACATACGGCAACAATGCCGGTCCAGCCGCATAACAAATCGCAAAATACCATTGACCCTCGGCTTGCACTCTTACTTCCTTTTTCACATAAAGCCCTGAGTCGAGCTCTTCGAAAAAGTCTAGTTTGGCCATTGCGGTTGCATCAACCTCAAGGAGCAATAGGCCATCCTGATCAAAATCCTGATTGTCGATCAATACCGGGATCGGCGCTGTCCCTGGGCTTTGGCTAAGGCCACGTCGTTGATGGTGTGGCAATACTGCCGATAACGCCCGATATTGTTGACCGGTAATTGCGGTGACAATTTCAGGAAACATCAATAAACCATAAACAAACACATTCACAGGGTTAGACATCGGCATCTTCCTCAGTACTGTCGCGCCAGGTCAGGAATAATCGCAAGTCGAGTTCCAGTTGATGATACTGGGGTTCCATGTACTGACACAATTGATAAAACGCTTTGTTGTGATCTTTTTCCCTTAAATGGGCTAATTCATGCACAACGACCATTCGCAGTATAGGCAATGGTAATTGTTTTAACAGGCTAGCAACCCGTATTTCATTTTTACTTTTCAGCTTTGAACCTTGGATCCGACTCACTTGACGGTGAGTGCCAAGCGCATTATCAATGATATGGATTTTTGCATCGAAGCCGACCTTGGAGATAGGTCCAGAACTTTTCATATATTGCTGCTTAATTTCTTGGCAATATTGATAAAGCGCAGCGTCACTTTGAATATCGTGGGTAACGTCTGGATAGCGTTTTTTTAGAGAAGCACCAAGGCGGCCTTCAGCTAATAATTGCCGCACCTGCTGCAATATCGTCTCGGGGTAATGACGTAAATAAGGTAAATCAGCAGGCAACACCGCAAGTTCCTAAACAAGTACCATGAGCAATGGCTAAAAGAGGCGCAGTTTGCTGCGCCTGCCTTTAAATTGCAAGATCCGTTTAGATCGCCGTGCAACTTGGCGCTGCAGTGCTTTGTTTAATTGCCAAAATTTGTCCCTGCTGGCCAAATTTCAGTGCAACAAACTGACTTTGTTCAAGTTGCTGCCATTGCTCTGGTTGCGCTTGCTGCATTTGTTTGAGTAAGTCACGATTAATTTGCAACACTATGGCGTCACAACTTTTCAGTTGCCAACCGGCATCAATGTTCTCACGCCAAAACACTTGTTCGTGCTGAGCCGCTGTCAGTTGGCTACTTTGCAGGTAATCTCGATAGGCTTGTTGATATAAGTGCTGGCGTTTACTGTTGGTGCTGACATCCTGTTGCACGGCGCCATTATTTTCCACACCTAAGTAATGCACCATGATCATGGTATCTTGTTGTTGTACTTGATCAATTTTGTATAACAGCAATTCTGGCTTTTGCCAAAAAATAACCATCAACGCGCATGCAGCCAAAGCCAGCCATTCGGTACTGCGACGCCGCCATTTCTCTAAATCGACGACATTTTTGTTGGGGACGGTTTCACTAAATTGCTGCTTTAATGCCGTAGGCATTGGATGGCGATCTTTGCTTTGCTGATACCATTGTTGCAGCTGCAAATCTAATTGCTGGTCAGCGTTGTGCTCTGTCTCAGTTCGCAACTCTTGCGATTTATCCGATGTCATTGCCAGTCTCCAACAAAGTTCTTAGGTTTTGCCGCGCGTAACGCAGCCGGGTTTTTACAGTTTCTACACCACTCCCGGTAATCTCACCGATTTGCTCGAGTGAAAACTCTTCTAACTGCAACATTAAGGCTTCTCGTTGCACAAAAGGTAACAAGGCAATAGCACGGTCTAATCGTTGCTGAGCTTCGCAGCTTTGCAGTAAAGCCAACACTGACGGCTGCAAATCAGGTAGGGTGTCGGTGTCATCCACCTGTTGCCAGCGTTGTTGGCGGCGAAATTCATCGATCAACAGATTACGTCCGATGGCGAACAGCCACGTTTTTACACTGCTTTGCCCTTGATAACCACTGGCGTATTGCATCAAATTCAGCCAACACTGTTGACTGAGATCCTGCGCCAACTCTGCATCACTTTGTCGGAGTAAAAAATGGTAAAGCGCATCAGCATACCGACGAAACAATTGGCTCAACAATTGCGGATCTGCGCTGTCGCGATATTGCTGCAGCAACAAACTACTGGCTACCAAACTACTGGTCGCCTTAGTGCCAAACAACTTCCATCCCATAGGCGCTCCTGCTCAGGGTTGCGCTGCCCAACCATTGCCGGCAGCGCTGCCTCATTATGCCTCGGTATCCAGATTAAAATCCAACTGCACTTGCATACCAGTTTGTTTCACTGCAACACCGTTTTCAATTTGCGGCTGATATTTCCAGCCTTTTAACGCCCTGACTGCTTCGCGATCGAATATGCGTTTCGGTTGTGCTTCGATGACTTCAACATCAATAACTTGGCCAACTTCATCAATAGTAAAACGTAATTTTACCCAGCCATTCACCCCGTCTCTTACCGCATCAGGTGGATATTTCGGATTGATGCGAACAAGCGGCGTCGCGCCGCGATCTGCAGGTCCGCCAATGCCAAAATCTCCGGGCCCAACCTCAACAACTGGTGGCGGTTGTATTCCTTCGGTCGGTAAACCCTCACCCTCGCCACCGATTGTTGGGATTGACCGAGGTGGTTGTGCCTGAACAACCGGCGGTGGCGGCGGCAATTTTGGATTTTCATGCACAACAGTTGGCGGTGGCGGCGCCATTAAACTGATATCAATCGGTGGTAATGGCGCTTTTGTGGTCAAAGGACCGCTACTGATCAAAGCTGCCATCCCGTAAAACAGCGCTAAAGTGATCCCTGCTGCGGGCAAAATCAAAAAAGTTTTTGTAACCGCGTTGCCAGTATTTGTTGAATGTTGGGCAAAAGATATTGTGCTCATAACAAGACTCCTTTGTTGTCGTTAGCTATTGGACGAGCGAGCAACAACAAAGGGGTTAAAAAAAGCAAAAAATTTTTATTTATTTGATAAGTAACTAAAAAATATATTATTTTCTAGTCTACTTCGCTCAAAACTAAACGGTAAATCTAACGCTAAATGCGCTCAAGCAAACATAAAACCTCTGCATGCGCGGTGTGGGGGAACATATCAAAAAGTTGCGCTTTACGTAGTTCATAGTGACCGAGTCGCAATAAATCCTGCTGCATACTGTCGGGGTTACAGCTGGAATAGAGTAAATGTTTCGGTTTGAGCAATTCGATTTGCTGACAAAGGGTTGCCCCTAAACCGCGCCGCGGCGGATTTACCACTAAAAGCTCCGGGCCCTCATTGGCAGCTTGAGCAAAAGCATCGGCATCTAAAGCACGAAAATCGATCTGCACTCCAAGTTCAACGGCACTTTGCTCGGCACAGACAATGGCTGGCGCTGAAATCTCAATGCCAGTCACCTGCCGGGTTTTTGTTGCCAAATGCAAAGCGAAACCGCCAACACCACAAAACAGATCCCAAACTCGTTGCACCTCAAGCGCTGCAGTCCAAAAGCGCGCAGCCTGATACAGAGCCCCCGCAACTTGAGTATTAGTTTGAAAAAAACTTTGCGGCTGCACATACAGATTAATGTCGTTTAACCGGTGGCATAACTTAGTTTGGCTGCTGAGCACAAACTCTTGATCCCCTTCCAAAATGGCTTTGTGCTCACTTTGAATATTGACCGAACAGACTTCAAGCTCTGGCCATTGCTGTTGCCACTGCGCCAGATACTTTTTAATCGCCGCCAAATGATTTTGCGAGCGCATAACAAAACGCAGTAGCCAACCTGAGCCGTTGCTGGTCAGTAGCACATACTTCAACTCACCTTTGCGCGTTTCCACATCATAAGGTTGCAACTTGGCTTGGCGAATAAACTGCCGAATATGGGCAAACGCGACTTGGAACTCTGCTGGGTAAAGTCCACAAGCGGTTAAATCAATTGGCTGATTATCTTCAATGATCCCAAGGATCGGTTGTTCGAATGTCCCCTGCACGACCATTTTCGCTTTATTGCGAAAGCCGGTTTCGGCACTGGCAAATGGCGGCAATAACTCAAGCTTGGCAAAACTCGGTAGCACAGCCAGTTGTTGCGACAACCGTTGCTGCTTGGCAGCGAGTTGCAAGTCATAGGGCGTTGGCAGATCGCGACAAGACCGGCATTGCCCGGCAGCAAAATATTCGCAGTGCATAAGAAAATTACCAACTCCAATGATGGTGCCAAAGCTTTGGCGTTAATGATTCGAAATCAACGAGCAAATCTCTAGGCCGAAATAGACTAAAAGCATCTGCAACTTTCACTAATGTGACTGCTTTATTGCAGGCTGTTTATGGTGTCGCGAGCACGGACAGCGTCGGATCGGTCGACAGTCTAGCAAATTTCACCGATTGGAGAAAATCCGTAGTTACTTGCCAGCATCTTTATAAAATCTTTATACCGACCACTTCGCTCTTGATGCTTTCTTGAGAATATCTGGACACCAATTTTATTAAAATAGCGTTTTATTTCTTCTAGCCGCTATGAATATGAATCAGTCGTTTCAAGTCGCGCGTGCCCCTTCAAGCCGTTATCTATTTTATCGAGTATTGGGTTATTTATTAGTAATGCTGTCTGGCATCATGCTGATTGGTTGCGGTGTCGCGGTTGGCTATGGCGAAAAAGGACTCTGGACTTTTTTAGCCTGTGCCCTGTTTACCTGTACTTGCGGTTACCTGATGGTCTACAAAGGTCGGCACCAATTCCGTCTTAAAAACCGCCAGCTCTTTTTATTAACCACTTTGAGTTGGTTGATCATCTGTTTGTTTGGTTCCTTGCCTTTGTATTGGTTGATCCCAAACTGTACGTTCACGGATGCTTGGTTCGAGACTGTTTCAGCGCTGACGACAACCGGATCTACAGTATTTTCCGGATTAGAAAAGTTGCCAAAATCTGTGCTGTTTTGGCGCTGCATAATGAATTGGGTCGGTGGCATCGGCATTATCGTCATGGCGATTGCCATTCTTCCGGCTCTCAAAATTGGTGGTATGCGGTTATTCAAAACTGAAAGCTCTGACATTTCTGAAAAAATCCTGCCGAAAAGCTCAACCATGTCGGCATCTATCGGCCTGGTCTATTTAGTGCTAAGTGCGTTGACTATGCTCGGTTACTACCTTGCAGGCATGAATGGTTTTGATGCGATTACGCATGCCATGACCACCGTAGCAACCGGCGGTTTTGCCAACTATGATTCGTCTTTTGGCCAATACAAATCGATGCCGCTGATATTCTGGATCAGCAGCCTTTGTATGATTTTAGCGGCGCTGCCTTTTGTGTTATTTGTCAGTACAGTAAAAGGTAATCGCCAGGCATTACTCAAGGATCCACAGGTCCGAGCATTTTTGTTGATTATTGGTTTTTGTACTGCGTTACTGACCTGGCACCAAGTAACCCACAATCAGCGGGAAATGTTTGACGCACTCACCCACAGCTTGTTTAACGTGGTCTCAATTATTACCACTTGTGGTTATGCTTCTGAGGATTACACCTTGTGGGGAAACCTGCCGATTATGCTGTTTTTCTACCTTACATTTTCTGGCGCATGTTCAGGTTCGACCTCAGGCGGCCTTAAAATATTCCGCATTCAGTTGGCGGCACTGCTTCTAATGAAGCAAGTTAAATTGCTGATCCACCCAAATGCGGTATGGGTACAAAAATATGGTGGCAAAAAAGTTAACGATGAACTGCTCGGTAACGTATTAGCTTTTTGTTTTATTTACTTTGCGACTATCGGCGCCATAGCCTTAGCGTTATCGTTTTATGAGTTAGATTTAGTAACGGCACTCACTGGTGCAGCCACGGCAGTGGCAAACGTGGGGCCAGGACTTGGCAGTATCATTGGTCCCGCCGGTAATTTCTCGACTCTGCCAGACGGCGCCAAATGGTGGTTAAGCTTTGGCATGTTGCTCGGGCGCTTAGAAATTCTGACAATTCTGTTATTGTTGTCGCCTTCGTATTGGCGTTATTAAGTTCGCTGTATGGTGAATAGGGCTAATTTGTTGATTAAGGTATTCCCACAAAAAGCTGCAAAACTCTGGCGAGCGCTGTTTATGGCAGTGCTGATGCCATTTATATTGGCCGCGTTATTGCACCCGCTTCGCCAATGGATCAACAGTACAGATGCCGCAATGCTGCTGTTATTGTGGACGACCTGGGTCGCTCAGCAATATTCGAAAAGTTGGGCAAGTTTGGCAACTCTGTGCAGCGTGTTATGGCTCAATTGGTTTTTTGTACCGCCCTACTTCACTTTGCAAGTGCATAATGCCAACTACTTAATTACCTTGGCCGTAATGATGTCGCTTGGCCTACTCATTGCCCATTTAGCGGGTCGCCTTCGCCTGCAATTAGCGAAAGCTCGCAACTCGATTTCACAGATGCGTGGGATGTTTATGCTGGCCAAAGGGCTGTCACGGCGTAATGAATGGCAAGCGCAGTTGCATTATGCCGAACGTTTATTATCTCGCCGTTTGGGCGTGCCAGTGCGCTTTCAAAGTGCTGCACCTGCCACAAATCCAGAATTACAGGTCATCACACTAGGACAGAGCAAGGCATTTGGTTATTTGAGCTTAAATAAACAAAGTTATCAGCAGCATCAAACATTGCTTAACACTGCGCAGTCATTGCTAGAACAGACCTACGACAAGCAATTTTTACAACAACGAGCACAACAAGACCGATTGCGTGCTGAACTTGAGGCTGAACGCGCAATGATGCTGCGGTCATTATCCCACGACTTACGCACACCTCTTGCAACCATCATGGGAGCTTCGAGTATGCTCGCCGATGACAATGTGCCATTGACCGACACTCAGCGCCGTCAGCAAGCAGAGAATATCTTTCAACAAAGTAAGTTGTTGAATCAACACTTTGAAAAGGTGCTTGAACTGAGCAAAGCGCAATTGCCACAATCCTCGTTAAACTGGCAGCAGTTCGCCGCCGATGAATTGATGGCCGGCGCACTCGCCCGTCGTGGCGACGAACTACAACCGCTGTTTTCAAAGGTGGAGCGACAAACAACTGCAGATCTTTGCGGCGATCTCACCTTATTAGAAATTGCGTTGGCCAACATGCTAGAAAACGCAGTACGCCATGGTTCCGCTCCATTTTTTGTTAATTTTCAGCAAGATAATGCCGGCAATTTTCAGATGCGCGTTGACAATCAAGCCAAAACTGCCAATGAAAAAGGGCGAGATTCCGGCAATGGCCTCGGGGTCAATATTTGTCAAACCATCGCAGGCCTTCACGGCGGAAATTTCGAATTACACATTGGCATTGAACGTTGTTATGCCATTTTTACTTGGAGACAAGCCCATGCCGGCTAAACAAGCCAACATTTTGTTGGTTGAAGACGATAAAGCGATGCAAAGCTTTTTGATGACTTTATTGCAAAGTCAAAATTACCAATGTGCCTGTTTTGCCAATGGCAAGGACGCATTGTCTCATCTGACTTTACAGCCGGTGGATCTAATTTTACTCGACTTAGGTCTCGCCGATATGGATGGCTTGGAGTTACTGGCACAGCTGCGGCAATGGTGTAATCTGCCAGTTATTGTGATTTCAGCCAGAGAGCGTGAACTCGATAAAGTGAAAGCTCTCGATTGTGGTGCAAACGACTATGTCACCAAACCCTTTAGTGCGGCTGAATTACTGGCGCGGATCCGGGTTGCGTTGCGGCATAAAGAACCGGTGGTAAGTACTTGGTCCTTTGGTGATGTCGTCTTAGATCCGGTGGCACGGACAGTGCTAAAAAATGGTGAAGCATTACATCTAACCAAAACTGAGTATGAAATTTTACTGTTAATGGTCAGGCATGCAGAAAAAGTCCTCACTCATAACCAGATCTTGCAACAAGTTTGGGGGCCAAGTTATCTCGACCGCCCAGAATATGTGCGAGTGCATATGGCGCAATTACGGCAGAAAATCGAAGAAACACCTTCTAATCCCAAATACCTGAAAACTGAGGCTGGTGTTGGTTATCGCTTGTGTTTTTAGCTAACAAAAAACAAAGGCCGTTTGGCTAGTTGATAAGCCCTCTTTGATTAACGCCCTCTTTGATAAACGTTCTGTTTAATTAGCGACCGGTTTCAGCAGGGACCGGTTTGATATCGCCCCCCAAACATTGAGCTGTAGCCATAACCTGCCTGGACAATCAATTAGCTATTTTAACGAGAGTTTCTTATTTAGATACAAACGGTCGACCGACTCGCTTTTATCTGCCACACTCCAAAGCTAATGTCGCTTGAAAAATACCCTCGATGCCAAAATGCCGCCAACTATTGCTTACCACATGGCTTTTCCCGATGTACGCAGTCACCGCTGCAGAGACACTCACTTGCCTGCACATTAAGGAGAACAAAGCGCGTCTAGCATGCTTTGACGCTTATCATGCGGTTACCAGCAACAAAGACGATAAATCAGCGGCATTGCAACCGATGTCGAGCACTCAATTCGAGCAGAAGAGCGCCATAGCGGCCAATGGCGAACCGGTCGAGCTTGCCACAGTGCTTGATAAATATTGGGAACTCACCACCGCAGAAAAACGCGACCGATTTGTGTTTCGCACCTACCTTCCCAGTTTCTTCTTACCCGTGCATTTCACCTCAAATATCAATCGCCAACCGCTTAGCCCCGGAAAAACGCAGGGCCCGACCAACGACAACTATCGACAACTTGAAGCCAAACTGCAAATGTCACTGCGGACAAAACTGGCAACTGGCGTGCTGTTACCAAATGCCGATATTTGGTTTGCTTTTACCCAGCGTTCGATGTGGCAATTGTGGAATGCGCAGGACTCTGCGCCGTTTCGAAGTACCGACTATCAACCAGAATTGATCTACATTATTCCGTTAAGTAAACGCCTTGGCGAACTCGGCGACGGCTGGCGCATCCGTTTGCTACAACTAGGGATCGCCCATCAATCCAACGGGCAAAGCGAACCGTTTTCACGTAGCTGGAATAAAGTCTATGGCGGTCTTGCCTTAGACAAAGGCGAGTTTGGGCTGAATTGGCGCTACCATCAACGCATCAGTGAAGCCCAAGGAGATGATGATAATCCCGATCTTATTGATTACATTGGCAGTCATGAATTAACCGCGACCTGGTTGCCGGGACTTTCCACCGCAATGCTAATTTGGCGAAATGACTTATCCAACCTATCACAAGGTTCATGGCAACTTGATATGAGTTATCCAGTCGACACCGGCAAATTAGATGGCCTACGCTGGCACTTACAGTTATTTTCTGGGTATGGAGAAACGCTACTCGACTATAACATTCGCCAGCATAGCGTCGGAGTTGGCGTGATGTTGTTTAACTTCTAGCCTAATGAATTGCGCATCAAAAGCTATTACCATCGATTCGCTTCGAGCAACGGTCAATTTAAACACAACGAGTGCAGTGCAATCGAAACACGCGCACCAACAAAAAACCCCGCAGTTACGCGGGGTTTAGGACCATTTTAGACTTGGTCAGTCTGGAATATGGCGGAGAGAGAGGGATTCGAACCCTCGTTAGGGGTTAACCTAAACACACTTTCCAGGCGTGCGCCTTCAGCCACTCAGCCATCTCTCCGGAACTTGCGTTAACAAGCGCGGCTATACTAGGTAAATTAGCTGGGCTTGGCAACTGGAAAATCAACTAACTTAGTCTTTCGCTGGAATTTTCAGCAATCAGACTAGCGAAATTCCACCACCAATTCACCCTGCTCATTTACGCGTTGCCTTTGACAGCCATTTTTTGTCGGCTCGCAAAGCCCAGCATCCGATTCAATGGTACTAGAGCTTTCTCACGAAGTGCAGCATCAACAAAAATCTCATGACCGTCTGCATCGACCAAAGCCTCTTCAATCGCCTTGAGACCGTTCATCGCCATCCAAGGGCAATGTGCACAACTTCGGCATGTCGCGCCGTTACCGCCCGTTGGAGCTTCGATAAAGGTCTTATTCGGCATCGCCTGCTGCATTTTGTAAAAAATGCCTTTGTCGGTAGCCACGATAAAGGTGTCGTTCGCCAGCGTTTGGCTTGCTTTGATTAATTGACTAGTCGAGCCAACCGCATCAGCAAGTTCAATCACATTCGCAGGCGATTCTGGATGCACCAATACTGCAGCATTTGGGTATTGCGCTTTTAATTCGACTAAAGCGTTGGCTTTAAACTCATCATGGACAATACAAGCGCCCTGCCACAACAGCATGTCAGCGCCAGTTTGTTTTTGCACATAAGCGCCTAAATGTCGATCTGGACCCCAAATGATTTTCTTGCCTTCGCTGTCGAGGTGATCGACGACATCTAAAGCAATAGAGGATGTCACTACCCAATCGGCTCTGGCTTTAACTGCTGCCGAGGTATTGGCATAGACAACCACAATACGATCTGGATGCGCGTCGCAGAACTCTGAGAATTCCTTTTCAGGACAGCCTAAATCTAATGAGCAAGTTGCTTCTAAAGTCGGCATCAATATGGTTTTTTCTGGGTTAAGGATTTTAGCCGTCTCCCCCATGAATTTCACACCAGCAACAATCAGTGTTCTCGCAGCATGTTGATTGCCAAAACGCGCCATTTCTAATGAATCAGAAACACAACCGCCAGTTTCTTCGGCTAATGCTTGGATCTCAGGATCGGTATAATAATGCGCAACCAACACCGCATCCTTCTGCTTTAACAAAGCTTTGATACGATCTTTATAGGCTTGCTTCTCATCCGACGACAAAGGCATCGGCTTTTTTGGAAAGACAAAGTCAAGTTCATTAAACGTCAGGGCTTGATTCATGCTGACCAGATCCCGGCTAAAATTAAAGGAGGCGTATTATACACAGCTTTGGCGCAAATCAACACGAAAAGCCGTATTCGACAATGCTTCGATTATTCTGCAATAACTGGCTGAGTATATGATTTATTTCGAAGAAGATATGGTGGGTCATGATGGATTCGAACCATCGACCAACGGATTAAAAGTCCGCTGCTCTACCAGCTGAGCTAATGACCCAAAACAGGGAGATAGGAAATTGGTGGGTCATGATGGATTCGAACCATCGACCAACGGATTAAAAGTCCGCTGCTCTACCAGCTGAGCTAATGACCCAAACTTGCGGTTGAACTGGTGGGTCATGATGAATTCGAATCAT
>JACCDZ010533347.1_pt1 | contig 35850 bp, 59 predicted proteins | sample 7449551 | NCBI WGS metagenome assembly JACCDZ01 (sample SAMN15323452, study PRJNA562643) | freshwater metagenome | isolation source: river surface water | place: USA:Blue River Watershed | collected 2017-08-18 | reverse complement strand
GGTGGTGTAGAGCCTGTCTCCGGGCTTGTACTTGTAGTGACAGACCACGATGACGCCATCTTCATCCACTATCGCCACAGGCTCTTGTGCAGGTGCTGGCTGTGCGGGTGGGGTGATGTAGAGGGCAACATCGTCAGGGTTGCGTTTGTCGGCATACATTTCCCATCCCGGTGTTCGATAGTGTCTTGCGCCAGCCAGTTCGCGCCAATTTGTCCACGCCACAGGCTCCTGCACAGGTGCTGAACGGGCTTGCTCCAGCTTATCAATGGTGATCTGTTGCGCTCGTACCAATGCGCTTAGTCGCTGAATGTCTTCCTGTGCTGCGGTAAGGCAGTCCTCGGACTGACGTCCTCCGGGTGGGGTGGTGTATTCAACGGAAATGGTCTCGCCATCTTTCATCTCTGGGTAGAGCGGCGGAACGCCTGCGTTAAACGCCACAGGCTCCTGCACAGGTGCTGAACGGGCTTGCTTGATGGCGGTGATTAGTTCAAACGCATCCTGACCACCAAAGTGATTTGCTTCTACAAACTCCAGCGCCAAGTCCAATGCGGTGTCTTTATCCATTGTTTTTCTCCTTGCGTTTTGCCCATGCTTTTTTTGCAGAATCTGCCATCTTTTGTTTTGTTGCTTCTGGAATAGCAGTCAAATACCTATTACGCATTTTTTGCCTCGTTGCTTCAGACAACTTTCTTCCAGATTGAACCTCTGATAGTTTCAAGCAATGCTCATCTGATAATGGCTTGCCTTTTCTTGCGGCAGATATTTTTGCCGCAACCTCTGGTCGCTTCATCGCATTGTTTTGCGACATTTTTGATCTTGTTTCTTGCGATGGGTTTGCCAATCCTTCGCCACCATCAGTCATATTTACAAGACCAAACCCCATATCTTTGAAGCACCATATCAAGAATTTTTCATGCTCGAATGCCTCTTGCTCCGATTTCCACTTTGCAAGAACGTTGACTTCCAATCCATGCTTTGCAACGGTGTTATGCCAATAATTATTTCGGTCAGCCTTGCTAACAGCTCTTCCGTGCTTGCCTTTGCCAATGTAAAAAATCCTGCCATCACTTTTTCTTGCATGAGCGTAAGTAAAATATGCTTCGTCTTTGGTCATGTTCCTTTTGTCCCCCACTCAGGCATCTTTTCATTGGCTGCAAGCGCCTCAAGTTCCACAAACAGTTCGTGTAGTTCGTGACTGTTGAATGTGCGACTGCAATAGCAACCCCAAAAATACGCTGCTTCTTCCCACAGGCATTCCTTAAACAGCCTATCCCGAACAAATGCGCCGGGGCTGCTAGGCATATACAGCTTTAGTGGGTTTTCAATTTCGGCTCTCATAGCCGCAGCGATTGCGGCGTAGTTCATGCGTTCCTCGTTTTCAACATTGCATCAGCCATTTCATATGCGCCTTCAGCCAAACACATTGCTTTAGTTGCAACAACATCAAAATTGTCTTCATAGTGCAATGCGTCAGCCGTTTCTTTTCCCCATTTGCCGCTGGATTGCAAAATTGCTTGCATCGCCATAGCTGCAAAGTAGTCGCGCAAAGTCATGCCAGTTCTGTGTTCATGTGGAAATGCTGGCAAATTTTTCAAAAATTGATCTTCAGTCATATTTTTCCTATCCTGTTAAGTGTCCACTCAAGCAGTTCTTGCTGAGTGATGTCATAGTAAGCAACAAAGCCTTTGCTGCTAATTAGGAAAAACCCTTGGGTAGCGGCACATCGTCAGGCCACAAACCACGCAGTCTAAGAATGTGAACTGTCAGGTAATGTGCGTCAAACCACATAGCCATACGCTCTGTCTTTGACATTTTGCTGCCTTGGTCAAGCTGACTGTGGCAATTAAAGCAAAGGCTTGCAATCATGTTGTCATCAGCTTTAATGCTACGACCCTTACCACCACCCCAATTAGTGTGAGCAGCAACAACAGTTCCATCATCAGCCAAACAGCATTGGCACGGAATCAATCTTGCGTTTTCCAGCAACTTTTTACTGCGAACATAGTTATGTTTTGGAAACATCATCTATCGTGACCCCGTTAGTGTTGGCCCAATACAACAGCCACTCGGTAAAGCTGGTGGCTTGCTCTTTGGTAAACCGTCTGCTTTGGTGGCCTAGCTGGACAACTCGCTCACCATCAATGCTTGGCATGATCTTGCTGATGCTGTTCATTTCGCCACTTTCGTGCGCCCACTGGTCAATCAAGAACCGCTTCCACGACTCTGATGTCCAGCGACTGCCGTGCAACATGGCTTGCTTGGCTATCTGACCAATGATGGCGTGATACATTTTCTGTTGTTCACGACTTTGCATATCTGGTTTCATAGAACGCCAATCATGCGTAAAGCGTCATCAGGGCCATCAATGCGGTGCAAGTTACCACCACACCATTTCCCAAAAAAGTCTTGCTGTAGGCGCGTTAAAGCCTTTTTAGGGCCATCCTTGATTTCGACCAAGTATGTCTGGTTGTTGTAGCCCACCAAAAGGTCAACAGGCAAGCCAATAATCCAGACATAAGCGCCAGCACCTCTCAGGGCCGACACGATTTGCGCTTGGTTAGCATCTACACGGGCTGCGTACCTCATGCAACATCCTTTTTTTCTTGGTTTTTTAGGTCTAAGCAATCTTTGCAGACAAACTTGTAAAAACCAGCCAAGATTTTTTGATGACCGCCGTATGTTGTTTTGTCTTTTTGACACTTCCAACAAGTTTTTTTCTTGCCCGTCCATGAGCGTTTAACAAACAATTCTTCAGTTTGAGAATTGACTGCTAATTTTTTTGGGTTGTATGCGCTACCAAGGTTGTCACTCATAGCGGGGCATCCCCTGCGTCATCACGCTTTTTCTTTTCGTACTCTTGGATTTGCTTGCGTGTCCAAGGTATTGGGCCAGATGGTGGTGGGAAAGGCCAGTTCATTTGAACTCCTCAATCGGGTCAAAGGATTTGTCTGTAACCCACACAGGCTTCTTCCACTTGCCATCATCAAAAAATGGTTCGTGTTCAGAAAACTCATGTTTTGAATTTGTTACGTCATCGCCATCAATTGCCATGTGATAGCAATAGCCAGCAGTTTTGGCGGTCTGAATTTCTACGGCATACGGATCAACAAACTCGTCAATTGTCCAAAACAGGTGGTGCATGGTTTCTGCCATAACAAAACCGACCCAACCGTTTGGTTTGCCATCCTGAATCACTCGAAAATAATATGCTGTCATGTTTTTTCCTTTATTGGATTTGATTTTGAGCAACACGAATCATGTGTTGCGTTCTTTCTCTTGCACAAAAAATTTGCTCACCTGTTTTTGCAAAGTGTTGCAAACTATACAAAACGTCAACCGCTGCCAATTTAAGGTCTTCATCACTAAAGTCAGTGTTTTTAAAAAGACCTTGTTTGTCTTCTTCTGTCATTTCTAAAAATGACAAAGCCAACTCGCACATTTGATATACATCTTCGTTCATTCCAATTCTCCGTCTTGTAGTTTCTTCATGTAACCACGAATCCTTGCAACTGATCCGGGGCCGTACATTTTTTCAAGCCATTTGATCCTGACTTCCGTCAGCACCTTTTGCTTTGTTGTTCGGTAGGTACACAACAGAACACGGGCTTCGCCAAGTTCTATGATGTATTGGTCACTGCTTTGCATAGGGGTAAGGCTTTAGGTCAACCAAACCCCACTGCATCTTGGGGTAGCGTCTGACAATGTTTTGCTTTTGCATTTGCTGCAAAGCACCCCAAACCTGTCGATGCCGCCAGCCAGTAATCTCCAGAATTTGTTTGGCAGTCAGTTCGCCGTGTTCAAGTAGGCGTTTCAAGGCGTATGTTTTGGTCATGCTTTCCTCAAGACTTGGTTGATTTGTTGACGAATATGCTCAGGCATTGGTGTCGCCTTTTCCCGGTCAGCCGCAATCTTGAGCAGCACAGGGTCAGGGCCAGAATGTTTGGCAGGGACTGTTGTTCGGGCGATGTCAGCAGCTTGTTGGGCAAAGGTCGGTTTGACACGAATCTTGGCCCAATCCTCCCTAACAGCCTCCATAAAAGCCAAGTCCCAATCAAGGTACTGATAGCCGTTCATTTTGGCTTTACGAATAAAAGCATCAAGATGCTCATCAAGTTTGTCAAACCCTTTTTTCTTTGCCCAAACTTCAACTTTTTGGCTGACCATAAATTCATCAGGAATTGAAGTTTTGCGTTTAGATTTCGCAGGCTTGTCCTGCGATATATCTTTAATAGAAGATGAAGATGAAGATGAAGATGAAGATGAAGGGGTTGAAATTTGTTTAACCTCTTGCTCAACCTTAAGGTTAACCTTCTGACTGCCTTTTAAATTGGGATTACCTCCTAATTTGCCTCCTTCGGCTCGCTTTTGCCTTAATTCTTCATCCCTAATCATTCGCCTTGAGCATATGATGCCGTTATCCACATCAAATACACCTGCCAGCTCAAGCTCATGCAACCAACCCTCAACAACCTCTAAGGTTTCACCAACCATACGATGAAGATTGTCAGCAAGGATAACCTTGTCTCCAACCTTTAAATAACCGTATGGATTTCCTTCGTGCATAAAACAGATCATGTCAATCCATAAACCGCGTGCGCCAGCAGAACATGAGCGCAACGCCGTATCTCGCAGCCAATCACTTGGATAAAACTGAAATGATGGGCGTTTCATTTTTGCACCTCTTTCATCTTGTTAATGCAGATGCCGCAAAAATACTTAAATGACCTGCTAAGGTTGTATGAAAATTTTGATGAAGCAATTAATGCAGCGTGTTCAACCTCAAAATATCCAAGTTTTGTTACAAAATTTTTGATACTCATGAAATCCGCTTTGTTTGGAATCCAATCGCTTCTGAGTACCTCGGCAATCTTATAACTTTCATCGTCAAGTCTTTCTTGACGTTCTCTAATTACTTTTTGATAGCCTTTAATTTGCGCCTCTTGTTCGGCAACAAATTTTGCTTTTTCTGAAAGAGATTGAGGAATTGATGCAAGAGTGTTTGCGCCTTTTCCAATATTGCATGGCTGACAACTTGTAACCAGATTGTCAATTTCATTGCTTCCCCCATCTGCAACAGGGTGTATGTGGTCAACTTGCAAAACCACAGAAGGAGGCGTTGCACCGCAGTAGGCGCAAACAAACCCATCGCGCTTGAATACATCAAAGCGCAGCTTTTTGCTAATAGCTTTTCTCATAGAATTTCCGTACTCTCGTGTACCCTGAAAGAAACCATCGGCAGGCGGGGTACGGTTCGCTTTTCAATACGCTCATGACTTCGTATCTAGCCGGGTTTCACAAAACTATACCATCACGCCCGACTGTACGCAATGACCTGATTCATTGGCTTGCAGCTTTGTTGCATCACAGCCAGTTCTTGCTTGGTAAACAGCGAGAATGATTTGCTTCGCCAATCAAACGCATTGCCAGATGACTTGGCTGTGCCATCGTCCCACTCTGTTTCAAGCTGTGGCGTTTCTGCAACAAGTTCTTTGCCTGTCAGTTTGTACCTGTAGTTGTAGCGCCCATCTTTGCGCTTTTGCTTGTCCACCAGTTCAATGAGTTGATCGCGCAACAAGGCTTCACGCACCTCGACTGCCGAATCTCTGAACTTTTGCTGAAGTCTTCTTGTGAGAATCTTGTGGGTTAGTGGCCCATCTTTTAGTTGTTCAAGGTAGAACTGCTTGGCTTGAAACACAGGGTCATTTCCTTTCTTGCGGTTAATTCAATAGCACGGGCTAAGACAGCAACAGTTGCTGCCTCAAAGTCGCCGGGATCGAAAGTGTACTGTTTGACAGCTTGGATTGCAGTGACGCAAATCTCTTGTGCCGCTTCAGTTTCGTGTTTATCTGGTGTAGTCATGCCGAGAAGGTTATCATTGTTGACCTGCTTGTCTATTAGGGTTTGTCCTAGTGCTTTTTTTATTGTGGGGTCATAACATTGAGGCTCAACAAGACAGGAGTTCACATGAACACAACATTTCTCACACGGGTTCGCAGCTTGTATTGCATTGAAGGTGTGCCAGTTAGCACACAGCGTCACAACTGCCGTCAATGGATCAAATCAATTCGCTTTCTTGGCGACAAATGGCTGCTTGCCAAACAAATCACACGAACAAATTAAGGTTTAAAGTGAAAGAAATTTCATCTGCTTTTGTCAAAGCACAACAAGGCTTTGGCCCTGCAATCAAAAACGCTAAAAGCCATCAAAACAAGTATGCCGATCTTGGCTCATGCTTTGATGCTGTGATTGATGCGTTTCATAAAAACAACATTGCCGTTGTTCAACAGACACATGAATCGCTTGATGGTGTCATTGTTGAAACAATCTTTTTGCATGAATCTGGTGAACAAATGTCAGGCGGTAAATTGTTTGTGCCTTTTAGCAAGAAAGACGCACAAGGATTTGGTTCTGCATTGACTTATGCAAGGCGTTATTCTTTGATGGCATCTTGTGGTCTTGCTCCTGAAGATGATGATGGCAAACGCGCATCAGAACCAGCAAAAGAAAAAAAACCTGAGTTAAGCAATAAACGGTTTGACGATGCTGTGCAAAAGATTAAAGCTGGTGGATACACCACAGAAAAGCTGCGCGATACGTTTGCTTTGACAGCAGAACAAGAATCTGCATTGGTACAGGCTTTAGCAAATGCTTAAATTCAGAGCATCATCGCTGTCTGACATCATGACTGACCCAAAAGGCAAAGACGAAACTTTGTCTGTTGGAGCCAAAACAGCAATCATTAAACAAGCCAAAGAGTTTATCTACGGCTATGACGAAATCATCACTTCAAAATACATGACCAAAGGTCTTGAGGTTGAAGATCAGTCTATTCAATTGCTGAACTCCGTGCTGTTTACAAACTTTGTCAAAAATACTGAACGTAAGACCAATGAGTGGATTACTGGCGAATGCGACATTGTTGGAAACAACAGAATTCACGACATCAAATCATCATGGTCGTTGTCTACCTTTCCTGTGCTTGCTTCTCAAGGTGAAGATAAAACATATGAATGGCAAGGTAGGGCATACATGATGCTGTGGGACATGGATGAATTTGAAATTGACTATTGCTTGGTTTCAACGCCAGAGCATCTAATTGGTTATGAGAATCCAGCCATTCACAATGTTGACCACATAACGCCCGAGTTGCGGGTTACAAGGGTTCTTTACAAACGCGACATGGCGTTAGAGGACAAGATAAAAAAGAAGGTAGAGGAGGCAAACAAGTTCTATGAACAAATTATCAAACAAATCTCGCAAGAGCATGAAGGAAATCTATGAATAACATCACAGTTGCTGGTCAGCTTGGTCGTGACGCTGAAATACGGTATTTGCCTAATGGCGATCCTGTAGCAAATTTTTCTGTTGCCGACAGTCAAGGTAAAGACAAAGACGCTATTTGGTGGAGTTGCCAATTGTTTGGCAAACGTGCAGAGTCACTAGCCCAATACCTTACAAAAGGTCAAACTGTGACAATTACTGGCAGCGTAAGCCAGCGCAAATATACTGACAAGAATGGTGTTGAAAAGATCAGCACAGACGTTCGTGTCAACGATGTTGCTTTGCAAGGTGGACGTAAAGAAAACGCAACACCACAAGCACAAACTGCAAAACCTCAAAGCAAAGGTTTTGAAGACATGGAAGATGACATTCCTTTTTAACTTGGAGAATAGACATGAAAAAAGCACTGATTGCAATCGCACTCGCAGCCTCTGCAACCGCAGTATGGGCATCTTGCACTACCCATAGCTACAACATGAATGGCAGGTTTGTCACTTGCACTACTTGCTGCTATGGCGGCAATTGCACGACCAACTGTTTCTGATTAACGGGCCGAAAGCGGATGCTGACGAGTCGTTGTTCTAGGCGGCGCAGGAAGACCTCCGGGAAGTCAGAAACAGCGAGTAGGCCCACCTACAAGGACAAGACATGAACCTAAAAGACCTTTTTGGCGGCAATCCTTTAGACCTTTTTCCAAGGGTCAGGAAAGACGATCCCATCACATCGTTTGAGGCAGCAGATTCGGCAAAAGAATTGTCAGTCAAGCACTGGAATATCATTGTCGATTGCCTGAAAGAATACGGGCCGCTTGGCAAAGATGGCATTGCAAGGCTAACGGGTCTTGATGGCAATCAAGTTGCTCGGCGAATGAATGAAATGAAAGTTATGGGCATGGTGTTCTTAACTGGCAAAAAAGTCAAATCCGATTCAGGTCGTAACGAAAGAGAATGGACAGCATGAAAGAAACACAATCGTTTGGCATGACAGAATTTCAGGTCATGCGTTGGGCAGAAGAACGGGGCATCTACGCAAACGGCACAGCGTTAGGCCAAGCAAAGAAAACGTTGGAGGAAGCTGGCGAGTTGCTTGCCGCAGTAGCCAGTGATGACCGTGAAGAAATTGCCGATGCCCTTGGTGATGTCATGGTCACGCTGGTCAACGTAGCAGTGCTGTGCGACATGGACTTGCGCCAGTGCTTTTACAAGGCTTACAAGGTCATTGAGCCACGCAAAGGCTACATGAACAAGAACGGTCAGTTTGTAAAGGAGTCGTGATGATTTTTGACCTTACTACTTCTGCCCTTGATAAACAAGTCAGTGGCGACCATTACAAAGACAAAGCCATCCAGCCCATCATTTACATCCACGCAAACAACTTAGGTTTTTGCGAGGGCAATGTGGTCAAGTACATCACACGCTGGAAAGACAAGAATGGTATTGCTGACCTTGAGAAAGCCAAGCACTACATTGAGTTGCTTATTCAGCTAGAAACAGAGCAATCTCAGCCTGACGGCGTTTAACGAGTCCGGGCAGCACCTTGCCACCACCCTTAGTCCAAGCCATAAAAGCCTCCGCAGCACCCTCCCAATCGCCTCTATTGGCCTTCATTCGGATGGTGCTGCGCTGTAGGTTTCCTAGCCCTGCATTGAAGGCAAAAGATACCAGAGCGTCAAAGCTGCCTTGACGCCCAACCACGCCGGGAACAAGTCGTAGAACACCACGTTCAAAAGTATCGACATCTTTTCGGAATAGCGCATCGATTTCATCTTTGCTCCAAATGCGGAAGTCCTCTATCCGCAAAGGCATTTCCTTGCGAATCATGGCTGTTGGATTGGCAGGTGTACGCACCACAGGCAATCTGATCTGCTCTTGGTACAGGACATGACCATAGCCAATTGTCCAGATGTGAGCAGGGCAGAGGTAGGGCTTATTTCTAAACCCCTCGTACCTGTGCATCAGGTCTTCACCTGCCTTGCTCAGTTTCACTTCTTACCCCAATTACGGCTACCGAACCAGAAACCAATGATGCCGCCAAGCATAGCCATTTCATCACTGGAAAAAATCAGGTCAGAGTATTTGATGACATCATCAATGTTCTGAATCAAGCCGGGGTGCTGATACAGATACCAAGCCATAAAAAAGTTGATTGCCACCAGTTCAAGAACAAAGATATAGGTAACTGTCGGGCGAACAGTTCCCACATAGCTGGACACCCATGTAGATGCCTTTTCAAGCACCTTGGCATCATGCGCCAAAGCCGCCTCGGTCATCCGGGCATCAGTCTCCATCGCTACTTGTTCGGTGCGTATCTCCTCCACCTTGGCTTGTGCTGCAAAGCCAGCAGCCGCCAGTTGTAATTCACGTTCGGTTTGGACACGGGCCAATGCCAGTTCATGCTTCTGGTCGGCTTTGTTTTGGAAGTATTCCAGCAGCTTGGGCAAGCCAGAAATCAGCAGACCGCCAAGGGTTGAAAGCAGTGACAGCATTACGCGCTCCTTACGCTCATGACAAGATAGGCTCCAAAGCCCACCAAAAGAAAAATCAGTATTACGCCGCCTGTAACAATAAGAATCTCAACAAATTCCTCGCGTTCTTGCTTTGCTCTCAATGCGCGATCACGGGCAATCTGTGCGTCAATCTTGTCTTGCTTATTCATTTCCGCAACACGAACCATGATGGAATTCCATACGTCCATGTTGTTCGGGAAGAATAATCCTTTGACCTGTTCCTCAAAGTCTCGCTGTGCCTTGAGGTCAAGTTCAATTTGAACGGCTTTGCCCATGTTAGAGCCGCCTTTACTTTTGGCTTGGTTCAGCGCCTTAGTAACTTCATGCTTTTGCTCAAAATACCTGCCGAGCAATGGGCCAAGGCTACGCACATCATCCATTGTCGCCGAGGCTTCTTTAATCATGGAAACCGTCTTTTGGACAGCCGCCATGCCAGCAAGCGCCAGTGTGATCGGGTCCATCAAACAACTCCCACAACAAAAGTGGCGACCTGTAGTAGCCACCACAACACAATGATGCCAATCGCCAGTTTCATAAAAATGCCCAAATAAGAATTCGTATGCAATATAGGACAAAGCCTATTAGCACGGCTGCAGCTAATAAAGCAACAGCCAAATCTTTCATTTGAGTATCCAGACAGCGGAAAAGATTGTTCCCGCCATTGACAGCAGCATTACACCAGCGGTCTTAAGCATGATGCCTTCAAGACGTTTTAAACGTGCATTGATTTGCTCATAGCGAATGGCACAGACTTCTTCGTGTGTGGATAGTCGTGCTTCTGTTGCGTCAATCGTACTCATGTCTACTCCGAAAAATCAAGCCCAAACTCTGCGCGGCAGTGTAGGGTGTACCTCAAATCCTTGCAAGGGTTCAGCGTTCTCACCTTCCACCAAGCGAATGTTAATGTGCCAGCCGGGGATTGGAACAGGCTCAGGAGGATTCTCAGGGTCTACGATTACCTGACGCTCGTACAGAATGCCAAGGGTGTCGATGTTGGCGTAGTTAGGCGTAACGTAAGCCTCAATGGTCACGTTGCCATTTTCATCTGTCACAGCATCGTGAACGGTGTACAGCACTGCATCAGCAGTAGCTTGGTCGGGAAAGGCTAAATACAGGTCAGTCATGATGTGAGTCCTTGCAATTGAGCGTTGGTGACACGCAGCGGGTAGTAGGCGATCTTCTTGACGCAGCCATTTAAATAATGCGAAGAAGTTCCGACTGCGCTTGTCCCAATGTGTAAGACGTTTACAGAAGGAATAATGCCATCTGTATCCGTCCCAGTTAAAAGTCCGTTTGCTGAAACCGCAAAATCATTTACTTTGTACGCGCCAGCCAATTTGCCGCCAGAAGCAGACATAGCAGTTCCAGAAATAGAAGCCTGAGACACGCCATTGGCTGTACAGACAAGTAAAGCCCTAGCTGTTGTTTCACCCCATGCAATATAAATTCTGTTGCTGTCTGTGCCGTCAGAGACGTGTGCTATACGGCGGGCTACGCCACCAGCGGGGTTAACTGAATTGGCGTATTCACCATACAAAGTCCCCTCCGCTTGGTTATACCAACTGCTGAAGTTCGTACCAGTCATGCTTGCAGCGTCAGCAGCCCGTGTGACCTGTGAAGCCACTGTTTGGATGTAGCTGGTGGGGAATGCTCCGGCTTCCAGTTGAGCGCCCCAAATAAAGATGCCGTTAAAGCCGTTGCCTGTGTAAGAAGCGGTGTTATCAGCACTTCCCAAAGAAATTCTAACGCTCGGCGTAGTTGCACCAGTTGCAGACGATATGGAAGCAGAGAAACGCCACCAACCATTTCCAACGCTTGTTGCAGAAGCAGCAGACACTGTTCCGTTCGTTGTGCCTTGCGCTCCTGTTGATGCGTTAAACCAAACCCTATTGTTTGTGTTTGTTTTGTCTGTCAGTCCTACAGCAACCCAAGTGCGTTCTGCCGCTTTTACAAACACCGTCACTGTGTATGTCGTGCTGTCAGCAAGCGCGACTGACTGCACCACCAAGTGCCCCCCTGTAGATGTGTTTTCTACTAACTTATCCCCTGTTAGTGTCCCGTCCGGGGCGACAATAGTGTTTGTTGTGACGCTTGCGTTTGTTGTAGACCAAGCAGCATTGTCAAATTCCTCACTCCGCAGCACCAAGTTCGTCCGCTGCTCCTCAATCTCCAGCCCCAAGCTCTCAAACGTAATTGGGTTGTGTTCAAACCGTGCGACACCAGATGCTGCTGTTTGCAGTACAGGGATGTAGTTGGTGATCGGCTGTGTGGTTGTGGCTGTGTAGGCTGTGACAGCAGAGCGTTGCTCCATCTGAGCGCCCCAGATAAACACGGCTTCGGTTCCAAGCCCTGTATAAGACTCAAACCTTGCAGCCGTGCTTGTGGTGATGATGCCAAAGTAGATGTTGACCGTACCAGAGGCTGATGCCGTTACTGTGTAAGTGCAGCGATACCAGCCGTTGCCGACATCGGTAATAGTTGATGTTCCACCGTCTACCGTTCCGGCAGCCCCTGTTGCCAGATTGAAGTTGGCTCGTCCAGTGCCAAGCGTGTTGCTGGCGTTAAAGGTGGTAATTTGGAAAAAGTCGTTTGTGCTTTTCTTGGCAAACACGCTGATGGTGTATGGCAAACCAGAAACAATCGTAAACCCAGCAGTAAAGGCGGCTTGATCTACGGCGTGAGCGCCAGTGGCGGTTGTGTTGGTGATTGTGTCGGCAGTAGTTGTGCCGTTTGGGGCAGCGGTTGTGTCGGTAGCTACCGTGACCCGAGCTACTGTCCAATTTGTCTGAAAAGTTTGTGAGTTAATAAACAAATTCTGCTCTGCAATAGCCGTTTGAGTGCCGTAGAACGTGGCAGTGCTGGCTCGGGTAAAGGTGACCCTACTATCTAATGCTTCAGTATTAGAAAAATCAAGTAAAAGCGTTGGCTTTATGTTTGGATAAAGGTTTTGAATACTCATGCTGCGCTCCTGTTTGCAATCCGACCGCCGTTATGCCGACCGTAAACCCACCCTTTGGGCAGAACTTGATGACCTAAAACTCTCTTTGTTTTGCAGCCATTGGTGATATACCAAATGTTGTTTTTAACGTGCCTCAACCAACAGTCAGAGCCAAGTTCACGGTAAGCGTGAAGTCTATTTTCGGACAGTGTTGACCACTCCAGATTTTCCAATCGGTTGTCGCCTTTTTTGCCGTTCTTGTGATTGACTTGCGGCTTGGATTCCGGGTTCTCCAAAAAAGCCATAGCAACCAATCGGTGAATCAAGTGGGCAGATTCAACACCTTCCTTACCCAACTTAACGTCCACATATCCATACTTGTTGGTATTTAAACGCATGGGCCGACCACGGCGCAACATCATGCCGCCCCTTGGGTATTTAACGTAGCGATCAACAGAACGCAATTGACCCTCATCGCTGACTTCGTAAAAGCCTTCGTAACCAACCACAGGTTTCCAGATAGCCATGTTGTTTCCTTATGCCAGTGTCAATGTTACAGAGCGTACAGTACCGTCTGAGCCTTTAACCTTAACAACCAATGTTGTGTTGTTAGTTAGTTGAAAAACCATATCACCAATGCCAACAGGAGTTGCTGATGCCACAGGGTTAATGACCACTGCGTTGCTATTCATGTATGCCAAGTTGCCCAAATACTGATTCAGCGGAATCTCGTTGGGTGCTGTTCCAATGTCCGTCTGAACCACAACAGGTCTTGTGGCCTCAGTCAAGCTCAATACGTTTAACGTAGTGCCGTTAAACGTCATGTTTGCAGAGCCAGCCAATACGCCACTCAAGTTGTATTGAACTTGAGTTGTTGCGCCGCCAGCAGCAATACCACCAGCAGTAGGTATGCCAAAGTTTAGTACAGCAGCAGCAGACGTTCCTACGTTTGTAACGGTTGCAGGGGAGCCGGGAGGCAAAGATGTTGTTGTTCCAACTGCTACTGTTGCAGCAGAGCCAGCAACACCTCTATCAAGAATAACTGTTGTGTCAGGTGTTGGCGTTACTTCAAGAACGAGGTTATTCCCGTCCTGAACGACTACTTCTATTGGCCCCATGATGATTCCTTAGCTGATGTTAGTGATGCCGTCAGAACGGACAAGGAACATAAGGAAGATAATCAAATCATCCTGTGGTATTCCTCCGACTGCCGGGAAGCTGATCTTGACGCGACCACTGAAACACACAGGGTCAACCAAATCAATTTGCAATCCCGGATCACCAGCAATAACAGACCATGCTGTGTCATCAAGTACAAGCGTAAACGTACCAGCAACATCCACACGATTGGCAATCGTTAGGTTGATGGTGGTAGGTGTTGGGGTGTAGTTACCAATATCAAAGGATAGTCCCGTTCGGGTGTCCTGTAGGTTGGTAACGGTGCGCCTAACAATCTGTGCGCTGATGGTTGCGCCTGTCAAGTTGATAGGTGTGCTTGGAACGCTTGCGGTTGTCTTAAGCGCAAGATTCCAGTAAGTTTGTTGGTTGTAAACAAGTTCACCAGACAGCAGCGGCGAATCAAAGCCACTCACCTGTGTGATGACGTTACGGGAGAAAATCGGCATAACAGTTCCCTGTACTCAGGTTTAACGCTCCCCATGTACTCACGGGGTACGAGTCTTGTCATGTAGTGGGCTTATTTTAGCCTTTGTTTTGTAGCTGCTCAATCAATTTTTGCTGTTCATCTACCTTGGCAGACAATTCCTGAATGGCCTTTGTCAGAACGGCTATATAGCTTGGGTAGTGGATTGTTTTAAACCCAACCTCATCGCCCACTTTCCAATCTGGTTCGTGATAAACCAATGAAGACTCAAGCCCAATCAGGTCTTCCACCTCGTCAGCAATAAAGCCGTAACCCTTTTGATGCTTAGGGTCAGCTTTTAGCTTATAGGAAACAGGACGCAATTGGTTGACAAAAGAAAGCCCAAGGTCAGCGTCTGCGACTTCTTCTTTAAGGCGTATGTCTGATGGGCTTGTAGTTTGAACTGTAAAAGTGACTACGTTACCCGAGCCGCTTGTACCGACATAAGCGCCAGCAATACCTGTTGAAGTGCTGCCAAATAAGTTTAAACCTGAACCTGATGCGTTAGCCGTTCCCGAGTTAGTTGGGAAGATTCGTGCGTATTCGGAACTTTGGAAGCCATTCCATAATTGAGCGTTTAAGTTTGTTACTAGTGTGCTATCAGAAATAATCATTCGACCATTAACAGATAAAGCCACTCCACCACCAGTGTTAGTTACTTCCGCGCCATAACCAGAAGCAGATGAATTAGTAAAGAATCCACCAGAACCACTAATGCCAGCACTTTGACCAACAACTCCATAGCTTCTTGCCAAGTTATTTGCAATACCAAGAACGCCTACGTTAAGGCCACTAAGGTTGGAAGTTGCATAACCAAAATGTCCTGTTCTGGCTTGACCAACAGAATTTGTTTGAGCAAATGCAGAACAACTGTAGTCTACGTTGTAGGTGGTTCCCGCAACAGTTACAGGAACTGTAGTTGGGTTATCTCCAGAAAAGAAGGCATCGCCAGCAGTGTTAATGTCGCCTTTGAACAAAGCATTGCCAGCGGTGTCAATACTGAAGTTAGGTACACCAGATTTTGCGCCAACAATGCCGTTTTCGGTGATGGCAATACCAGAGCCACCTGTCACAACGCCAGATGTGTTCCAAGTGATTGAGCCGACTTTAATGCCGCCCAAATCTTGCGGAACAATTGTCCCTGTCAGAATGTTTGATGTTGTTTTGCTTACCTTGTCAGCTACGTCAATGTAGAGGCCATCTACTTCTGCTTGCAGGGCGGCTACGTTGCCTGACTCGCTATTAACTGGCGACCAAACAAACGCAGTGCTTGTTGGTGATTGACCTGACTGACCAATCTCATTACCTACGACATATGCAAAGTAATATGTGCCACCAGACAAAGACAAGTTTAGGAAATCGTAGTTAGCGCCGTTGACTGCGCTTGTGCCTACTGGTGTCGATGCAGAAGCAATTAGCTTCCAATCAAAAGCAGCGGGTGATGTAGATGTTGTGTAGTACAGGTTGCCATAAGTCACGCGACCAGTTGTCGGAACAACAACGCGAACACCAAATGTCGCTGGCGTTGTGCTTGGGCTTGCGTTAATGACTACAGGCGTAGACAACGCAGAGAAGAAGTTGACAGATGGCAAACCACTGTTAGGCACTGGCGCAAACTGATTGATGGTCTGATCGTCATACACTTGTGCGTTGTATTCGCTCAACTCAAGACGAGCGCCAAGCGAACCATCGGGCAATGATGCCTCGTTTACCTTCATTACACGGAACAACTTAGCGTTCCAGCCGTAGTCCGAGTTGGTCACACTGACAACATCACCAGCATCAACTTGGATGCCGAAATATGTTGTGTTAAAACTGACAATCAAATCTTCACGGGCTTGCTCAAGCAACCTATTGGCAAGGTAACTGGCTTGTACAGAATCGTTCACCAAGTCGTATGTGATGCTGTATTTGTTGACAGGCTCGTTTGGATACAGCAAGCCACTTGGCGTTTGAATGTTGATAAAGTTGGCTTGGTCGCGGTTTTCCTTAAACGGAAACCTTGCTTCAACCTGATTGATAGAACTGGTAATGTCTGTTGCACTTACGCGAATGTCACCAATAATGTTGTTGTCTGTAAACGCAAACTCGGCAGTCTCGGGTTTGTTTACAACAACAGCCCACTGACCCAACCCTGCGTTGTACGCCATCCAAGAATCGCAAGCAGACATGATGCGGTCAATGTTTGACAGCACAGATTCACCCGCATCCAAAACGCCGTTGATGCGGTAACGGGCTTGCGTAGAAGGCGAACCACCGCTATTGGTAAACGTAATCAGCGCATCGCTGTAAGCGTTTAGCGTTGTGCGACTTGTGCTGTCCACAAATGAAGGATTTACTGCACCACCATAAACAGTGTTTGTGATGTAGTCATACCAAACATCTCCCGGCTTTGCTACACCCGTACCACGCAATGTATGAGACACCTTAAACGTGATTGGCGACAATTGGGTAGTGCCAGCATCACGGTTGTAAATCAGCTTCACAATTGCAAAGCCAAGACCGTTCATTTGCCGTGTGCCTGTCCATCTTTGACCAACAGCAATATCACTGCCACCCATCACAGTGCTTGGAGCCGCAGCGCCGTTCAATGATGTAATTGTTCCAGCGGCGGTTGACCTGTACAAGTTGATGAACAAGTTACCGTTAATCTTTGTGTCTACGTTGCCAGCCTCATCAGTCAGGCTAACAACCCTTGTCTGGTCTGTACCATCAAACGCAATCTTGCGATCACCGTAGTACATATCGGTGGTGTCAAACGTGAACTGACCATCAGGGCTAATGCTTGAAATAGCCAAGACGTAATACATCGTCTTTTGGTCGGTAGACAGCACAGCGTCAACAAATGTGCCGCCCATGTAGGCGTTGCCGTAAACAATCGGTACAGCGTTGACCGCGCTTGGTGGTACTTGCTGGCGAACACCCATGTCTTGCTGGCGTTCTGGATTGTCTGCAAACACGCGAGTGACAATCGTTGAAAGGGCAAAGTTAACAGCAAAGGTGGAAAGAGCCGCCGCCGTAGCTGCACTTACCCCTGCCGCTGTTAAAGCAGTTGTGCCATACGCAATTAGAGTACCGACCATTTTTATTCCTTAACAAATGTTGCGCCAAGAGGCTTGTAACCTCTGCGTGTGTAATCAATCAGTGGGCCATTTGCCGAGATTGACGTACACACAAAATCAATGTCACCAGCTTCAAGCATAGCCTTTGCATGGTCATCAAACGCTTTCCAAAGCCTACCGCCAATTGTCCCATTCCTGTGTTCTGGTTCTACCCACCAAAGCAGCTCGTTCAACTCTTTTACTTTTGGCGACCAGATGTTAGAAGACCTGTAAGCCACAATCGCGCCGCGCATATGCGTGTCGATGTAAATGAAACCACGGCCTTGAATGATGCCGAACAAAAGTTCCTCAACGTATTTAGGGTTGTGGTTGCTTTGGTCGCCAAGTTTCTTAATTGGGTTTTCATACGCATATGCCTCAACGATTTCTAACAATCTTGGTATGTCGTATCTTGTCGCTAGTCTTATCATTCACCAGCACTCTCATCAACAATGGTTGTTTCGCTTGCTTGGGTTTGCGTCTTGGGCGGTGCGCCAAAGTCAAAGTATTGATTGGAAATCTCTGACACACGATCCATGCTTGTGTCTTGAGGTTGACCGGGAGGTTGTGGATACAAAAACTGCCAGTTGCTTTTGTTTGTATTCACACCAGACAATCTGTTTTCCAAAATGCGGCGCATAGATGAGCAAGCAATAGAGCAAGTAGCAATCCTTTGCCTCAACTCAGTGTTGAAGTCTTCAGTAATTGATACGCTACTGACAATGCCCTGATAACGCTTAAAGAACTGCGTTGTAGGTGTTGTGATGATTTGGTTGTTGGAGTTGAAGAACCCACGCCAAACCTCAACAATCGATCCTTTGATGTCGTTGCTAAGAATGACAGCAATGTTTGCCGGGTCAATACCCGTCAACTGAATTGTCATGTCATCAGATGTGGCTTTGATGTCACGCTGAACATCACCAACACTGAGCAAAGCCCCAAGATTGTTAAACGTAATGCCGCTGACCGTGATGGGCGCAGCAGCATTGCAAAAGGTGTAAACCGTTGCAGCAGTGCCGACTGTCAGCCGCACAAACTCTGCATGGTTAATTTGTGGGCTAGTTACAGCATTGATTGTTGTCATGTGATGTATTCCCGAAATACGAACGGTTGATCCCAATTGACAAAAGCGCCGTTTGTCATTGGTGTAAGAGTATATGTTGGGCAGACTTCAGCCACAACATTAAATGTGCAAGCATTGCCAATAGACACAGTTGCGCCAGAAGTAGGCGTACCAATCAGCGGCCTGTGGATATTGACAGACGAGCCAGCAGAGTCTGCTGTGACCTTGTAGGTATAGCCACCCACCATGATGAAATCACCCGCCTTAAACGTGCCGTTAGAGGTCAGGGCAAGCGTTTGCGTGTTGGGGGTAGGCGTACCGTTCAATGTGGCTGTAGTAGCCGTGCCAAGTTTCTGTGTAAACCACGACAACAAACTACTGTTAAACACAATCGTTTCTGGCAACTGACGATCTTTATTGTCAATCGCTTGAATAATAGCCCTAGCTGTCGGGTAGTACAGGAAGTTGTTAGGCGTAACCGTAAACACCCAAGGCACAGCCGTAAGGTACTGAGCCGTAGTGATAAAACCAGACCTAGCAACTTGCTGACCAACCATGCGGCGGTTGTTCACCGTCATGGACTCTTGATTTTCAAATATCGTTTGGAAGCTCATGCACGACCCCTGTTGACTGCCAATGACTTGTTGGCATATTGATTAGCCGCCCAAATCGCGTTAGAACTGTTCAGCAACCTGTCTTCAAACGACTTGGTGTCAATGGCGTTGATGTAGTTGTTCGTCACGTTGGTAACGCCACCCATGTTGCCCATCTGGTTGTTAGGAATAATTGTCCCGGAGCCTGATGGCATAAACAATTCAGGGCCACGCTCTCCAACAATGTATGGCGTGTTGTTTGTTACAGAACCGCCAGCAGCCCTTGGCTCCCCAAGTTTTACACCTGAAAAATTAAGCGCATATTGAGATAAATTTGCCGAAGGAGTTGGCGCAAATGCGTTAAAAGCCATGCCAAGGAAGCGCATAGCTGCTGCTTTCATTTGAATGGCAATTAAGTCTTGAATGATGCTACGAGCCAAATCCTTCATGCTCAACTTGCCTGTCTTGACAAAGTTGTCAATGGCAGACGTTAAATTGCCGAATACGCTATCAAACACTCGCTGTGTGCGTCTTGCGGATTCTTCAATTACCACATTCATTTTTGCAATTTCTTCTTGTCGATCAAGTTGCTTTTGTATTTCTGGCGTTTGATTTTCTACTAGTCTGCGTCTACGAGCGTAGTCGAGAGAAATCTGAGCCAGCTTTTGTTCACGCTCAGTGGCGTAAATTAGTTGGTATTTCAACTGAAGCGACTCCTGTTGAAACTCCAGGTTGCGAGTTTGATCTCGAGCAGCTTTCTCTAAAGCCTCAATGCGCTTTGTTTCAAACATCAAATCAGCACGGTTTTGCTCTTTCCATGACTCCATAGCATTAAATTCTGCTTGAGCCTGTCTAATGCGAATTGCTCTTAGCTTTTCGTCACGCTTCAACTCAAGCGTATAAATTTCAGCATCTAGTTGTCTAGCAAGCAACCCACCAAAAGCTCGTTTTTCTTCCGCAGACCTTTTGTCAAACTCAAGACGTTTTTCTCGAATTTCCTTGTCTGTTTCCAATTCAATTCTTTGTCTCTCGTTGGCGCTTTCTATATCAATCAGATATTGATTATTTGCAATCGCTTTTGCAATTGCCAATCTAATCTCTTTTTCTTTTGAAGCACCACCAGCACCCGAGTAATCTTTAATTGCCTTTTGATTTTCTTCTACTTTTTTGGCTCTTGCTTCAGCAGCATCAAGCGCCGCCATCTCTTTGCTTATGATGGCGTTAAGTTCGACTTGAAATGCTTTTAATGCGGCTTCTTGTGAGCCTGTTTTCATGCCTTTGGCGCGTCTGTCTTCTATTTGCTGCGTAATGTCATTGATCTTTTTCTCAAGCTCTTTAGCTCTTGCAACGCCATCTTCACGACCCCAACCCATCATGGCATCCCATGCTTGAGATGCAAGGTTTTTAACGCCCTCCCAAGCCTTTTCTAAATTGCCAAGTTCACGCTGCGTTGATTGCAAACTCTCGTTAAGCAAAGTCGCTTGCATTTTTGCAGACTCTTGCAACTTGCCTTGTCTTTCAAGTGCTTCAATGTTCTTGTATTGCTCAAGCGTAAGAAAATGATATTTGTCATTTAATTGCTTGGCGGAACTTGCCGTTCCATCCAACAATGGAATAAGTGTTTCAGCAGCTTTGGCGGCATCAACGCCAGCAATCTTAGAGAAACGCAAGATAACTTCACCAACAGCCTCAATGGATGCTGATGTGTATTTGCCAGTTGCAGCCAATTGCTGCATCAAATCCCGTGCGCTGCCAATAGATACGTTTGTTTTGTTAGACAGCACATTACCAAGATTCAACAAACTTTCGTAAGTGACTCCAGCAAAGCCGCCAGTTAAAGTCATTGCATCTTGAAACTTTTGCAAGTCATCAATCGCTTTGTATAGCGCATAACTTACAGAGCCAACAGCAATAGCAACGGAGCCAAGACCAACGCTAAATGGCGTAAACAATGTACCGATAGCTCGGAACATATTGCCAACGCCACCCATCACATCCTTCAATTGACCACCTTGTTGCAAGATGGCAATAAACGGGCTTTGACCTGACGCAATCTGCGTAAACAAGTCAGTGGTTTGGTAGGTCAGTTGAATCTTCTGCTGTTCATTTAGCTTGAACTGAGCGCCAGCAGCATTTTTTGCAGACTCAGCCATCTTGTCGTAAGCAGCAGCTTGCTGCAACAACCGATCCTTCATGTCCTTGGTGGCATTCATGAACTTACCAGAGGTAACTTCACGTTGCATCAACTCTACTTTTGTGAGCGTCTTGCCATAATCTTCTGTCGCATGAATCAACGCCTTTAACTCGCCAGCGGCAGAGTTTGTGTCGCGCCGAATAGCATTTTTCAGCTTGGCATTCTCAGAAATTGCCTTGTCAATAGACGCAGTAAATTCAGCCGTGTCCAACCCAAGGACAACACCAAGTCGGGCAATGTTTTGTGAGGCCATTATTTTCTCCGGCGTTCCAGTTTCTTGGCGTAGTCGGCTATGCCAACACCCAAAGCAGATTTTAGTTCAGTCAGCACGTTGTTGATGTTCTCTTGCAACGCAGGGCGCAGAAATGGTTTTGCTGGTCTTTTTGATGTGCCAAACTCGTTAGCCAACGACACAGCACTTTTTTTGACAGACACCACGGCAATTGCACCGTCAGTCTCGTTCACATAGTCACTTTGCTTGTCTTTCTCGCTCGGGATACGAGCATCAAGACGGATAGTGTCTTTCATGTGAATTGGGTTTTTGCTATTTCTTGGTTTGTCACCAACAGGAGCGCGAGTTCTGGCTGTCTGTAAAACCGAATCCATAGCGGTTTTAGCAGCAGGGACAAGCGTATTTCTGGCAACCAAGTCCCCTCGAAAGCCTTCAGCCATTTCCCTTAGCTGTTGCTCAAATTCAGCAAAGCCTTCCAGCTTGACAGACTTGCTTTCAGGGACGTAAGCCATGCTACTCTTTCAGGTAAGCCTCCGAACCCGGTCTGGTAGCCAAGAATGCCATCAATTGCTTGCTGGCTTGCTCTTGCTGTTGTTCCTTTGTCAGCGGCGGGACAATGTATTCGTGCGTTGATGGAAGAACATCTTTCATCGTAAACGGTCTTGTATTTTTTTGTATTTTCGAGTTTAAGTTGCCTGTGGTCAAGGAACTCAACGCCAGCAAAATGGCTTTGTTTCCCAACATACCATCCGACAACATAATCTCGATATTCCGCATATCATCCGCTGGAACATCATCAGGACACCCGCCATGAGCGTAAATATACGCTCTGGCTTGAAGGCGAATGTCCCAGATTAGTTTTTTCGAGAATCCTTGTATCCGGGCTGAATCGCCTCAGAGATTTTGGCAATTATTTCCAACTGAACGGGAGTAGGCCACTCAGCTTCAATGTCTTCATAAGTAATTTCATCAAGCGTTCCGTTTACGGGAACCAACAGCCTGATGTACTCTACCACTCGGTTTTCCATCTGCAAGACGGTTTTAACCAGTTCTTTGGTAGAACGACCTTCAACAATTACATCATCGTCCGTCACTTCGACACCATCAAAAGTGCCAGTGCGGAAAGATGCTGTCATCTTGTCAAAGCGTTTTTGGTATTCGGCTTGGTCGAACTTCTCAATGCGCTCTTGCATAGCATCAAGCTCTTTTGTCAGCGGCACACGAACCTTAAATTCATGCCCTGCAAGCTCAAAAGTCTTGGTACGCAGATTGGAGATTTCGCCAAAGGCAGATGTGAGTTTTGTCATAGCTTGTCCTGTAATTTTCATGTTCGGGGTTTGATGATCTTCTGGTATAGCTCGTTGTTTAACTCGCTAACAAAATCGACTATCTCATGCGCTGTCATCTTATCAGCGTGTCTTGCTGCAATTTCGTGAGCAAGACTGATAGCAGTCATCTTTTGTTGTTGCCACCCAAACCAATTCTTGGAAGAATCGGATTGGGCAACAAGGAAGTTCAGAAGATCGTTACTGTCTTTTACTATCATGTCTTGTTACTCTGGTGTGTCTTGTACGACTTCTGGAATGACCACCACAGGGGCAGTCATGTTGTACTTCTTCAGCAGAGCCAAAGCAACGGCTTCGGCTGTGTCGGGTTTGGCTGTGGCTTTTGCAAGCTCACCAGCGTCAACCACCATGCCACGGGCGACAAGGTTAATGTCGCCGTAGCTGGTCACAATTGCTTCAATTGCGTCTGAGACTTTCATCAGTTGTTCGACCAGCCGTACTGGTTGCCTCGCGGATGAACAGTGAACATACACTTGGCTTCAGCGCCGGGAGCCGAGTCAATCTGGAATTGACCAACACGACCATTGAACGCATAAGCGACAGTGTTTGTGCCTTCAACTGCTGCGACCACAAAAGTGCGGTCAACAACACCAGAATAGGCATCAGAACGAATCTGCAACAAGGCCGGGTCAGAAGGGTTCCAAGCAGCCGTAATGGTCATGCTTGTAGGAGCCGCTTGCACAGGAATCTTGTCGCTTTGACGAGAGCCAGCCACGCTGAAGTTGGCAACAGCATCGTCCTGACCAAAGGCGGGAATTGCCTCGACAGGAACGGCAACACCAGCAGCGCCAGTACCGCCAGCAGAAGTGCCAACAATGGTGGCAACTTGTGCAGACCAAACAGACAGGTTAGCTGTTGTCAAAGGTGTAGGCGTAGCCGCTGATTGCATGAACAGCGATGCGCTAAAACCGGGTAAAACTTTGTTAGGCAGAGCCATGTCAACTCCTTAAGCGTTGTTAGACCAACCGTATTGGTTGCCACGGGGATGGACGGTGAATGTGCATTTGGCTTCTGCACCGGGTGCGGAATCAATTTGGAACTGGCCTACACGCCCGTTAAAGGCGTAATAAACGATGTTTGTACCTTCGGTAGCCGAAACCACGAAAGTGCGGTCAATCACGCCAGAATAGGCATCTGCTCGCATCAACAGCAAGTTGGTGTCGGCGGGATTCCATGCGGCAGTGATGGTCATGGAAGTTGGTGCAGCCTGAACGGGAATTTTGTCCGACTGACGCGAACCAGCCACGCTGAAGTTAGCCACAGCGTCATCCTGACCGAAAGCAGGGATTGCTTCGACAGGAATCAAGTTGCCGCTAACAGCGATGGGAGACACGCTTGCAACCAAGGACAACTGTGATGTAGTCAAAGGAGTTGGAGTGGCTCCGGGTTGTGCGTACAGCGCCGCGCTAAAACCGGGAAGAACTTTGTTTGGTAAAGCCATTTTGAGTATCCTTTAAAAGTTGAACAATTGTCTTGTCTTACGCCGGGATGTCAATAGTGCAATCCAAAAAGATTTGCGCCATCTTTTCCTCATCGTTGTAACTGTTATACAGCCACATAACGTCAGCTTTCGAGATGTAAAAGCCATCTGTCGGACTGCCCAAAATCCCGCTATACCCGTGCAAGGCTTGCAGAATCTGATTTGAGATTGTAAAACCATCTTCGATCTGTTGAGTGAAGATAGAAATCTGAAATACAGGGCGGTCAATACCTTTGTTGCTTTGCTGTGTGCCTGTATATACAGGTTGATGCACGTTCCGCAGCATCCAAGTGATGAACTTGGGCTGTGTGGCAAAGTTGCGGTTAAAAGCCGCATACACAGGCACTGGCGTGACAATGCTAGACAGTTGGTACTGAATAGCTTTGCCGTAAACAACAGGATTGAGTTGTGTTGCCATTAAACCGCCGTAACAGGATCATTGCGATAGCACAAGAAAATGACGTTCATGCGATCATCAGTTTCTCTTGCGCTATCAATACGCCAATCTTTGCCGCGCCATGTGATTGAGTACAAATGCTGATTATCAACAATTGTTTTCATGTTCGGCGTGTAGTTCAGCGTGAAGTTGGTCATGTCTTGGTACAGACGATACTTGTCAGCAATCTTCAGGCTGTTTGCCACAGCAGATACTCTTGCCCGAGTTGCAAACCACAATGCCTGAACTGTCGCAGACTCACCAAACGCTGACTTGGTAAAAGTCAGGTTGTTGATGTTGATGTTCTCAAAACGAGCGATTGACATTTACATCACCAATGGCTTGTAAGGGCGCAGCAAGGTAGTTACGCCAAACGGAATGTCTTTCAGCTTTGTCTCTGTGGCGTTTGCACGATTGTTGTACAGATGCGTCAGCAACAACAAAGCCGCTTGCTTAATCACAGGGTAATTTGCAATCGGATTGGCAGTGGTTGAGTACTGCACAATAATCGGCGCAGTCATTACCGTGTTTACGTCTGTCGGCAAGTTATTGACAATGACTTTGTTGCCAGAGGCATCGTAGTAATAACTTGTGTTCGACAGGGTTTGGAACACTGGTGGAAACGCATCGTTCCAGTAACCTACAGAGTTAATCGTAAGTCCGGGCAACGAGGGATTGACGTTCTGACTGACTTCAGGCAAATCAAGGCTGATTGGCGATGCAACAAGACTTTCTGACCCGTAGTAGACACGGTATGTCACAGGCAAAATCGACATACCCAAGTAGTCTTCAATTGCTTGGCGTGTGGCAATGCCAAGATTCAAAACATATGTGTCTTGAGATTGGTCATCAAACAAGTTGAGGTGATCTGTGATTTCATCAGCAGTCAACCAAGGCGAGGAACTATCCCGCCCAATCTGTTCAACCTTTGCGTAGTTAAACGGATTGCGCGTCTGAGCGCCAAAGGGCGCAGCGTATTGATAGTTGTCAACGCTCATGGTTTAAGTCTCGATTGCACGAACACCAGCAAAAACGTCACGCACAGTGCTGACCATACGCTTTTCGGCATACAGTTGCACAAAACCGGGTGTGGTTTGATCCATTGCTTGAACAGTCATTTCTTCCACATCGGCAATCGTCATAAAACGAGGCCAGTTGGCAAGATAGATTGGTTTAGCGCCCACAGTACCCATTGGGTCAAGGTAAGGGTTAGGAATCACAGGGAAACCAAACACATGGCGCAGCGAACCAGCTTCTTCTGAGCCTATTTCAACAAAGCTGTATGCGCCGTTCTGGTGAGCATACTTACGCAATGTCTGAATAGCTGTTGGGTGCATCATCCAAGCAGTACCGGGCATAGACCAGTATTGCGCTGGAAGCACGTTAGCCATATCAACCAAAGTTTCCATGTCCAAGGCTGCGTTGTTGAAACCAACTGTTGCGATGGTATGGCGACCATTGGTGATGGCTGTACCGCTAGTGCCAAAAGCAGCAGCAGCGCCAGCAGCACCGGGATAGCTATTGAGGCCACGCAGACCATCAATGCCACCAGTTGCTGTGGTTGTAGAACCTGCTTGGTCGTTGTTCAGGCCACACGATGCGCCTTCCAACTGAGCAAATTCCATCATCAAATCTTCAACCAGTTCGGTTTGCAAACCATTTACATCGGTCAGAACAGCCGTGCGGACTGGCAATTGAGCAGTAATCACACGGGTTGGCAATTGCCAGAAATTGGTGTCAACGTTGGGCGAACCACTGTTGGGGTTGATTGTGTAGCCCCAAGGGTTTGTGCTGTTTGCAGCGTTACCAACTTTGGCAACGAACTGAACTTCAGAATTTCCGGGTGCTTTGATGATTCGTGCGCCTTGACGAAATGGGTTTGCATATCGCAAAGCAGCAAATGCGTCATCAAAGTAAGTGCGACCACCGACATTCAAACCTGAACCAGTGATAGCAGATGCCTCGCGCAAGTCAATCGTGACTCTATCGCCAGTTTCCAATGTTTGCTTAATTCCAGACAGGATGCGTTCGGTAATGGTCATAACAGTTCCTAAATTGTTGGCTCAAAAAGGAGGGGCATTTACGCCCCTCCAATTTATCAGGTAGCTGTACCTGTCGAGCGATAGCGAACCATCGCGTTTGGATCGCGAACAGATGTTGCCAAACGCTTCTCACCAAAGAAGGTGATGAAACCGGGCAATGTCTGGTCGTAGCGGCGCATGACCATGTTCAAACGGTCAACGATGGTGTGGCAACGGCTCCAATCACCAAAGTACATTGGGTACAGGCTGTTAGTGCCAGCAGTACCAGTTGTACCTTGACTTGGGTTGTCCAAGTACTTGTTCATCACCACATCAAAGCCGAGCATTTGACCAATAATGCCATCGGGGTTCAACGACTCCATAGAGTTGAAGATTGGACGACCATTGGTGTCTTGCAGACCACGGATAGCTTGAGCCAAGATAGGGCTGACCATGAACTTGGCGTTCGATGTCCAGTACTGCTGTGGCAAAGCGTACATGAAGTTGATAACGTCTTTGTACTGGATGTTGTTAGCACCGACAGTGTTGGCGTTGGTAGTGATCTGGTCGTAAGTAGCCAGCGAGTGCAAACCGCTTGTAGAGCCAGTACCAGAGTTGCCAAAAGCAGCCACGGTAGAAGTGCCACCAGTGTAGGTGGAGTTAGAACCAGCGTACTGATCCAGACCGCGCAAACCGTTAGTACCGCCGTAGGGGTTGGTGCTAGATTGAGCAGCTTGGTCGTTGTTTTGGATCATCGACAGTGCTTCAGACTGAGCGAATTCAGCCAGCATATCGTCAACCACGTTGGCCTCCAAGCCATCGATGTCATCCAAAGCAGCAGTACGGATTGGGAACTGCACGTTCAAGTCTTGCAGAACCAATTGCCAGATGCTGGTGTCTTCAGTTGTTGGCACACCGTTGTTCTGGATAGCGTAGCCCCATGCAGCACCAGCATTACCAGTTTTGACACGGAACTGATAGCTAGAACCATCAGTGGCAACAGTGCGAGACAAACCGCGCATGGGGTTAGCCAAACGCAGAGCAACAAACACTGGATCGTAAGCGGTACGACCACCTTTGCCATCACCGCCAGCGGTCAGAGCAGAGGCTTCTTTCAGGTACGCATCGTATTGGCTTTCGTCTGCAAAAATTTGCAGTTCTTTTTCCAAACGGTTGTTGCCTTTGTAGAAAGAAGCAAGTTGCTCTTTCACAGAACGGTTCACATCTTGGCGAACAGTTTTGGCGGGAGTGCGAATGAACTCAGGCATTTGGATAGAAGCAACTTTGGCTTCCAGAGCAGACACCATTTCGGTCATTTCGGCTTTGACAGCCTCAACAGCAGCGGGGATTTTGGCCTCAACAGCCGAGATGCCTTCAGCTTGTTTAGCTTCGATGGCATCCAATTTTTCAAGAATAACTTGGGACATGATTTAACCTTTAAGACGTTGGTCAAGGAGTTTAAGAAGTTCACGTTGCTCAAGAGCCGCGAGAATTTCTGCTTCGGTTGCCTCCGCATCAGAATCACTCTGAATTGGCGCATTTTCAATAGGCTCTTTTACAGCATCACGCTGTTCAATCACCGTCTTGAACACAGATGCGGCGGCAACCGACATCTGCTTGGACAGACCTGCATCCCGCAGGGCTTCTTCCAATACTTTCAAATCAGCAGAACCATCAGGTCGGAAATACTCCAACTTCTTGATTTCTGCTTTCATGTTATTTGGGTGCATCACCACGCTAGTCTCACGCAGACCGCCTTTGGTGATCTGAAAGTAACCTTCGTCATAAGGGTCATCAGAACCCATTGTGTAAGGTGTACCATCTTCTTTGACCCACTGATATTCATCAGCGTAAGCACCAACAGAAACGCCGCCAAACATATTGGGGCTTTCCTTCATTACTTGGTACAGGTCAGAACCAGTTGTGGTGTTGAGATACAGGCGACCAGTGGCATTCATGCCTTCGTCATCCATTTCAATGCTTGTCCATTCGCCAACAGGAATGGCATCAGCATTGTGATTGACATACATGGGAAGTGGTCGGCCCATTTGAGCAAACTCTTTGGCCCAATCCATAAAGCCTTCAGGCTTATAGAAAAACTTACGACCATCAGCGCCTTCCCGTGCGCCCCAAGTCGTGATACGAGCCTCAATCTGTCCAGACGGTTCGCCGTTGGCGGCTTTCTCGTTGAGATTCAGCTTGGCTTCGCAGATTAAATTCAATGTCTTCATTGATTGCCCCTAAAGCAATGGATTGGTTATTGTCCTGTATTTTAGGGGGTTGCCCTAGAAGTACAGGCAACTTTTTAGGTCGTTTGACCTGTTTGGCTAATGCTACCAGATATTGTCTATCAGTACGCATAATATATCAAGTCGTGCCAATGTTCATTTTTCTGGTCTGGTTTCCACCACCGCCACCAGTGTCCTGATTGCTTGAACCGGGAATGGGTTCAGCGTCTTTATCGTCTTTTACCAACTCATCGCCACCTTCTACAGATGCCAAATTCATATAGTTACGGGCTTCGTTAGGTGTCATGATGCCACCTTTTACGCCAGCAGTCGCAAAGTTCATCTGATCCAAAGGCGCACCCTTCAAGAAATCCTTGGTGTCAAACTCGACACACAAAGATGGGTAGCCTTCCAGCAAATGCTGCGTCAGCTTCTGCTGAATGTTGCAGATTGTCGGGTACATGGTGGTTTTGTAGAACTCATCCAAAGCCGTTTGACTGTTGTTGAATTTACCGTCATGGATGCCGATCATGGAAGGTGGCACACCGAACAAACCGCAGATTCGGCGCATTGTCATCAGTTTCAAAGCAGCAGCGTCAGTGTCTTGCAACGTCAGCATTTCCACTTTCTGGTACTTCATACCCTGATCCAGCAACATACCCTGACCCGGCTTGCTTGGGTCGCTGGTCTTGCTGCCTGTCATATTGTTCCACGCCTCTTTCAGACGGGCGGCAATCTCTTTGTACTTGCCATCAGGAATAACTTGGTCAGTCACAAACATTCCAGAAGGCTTTGCGCCGTTCTGCATGACAAAGTTGGCGTACAAGTCAATGTCCTGATCCAGACCAACCAATTCAGTCGCCAAAATCGCTTTGTTGAAACCAGCAGAACCTTGCCACGCCATTTCTTTGGTGTGCATGACTTGGTAATACTTGAAGTCATGGTCTTTGTTGAAACCATAACTCGGTGTGGACAGTCGGAAGGTCGGATAGCGTGTTGGCGTGATGGTCACAGCAATCAGTGTTGAATCCAGCACATACATTTCCAGCGGAGTCTCGGTGGAACTGTTTTGGTCTTTCCTCCACCACAAAGTAAAGGCTTCACCAGACAACTCGTACCACATCAGCCACTGATACCAGAACTCGTATTTGCTCTGGAAGTTGTTTGGATTGCCCAACAGCTTGGCAACTTGCTTGGCTTTGGCCCTGTCTCGCGCACCTACGCCTTCGCCTCGAATAGCATCAACGGTTTTACCGTCAGCGGTTTCGCAGCAAATCTTGATTGGCAACTGCGCCAAAGCACGGGCTTTTACGCCGACACAAGACATGATTGTGCTGTTTCTGGTCAGCAAAGACATATCCACCGGGCGACCAGCGGTTGTCGTGCTTGCAGTGGTTACATAGAGGATTTGGGTGTTAACACCAGCGCGTTTGGCATCACCTTGATAGACAACGTTGTTACCAAGGGCTGTCTGACCGAACAATGTATTGCTCTCAGACTTAGTGTTTTTGCGCTTGAAAATGTCAAAAATTGCCATGATTTCCCCTCAATTTCCTACACTTTACCACTCTAGCGACCTAAAGCCAAATGATTCGCTGACAAATACGTTATCCAAATGGCAGTGCAACGCCATAATCATGGCAATAATACCGTCTACCTTGGCTGACGGGTCTGCTTCGTTCTTCCTGACCTTCACGTTGCCGTTCACATCAGTGTAAACCTCGCAGTTTCCAAGCTGCCAGCCAACAAACGGGTTGCCATCATGGTGAATGGCTTTCTTCAGGATGAGTTGCTCGGTGGTCTTGGACGGGTTTGACAGCATCGCCATGCCCTGACCAACCTTTTTCACAGGCAAGCCATCAGCGTACAGGTTAGCCACCAAAGCAGCAGCGTTGTACGGGTCATAGGCAATTTCTTTGACGTTGTGCTTCTCACACTCTTGCTTGATGTAGCTTTGAATCTCATTGAGGTCAGTCACGTTACCCGGCGTGAGCCTCAAAATGCCACTTGCATGAGCCTGTGAAAAAATGCTCTTGTAATGGTTCGGGATTAGCTCAATCGATTCCTCTGGCAAGAAGAACTGGAACTTGGCATAGAAGTTTTCTTCGCTGTACCTGTGCAAAGTACAAACAGCGTTTAAGTCCCGAGTGTGCGCCAAGTCAAACGCAACAAATGTTGATTCTGGTTTGTCACCAGGCAAAGGCGCAATTGACTCATCCCAATACCTGCGGTCAACCCAAGCAGTGTTTGCGCTGACATAGATGTTCAGTTGCTTGCACAAAAACTCGTTTAGGCTTGCTGGCTTGGCAGACGCTTCTTCAGCCATCTGCTGAATGCTTTGAGTCGTGACCGACACCCCAAGCATTGGGTTCGCTTTGCCCCATACCGCAGGGTCAGCCCAATTATCTCCGGGATCAATGCTATAGAGTAGACCAAACCAGCGGAAACTATCAGGAGCAGCGCCACGCAAGACGCTACGAAAGTGCGAAAGGTCTTCAAAGAACTTGGTTTCCTTGGTAAAGCTGGCAGTTGTCAGATACATCCGCAATGGGTTCTTACGAGCGCCCATACCAGAGTGAAGCACCTCAATCGACTGTCTCTCAGTAATCTGAGCAGCTTCGTCAATCATGGCGCAACTTGGGTTTTTACCGTCACCAGTTTTGCGGTTTTCCCGTGACAGCGCACGGTAGGTAGATGTCGAGTCGCCAGCCTTTTTCAGTTCACTGCGGTAGGCAATAAACTTAGCGCCCAACTCAGGCTTCATGTTCTCCAGAATAGCCTTGGACGAATCAAAGCAAATACTCGCCTGATCCCTGTTAGTAGCCAGAGTAAACACTTCAGCGCCAGCATCACCAAACTGCAACTCATACAGCGCAATGATGGACGCAAGGGTTGTCTTGCCAGATTTTCGAGGCACGAACAAAATGACATCGGTGACATATCTATAGGTATGGTCTTTTCTGTCCCTGAACCCATAAATACCCGCCAAGTACATGACCTGAAACGGCTCAAGTTCAATTGGCTTCCCGGCATCCGGGCCTTTGACATGGCGGCAGAACTTGACGAATTTGAGGATGTGTTCGGCTTTGGCAGGGACAAACTCGTAAGGCGCATCCTTACGCTCGACCATATCCAAGAACCGTTGGCAAGCTAGTTTGACATCCTCACACGCCTGAATGTCTCCCCGAGTTACCGCTACCGCATACTCAAACGCCGGGTTAAGCAGTGGCGAATAACTCATCTACATCACTCACTTTGGCTTTCAACTTCGGGCGACCACGGGCCACCAGACCCAATTCAGCCAGCATCTTGATGGCCTTGTCAGCCATTTCAGTGCGAATCTTGAACCAAGCTGTCACGCCTTCATTGTTGCCATAGACCGTGACATGGCCCATTTCCCGAATGTTGATTTCAGCAGTCAGCATACTGTCCACCGTGTTGACCAGAGTGCCAACCAGCAGTTCGTCCGATGCCGTGAGTGTGCCTGTCGATGCTTCGACTTCAGCGCGAATGGCAGTCTCAAACGCAGCCCTGTCCCAAGTGGACGGGTCGTTTAAGTAGCCAAGAATGTGACGAGGTTTTTTTGCCATAAGTTTGTTACTCCTGTCTTGTAAGTTGTTGATGTGCTGTACAACTTAAAGGAAGGACTCTCAATAAGGTCGCAAACGTGCAACACACCAACACGGCTGAGGATTGTTTGTCCAACGATTGAAAGCCCCATATGGCTAACGATTGCTGGCAATCCTCATGCGTCTTGATGCGTGACGCAAGCGTATCACATTTAGGGAATTCCCACGCAAAATACTCCCCCCTCTTGACTTTGTACCCCTCCGAAATTGACCCCGCGCCTGCTCTTTAACAAATCACAAACTAAAAAGTTTCTTTTTTTTATTTTGTAACCGAAAAATTTTCGATTCTTCTTTTGCTTTAGCATATGCGTTTATAGCTTGTTCTAACGTGTCGTAATACCCAAGCAACCTGTTATGTCTATCTACACATATTTGTGCTCGCCATTTTTGCAATGGTTCATAAAAATTACAGCCTGTATGCCCTGATGAATTACGCGCACTTAGCTTGCGTTCACCTCCATGCGGTACGAATGCGTCAGCTTTGCGCTGTGCTTCTTGCTTTTGAAGCAATGCTATTTCAGTATCCCACCATTTGTTAGCTGTTTCAGGGTCTGACTGCCAGCGTTTAACAGCTTTAATCTTTGCTAATTCGCCACTAAACCAACCATCTAACTGACCGCCACCTCTTGCCTTGTTCCATCCTATGTAACGATCTGGTCGGTATTGCGCTTCCAATTCCAAGCATTCTTCATAGTTGTAAGTCGTAAATACAACCTCAAAGATCAATTCATTGTTGCTGTTTAGCGCCTCATAAAGACGTTCATTGCCTTGAATCAGTGGTTGCTTTGCCCAACTTCTGTGAGCCATCCATCTGTCTTTGATATTGCTTTTAGTAGCGCCCACATACCCCTGAGTTGTTATGTCAGTGTGTTCTGGCAGATGTATCCAGTACACATAACACAATCCTTCCATGTGTTTTTGGACATTTTTATAAGTCGTTGAGCATGACGTAAGCATAATCTTCAGTTGTGTAATCTTTAATCGGGTCTAAATAATATCTAAAAATTCCCTTCTTCTCTAGCCCTGATTTAACCCCATGATGGGTTTCGCACAGGCTCTGGAATAGATTGCGTCCAAAGGCGTGTTCGCCTATTGCAGACCAAGGGAACACATGGTCAACGTGATTTGCTGATGTGACCTGACCATCCAGCAAACAGGCTTGACAAAGTGGCTGTATTGATAACTGCCTCTTGCGTATGGATAGCCACGCTGATGTGTTGTAGTGTGCGCTAAAGGTTTTGCGGTCTTGGCTTGTCTTAGCTATTGGTGCGTGTTCTACACAATAAACTGACCCTTTAATGCTTGGTGCTTTGCATTGGTACTCAGCGCATTGTGTCTTAGGCATTGATGGCATTAGGGTAAACACCTATGTAATTTATTGTGAATAGTTAGACAATAAAGCCATCAACAACCCACTTAGGAACTACCATGAAACAAACCATTCTTGACGCTGCTTTTGCTGTATTCATTGGCCTTGTGCTGACACCCTTTGCCTTGCATTACTTTGATGTGCTGTTCTATTAAAAAAAAGCCCTGATAAACAGGGCAAAATTGGCTTCTCTGCAAAAAGCAACAGCAACTTACATCTTTTCTTACCTTTTGACAAGAGTTGATGGGGGTTTCCAAGAACCTTCATCAACCCTGTATGACAGCACATCTTTGCTCTGTGCTTTGTAGCCAGAGGCGTAAGCAGCCCTAGCAACTGACAGCGCCTTAGCCTTTGTATCGAATGGTCCTTGCGAACCCCAATACCAGCCTGATTGCTTTTTTGTGAGTGGCATTATTTCAGGAATCTGAGTTTGTAAAGTGTAGAGGCGACCAAATCAGCCAGTTCATCTACGATGTTTTGCAGTTCGCTGTCCTGTGGAAATCCGGGCATCTTGCGATAGCTGGCGATTTCGTTACCGATATACGCAACAAGTTCCAAACCATTTTCCCCCAGAAAAAGTGCCTTTTCCGCGAAAATTATTTTGGAATACTTGCCTTGGTACGCCTCAATGAATTTGTCTGACAGATCATCAAGCCCATCGTAGAAGTCACCCAAAGCCATGTGCTGTGAATAGCTGTCAGTGCCAAAGTGGTGGATATGCCCTGCTGTCACGCCGTTGAGCATACACATTGCAAATTCGCCAATCACATTGGACGGGGCTTCGTTGATAGTGAATTTCATGGTGGGTTCTCCTGTCACTATTCTATTTGAAGTCGCGGATAAAGATAGCAAAACTTGCTGCTGTGTCGCCAAATGGCATAGCTGCTACGGCTTTTGACAGGCGAACCTTGTAATCGGTGGCTTGGCTCACTTCTTTCTCAAGACGTTCGTTTCTTGCCCGTAATAGCCTGTTTTCTGCTTCCAGTTCTGTAATCAGCAGGTAAAGATCGCGTTCTTCTTGAGTCATGCGTTTTTCCTTGCTCGGATGGCGGCAGCGCAGGTTTTACAACGCCTGTGTCCATTCTTGTCCAAACGGGTGTTTGTGTCTGTAAATTCATGCCCATGTTTGCAATGCGTTTTGTTTGATTGCCCCGTTGTGCAAACACGGCCTTTTTGAGCGCAATCACGCATATTGTCTGCCCTGTCACCAAGGAACAAATGTTTGGGGTTAACGCAGATTCTGTTGTCGCACTTGTGAAGCACCCACAACCCATCAGGAATTGGCCCATTGGCAAGCATCCACGAGTATCGATGCGCTCCATGACATTTGCGGCCTTCTTCAATCAAATGGGTAAAAAAAGCTCCATACCCATTGCCACGAATAGAGCTTCGCCATTCCCAACACCCTGATGCGACTGACTTGTCAACCTTCTCCCAAAAGCGATCAGCGATTGGTTTCATTGCTCTTTGCATCTGCAATCTCCTTTAAAACTTTTTCACGCTCATCAGCCAACGCATCAGTCAGGATGTTGACCTGTCGCTCCATTGCCTCCATCTCGGCAGGCCATGAGTTGCGCTCATCAGCACGGACAAGAGCTTCAAAGGCTTTCAACTTTTCAATGTAGATTGGCTCACCAGTTACAAAGTCGTAAGGCATCTTGACTTCACGGGCCATGTCTATCGTGTCTCTCATGTGTTCTCCTTGATTGCATAATCGTGAAATATCACACCCTTGCTGGCATCACCCACCTTGCAAGACTTGACCCAAACATTCTTGCCACTTGCAAGCCT
>JACCDZ010518395.1_pt1 | contig 35858 bp, 29 predicted proteins | sample 7449551 | NCBI WGS metagenome assembly JACCDZ01 (sample SAMN15323452, study PRJNA562643) | freshwater metagenome | isolation source: river surface water | place: USA:Blue River Watershed | collected 2017-08-18 | reverse complement strand
CTACTCATGTTATTTACTTCCTCATTTGCTGGTTACAAACGGGCGAAGTATCTAACATGGGTACTCTACGGGCATAGCCCCGACTGGCCGATCACCACCTCCATAGGAGGTGGTTTTAAATTGACAACAAAAAACCGGCCGCAGCCGGTTTTTTTTATCCGTGCGCCTTAGCGCAGAGGGTCTTCTTTGATCTGTGAGCCACGCAAGCCATAGAAACAAATATAGGCATAACACAACACAGGGATAATAAAGCTCAGTTGCAGGCCGATGGCATCGGCCAATACGCCTTGCAACACAGGCACAATCGCGCCACCGACAATCGCCGCACACAACACGCCACTGCCGTTGCTGGTATACCGGCCTAAACCTGTCACCGCCAACGAGAAAATGGTTGGGAACATAATGGAGTTAAATAACCCTACCGCCAGCAATGCCCACATGGCGATGGGCCCTGAGGATACAATAGCAAACAGCACCAGCAACGCTGCCATCACCGCGTTAAACGCCAACACTTTACCCGCAGGCACTTTTTGCATCACCACGGCGCCAATGAAACGGCCAACCATGGCTCCGCCCCAGTAATAACTTAAGTATTTGCCCGCCGTAACTTCGTCTAAGCCAGCCACTTCGGGTTGGTGCATAAAGCTGACTAAATAGCTACCAATCGATACTTCGCCACCGACGTATACAAAAATACCTAAGGCACCCAGCACCAAATGGCTATATTGCCAAGCCGAACCAGGGTCGGCATTCACCATCTGGTTGTCTTCATGTTCGGTGACCCGCGGTAATTTTAAATACGCGAACACCAGCGCCATCAGCATCAAAGCGCCAGCCAGCATTAAATAAGGCAATTGCACTGATTCGGCTTCTTGTAACTTGTACTCAGGAGTACCAACCGCCACCGTCACGCCACCTAGGATCAACATCGCACCAAAATAAGGTGCAATGGTGGTCCCCAGCGAGTTAAACGCCTGCGTCATCGTCAACCGGCTGGATGCGGTTTCAGCATTTCCAAGCGCCGTGACATAAGGATTTGCAGACACTTGCAGCAAGGTGATGCCTGAGGCGAGCACAAACAACGCCCCTAAAAACATCTCATACGTTTGTGTGGCTGCCGCTGGGTAGAACAAGACGCAACCGCTGGCGGCAATCAAAAGGCCGACCACGATACCGCGTTGATAGCCCGCGCGACGCACAAACCAGCCGGCAGGCAAGGACACAATAAAATAAGCACCAAAGAAGCAAAATTGCACCAGGGATGCTTGGGTATACGTCAGGTCAAAGATGCCCTTAAGGTGAGGGATCAAAATATCGTTAAGGCAGGTAATAAAGCCCCAAATAAAAAATAAAAAGGTCAGGCTGGTCAGTGCAAAACTGTGATTTTGCCCATCGCCGCTGGCCTGCGCGGTTGAAGGTGTTGTAACTGCCATACAAATGTTCTCTTTATGTTGTGAGTCTATCCTGTGGGCGCCAACCGGTATTGTGCAGGTCTCCCCTTTGCAAACCGCAAAGCCTGCGCCGATCAGCGCTCAAGTACTATACGCAACCCGCTTGGCAAAGCAAACGGTTCGATGCCTCATACGTATGTAATTTATCTACATTTTAAAGCGCTTTCAGGCTTTACGACGGACATTGTCGGCCTGCAACACTGTCGTCGGTTGCGTTACAAACGACATGCCATAGCGAAAAACGCTTGGCACAGCAAAGTTTGTTTTACATCAATAAATGGCGCTAGTTGACGGGAACTCGCGGTAAAACCTTGATCCAGACCAAAGTTTTGCCGCCACAGAAGCGCACAATGCGCTCAGTCAATCAAGACGATAACCTACCAAGGAATATCCCTATGAACACCGTCTTAAAATCTCTTGTGCTTGCTGTTGCTGCCTTCTCTGCTGCCTCTGCATCGGCCAACTTATCGAACTTGTCTGTCAACGTCGGCGCCATCAACGTTGCTCCGCATGAAAGCAGTACATCGTTGAATGTGGTGGAATCGGTTGCAGGTTTACCGGCAGGTTCAACCCAAGTTGCAGTGAACAACAACACACAATTGGGTCTGACTTTTGACTATAAATTTAACGCTAACTGGACCGCTGAATTGGTAGCTGCCACACCGTTTAGCCATGATGTGAACGTCAAAGGCTCGGCGATTGATGGCTTAGATGTTGGTAGCACCAAGCATTTACCACCAACACTGCTGGCACAATACCACTTTGTCACCAACAGCAACTTCGACCCGTTTGTCGGCGTTGGTTTGAACTACACCAAATTCTTTGACAGCAGCGCATCAAACACGCTCAAGAGCACACTGCAAGCGCTGAAAGTAACCACCGCCAGCGATGACGTGGATTTAGAGCTCGATGACAGCTTCGGTTTAGCCCTGCAAGCAGGCTTTAACTACAAACTGAATGACCACTGGGGCGCCCATTTCATGGTCAGCAAAATTGACATCGACACCGAAGCCAACGTCACCGTCAATGGCAACAGCATCCAAAAAGTCGATGTGCAAATCGACCCTATCGTCGTGATGGTAGGCGTGCGTTATAGCATGTAACGAGTTTGGCCATGCCGCAAACATGGCCAGAACAGCTTTAAGGACAAAGCTGCTGCGTCAGGGAGAATGCAAAAATAAGGGGGAAGTAAAACAGCGGCCAAGGCCGCTGTTTTTTTATGGTCAACGCGATGCGCCGCGAGTGACCTTACGACGTTTGTTGCAACCGTGGTAATTCAATCACCCGCTCCACCGAGGCGATGGTTTCAGGTCGGTGCGCAATCACCACTCGAGTAATATTCAACTGGCGGATCGCGGCATTGACGGCTTGCTCGGTGGCCGTGTCTAAATGGCTGGTGGCTTCATCAAGGAACAAAATTTTAGGCCGGCGATACAAGGCTCGCGCCAATAACAGCCGTTGTTTTTGCCCACCGGATAAACTCGACCCCATATCACCAATTAAGCTGTGATAGCCCATCGGCAAACGGGCAATATCATCGGCAATACAAGCCGCCTTGGCGCACTGCTCTAACCAAGGCCAATCCAACTGCTCTGAAAAACCACAAATGTTATCGCGAATAGAACCCGACAGCAGCTGATCATCTTGCATCACGGCAGCAATTTGGCTGCGATACGCCGCCAAGCCATAGTCATCCAGCGCCACGCCATCCACCGACACCTGGCCCGCAGTTGGCGTGAGCAACCCCAGCATGACTTTGAGAAGTGTGGTTTTGCCACAGCCTGACGGCCCAACTAAAGCCACTGACTCCCCTGCGGCAATCGACAAGGACAGGTTGTTGAGTACCCAAGGCGCCGTTTCGCTGTAGCGAAATTGCAATGCTCGAACCTGTAATGCCCCTTGGATAGGTGCGGGCTCTAGCTGCCGACCCTGCAGCTGCTCTTTATCGGTCCGAACCACATCGGCCAGACGCTCAAAATGCAAACTAACCATCCGAAATTGCAGATACTTTTCAATTAACCGATTGCTACGCTCCACAAATTGCAGTTTGTAAGCTAAAAACGCAAACAGCATACCCGCACTAAAACCACCAGCCATCACCGCTTGTGCACCAACATACACCACTAGCAAATGCTCAAGGCCTTGCAATAAACGGTGCGCCGTCTGATAACTGAGCTGAAACATGCCCAAGCGAATACTTTGGTTCATGCTATCGACATACAAATGTTGCCACTGCGCTTCGCGACGTGTTTCGCCAGCAAATAGTTTTAACGTTTGCATCGCTCGGACCGTTTCAATCTGATAGCTATGCTCACGCGCTTGCAGCACCAACTGTTGCTCGCTGACCCGTCGATAGGTGGGGTAAAGCATCACACGCAACAGCGCATAAATAAGCACAAAACCTAGCACTAGCAAGGTCATCGGCACGCTGTAAATCAACAACAACGCTAGCAGTAACACACCCATGACACCATCGATCAGCGCCTCTAACATGCCGGTGGTTAATAAATCCCGCACTTGCTGCAATGAGCCAAAACGCGATAACACATCGCCGATATGGCGTTTTTCAAAAAACGCCAATGGCAGGCGTAGCAGATGATGAAACAGATTGGTCGCCATCTGTAAATTCAAGGTATTGCCGAGTTGCAGCAATAACCAACCACGCAGCGCCTGCGTCAGCACATCCAGCACCAACACCAAGCCAAAACCGAACAGCAGCACCTGTAACAATAGCGAATCGTGGCTGACCAACACGTCGTCCACCACCAGCTGAATGTAATACGGAGAGATCAGCGCAAACACTTGCACCAACAACGATAAAACGGCCAGCATCAATAACGAGCGTTTAAGTCCGGTCATCGACGACCAAAAATCGCGGAACCCTACTGGACTAGTGGCGGGCTTTTCGGAAAAGTCCGTTAATGGCGTCAACTCCAACACGACGCCGGTAAAATGCCCCGATACCTCGCTCAGCATTAACGTTCGCACGCCCTGCGCCGGATCATGGATGGTGACCCGATCGCCATGCACAGCCTTGAGCACCACAAAATGATTCAGATCCCAATGCAAAATGGCGGGCGCTTTGAGTTGCGCCAATTGGTCGAGTTCAATCCGAAGTGGCCTGCCGGACAGCTTTAACTGCTCAGCAAATCGCATTAAATCCAACAAGGTGGTGCCGGCCAATGACACAGAAAAGTGCTGTCGTAACTCTTGCAAGGACCAATGGCTACCATAAAAACCAGCCACCATGCCAAGACAGGCCAAACCGCATTCGGCAGCCTCGCTTTGTGACAATAACGGCAGTTCACGGCGAGAAAACAACGAAAAATTCATCGACGTACTCATTACAACTGCCCTTTTAAGCTATAGATCGGGTCAAACAACCACTGCAGCAAACTTTGCCGCTCAGTGATTAAATCGGCGTGCAAGGTCATTCCGGCTTTCAGCGGTAAGGCTTTGTTGTATGCATGCAATTGCTGACTTGGAATTTGCACCCGCACTCGAAAACTAGGGCCTTGCAAGGCAAAATCTGGCACATCGCTGGGCAATAACACACTGTCGCTGATCTCAGTCACCATGCCTTGATACACGCCAAAGCGTTGATAGGGATAGGCGTCATAACGCAAACGAGCCGTTTGCCCGACCGTTAAAAAACCAACCGCGCTGGTGGGCACATACAACACGGCCTCTAAGTTATGGTCTGTCGGTAACAGCGTTAACACAGCTTGCCCTTGCACATGCCACTGCCCCGCTTTGACTTGCAAACCGCTAACCCGGCCAGCACTTGGCGCGACTAAGGTGCTGCTTTGTTGTTGGCTAAGCTTTGCTTGCTGTGCAGTTTGAGCTGCCAGTTGATTGTCGATGAGGCTCAGCTCCGCTTGTTGTTGCAGCGGTAATTGCTTGAGTTGCTGTTCCGCTTGAGCAATGTCGGCCTGGACTTTGACTTGCGCCGCTTGCTGTTGTTGCTGTTGTTGTTCAAGTTGTAGCAGCGCATCTTTTTGCTTGGTGATTTCCAGTTGCGAGATATAGCCAGAACCTTGCAAGGTGCTTAGCTGTTTTAATTGCTCTCGATTGAGCGTTAAACGGTGCTGCAAGGTTTGCTGCTGTTGTTGTAGTTCCGCCAGATCGCGTTGCAAGGCGCTGATTTTGTCGCGCTGTTGCTGCAGCTGCAGTTGATGCTGTTGTTGCTTTTGGCTTTTGTCCAGCTGTAACTGTTTGATCACCTGCTGGTTTTGCGACAACAAAGTACTACTTAATTCATTTTGGCTGGCATCGAATTGTTGTTTATCCAGCAAAAGCAACGGTGCTCCAGCCTGCACCAGCTGGCCTTCACTAACCAATAACTCGCGGATTATGCCGCTTTCAGCCAATTGCAGACGCACTGCGCCAGCACTGGGTTGCAGCACCCCTTGCACCGTTTGTTTTCGACTGTACTGGGCATTGGCCAGATAAACGATGGCGGCGGTGACAATCAGCAGCAATAAGGCGGTCAGCCATACCAGTGGCACGGGACGCGTCAGATGAACAGCCCCCGCCAGACGTTGCTGCTGTTTTTGCAACACCTCGGGGCGAAAGAAACTTTTAGACACTGGACTAAGCCCTTGATGGGGTTCTTGTTATAGCGCGACAGTAGCATGCCAGCCAAGACTTCGACAAGGGTGCAGGTTTCAACAGCCTGTTTGTTATAACGACAGCGGTGAAACGCCCCGCTGCCAGCACGTTGCGATGACGTTAACACCAGCATCCGCAGATGGAAACACGACCTCTGAGCCATCAACGCGCTGTGGCAGGTCTGGCGAGCATAGAGAGAATAGAGAAAGAAGTTGTAGAGGGGTTAGAAGGTCTGAAGGTCATAGAAGGTGTATACCAATCAATCACCACCTTGGCATCGGCACAACGCGTCACCACCGCAGATAAAACAAAACCCAGCCGTGCTGGGTTTTGTATCACTCGGAGAGAGTGCCTTACCACACCTTAACGCGTTGCTCGGGCGCTAAATACAGCTTGTCGCCCGGTTTGACGTCAAACGCTTTGTACCAGGCGTCGAGGTTACGCACGGTCAAGGCGCGGTACATCCCAGGCGCATGGCCGTCGGTGGCGATGCGGTTACGCAGCGCCGCGTCACGCATTTTGGTGGCCCAGGTTTGCGCATAGCCAATAAAGAAGCGTTGATCGCCCGTTAAACCGTTGATCACCGGTGCTTCTTTGCCGCCAAGCGAGGCGCGATACGCATCATACGCTGCCGCTAAACCAGCGACATCCGCGATGTTTTCGCCCAAGGTCAACTTGCCATTGACGTGTAAATCAGGGAATGGCGCATAGGTGTCGAATTGATCGGCCAAGGCTTTGCCTTGCTCGGCGAATCGCGCGAAATCTTGCTTGGTCCACCAGTTGCGCAGCGCGCCGGTCGAGTCAAACGCGGCACCGTTGTTATCAAAACTGTGGCTGATCTCATGGCCAATCACAGCGCCAATGGCGCCAAAGTTGTAGGCATCATCGGCACCTGGTACATAAAACGGTGGCTGCAAAATACCCGCAGGGAAATTCAGCGCGTTTTGCACCGGCAAGTTCACCGCGTTAACGACTTGCGCCGTCATCCACCACTCGCCTTTGTCCATCGGTTTGCCGATTTTCGCCAACTGATGGCGATATTCGGCTTTTTCACCTTGCACGGCGTTGGCGTAGGCGTTGTCTGCCAGCACTGGGTACTGGCTGTAATCGCGCCAGTGGTCTGGATAACCCACGCTCACCACTAAGGTTTTGACTTTGGCCAAGGCTTCGGTTTTGGTCGCCGCTTGCATCCAATCGAGTTTTTCTACACGCGTGTGGAACGCATCGACAATCTGCTGCACCATGGCGCTGATATGCGCTTTATGTTCGGCTTGGAAATAACGGCTGACATAGGCTTTACCGACGGCATCACCTAAGTACAAATCCAGCATCGCCAGTGCACGTTTTTCGCGGCTGCGCTGCTGTGGTGTCCCCGACAAGGTCGTGCCGTAAAACGCAAAATGCGCTTCATCTAACGCCGTTGGCAACACATCGGCGTGGGTGTTGATTTGATGAAACGTCAACCAGTCTTTCCAGACTTGCAGCGGTTGCGACGCCACCAGCGCCGACAAATTCGTAATAGCCGCGCTGTGATAAGCCGCAAAACGTTGTTGCTTGCCTAAACTCGCGCCGGCAAAAAACGCATCCCAATCCATGCCGGGTGCTTTGACCGCAAAGTCTTTGCGGGCCCACACCGCAGAAGACTTGGCAAAATCTTCGCTCTCTTCACGGCTAACATGCGCTTTGGCGATTTGCATTTCCAGCGCAAAAATACCGGCGGCTTTGGTTTTGGCGTCCTTGATACCGGCTTTGTTTAATAAGGTTTCGATATAGGCTTGGTAGGCGGTGCGCAGTTCGGCCATTTTCGGGCTGTCGGATAAATAAAATTCGCGCTCCGGCAGGCCCAAGCCACCTTGCATCAGATACGGCAGCACTTCGCCTGGCGTAGCCAAACCTTGGGTCACAAACACGCCAAACAGGTTTTCGGTGTGATAATTGGTGGCGTTCAGCGGATCGACATCGGCGCGCACGCTGCCGCCTAAGGCGCGCGATAAATCGCTTAGATTGCTAATCGTTTCAATGCGCGCCAAGTCCATCGCAATCGGCGCCATGCCGCGACTGTTGATGCCACTGACGTCCAAATAGGCTTGGTAGAAATTGACGATCCGCGCATCGTCCGAGCCTTGGGCTGGCTGGCCTTTGACCAGTTCGGCGATTAAATCCGTTTTGTGTTTTTCGGTGGCTTCTGCCGCCACTAAAAATGAGCCAGTGCTGGAACGATCGGCTGGGATCTCGGTGGTTTTGACCCAGTTGCCGTTGGCGTAGCCATAAAAGTCATCGCCCGGTTTGACCGAACTATCCATGGCGTTGATGTTAATGCCGATCGGTTGATCAGCGGCGCTCGCCAATGAGCTAACGGATAGCGTGCTGACCGACAGCAGCATGCTGGTGAATACAGCGCGGGTAATTTTATTGAGCATTTCGAACCTCGACGTTTGGCTTAACAGCACGAGTTCTTCGGTGGAACTCTGTTTTAATTAAATTATTAGGTTGTTTGGTTAAATCAAATGGTTTGCATGCGTTTGCTTGCTGACGACGGCTGTGCCTTGTGTTTCAGCCATCATGCGCTTCGAGTGTACTGCGACCGCGCGCAAAGTGCAGCGCCGCTTGGCGCGAAAAACCTACAACTGGCATGGCAATACCCAGTAAAGATGTAACCAATTGTCTGCAAAGCCTCTTGGCAGCATGCATGGCGCTGACCCTTGGCAGGGTTGTGACAATGGGCAGGGTTGTTACACCAACAAAAACACCAGCCGCAGCTGGTGTTTTTCATTCGTTGGTGAATTAGCCCAACCAAACACGGGCGTTACGGAACATCCGCATCCATGGCGAGTCTTCTTGCCACTCGTCTGGATGCCAGCTGTTGCTGACTGCGCGGAACACACGCTCTGGATGCGGCATCATGATAGTGACGCGACCATCGCGGGTGGTCAGTGCGGTGATACCATTGGCCGAACCGTTCGGGTTGGCTGGGTATTGCTCGGTAACTTGACCGTAGTTGTCGACAAACCGCAGTGCGATGGTACCGCTTTGCTCGGCCGCTTGCAGCGCTTCGCGACTCGCAAACTCGGTATGACCTTCACCGTGTGACACGGCGATTGGCATGCGTGAACCGGCCATTCCAGCAAACAACAAGGATGGGTTTTGTTGTACTTCGACCAAGCTAAACCGCGCTTCAAACCGCTCCGACTTGTTACGAACAAACCGTGGCCACAAGTCCGCGCCTGGGATCAGCGATTTTAAGTTCGACACCATCTGACAGCCGTTACACACGCCTAGCGTGAAGGTGCTGTCGCGTTCAAAGAAGCGGCTGAACTGTGCCCGCGCCACGTCGTTAAACAGAATCGATTTCGCCCACCCTTCACCAGCGCCTAACACGTCACCGTAGCTAAAACCACCACAGGCAACTAAGCCGTTGAATTCTGACAGTTCACGACGACCGGCCAGAATATCGCTCATATGCACGTCGATAGCGGTAAAACCAGCGCGGTTAAAGGCTGCCGCCATCTCGACATGCGAGTTGACGCCTTGTTCACGCAACACAGCGATCTTCGGCTTGGCACCTTTTAAAATGTAAGGCGCGGCAACGTCTTCATTGATGTCAAAGCTTAACTTAACGTTCAGACCTGGGTCTTGTTGGTCAAACTTGGCATCAAACTCTTGTTTCGCACACGCCGGGTTGTCGCGACGCGCTTGCATTTGATACGTAGTTTCGGCCCAAATGGTACGAAGACGCACGCGGCTGTCTTGATACACCACAGTGTCGCCACGGCGCACAACGAGGTCATCCGACGCATTCACCGCACCCAGCACGTGGCTGTTGGCTGCTAAACCGTGTTTCGTTAGCACGGATTGCACGTAGGCTAAGTCGCTATCGGCCACTTGCACCACAGCACCTAATTCTTCGCTAAACAGTACGCTGAAATCGTCCGAGCCCAGCGCGGCGACGTCGACATTCCAACCGGCTTTACCCGCAAATGCCATTTCCGCCAGCGTGACTAACACACCACCGTCAGAACGGTCATGGTAGGCCAGTAGTTTTTGCTCGTGCGTCAGTTGTTGCACGGCATTGAAGAAATTCAGCAGCAGTGCTGGCGATGCCAGATCCGGCGCTTGGTCGCCCAGCTGTTTGTACACCTGTGCCAAGCACGATGCGCCTAAGCGGTTTTGGCCTTGGCCTAAGTCAATCAGCAGCAGCGATGAGGCGCCTTTGTCGGTACGCAGTTGTGGCGTCACCGTTTTACGCACGTCTTCGACGCGAGCAAACGCAGTGATAATCAATGACATAGGCGCAGTGACGGCTTTGTCTTGACCGGCTTCGTGCCATTTGGTTTTCATCGACATCGAGTCTTTACCGACCGGAATGGTGATGCCCAGCGCAGGACACAACTCTTCGCCGACGGCTTTGACCGCTTCGTATAAACCGGCGTCTTCACCTGGGTGACCGGCAGCGGCCATCCAGTTGGCGGATAATTTAATGCGTTTGATATCGCCGATGTCTGTCGCTGCGATGTTGGTGATGGCTTCCGCCACCGCCAAACGCGCTGATGCACCGAAATCCAACAGTGCCACAGGTGTGCGTTCACCCATCGACATGGCTTCACCATGGTAAGTGTCCAGCGCCGCGGTGGTTACCGCACAGTTGGCCAGTGGTACCTGCCATGGGCCGACCATTTGGTCACGCGCCACCATACCGGTCACCGAGCGGTCACCGATGCTGACTAAGAAGGTTTTTTCGGCAATGGTCGGTAAACGTAACAAACGCTCAGTGGCTTGTTGTACAGTCGCATCACCTAAGTCTAAGGCTTGGCCTTGGGCTTTTTTCGATTCAACATCGCGATGCATTTTTGGTGGCTTGCCAAGCAGTACCGACAGCGGTAAATCGATTGGTTTGTTATCGAAGTGGCTGTCGGTCAGCGTTAAATGCGGCTCTTCGGTGGCAACACCGACCACGGCAAACGGCGCGCGTTCGCGGCGACAGATGGCTTCAAACACCGGCATTTTGTCCGCTGGGATGGCCAATACGTAACGTTCTTGCGATTCGTTACACCAAATTTCCAGTGGTGCCATGCCTGGCTCGTCGTTCGGTACATTACGCAGCTCAAACTTACCACCGACTCCACCGTCGTTGACCAGTTCTGGGAAGGCGTTGGACAAACCACCGGCACCGACGTCGTGGATAAACACGATGGGGTTCTCGGCGCCTAATTGCCAGCAGCGGTCGATCACTTCTTGGCAGCGACGTTCGATTTCTGGGTTGTCGCGTTGCACCGAGGCAAAGTCTAAGTCTTCGGCCGATTGACCGGAGGCCATCGACGATGCCGCGCCACCACCTAAACCGATGTTCATGGCAGGGCCACCCAGCACCACTAAATTAGCGCCAGCTGGTAAGTCGCCTTTTTGCACGTGTTCAGCGCGGATGTTCCCTAAACCACCGGCCAGCATAATTGGCTTGTGGTAACCACGAACTTCATCGCCGTTGTGGCTTGGCACTTGTTCTTCATAGGTACGGAAATAACCAACAACGGCCGGACGGCCGAATTCGTTGTTAAACGCCGCGCCACCCAGTGGACCTTCAGTCATGATATCAAGCGCAGTAACGATGCGGCTTGGCTTGCCGAAGTTGGTTTCCCACGGCTGTTCAAAGCCAGGGATCCGTAAATTCGATACCGAGAAGCCGACCAAACCCGCTTTTGGCTTAGCGCCAACGCCCGTTGCGCCTTCATCACGAATTTCCCCGCCTGAACCAGTCGCAGCACCTGGGAATGGCGAAATGGCGGTTGGGTGGTTGTGCGTTTCGACTTTCATCAACACATGAATGTCTTCATGGTGATATTGGTATTCTTGGGTTTGCGGATCTGGGAAGAAGCGACCCGCTTTGGAACCTTCCATCACGGCGGCGTTGTCTTTATAGGCTGACAGCACAAAATCCGGCGTGGTTTCGAAGGTGTTTTTGATCATTTTAAACAGCGATTTTGGCTGTTTGACGCCGTCGATGGTCCAGTCGGCGTTAAAAATCTTGTGACGGCAGTGCTCCGAGTTGGCCTGCGCGAACATATAGAGTTCGATGTCGTTTGGATTGCGACCAAGTTCGGTGAAATTGCTAAACAGGTAATCAATTTCATCGTCAGCTAACGCTAAGCCCATCCGCACGTTGGCTTGTGCCAGCGCGTCGCGGCCACCTTGCAGAATGTCCACTGAAGACAGCGGCGCAGGTTCGGCTTTACGAAACAGGGCGACGGCCTCGTGCGCGTCCGCAAACACGGTTTCCATCATGCGGTCATGGATAAAACCAGCCAATTGCACGCGTTGCTCGCCAGTTAACTCGGCGGAGGTTTCAACAAAATAAGCAATACCGCGCTCTAAACGCGTCACTTTGGCCAGGCCGCAGTTGTGGGCGATATCGGTGGCTTTAGAAGACCAAGGCGAAATAGTGCCTGGGCGTGGTGTCACTAACAACAGGTGGCCAGTCGGCTGATGGCTGGTCAGGGTTGGACCGTACGTCAGTAGTTTTTCCAGCACGACCAGTTCATCGGCATTTAACTCTGCTGTGACATCAGCAAAATGCATAAACTCGGCGTAAACACTGGTGACCGGTAATTGCGCGGCTGCGCACAGGTCAAGGATTTTCTGGATTCGGAACTCGGACAGTGCGGCTGCACCACGCAGGATTAACATAAATTTATTTTCCCGTGGGTTGGTCTTAGACGGAAGCTAAAATCGGCGCCTTAGTATACTGGAAAATCACCTCGATGGGTACCTAAACGGCAGTGCTAAGACCGCTGGATGGCCAAGTTGCTCTGAAAACGTAGGGTTATGCAGCGATTTCTGACGAACAAGCAAAATTTTGATATAAATATCGGTTCATTTTTAGTTTTCAGGAAACACTGATGCGTCGTTGGCTGCTTTGTTGCCTTGTTTCGGTTTTGGTTCTGGCGTGTACGCCGGCGCCTACGCCTATGCATTTGCACCAAATCTATCAACGCGACACATTGCGAATTGGCATCGTCAATGGCCCCACCAGTTATTACGAAGGTGTGGATGGCCCAAGCGGCTACGAATATGAGCTGGCCAAAATTATGGCCGATAAACTCGGCGTTAAATTAGACATTGTCACAGCCTACCAAACCGAAGAACTACTGCAGCGTCTCGAACAAGGTCGGATTGATTTAGTCGCCTCTGGCGGCACCATTTCGCCAAGCTTGCAACAACGCTTTAAGCTTGGGCCGGCTTATCAAATCGCCGATGAAGTGTTGGTGTACAACAATACCAAACGACGACCGAAAAGTATCGCCGACATCGACGCGCCGATCGTGGTGCTGGCAGGTTCCAGCCAGGCCGAGGCGCTGCAGCAATTAAAGCTGCAACACCCTGATTTAAAAGTAGAATTCAGCGATAACTTAGACGCTACCGAGCTACTACAGCACGTCGCAGAAGGAAAAATTCGTTACACCGTCACCGATTCGCACTTGTTGTCGATTAACCAGCGCTTTTATCCGATGCTGAATGTCGCCTTGACACTCAAGAAAAACCAACCGGTCGCGTGGTTACTGCCCGCCAAAGACGATGACTCGTTATATACAGTGTTAATCGAATTTTTTGGCAAAAGCTTTGAAAATGCCGATTTGTTAACGCTGGAAGATAAATATTTTGGCCATATCAGCCGCTTCAATTACGCCGATACGGTCCATTACATCGAGGCCATCGAAAAAACCTTACCGCGATATCGCAAGTTATTTGAAAAACATGCAGGAGACTTTGATTGGCGTTTGCTGGCATCGCTCGCCTACCAAGAATCCAAATGGGATCCGAAAGTGCGCAGCCCACAAGGGGTTGTTGGCATGATGATGCTCACGGTCGAAACCGCCAACTTAATGAAAGTGTCCAGTCGCGTGGATGCAGCACAAAGTATCCGTGGCGGCGCCTTGTATCTGAAACGGCTGATGGACCGCTTACCCGAGCGCATCCCGCAACCGGATCGCACGTGGATGGCTTTAGCCGGTTACAATCTTGGTTTAAGCCACATTGAAAGCGCCCGCATGCTGACCGAAAAACAAGGTGCTAACGCCGACAACTGGGCTGAGGTGAAACAACGCTTGCCGCTGCTTCGGCAGCGCAAATATTATCGGCAAACCCGCACCGGCTATGCCCGCGGCGATATGGCGGTGTATTACGTCGAAAACATTCGGCGTTATTATGAAACGCTGCAATACATCGATGACAAACAAGCCATCAAAGCGCCCGCGCCAGCAACGCCTGCGCAAAAGGCCAAACCATCAAAGACAACTGTCACACCAAGCCGAGCCCCCTAAAGGCTTGAGTACTTGCAGCGCTGAGTTGCGCTTTGTATAGTGGGCGGGATTTTCAAACAACGAGTAGGTTATGTTAAAACGTAAAAAACCGAAGCTGATCAGTAAGCGACGTTTGATGAATGTCGGCGCATTTCGTCGCCGGGTTAAACGTAGCTTGAGTGCATTTAAGTTATATCGCCGTGGCCGCAGTTATTTTATCCAGCAAGAGCCGTCCGAGACGTTATCAACAACGTCAGCTGAACTGCTCGGTTAATTGGCTAGACGCCTTCCCCATTTGAATTTTTCTCAGCCTGTTTTTTAGCTTTATGCTCGGCGCGTCGGCGTCGGAAAAAATTCGACAACTGGCTGGAACACTGCTCGGCTAAGATACCTGATGTGACCAGCAACTGATGGTTGGCCGTTAGATCTTGCACCAAATTATGCACCGAGCCACAAGCTCCTGTTTTGCCGTCATGCGCGCCAAACACCAACCGAGTGACCCGGGCATGCACCATTGCCGCCGCACACATCGCACAGGGTTCGAGGGTGACGTACAAGGTGGTGTTGACCAAGCGATAGTTTTGTAGCTGCTGACCGGCCGCACGTAAAACGGCGATTTCGGCATGCGCGGTTGGGTCGTGGCGCAAAATTGATTGATTAAACCCTTCGGCGATGATCTGCCCATCCTGCACCAGCAAGGCGCCGACAGGAATTTCGCCTTGCTGCTCGGCTTGTGCCGCTAACTCCAGCGCACGGCGCATAAAACATTCATCATCCAAGAGTAAGAGTGTCGCCATGGCAAAAACTACTTCCGCGCTATCAGTTACATCATGAAACAATTCGGTGAAGCCCAACGGTTGCCTGCGCCATCACGCCTACGGCATTATCAGAAACCACCACGCTTTTCACAACGGAGTGTACCATGAACGATTTGATTGTTGCTGTAGTTGCTATCTGCGCCGTCTTTAGCTTTTTAACCGCCAAACACTATTTCCGCTACAAAAGCGGCTTAACGGTGCAAGGCGCACAAACTGATCAACTGCAAAGTGAAATCAATGCATTAAAACAACGAATTGCCACCTTAGAAGCGATTGTCACCGACCCAGGCTACCAGTTAAAACGCGATATTGAACGGCTCTAATTCGACTTATCTTTGATAAAGAATTGTGGCCCCAATAGCCCACTTACGCTGACTCGATACAGTTTCATCAAACAATGTTTGATCAGAATAGGCAACGGCATCTTTTGCCAATGGCCACGAATAGCCAATAATGCCCGCCAACACCACGCGGGCTTGCTGGGCGATAACAGTCGAGCATAGGTTGCTCGCCACAGCCAACGCTCCAGCCATGTTGGCCGATAAGACAGGTACCATTGCCGTGCAATAGCGGGCAGTTTATACATGGATGAACGCTCAAACTGATCAAAACTCATCCACAATTCCGCCCTAAAGCCGCTGGTCTGCGCCAGCTGAATTAAGTCTTGCCAAAACTCAGCGCTATCAAATTCTTCCGCTAACAACGCCAGATCCGTGATATCACGCCAGCCATGCTTAATTTCTTCATTGCAGAATAAATGGATCGTGCTATGCAAATACATTGCGGCAGGCCCCAGCACCCAATGGCCTTGCGGCGTTGGCCGTATGTTGTGCCAAAAGGGTGTGAGATCAGGGGCACGACCAGAAATCGGCGGCAACAATTGATGGTGAACGTCAAGTACGGTGCCCCGCTCGGCATGTTGCAGTGGGGGGATCTCGTGTGCCCAGCGTCGATAATACATATCATCGTAGGGATCGAGTTCATCACCTATATAACCGTGCAGCAATAAATTAAACTCAATATCCGCGAGTTGATCTTTGGCGACCAACACATCGATATCGCTGTAGGTTCGGCCTAACCCTGCCTGGATAGGACCTGCGAGTGAGTAGGCCGCGCCCTTTAGAAACACCACCTGTTGGCCAGGCTTCACAATGCTTCGGATATAGTCCGCTTCATACTGCACTTGGCCTAACTGCTTTTCGGCAATACGACAGGCATTGGTGATATGACGTTTGGCATACTCAGGTAGTGGCTTCGAAAGCAGATCAAATCTCAGTGCAAACCGCGCCAGCATCTGATGTTGCCGAAGGAGTGGTATTAACATGCCCCACTCAACGAGCGACAACTCAGGCATCTTGCGCTCGCGCCACCACAGGTGTAACTGCTCGGGTTTAATCATCGGCCACCAACTCGAGCAAAAATTGCGTTAACTCATCCATGTTGCTGTATTGCACCGTAAATGCCGGCAGACTGCTGACCAGTTTAAAGGCTGTATCAAAGCCTAATTTACCTAAGACACTCATGTTAAAGGCATTGTTAGCAAGTTCAGCAAAGGCTTGAGCTTGATTGAGCTGGTATATTTCTAAGGCACTGCCCGCTTGATACTTAGGGAAAACAATGGCTGCTAACGTCGCTTCTTGACGATTATTCTGCCAACTGTGTTGCGGTGGCGACACATGACAGACATCGCCTTTATGGGTATTTCGGGTGATGTCCGACATCACGGCGTGCGGGAACCACGCTTTGGCAAGTTCGATCGACTTATTCTTTAGACAAATTGGCCTGACAAACGGCACCACGTCCAAACTGTTGGGTTTGACCAAAGCCATTTCATCGGATAACAGGCGCCAGCCGTGAAAAGCCAACCACAAGGTCAGGGTGCTTTTGCCAGATCCTGGCGGTGCCGGAAACATAATGGCTTTGTCGTTTAAAGCTAAAATACCAGCATGGACAATGGCATAGGTGAACTCATTGGCGGCCACAACGTAGTTCAAGCCCCACTCAAGCATGGCATAACTATGCTGCGCAGGCAGCGGTTGGAATGGCTCATGCCCTTCGCACAGGAAGCGTGCTTGGCGATGCCACACTCGGTGTATCCCTTGGCCGGATTTTATTGCAACTTGATAATCAACCAACTGGGTGTTATCAATAAAACATGTGGAAGGGTATAGCTTGGACAGGTTCCGCGCCACTCGATGATCATACTGTGTAATTTCAAAGCAAAACGGATAAACACTGAAGCGCACTAAACATCTCGACTCTGGTCAATGAAGGGAGCCAACGAGTTAATTAAGTCTGAATTATCCTCGTTCGGCTTGTCTAACGCGTTTTTTAGCTCAGCTGCATTTAATGAGAGCACAAGCAGAGAACCACTCACGCTATCAATGACCACCAAACCCGAGTGATCCGGGAATTCCCTCACGTCGACACTAGCTCGTAGAGAAACCATTATGGAGGACTAACACCTAACGCTGAGCAAGCGGCTGATTTGTTGTTATCAAAGCAAGCAATGATATTGCTTAACTCGACACCGACTTTATCAGGATAAACCAATGCTCGGGTGTAGATATGCTGGGCAAATGCTTCCGGGCTACCAAACTTTTTCCACAGCGGATAATAAACTTTCGGCATAAGGTTCTTTTGATCCATGACTGCAGAAAGATAGATGGCAATCATATGCTTATTGACATTGCTTGGTCCCGCAAACTCAGTATTTCCTTTCGCTTTTAAAACAGTCAAAAAGTCTGTATCAGTCGAAGCCGAAAGCGCAGCGCCTTTAATTGGTTTACCACCAAACACTGTGGAGAACTGAATGGTGTGACTTGACTTCCCACCAAAGGAAATTGGATTATTTTTGAAAAAACCGTGCGATTTTACATTGATTCTGACGCCTTGGGTAAAATCAGAACCATGACCAGACGCCACAATAGACTGTGCAATTCCACCGGAAGACGCCCACACCGATTTGGCAGGAAGAGATGCAATCACCACGCCTGCAGTGGCGCGTGTTAAGAACTTACGACGGCTGTGCTGAGTGGTCTCAGCTGAACTTTCTGGGGTGTTTTTTGATTCATGTTGCATAGCTAACTCCTTTATCGCTCCATGCGGCAGGCGCAATTTTTCCTATTATACGAACTGCATTCTTTTTAGCCAGACCAGATTGAAAGCTCTAGCCATTCTTTTGCGAAGCACACGATCCACTAACGTTTTGACTACATAAAAACAAATCGGCGGCAATAAGCCGCCGATTTATTTACCTTATTCCCACTCAATGGTCGCTGGTGGTTTACCCGATACATCGTAGACGACACGGCTGATGCCGTTGACTTCGTTGATGATACGGTTCGACACATGACCCAACAGCTCGTAAGGCAGGTGCGCCCAATGCGCCGTCATAAAGTCGATGGTTTGCACCGCGCGCAGCGACACGACCCAATCGTACTTACGGCCATCGCCCATCACGCCGACCGATTTTACCGGCAGGAACACTGTGAAGGCTTGGCTGACTTGGTCGTACCAACCGCTATTACGCAGCTCTTCGATAAAAATCGCATCGGCGCGGCGCAACAAGTCGCAGTATTCTTTTTTCACTTCGCCCAGCACCCGCACACCCAAACCTGGGCCTGGGAACGGATGGCGGTACAACATGTCGTACGGTAAGCCCAGCGCTAAACCCACTTTGCGCACTTCGTCTTTAAACAGTTCGCGCAGTGGTTCCACTAAGCCCATTTTCATGTCAGCTGGCAAGCCACCGACGTTATGGTGCGACTTGATCACGTGGGCTTTGCCGGTTTTGGAGGCCGCCGATTCAATCACGTCTGGGTAGATGGTGCCTTGCGCTAACCATTTGGCGTTGGCCAGTTTTTTCGATTCTTCATCGAACACTTCGACAAACACACGGCCGATGATTTTACGTTTCGCTTCTGGGTCAGCGACGCCGTGCAGCGCGCTTAAGAAGCGCTCTTCGGCGTTGACGTGCACAATGTTCAGACCAAAATGATCACCAAACATTTCCATCACTTGTTGTGCTTCGTTTAAGCGAAGCAAACCGTTGTCGACAAACACGCAGGTCAGGTTTTTACCAATAGCGCGGTGCAACAACATGGCCGTGACGGACGAATCAACACCACCCGACAGGCCTAAAATGACTTGGTCATCGCCGACTTGTTTTTTAATGGTCGCCACCGCGTCATCGATGATGGTCGCAGGCGTCCACAGTTTTTCACAGCCACAGATATCAACCACGAACTGCTCCAGCAGGCGCTGGCCTTGGCGAGTGTGTGTGACTTCTGGGTGGAACTGCACGCCGTAGAATTGTTTAGCTTCGTTGGCCATCGCAGCGTGTGGGCAGGTGCTGGTGCGCGCGGTAGTCACAAATCCTTCCGGAATTTGTACCACTTTATCGCCGTGGCTCATCCATACATCGAGCTGGCCAACACCGTGCTCGGTGATATGGTCTTCGATGCCTTTGAGTAACGCGCTAGTTTCGACGATGTCGACTTGGGCGTAGCCAAACTCACGTTGCTCGGAGCTTGCGACTTTACCGCCTAACTGCTCGGCCATGGTCTGCATGCCGTAACAAATGCCCAACACCGGCACGTTGGCTTCAAACACATAACTTGGGGCACGTGGCGAACCGGCTTCGGTGACGCTTTCTGGGCCACCGGATAAAATAATCCCGGTTGGATTGAATTCAGCGATTTGCTCGGCGGTGACATCCCACGCCCACAATTCACAATACACGCCAATTTCCCGCACGCGACGCGCGATCAGCTGCGTGTATTGCGAGCCGAAGTCGAGGATCAGAATGCGGTGGAAATGAATGTTTTTGCTCATATCAGTGCTAGTTCCACTTAAAAAAAAGAAATCTGTCGCGAAAACACAGCGCCGGACTTAGGTCCGGCGCTGACAACGAATTAGCCTACTCGGTAGTTTGGCGCTTCTTTGGTGATTTGCACGTCGTGCACGTGTGATTCACCCATACCAGCGGCAGTCACTTTGACAAACACGGGCTTGACGCGCATTTCGGCAATGGTCGGGCAACCGGTTAAGCCCATCGCAGAGCGCAGGCCGCCCATTTGTTGATGGATGATGTTTTCCATCGGGCCTTTGTACGCCACGCGGCCTTCGATACCTTCCGGTACCAATTTTTCGGCGTTGTTGCTGCCTTGGAAATACCGATCTGACGAGCCGTTCCGTTGCGCCATCGCCCCCAACGAGCCCATACCACGGTACGATTTGTAGTAGCGGCCTTGGTACAGTTCCACTTCACCTGGTGCTTCTTCGGTACCAGCGAACATAGAACCAACCATCACGCAATGCGCGCCAGCAACGATAGCTTTTGAAATATCGCCGGAGAAACGAATACCGCCATCGGCGATGATACAAACGTCCATGCCTTTGACGCCTTCTACCGCATCGGCGATGGCAGAAATTTGTGGTACACCACAACCTGTGACAATCCGGGTGGTACAGATAGAACCTGGGCCGATACCGACTTTCACCGCGTTCGCGCCAGCTTCCGCCAGGGCGCGCGCACCTTCGGTGGTGGCAACGTTACCAGCGACGATTTGCAAGTCTGGGTATAAAGCGCGGGTTTGTTTGACGCGGTCAATCACGCCTTGGGAGTGGCCGTGTGACGTGTCAATCAACAGGATATCCACGCCCGCTTCGACCAACGCGGCGATCCGCTCGTCAGTGCCAGGGCCTACGCCGACTGCGGCGCCAACGCGCAGACGACCGAATTCGTCTTTACAGGCGTTTGGTTTGCTGATGGCTTTGTAGTAGTCACGAACGGTGATAAGGCCTTTTAACTTGAACGCGTCATCAACCACTAACACTTTTTCAATGCGGTGCTTATGCATTAACTGCTGAGCGTCAGCACGTGGTGCGGATTCGTTCACAGTGATCAAACGCTCGCGTGGCGTCATCACCGATGACACTGCCGCTTGTGGGTTTGATTCGACGTTTAAGTCGCGACCAGTCACGATACCGACTAAGTTTTGCTCAGCATCTACCACTGGGAAACCAGAGAAACCGTGTTGCTGGGCTAACTGTTGCACGTCGCGGATGGTTTGTTCTGGGCGAACAGTGACTGGGTCTGACACCACACCACTTTCATATTTTTTCACTTTACGAACTTGAGCGGCTTGCTCTTCGATCGTCATGTTCTTGTGAATAAACCCCAAACCGCCTTCTTGCGCTAACGCAATGGCTAAACGCGCTTCGGTGACTGTGTCCATCGACGCAGAGACCATCGGAATATTCAGCGTGATTTTGCTGGTCAATTGAGTCCGCAAGTCTGCGGTGTGAGGAAGTACCGTGGAGTGCGCTGGCACTAATAAGACATCGTCGAACGTGATGGCTTCTTTGACAATCCTGAGCATTGCAACAATCTCGCTGTGAAGGTTAAAAATCGGGGAATGTTGCGGCGCTATTTTAGTCGCAAACGCGACTTCAAACAACGCATTTTTTGTTTTTGTGGTAGATTAGCCAGATCACTTGTTAAGACTCGCCCGCCATGTACACAGAACCAACTTCGCAAAAATCACCGGAAATATACACAGTTGCCCGCTTAAATGCCGAAGTTCGTTTAACTTTAGAGCTGCAGTTTCGCTCATTATGGCTGTGCGGCGAGATCTCGAACTTTGTCGCGGCCAGTTCCGGCCATTGGTATTTCTCGCTCAAAGACAACGAAGCGCAAGTCAAAGCGGCGATGTTTAAACAAAGTAATCGCAATGCCAGCTTTCGGCCACAAAACGGCCAACAAGTGTTGGTACGCGCACGCATCAGCGTGTACGAACCGCGGGGCGAATACCAGTTATTGGTTGATTTTATCGAACCGGCCGGTGATGGCTTACTCCGCCAGCAATATGAGCAGCTGAAAGCCAAACTGGCCAGCGAAGGTTTGTTTGCGCCCGAGCGGAAAAAACCGCTACCCAGCAGCATTCGCCGCGTCGGTGTGATCACCTCCCCCACTGGCGCAGCTGTGCGCGATATCGTTACCGTGTTAAACCGCCGTGCCCCTGCGATTGAGATCATCATTTACCCAGCCTTGGTGCAAGGCATGCAAGCGCCGCACGATTTAATCGCATCGCTTAGTCATGCCATTCGCCGCCACGAAGTGGATGTGCTGATTATTGGCCGCGGTGGTGGCTCGCTGGAAGATTTAGCCTGTTTTAACGATGAACAACTGGCGCGGCAAATCGCCGCCTGCCCGCTGCCCATTGTCAGCGCCGTTGGCCATGAAATTGATTTTACCATCGCCGATTTTGTCGCCGATGTGCGTGCGCCCACTCCGTCGGCCGCTGCAGAGTTAGTGTCGCCCGACCAACAAGCGCAACTGGGCGTAGTGTTATCCCTGCACGAGCGCTTACACCGGGCGATGCGAATGCAACAAGGCCGCGCCGCGCAGCGGTTTGTGCAGCTGGTTGAACGTTTAAAACGCCAAGAACCCAGCCGCAAGTTGCAACAGCAACAACAGCGATTAGACGAACTGCAGCAACGCTTGCTACTGGCGATAAAGCGACGTCATCAGCAAGCACACCTGCAGCAACAATCGATACAACGGCGCCTGCAGCAAGCCTCTCCCGCCGTTGCGATCGCCAACTGGCGCACACGCGAGCAACAGGCGACGTTGCGCTTACAGGCCGCCATCAGAAATCTGCTTCAGCAAAAAGGTCAACAACTGCAACATCAAGCGGCGTTGTTACATCAAGTATCACCCTTAGCGACCTTGCAACGCGGTTATGGCTTAGTGCTTGACCCACAAGGACAAAGTATTAGTTCTGTACAACAGGTTGCCGTGTCTCAAACCATTGTGGTGCAGTTAACGGACGGCCAATTACAGGCTCAGGTAACAGAGATTCTGTCTGAGCCACGCACTGGTTAATACCAAGCGGCTGCGCCCTCTTTTTCAGGTTCAGCCTAGGAATTCGCCGTTGGCCCTGACTGCCCTTTCACAGCGTCAAGGTAACGAGCAATCAGCTCGACCCGAGTGGGTCGGTCAAACAATTGATACAAGGTCAACCAATCGGCAGCGCGCATCCAAGGTAAGCCTTGCTCCACCGTCAGCTGGTGCGGCGAAAAGCACCAACGACGTTCGATGCCGTCACGAACCACTTTGATGCCAGCCATCCATTCGATGACAGAGCCATCTGCCAAACGCCACCTTGCAAAATACTCACTTTGCAGATGCGGGTGTGATGGGATCACCAAGGGCTCCCAGCCAAGCGCACTGCAACGATCTTGTAGCTGCTGAAATGCCACCGTACTACAGACGATGTCGATATCGCGATGCGTCGTTACCAGCGCCAGTTGCCGCAGTAAACAGCTACCTCCAATCCCCCACTCTGGAATGTCCAAAAACGGCTTTAGTTGCTGTTGTAACAGCGCTTGCCACGGAAGAGGCGGATGCGACAACGACATGGAGAAGCTCCTGAAACAACAAACCGCCATGCGGCGGTTTGTCTGAATTACCCTTGGTTATGACCCACTTTTTTCTTGTTGGCCAAATTGGCGCGTGCTTTGATCAAGCGATCACGTTTGTAACGCTGATTCGGCGTGATGTTTTCACGACGCTCGGCAAACGGGTTGGCGGTGCCGCGGAATTCGACGCGAACCGGCGTTCCCATTAACTTCAACGACTTACGGAAGTAGTTCATCAAATAACGTTTATACGAATCGGGTAAGTCTTCGACTTGCGTACCATGGATCACGATGATCGGTGGGTTGTAACCACCGGCATGCGCGTATTTCATCTTCACGCGACGACCGTTCACCATTGGTGGAGCGTGGTCTTCTTGCGCCATGTTCATGATCTTGGTCAGCAGCGCCGTGTTGGTGCGCTTAGTCGCAGATTCAAAAGCTTCTTCCACCGATTCAAACAAGTTACCGACGCCAGAGCCGTGCAGCGCCGAAATAAAATGCAAACGGGCGAAATCGATAAAACCTAACCGACGATCTAATTCGCGTTTGACTTCGTCTTTGACGCTATCATCTAAACCGTCCCACTTATTCACCGCAATGACCAATGAGCGGCCGGCGTTCAGCACAAAGCCCAGAATACTTAAATCCTGCTCGGAAATACCAAGGCGCGCATCCAGCACTAAAATAACCACGTTGGCATCTTCAATAGCCTGCAGCGTTTTAATCACCGAGAACTTCTCGACTACATCGTCAATTTTGCCGCGACGACGCACACCGGCGGTGTCAATCAGCGTGTATTGCTGCTCACCACGGGTCATTGAAATGTAAATAGCATCGCGCGTAGTGCCTGGCATGTCGTACACAATGACACGCTCTTCACCCAAAATACGGTTGGTCAGCGTCGATTTACCGACGTTAGGCCGCCCCACAATGGCCAATTTGATATGGTCATCTTTCGCATCTTGCGCTGCGTTATCCAGCTCGGATAAATCTTCACCAGCTTCAAACGCAGCTAAACGTTGTTGCGCTTGGTCGTTTAACAGCGGTACTAAAGCTTGTTGCAGCAGTGCCGTCACGCCTCGACCATGCGCGGCAGCGATTGGCCACACTTCGCCAAGGCCTAACGAGTAGAAATCCGCCACGGCAGAATCAGCGTCTAAGCCATCCGTTTTGTTAGCGACTAAAAACACTTGTTTATTAACGCGGCGAATATGCTGCGCGATAGCATCATCGGCCACCGTCGCGCCAGCGCGGGCATCGACTAAGAACAACACCACATCGGCTTCATCAATGGCTTTGAGCGATTGCTCCGCCATCTCCAATTCAATGCCTTCTTCACTGCCGTCGATACCACCAGTGTCGATGACGATAAATTCGAGGCCTTCATAATCCACAGTGCCGTACTTACGGTCGCGCGTCAGACCTGGAAAGTCCGCCACCAACGCATCACGTGTGCGCGTTAAACGGTTAAATAACGTGGATTTACCTACATTCGGACGACCAACAAGGGCAACTACCGGTAACATGAAACACCTCAACAATTCATCGCCTCACGGCGGCGGGCTTTCGCCCAAAAAGAAACAGGCCTGCAAGCAGGCCTGTTTTTCATTTCTCAGACAGACTGCCTTATTCGGCGACTCGTAACGCTTCAATTTCACCGTTGCGAGTTTGCAGGATCAATTTATCATCTGCTACGACACCTTCGGCATAAAAACCAGAACTGTCATAGCTATCGCGCGCCAGGTATTCACCTTTATCGCGGCTAAACCAGTGCAGATTGCCTTCGTTATCCCCAACAACTACGTAATTTTTGTACACAGTGGGTGAAGACACGAAGTGTTTGTTCATTGCCAGTTGCGACCACAACTCGTTGCCGCTACGCGTATCGACCGCATACAAACGGCCTTGGCTGTCGACAATAAACAAGGTACTACCGGCCAATTGCATGGTGCGGAAACTGGCGTAATCGCGTTTCCACAGCTCACGACCTGTTCGCAAATCCAATGCGACTAACTGACCATTGTAAGCAATAGCGTAAATTGTACCATCTTGCACAATCGGTGTCGCATCAACATCGACAATCCGGGCCAAATCGGTGGCGCCTTTAGGGGCTGCAATCGCTTCATCCCACGCTGGCATGCCTTTGTCCGCGATTAATACGCCAACATGGCCATTACCAGTTCCGTAAACCACACCGCCTGAATTGGTTGCCACTTCACTTAAGCCACGCAATGTTAAGCTGGAGTTTTCGTAGTCATGCTGCCAACGGATTTCACCGGTATCCGCCGATAACGCAAACAAACGACCACCACCGGTATTGACCAGCAGCAATCCTTCACCGGCCACTGGCGCCGCCAGCACCTCCGCTTTAACATTGACACGCCAAACGGTTTCACCGGTTTGTGGATTTAATGCCACCACATCACCATCTTCGGAACCAACAAACACTTTGTCGTAACCGACACTCACACCGCCGGCAATTTTAGCATTGCGGTCATTCCACCAGTGACTCAAACCACCAAACAAGGGCGCATCGTCTTTATCACGCAGATCAATCGACCATAAAGAATCGCCATTTTCAGCATTAAATGCTTCGACTTGACCGCGACGACTGGCAGCAAACACAGTCCCGTTGAAAACCGCTGGTTTTAAATGCGAATCGTAGTGTTCAACCCCTGAGCCAACCGAGCTGCTCCACACGGATTCGACATTAATCTTGTTCTCGATCTCTGGATATTCAGGGATGGCATCTTCATCTTTTGATGAGCAGGCCGCTAAGCCCAATCCCAACACCAATGACAAGGTCACTGCACGCATGACAAATTTCACAGTGACCTCTTACCCAGCAACGTGGGCTAATTCGTTCAGTTTAACGTCTAACAACGGATTTTGCTCCGTGCCACTGGCCGCTTTGGCAGCCTTATAGGCAGCTTTAGCACCGGCAGCATCCCCAGAAGCCGCTAATACATCGCCTTTGAGCTCCGCTTGCTGCGAAGCAAAGGCTGCTGGCATCGTCGCACCCAGGGTTTTTAATGCGTCTGGGTATTTCTTTTGTTCCGCTTGTACGCGAGCGAGGCGCAATTGTGCAACAGCCACTAATTCAGCCTCTTTGTGGTTTGCAACCACCCAGCTGAGTTGTTTCTCCGCAGCTGCATAATCTTTGGCCGCGACCAGTTCTTTGGCGCTTAACAAAGCAGCCAACGCGCTGTAAGACGACTCTTTGTTGGCATCAATGAATTTTTGCGCATCGGCAGTGAAGGCGGATTTATCCGCTTTTTCGTCGGTTAACACTTGCGTTAAGTTGCTGTAGCCGGTGGAGTGCGCTTCTGCGGCTTCCAATTGAGTCGCTTGGTAATGACGATAGCCATACAAGCCACCTAAGCCTAAAACGATACCAGCCACAATCGACAAGCCATTTTCACGCAAAAAGCGTTTTATCGCTTCGACCTGTTGTTCTTCAGTGCTATAAACTTCCATTACAACTCCATTCTGACTACGACAGTAAAGCGCTTAAATCAGCAAGCGCGACTGTTTGTTGTTCTTGTTCTGCGCGCAACCACTTGACGGTCACTTGGCCTTGCGCCAGTTCATTCTCGCCAAGCAACAGGCCAATCGCTGCACCTGATTTGTCTGCACGTTTTAATTGTTTTTTCAAATTGCCGCCACCGCAGTGCAACACGATCCGTTTGCCCGGTAACGCACGACGCAGCTGTTCGGCAACAGAAACTGCGGCAAGTTCCGCAGCATCGCCCAGTGGCATCAGATAAATATCCGCGTTGGAATTTAAATCAGGCAGCAACTCGAGGGTTTGCAGCAACAATACCAGACGTTCCATGCCCAGCGCAAAACCAACCGCCGGCGTGGCTTTGCCACCCAATTGCTCAACCAAACCGTCGTAACGGCCGCCGGCGCAGACTGTGCCTTGTGAACCTAGATTGGTTGTCACCCACTCAAATACGGTGCGGTTGTAATAGTCCAAGCCACGAACTAACCGTGGATTAATGGTAAATTCGATTCCCGCCGCTTCTAAGCGAGCTTGCAGCCCTTCGAAGTGAGCCTTGGATTCATCATCCAAATGGTCAAGCAGCTGTGGCGCTTTGCTCAGCATCTCGGCCATTGCAGGGTTTTTGCTATCGAGCACGCGCAATGGGTTGCTGTACAAACGGCGCAGGCTGTCTTCGTCCAACAAGTCTTTGTGTTGTTCTAAATAAGCAACGAGCTTGTCGCGATATGCCGCGCGCGCTTCATTCGAACCGAGCGAGTTCAGTTCTAATCGCACGTACGGTGTTAAACCTAATTGTTGCCAGAAACGCGCACTGATCAGAATCACTTCGGCATCAATGTCCGGACCTTGCATGCCAAACACTTCCAAACCGAACTGGTGGAACTGGCGATAACGGCCTTTTTGTGGACGTTCATGGCGGAACATCGGCCCCATGTACCACAGACGTTGCTCTTGGTTGTACAACAAACCGGCTTGATTGCCTGCGCGCACGCAACAGGCCGTGCCTTCTGGACGCAGCGTTAGGCTGTCCCCATTGCGGTCTTCAAAGGTATACATTTCTTTTTCGACGATGTCGGTCACTTCACCGATGGAGCGCTTAAACAGCTCGGTCATTTCCACAATAGGGAAGCGAATTTCGTCATACCCGTAGCTACGGACCGTTTGGCGGATCATCGATTCGACGTATTGCCACACTGGGGTATCAGTGGGCAAACAATCGTTCATACCGCGGATGGCTTGAATATCTTTTGACACGTGTTTACCTAAAACTACTCTACGTTTTTGACCGCAATTGCTTGTTGTTGGGCGGCAAGATACTCACGAACTTGCTGCTCTAACTGCTCGGCAATATTGTCATTATCGAACCGCAATTTTTGCCGTTCGCCTTTTAAATAAAATCCGCTTTTTTTGCTAGCGCCGGCAACGCCTAAATCAGAAATCAAGGCCTCACCTGGGCCATTGACCACGCACCCTATCACAGAAACAGTCAGTGGGTCGATGATATCTTCCAGCCGGGTTTCAAGCTCATTCATGGTCTTGATCACGTCAAATTCTTGCCGTGAACAACTCGGGCAGGCAATAAAGTTGATACCACGTGACCGGATGCGCAGCGATTTTAAGATGTCAAAACCGACTTTGACTTCTTCAACCGGATCTGCGGCTAAGGAGATGCGCAAGGTATCGCCAATCCCTTCGGCCAACAGCATACCAAGGCCAATCGCCGACTTCACTGCGCCTGAGCGCGCGCCGCCGGCTTCGGTGATACCTAAATGCAGTGGTTGTTCAATTTGCTTGGCCAGCAAGCGATAGGCGCCAACCGCTAAAAATACATCGGAGGCTTTAACGCTAACTTTAAAATCTTGGAAATTCAGTTTATCGAGGATATCGACATGGCGCATGGCTGATTCAACCAAGGCTTCAGGGGTGGGCTCGCCATATTTTTCTTGCAGATCGGCCTCTAAAGAACCGCCATTGACGCCAATACGAATAGGAATACCTTTATCACGCGCCGCATCCACCACAGCACGCACGCGGTCTTCACGTCCGATATTGCCCGGGTTAATCCGTAAACAGTCAACGCCATACTCGGCTACTTTCAAGGCGATGCGATAATCAAAATGGATATCGGCTACCACTGGAATTGGCGATTGCAATTTAATCAACCGAAACGCTTCTGCCGCTTCCATGGTCGGCACTGACACACGAACTAAATCTGCCCCAGCCTTCGCAATGGCTTGGATTTGAGCCACGGTCGCATCCACATCGGTGGTGCGAGTATTGGTCATCGACTGCACGGCAATGGGTGCATCACCACCGATCAACACATTACCGACTTTAATCTGGCGCGATTTACGGCGGACAATTGGACTTTCAGAAAACATCTTATTCGGCCCCAGTTAACTTGATGCGGGCGACTTGCCCGGCTTTGTATTGACTCATATCGTAGGCTTTGCCTTGCACTTGCAAAGATGCCGCACTGGCGTTGCCAATGGTTAAACGCAACGGGTATTGACCTGATACCGTCAGACTGGTGCCGGCTTTTTGCAGGCCATAGGCAATTTTTTGCTGATTGGCATCGAGCACGGACAACCAACAATCCTCGGTAAAACTAAACTGCAATTGAACCGCTGTATTTTGTACCGTTGTATCGTTGGACGGCACTTGCGCCGCAGGCTCTGTTACAGGCAAGGTTTGGGCTGCAGGGGTTGCACTGGATGAGGTGGTTGGCAAGGCGCTGCTGGATTGAGTTGGCAAGGTCGTTGCTGCTGCCACGGTCGCCGCTGCAGTGTCTGCTGCAGGTCGAGCCGCGGTCGTCTGTTCAGTTGGCACTGACGCAACAGGACGTGCCTCCCCTTCCGTAGTTTCAATCGAGCTGACTGGAACATCCTCGGTCGCGGTATCGACATCCGTAGGCTGCCCAGTCCCCGCGGGTGCTGCCGCCACAGCTGGCGTAGCTAAAGAGTCGACTGAGGGTGTGGTTGGATTAGACGTGACCTGAACAGCCGAAAGTTGTGTCGCGGCCGGCTGCGTTGACGCTTCGGTAGTTTCCGTAACCGACGGCGTCACGGACGCCGCTGGGGGGGTGTTGCTGGTGGTCTTGTTATCCAAAGGCGCTACGTAATCCGGCAGCACCGCCACGAGCTCAGCATCCATCAAGTGAGTCTGCCAAAACCAAACAAAAAATAAGCCAATTAATAACACCACCAAGCCATAGGTCGCCAACATAAACCGACTATCGGCGGCTTCACGACTGGTCTTACGCGAAAAGCTATGCATCTCACTAGTTTTTGGACGCAAATGGGCGGTTTGTAAATCGAAGGCTTGCAGAATTTCTCGTTCAGATAATTTCAATAAACGCGCATAGGCTCGTAAATAGCCTTTAACAAAGGTCGTCGCCATCGACGTATCCCATTGTTCAGCCTCAAGCTTTTCGATGATTGCGACTTTCAGATTTAACTGAGCAGCGGCGTCCGCTTGACTCATACCGCGCTGCTCGCGAGTGGTCTTTAACAGGGCTCCTATGCTATTGCTGGCAGTGTCCGGCGTGGTGCTTGGCATAATTATTCGTTTGGATCCTGCAATTTAAGTACAGTCCCAGGCGCAATTGCCGCCGTAGGACTTAATTGATTCAACTGGCAAAGTCGCTCAACACTGATATTAAACCGGTAAGCGATGCTAAAGAGTGTGTCACCTTCCGCCACTTGGTACTGTTTCACCGCGCTGGCTGCCGCTGTATCGGAAAGCACCAGAATTTGACCTTCTTGTACTGTATCCGTCTGCGATAATTGATTCAGTCGCTGAAGCTCACTGACTGTCAATCGATACTGGCTAGCAATAGTATATAAAGTTTCACCTGAGCGCACTATGTGTTCAGTCGGCCGAGCCATTGGGCTTGCGGCGGTGTCGTCAGCCGAGTTTTTTCGTTTCACCACTTTTATTTTTGGCGATGACGGGGTATCCGGGCGTGGCACAGCGACAGGTTGGGATGTTAAATGACGTTGACGTAGTTTTTCCGCCGAACTTTCGCCGATGTTACCTGCGAGCACCAGCACGGCTTCTGCACTATTGGGATAGGCCGACAACAGAAACTTTTCGGCTTGCAGTCGCTCGGCATCATCCTGCATCTGATACGCAATCAAATAACGCAACAAGCTGACAGCGGCAGAGCTCTGGCCGGTTTTTTGTAATTTTTTATGCCACAGCAGTGCTTGGCCGAACTCGCTTTTACCGTAAGAAACCAGAGCCAAATCGTATAACACTGAGCCATTAACCGGGCTGTGTTTAAGGGCTGCGGTAAAATATTGTTCAGCTTTATCCAGATTATTGTTATCTAACGCACATAAGCCCAAGTTCTGGTAGCTCTCAGCCACTCGGATATACCCTGGTTTTTTTACCGCATCGAGCAACAGCTCTTCTGCTTGGGCAAATTTGCCGGTTTGACACAGAAAAGCACCATAGTTGTTATAACTATCGGCATTGTTGTCATCCGCCCGAATCGCCTGACGGTAGGACTGCTCGGCGAGCTCATTTTCCCCGACTTGCTGGTAAAAATAAGCAAAGGCGTTATGGACTTCCGCAGAATTCGGATCAAGCTCTTGCGCCTTCATCAAGTTGAACTTGGCTTGCGTCATATCGCCGTTTTGCATATAACTGAGCGCCAAGGACAGCCGCGTGCGTGCAGCCTCATGCGGGCCGACTTCGCGTTGCCCTGGCACGGTTTTATCGGTGATCGAGCTTTCGGTGACACAACCCGTAAGAACGCTAGTCAGCAGCACTAAGGTAAGACAAACCTTATTCATCATGGTGTTACACCGGTCCTGGTGAATTTCAGACTATTTTTACTGAAATCGAATCGCCTTTCATCTGTTTTTTCATCAACCGTTTGGTACGGTCAATCACGTCACCAACTAACTGACCACAGGCCGCATCAATATCGTCACCACGCGTTTTGCGTACAATGACGGTAAACCCATATTCTTGCAGGATTTTATTGAATCGGTCGATGCGCGAATTGCTCGAACGCTTGTAGGGCGAACCTGGGTATGGGTTAAATGGAATTAAATTGATTTTGGACGGCGTGTCTTTCAACGCCTTGGCCAGTTCATGCGCTTGATCCATGCTGTCGTTGATGCCCTCAAGCATCACATACTCGACTGTCACTTTATCGTTAGCGCGCGAGTGCTCCACATAACGTCTGGATGCGGCTAAGAATTCTTCCATCGGGTACTTTTTATTGATCGGTACCAGCTGGTCACGTAATTCGTTGTTTGGCGCATGCAACGAGATCGCCAACGCGACATCAATTTTTTCTTTCAGAATATCCAGCGCTGGCACTACACCAGAGGTACTGAGTGTGACGCGGCGTTTGGACATGCCAAAGCCGAAGTCTTCCATCATCAGCTCCATGGCAGGGACTACGTTGTTGAGGTTCAACAGCGGTTCGCCCATGCCCATCATCACCACGTTAGTCACCGGACGCTCGCCAGTGTCACCATAACTGCCGATGATTTTCGCCACGCGCCAAACCTGACCGATAATTTCAGACACGGACAAGTTGCGGTTAAAACCTTGTTGAGCAGTGGAACAGAATGAACAATCCAAGGCACAACCGACTTGCGATGACACACACAAGGTACGGCGGTCTTTTTCAGGGATCCACACGGTTTCGACTTCTTGGCCGCCTTTTAAGCCCATGACAAACTTGATGGTGCCATCAGCGCTGTCTTGGCGAGTGACCACTTCCGGCGCTTCAATCACCGCATGCGCTTTGAGTTTTGCACGCAACTCTTTGTTGATATTGGTCATTTGATCAAAATCATCGATGCAGAAATGATAAATCCACTTCATCAGCTGATCAGCACGAAACGGTTTTTCTCCAAGCGACACTAAAAACTCTTTCAGCTGCGGGCGAGATAAATCGAGTAAATTTACTTTTTCGATGGTTTGAGTGGTCATGTTCAGTCCTCACAACAAGCTGTTGGCATGCTCAGCAACAGGTGGAGATATTCGCATCGCAAACAACTCCAGCTAGTGCCGCTGATTAACTTTGTATCCAGATTATAGACACAAAGGGGGCTTCGCCCCCTTTGCTGTATTTTTCAGTGATTGGCCTTCACCAATCGGCATACTCGAATTAACGAGTACGTGCGCACAATTCTGCGTCAGTGAAGAAGTACGCGATTTCGCGAGCAGCAGAAGCGGCAGCATCTGAACCGTGAACTGCGTTTTCGTCGATGCTTGCAGCGTAGTCAGCACGTAAAGTACCAGCTAAAGCGTCTTTTGGATTGGTCGCGCCCATGATTTCACGGTTTTTACGAACTGCGTCTTCACCTTCCAGAACTTGAACCATCACTGGGCCTGAAGTCATGAAAGAAACCAGTGCGTTGAAGAATGGACGCTCTTTGTGCTCAGCGTAGAAACCTTCCGCTTGCTCACGGCTTAAGTGAACCATTTTAGCGGCAACAATACGCAGACCAGCAGATTCGAAACGGTTGTAGATAGCGCCGATGACATTTTTAGCCACTGCATCTGGTTTAACGATTGAGAAGGTACGTTCTAAAGCCATGATGGACTCCGAATTAAGGTTAATTTTTAGCGGTCGCGAATTATACGCGATGTCAACCGCCTTGCCTATAGCTTTAACCAACACCCATGCCCGCATCAGGGCAAAAAAAAGCCCGCAAATGCGGGCTTGATACAATCAATAGCAAAATTAGAACTTCGCCACGACTTTGACAGAGCCATCGACCTTCGAGGCATCGATGTAACCAATGGCTGAAGCATCAGCTGCCACCGCAGCTTTCATCGCCCCATCGTCCGCCAACTCTTTGGGAGGGGTTCCTTTGCCCGTAAACACCAGTTTGGACCAGTAGGCTTTCATTTGGCTTGATGATTTCCCTAGCACTTTGCTGTCAAAGTCACCACGAATCGCCGCCGCTTCCGCTTGGTTCAGCGGTGTTGCTTTCGCGCCACCAGCAAAGGTTGCGCCACGGCCAGTAAACAACCGGGTGATCTCTGCTTGATCAATGGCCGCTGCGTTGGACGGATGAACAATAACAGCGACTTCGGCAAAGCTACATTGCGCCATAAAGGCGAGTGGGATAAGACTGATTTTTAACCACTTCATGAGGTTCTCCACTTAAAAGACTAAATCGACGCCGAAGGTGATAGCACGACTATCACCGGCCACCATTTGATTGCTTACCGTATTGCCGGCCAGCACGTGATACCCGTTGTCTTCCACCTTATCGAACTGCAATTTAAATGCTGCAGAGGAGTGGAAATCCCAGCGGGCCCCCACGCTGGTGGTGTTATGCATTTCACCATCTCGCGCAAAAAAGTCGGCATACGATATATAGGGGGTAAAATTGCCAATACGATAACCGGTCGATACCATATAGGTATCAAAATCACCTTCATCGAGCGTCAGCTTGTTAAACTCGGTTAACAACAACCAATTGTTGTAATCAATGTTTGCTGCGATGCCTTTAAAACTACCTTCACGAGTATCTTTGCCATTCCAAGTCACACGTTGACCGTTGCGATAGCGTTCATTGGTGTACTTCATATACGTCACCCGAAGATCTAACCACTCTCGGTTTAACGTTAATACCCCACCCATGATATCTTTCCAGATCTCACGCACAGGTTGGCTACCAAAAAACTCTGACAACAATTTGTTACTCGGATCGTCTTCTCGCCCAGTGTAGAGGTTACCGCCAATCGCCCAGTCGCCTACTTGATAGTTAAACTGTGCGTTAACCCCGTTGTAGTTAAAGATCTGCCATGTGTAGTTATCCGCCGGTGGACGAGCCCACAAGTAGGCATAACCAACATCAAAAAAATCAGAGTAATAATACAAGGGTAATCGTTTTTTACCGGCTTGAATGGTCCAATGCTCATTGAGTTGGTAGGACAAATAGGCCCATTCCAACTCGGCATTGTAATCATCCGAACCACGTCCAACCAACTGAGCGGTGGCGGTTAAGCCTTCGGCTAAATCTGCACTGAATTGCAAACCGTATTTAGAATCAGGCTTGAAACTCCAAGCTTCTTCGTACATCCCAACCGTTGGATAAGTCGCTAAAAACGTCGGCGGCAATCCAAAATCTTCAACACCTGTACCACTTAACACTTTGCCGCCGTACACAGAGGCAAAACCTGTGATATTGACTTCAGCATTGGCGTTCCCAACTGCAAATGCAGCGAGGACGGACAACACGAGGCTCGACTTTCTCATAGATACTCCCGGTAGTTGATGCCGGATCGCAAACTCGCTTAGAACACCAAATCCACGCCCAACGTCAACAGTTGGATTGTGTCGTCAGTCAGCTTATCGTCCGCACTGGTTAGCTCTGCTTTAAACGCGGCAGATGCATGAAAATCATATCGAAAGCCCACGTTATACACCTTCAAATCAGACTCTTGGCTACCCACCAAGCCAGCTGTAGGCGCATACAATGGATGAACTTTTGGCATTGATGCGTAAATCGTAGGATCGCTTTTATCCCGGTTAATTTCATACGAGACGTACGGCGTCCAAGTCCCGAAACGATGGCCTACAGAAACAAACCACGAATCACGTTCCGCCATAAAGGAGTTATCGATTTTGACTTGAGTGTATTCGCTGTTGACCACCCAATCGTTTTTATCGATGCCAAAGCCGATACCAAAAAACGTGCCTGCGTCTTCGTCAAAATCAATTTTCTTCGCCACACTGCCAAAGCCATACTGGGTCAAGCCGGCTAACAGCGGG
>JACCDZ010600165.1_pt1 | contig 35909 bp, 28 predicted proteins | sample 7449551 | NCBI WGS metagenome assembly JACCDZ01 (sample SAMN15323452, study PRJNA562643) | freshwater metagenome | isolation source: river surface water | place: USA:Blue River Watershed | collected 2017-08-18 | reverse complement strand
GGGTGGCGCCGATCTGGCGACCATCGGTGAAGACCATGGCGGCAGGGCCGTCCCACGGTTCCATCATGGCAGCGTGGTATTCGTAGAACGCGCGACGACGTTCGTCCCTGGTGCTGTGCTGTTCTCAGGCTTCCGGGATCATCATCATCGCGGCGTGTGCCAGCGGATAGCCCGCCATCACCAACAGTTCGAGCGCATTGTCGAAGGTGGCGGTGTCGGACTGGCCTTCGAGGCTGATCGGGTACAGCTTCTTCAGGTCGTCGCCCAGTACCGGCGACTTCATCACGCCTTCGCGGGCGCGCATCCAGTTGAAGTTACCCTTCACGGTGTTGATTTCACCGTTGTGCGCAACCATGCGGTACGGATGGGCCAGCGGCCACTCCGGGAAGGTATTGGTCGAGAAGCGCTGGTGCACCAGGGCCAGTGCCGAGGTCACACGCGGGTCCTGCAGGTCGAGATAGTACTTGCCCACCTGATCGGCCAGCAGCAGGCCCTTGTAGATGATGGTGCGGCAGGACATGCTCGGCACGTAGTATTCACGGCCATGCGTCAGGTTCAGGCTCTGGATCTTGGTAGAGGCTGTCTTGCGGATGACGTAGAGTTTGCGCTCCAGTGCATCGGGAACCAGAATGTCGTGGCCGCGACCAATGAAGATCTGGCGGATGATGGGTTCCTTGGCGCGCACGGCAGGCGACATTGGCATGTCACGGTCCACCGGCACATCACGCCAGCCGAGGACGATCTGTCCTTCAGCCTTCACTGCACGTTCCAGTTCCTGCTCGCAGGCCAGACGCGACGCGCTTTCCTTCGGCAGGAAGATGATGCCCACGCCGTATTCGCCGGGCGGTGGCAGGTCCACGCCCAGACGTGCCATTTCGGCACGGTAGAATTCGTCGGGAATCTGGATCAGCAGGCCAGCGCCGTCGCCCATGAGGGGATCAGCCCCCACAGCGCCACGGTGGTCGATGTTTTCCAGGATCTTGAGGCCCTGCTGCACGATGCTGTGGGCTTTCTGGCCCTTGATGTGCGCAACAAAGCCGACGCCGCAAGCATCATGTTCGGCGTTGGTATAAAGGCCGAGCTCGGCCGCAGCCTTGAGTTCCTGGGGGGAGGCAGAGTCACTGCCGCCATCGGTGCGGAACTGGGTTCCGGGGGTCGCCTGGTTCATGAGGGCGCTCCTGCGTGGAGGAAAAAACGACAATTTCGGACGGAGGAGGATACTCCTTCAACCCCCTCTCTCCAAACCCTATTAAATAGGGTCAGAACCCAATTAAGCAATCAGGCAGGGGTTGTTCTTATTTAAATAGGGACAGATCAGTGCTGTTTTCTGGGGCGCCCACGTGGCCGGGGCTGAAGCGGACGGTCAACCTGGTCCTGAAGGCGTGTCAGCGTGGCTTCTTCAGCCAGTGCCCAGCCCTTGTGCGTTGCCTCGGCCAGTTGCCGGATGACGGCAAGTGACAGGCCGTCTTCCAGGCGTCGACGCCAGCCGGCCTGACGTTCGAACGGCGTATTGCCCAGTGCCCAGAACAGGACATGGTCCATGATGAGCGGGTCGGTGCGTCGCCCAAGATGATGGGCAATACTGGACCAGGGATAGTCCTCGGCCCGATGGGCGGCATGCGTTCGCTGGGCATGCAGTTCGATAAACACCATGCAGCTGAACAGGTAGCGGGTCGGGTCAATGATGGTGGCACGGTAACGCCCCGCCCAGAGTCCGCCCTGACGCTGATGACGGCGATTGAAGCCGGCGACATAGCGACGGCCCAGTGCCTGCATGCTCAGGGAAAGGGCATCCGCCTGTTGCGGGGTTGCCAGCAAATGCAGGTGGTCATCCAGCAGGGCGTAGGCATGAATGGCCAGGCCGTATTCACGGGATGCATCGCGCAGGATGTCGAGCAGACGTTGCCGGTCCTCGTCATCACGCACCAGTGTCTGGCCTTCCTGCGCGCGCAGGACAACCATGTAGGGCCAGTCGGTCAGCTCAACGCGGCGCAGACGTGCCATGACGACTCCGGTGCAGGCTCTCGGCTGGTGTAAGGATGGACATGGCAACCCCGCATTGCATGGTCACGGTGTCGATGGTCACTGTGCCGATGGGGAAGCAGGCAGGGCAGATGCCCGCGACGCGGGGCCGCATCGCGGGGGGCAGGGCGCTCAGTACAGCAGGCCGAATCCGATGCTGAAGTTGTCGAAGCGCTCATCATCCTCGTAGTTTTCCATTGCCACGGTCCAGGTGATGCGATTACCCAGGCTCATGTTGTAGCGATTGCGCTTGGTGCCTGTGAAGAAGTCGGCAAGATAGGTCAGGTTAAGGTCATGGCGGATACGGTACACCGTTCCTTCGGTACTCAAGCCGGCTTGTAACTGGAGCAGGTTGGAGAAACCGACACCAGCAAAAGCTGTATCAACAGTCTCGTTGTCAAAATCCTTGTGGACAATGCCCAGGTTCAGGAAGCTGCGCGTGTAGTTGGCATCAAGGAAGTAACCGGTGCCTACGCCAGTGTCATCCCTGCGGCTGTCAACGCGACCGGCTGATAACAACAGCTTGGGTACCAGGCTGGGGTCCAGCGGGGCGGCAAAGGCTGCGGGTGCCGGCAGCAGCAGGCTGAGCAGCAAGGCTGCAAGGGCGGGTCCCTGAAAACGCATGGCGTGTCCTCTTTATTGTTGTTCTCACGGTCTGGCAGGCAGACGTGGCACCGATTATGCCTTCATGAGTCGCCGGATGCCACGCTTGCCTCTGGCCTCGGGGCCAAATGGTCTATGCTGAGTCATTCCGGCCATTTTGCCTGACTGATGCGCTCTCCCGGAATGCCCGCATGAATGAACACAACCTGCTGGACGCATTTTTCCTGATTTTCACCGGCGCCGCTGTCCTGGCGACGCTAGCCCTGTTCACACGCCAGCCGGTCCTGATCGCCTACATCGTACTGGGAGCGCTGATCGGGCCGTACGGCCTGGGGTTTGTCACGGATATCGGGCTGCTGCAACAGGTGTCGGGCATCGGGATCATGTTTCTGCTGTTCCTGATCGGGCTGGACATGGAGCTCTCGGCCCTGATGGCCGTGATCCGTGAGTCGGCGCTGGTCAATCTGGCCAGCTCAGTCATTTTCTTCATTGTCGGTGCACTGGTGACACATGCTTTCGGGTTCACCCTGGTCGAGGCGGTCATCGTCGGGTTGGCCATGCTTAATCCCAGTACGATTGTGGCGCTGAAGCTGCTGCCGACTACCGTGCTGCATCACCGTCGTACCGGCGAACTCATCATAGGCATTTCGCTGTTGCAGGACTTGCTGGCGCTGCTGGCCATATCACTTCTCCCAGTGATGGCGGGCGCAAACACCCAGCCTGTCGACATGTTCAAACTGGTGGTGGCCATGCCGGTCCTGCTGGTGCTGTCGTATGTGGTGGTGAAGCGAGTGCTGGAACCACTCATCATGCGTTTCGACAAGTTCCACGAGTATATTTTCCTGCTGGCCATCGGGTGGTGTCTTGGCGTGGCCACGCTGTCAAATGCGATGGGGCTGTCGCGTGAAACCGGGGCATTCATTGCCGGCATTTCGCTGGCCAGTTCGCCGATTGCCCAGTTCATTGCCCTTAACCTGCGGCCCTTGCGTGATTTTTTTCTGGTGCTGTTTTTCTTTGCACTGGGGGCCGGCTTTGACAGCGGAATTCTGCCGCAGATCATTGCCCCGGCCCTGTTGCTGACATTGGTTGTGGTGGGGATAAAGCCGGTGGTTTACCGCTTTCTGCTGGGCCGACTGAGTGAACGACCGGAGCTGGCCTGGGATGTCGGCTTCAGGCTGGGGCAGGTCAGCGAGTTTTCACTGCTGATTGCGCTTACCGCTGTACAGGCGGCGCTTATCAGTCAGGCCGCGTCCTTCCTCATTCAGGCGATAGTCATCATGAGCTTTGTGGTGTCGAGCTATATCGTCATCTTCAATTTTCCCAACCCGATTGCCGTTTCCGGGCGCCTGCGCCGGGATTGACGGGCGTATCGTTATTCCGCTCTGGTCAAGAGCGTCGTGTTGTCAGCCGGCAACAGGTAATTCGTAATTGATCTAGTCCTGTGTGCATGCAGGTCTATGCTGAATGCAAATCCGGGTGGCATGCATTTTCATGCGACCGGATGAGTGTCTGGCAAGAGGAAATCATCATGAACAGGCGGATGATGGCATTGATTGGTATGGGCGCCTTGCTGGCGGCGTGTGGTGGCGATGACAGCACTCCTCGCACGGGTGAGTTGAATCTTCAGGTAACGGATGCCCCCGTCGACAGTGCCGAACAGGTCGTCATCAGGTTTACCGGGATCAGCTACAAGCCTGCCGGTGGCGCACCGTTGCAGGTCGTGTTTGATGCACCGAAGGATATTGACCTGCTGGCGCTTGCCGGTGGGGATGCAGCCCCGCTGGTGAGCAATGCGGTCCTGCCTGCCGGGGTCTATGAGTGGCTGCGTCTGGATGTTGATGCAGCGTTCGATACGATTTATGACTCCTATATCGTGATTGCCGGTAACCAGTATGAATTGCGCGTGCCCAGTGGTTCGGAAAGCGGCCTGAAACTGAACGGCGGATTCACCGTGCCGCAAGGTGGTGCTGCCAGCTATACACTCGATTTCGATTTGCGGCGCTCCATCGTCGAACCGGTTGGCCAGCCTGGTTATTTCCTCAAGCCCGTGATCCGCATGGTGAATACTGCACAAGTCGGTACGCTTGCCGGGGTGGTGGATGGTGCACTGGTTGCATCGGCATGCACAGGCAGCGCCACCGGTGCGGTGTATCTTTATCAGGGAGCGGATGTGACGCCGGATGATGTGGATGGTCTGGATGCAGAGCCTGTCGCTTCAGGCTCGGTGGCCATGCAGGGGGATGGCAACTACCATTACACCATCGCCTTTTTGAGCCCGGGCAGTTATACCGCGACCTACACCTGTGATACGGCAACTGATTTGCCGGAAAGCAGCGAGCTGCTGGCGTATGCGGGAACCACCAATGTGGTTATCAGCACTGGCGTGACGACCACACAGGACTTCCTGCCCTGATATTCGGGCGCTGTCCGGGTTGAGCGCTTACAGCCAGTGGCGGCGCTTGAAATACCAGAAGGGGGCGGCGGCAGACAGCAGCATCAGGCCCAGTGCCCACGGATAACCCAGTTGCCACTCCAGCTCCGGCATGAACTTGAAGTTCATGCCGTACACACTGGCCACCATGGTGGGAGGCAGGAAAATCACGGCAGCCACCGAGAAGATCTTGATGATCTTGTTCTGGTTGACGTTAATGAAGCCGAGCGTGGTGTCGAGCAGGAACTTGATCTTGTCGAACAGAAACGAGGTGCTGGCAATCAGCGACTCGGAGTCACGGATGATGTCGCGCAGGCGTTCGCTTTGTTCGGCATTCAGGATGCCGGAGCGCAACAGCAGGTAGAGCATGCGCTGCAAGTCCATCATCGAGATACGCACCTTGCCGTTCACGTCTTCCTGCCGGGCAATGCTGGTGAGCAGCGATTCCATGTCATCCTGCTCGGCATTACCCAGCACCTGACGCGAGGTTTCTTCCAGCTCCGCCGCAACACGTTCGAGAATGTCGGCAAGATTTTCCACCTTGGTCTCGAACAGGCCGAGCATGATGGATTTGGAGTTGGTCAGATTGATCAGGCCCTTGCGGGCGCGCAGACGGAACAGGCGGAATGCCGCCAGTTCTTCTTCACGCAGCGTGAACAGGCGCTCGCTGTTGAACACAAATGCAGCCGAGATGTTTTCGGAGTTCTCGTCGGCATAGTTCAGGAAGTAGGAGCTGATGTGCAGGCCATTTTCGGTTTCGTAGAAACGCGAGGTTGCTTCGATCTCGTAAAGATCATCAATCGTTGGCAGTTCCTGCTGGTAGGCCACGCGCAGCCATTCACGTTCTTCATCGCTGGGGGCAATGGCATCAACCCAGATCACCTCTTTGACCAGATCGGCGGCGGCATTGATGGCGACCTGTTCGAGGTATCCCTTGTTCAGCGTGAAGGCCATCAGCATCGTGTATCACTCGCAACTGGTCAGCATCCGGTGAGGGATGCAGGAGATTTGATCGTATAGGCGGAGAATCCTGGTCGAAAAGTGACCTAAATCCTTGAGGGTGTTCGTATTCTAGCAACGGGGCAGGGCCCGGGCCAGCATCGGGGAGCAGAAGGTAGCACGGAATTGTGACAGGGCCGGGACAATTCCGGCTCAGGGCGTGCGCGCAACACACCAGACATCAATGTCGGTCACGCCATGACGTTGCAGCAGGGTGGCCAGCGCACCCACAGTGGCCCCGGTGGTCATTACATCGTCAACGAGGGCGATGTGGGCAGGGTGGCCAAGGCTGGCCAGCCGCGCCGTATTCACGTCGAACACTCCATCCAGATTGTGCTGGCGAGCCCTGGCATCCAGCGTGCGCTGGGACCTGGTGTGCCGGACACGGGTGACCAGTTGCGTCTCAAGTGGCAATCCAAGTGTTTTTGCCAGCGGCCGGGCAATCTCGAGTGCCTGGTTATAGCCACGCTCGGCCAGCCGCAGCGGATGTAGCGGTACCGGCAGGATCAGTTGTGGTAGCGGGCGCTCCGTAGCCATGACGGCATCCAGCAGGAGCTGGCCCAGAAGGGGGGAGTGGGCAAGTTGCCGGCTGTACTTGAGCCCGCTGATCAGGCTGTCTGCCGGAAACACATAGCGGAGCGGGGCAATGGCATATTGCTGGGGTGGTGGTCGTGGCCGGCATTCACCGCAGATCAGCAGCTCCTCGGGCAGTGGAATGGCGCAACGCTCACAGGCGTGGAGGTTCCAGGGCAGGTCCTGCAGGCAGCCTGTGCACAATGCCTGCCCGCTGGTCGGGGTTTCGCAGAGCAGGCAGCTGGCGGGCGGGAGGATTGACTGGCTGAATTTTAACCATCGGTTAACCATGGCGTTCCATGCGGGTTGACGGGAGCGTCCTGCCCCCACAGAATCCGGGACATTACCCGGCCTGCCGCCCTTCAGGAAGTCCCCAATGTCCGCTATTCGCCACGACTGGTCCCGCAACGAAATCCGTGCCCTGTTTGATTTGCCGTTCATGGACCTGATGTTCAGGGCCCAGACGGTGCACCGGGCGAATTTCGATCCCAACGCCGTTCAGGTGAGCACCCTGCTTTCCATCAAGACCGGTGCCTGTCCGGAAGACTGCAAGTACTGCTCGCAGTCCGGCCATTACGACACCGGCCTGGACAAGGAAAAGTTGCTGGAAATACAGAAGGTGGTGGAGGAAGCCCTCAATGCAAAGGAAAAGGGTGCCAGCCGTTTCTGCATGGGCGCTGCCTGGCGCTCTCCGCGTGAAAAGGACATGCCCTATGTGTTGGAGATGGTGAAGCAGGTGAAGGCCCTGGGGCTGGAAACCTGCATGACCCTTGGCATGCTGTCTGCCGATCAGGCACAGCAACTGGCCGAAGCAGGGCTCGACTACTACAACCACAATCTCGACACCTCGCCAGAGCATTACGGCAAGATCATCACTACCCGCACCTACGATGATCGCCTCAATACACTGGGCCACGTGCGCGAGGCCGGCATCAAGGTGTGCAGCGGCGGCATCGTAGGCCTAGGCGAAGCCCGTGATGACCGTGTCGGTCTGCTCATGCAGCTGGCCAACCTGCCGGCTCACCCGGAGTCCGTGCCCATCAACATGCTGGTCAAAATCGAAGGCACGCCACTCGGAAACGTCGACGATCTCGATCCTTTTGAGTTCATCCGTACCATTGCCGTTGCCCGCATGCTGATGCCGGCATCCTATGTGCGTCTGTCTGCCGGTCGTGAAACCATGAATGACGAGATGCAGGCCCTGTGTTTCATGGCAGGGGCGAACTCCATTTTCTACGGCGAAAAGCTGCTGACCACACCCAATCCCGAAGCCGCACATGATCGCCAGCTGTTTACCCGGCTGGGTATCAATACACAGACGGCGGTAGATGTGTCGGATGAATCCCGTGCAGAGGCCATTGCGCAGTCGGTGCGTCAGCAACAGCTGTCATCGCTGACGCGCGATGCCATGGCCACGCGCGACACCGTGAACTGATGCCATTCGATCTGGCGGCGGTAATTGCACAAAAAAAAGCAGATGGTCTTTACCGGCACCGGCGTACGCTGGCGTCCGGGCAGGGCGCAACTGTCAGGGTGGATGGCCATGATCTGCTCAATTTCTGCAGCAATGATTATCTAGGGCTGGCCACTCATCCTGAGGTGATTGCAGCATTCCGGCAAGCTGCCTCGACCTATGGTGTGGGCAGCGGTGCATCGCATCTGGTGTGCGGCCACTCTGCCGAGCACGAAGCCCTTGAAATTGAGCTGGCGGCATTCACGGGCCGTGAGCGGGCATTGCTATTTTCCACGGGTTACATGGCTAATACCGGCATTGTGCAGGCACTGGTCGGGCGTGGTGATGCAATATTCGAGGATCGTCTCAATCATGCCTCGCTGATTGATGGTGGCCTGGCTTCGGGAGCGAAGTTCCAGCGTTATCGTCATAACGATGCAGAGAGCCTTGGCGCCCTGCTCGACAGGTCCTCGGCAGACAGAAAGCTGATTGTTACGGATGGCGTGTTCAGCATGGACGGTGATGTCGCCCCGTTGCCGGCGCTGGCGCAACTGGCACAGCAGCATGGCGCCTGGCTGATGGTGGATGATGCCCATGGCATCGGTGTGCTGGGCGCGCATGGCGCGGGCGTGGCCGAGCACTTTGCCCTTGATGCCAAGGCCTTGCCGGTGCTGATGGGAACACTGGGCAAGGGCGCAGGCTCCTTTGGTGCGTTTGTGGCAGGGGATGATGTCCTGATTGATTACCTGATCAATACGGCGCGTTCCTATATCTATACAACGGCATTGCCGCCAGCGGTGGCAGCAGCATCCCGTACCAGTCTGAAACTGATGCAGAACGGCCAGCACTTGCGTGAAAGGCTGCGTGGCCACATTCATTATTTTCGTGAGCAGGCCACGGGTCTTGGCTTGCAACTGATGGACAGTACAACACCCATCCAGCCTGTGTTGCTGGGCAGTAACGAGCGGGCACTGACATGGAGTGCGGCGCTGGAACAGCGCGGCATTCTGGTGGGGGCGATTCGTCCGCCGACTGTGCCGGTGGGGCAGGCCCGCTTGCGTATCACGTTCTCGGCTGCGCATGAACGGGATGATGTTGACCGCTTGCTGCAGGCACTGGCGGATTGCCGCGGGTTGCCGGCATGAGTGGTGTTTTTTACGAGGATCATGCCTGTACGACGAGTCCCGATGCAGCCACTGTGGTGTTGCTGCATGGATGGGGCATGCATTCAGGTGTGTGGCAGGATTTTGTGCCCTTGCTCACGGCGCATGTTCACGTGCGCTGCATTGATCTGCCGGGCTTTGGTCATGGCAGTGCCATGGCCGCGCCGGAGTCACTCGACGACATGGTGGCAGCTGTCATGCTGGCGGCCCCTGCCAGGGCCATCTGGGCAGGCTGGTCGCTGGGAGGACTGGTGGCGCTGGCCATTGCGGCCCGCCATCCTGATCGGGTGACGGCTCTTGTTTTGCTGGCAGCCAACCCGTGTTTTGTACAAAAAAACGGGTGGCTGACGGCGATGCCACCGTTGCAGTTTGAAACCTTTTCAGACGCGACAAGACAGAATGCTGATGCGTCGCTGAAGATGTTCATGACCCTGCAATGCAAGGGTTCTGTGTCAATGAAAAGCGACCTGCGTTTTTTGCAGGCGGTAGCCGGTCAGCGCGGTATGCCGGAGGCCTCTGCGCTACGTTCAACGCTTGATTTGCTGGGAACGGGTGATCTGCGTGAAGCCGCTGCGCAACTGGATATTCCCGTGCTGGCTATTACTGGAGAGCATGATGTTCTGGTGCCGGCTGGCGTTGCTGCTGCACTTGGCGCGCTGAATCCCCGCTGTACGGGTCATGTAGTGACAGGGGCAGCCCATGTGCCGTTCATTTCTCATCCCGGGCATTGCCGCGATGTAATACTGACATTCATGCAGGCAATCCATGAGTAGCCTTTCGGCGCGCAAGCAGGAAATTGCACGGCGTTTTTCCAGTGCGGCATCCACCTATGCCTCGTTTGCGGATTTGCAGGCTGCCATTGCGGACACGCTGCTGGATGCTTGCTGCCCGCAAGGCATAGTGCTGGATGCAGGTTGTGGTCGTGGTCGGGAATCGGTGCTGCTGTCCGGTCATGCGGCCGTTGAAAAAGTGATTGCGCTCGATGTGGCCCCGGCAATGCTGGCCGCCATCCCTGTGGTGGACGGCATTCAGCCATTGCCTGGTGATATCGAGGCGTTGCCGCTGCCGGATGCCAGCGTTGATCTGGTGTTCAGTAATTTTGCCATGCAGTGGTGTGAGTCACGCGAACAGGCCTGCCGTGAAATTTTCCGTGTGCTCAAGCCGGGTGGGCGGTTATTGGCAAGTGTGCCAGGGCCGGACAGCCTGGCGGCCCTGCGTGCCAGCAGGCTGCTGCATGTCAATGAGTTTGCCGGTGCCCAGGATTGGGCGACTGCATTGATGCAGGCGGGTTTCAGTGCGTGTGAGTTTACGCAGAAAGATTTTGCTGCCCACTTTGTAACGGTGCGGGAACTGCTTCATGCCCTGCAGGGGATCGGGGCCAACACCTCCAATACGCCAAGAGAAAATCATCTGCGTGGCAAGCAATGGTTGCAGCAGGTCACGAGTGCGCTGGAACAGCAGTGCGAGCCGGCAGGCTTGCCTCTGCGTTACGACGTGATTTTCATGCAGGCTACGCGCGAAACAGGAAGCTGACATGGCAAAGGCATATTTTGTGACCGGCACAGACACCGGCGTTGGCAAGACCACGGTGACCTGTGCATTGCTCGCGGCAGCAAAGGCTCGTGGCTTGAGTACGCTGGCACTCAAGCCCATCGCCGCTGGCTGTGAGCAGACGGCCGACGGATTGCGCAACAGTGATGCACTGGCACTGCAGGCAGAAATGACCGTGTCGCTCAGCTATCAGGAGATCAATCCGGTGGCATTGCCAGCGGCGCTGTCGCCACATCTCGCCGCTGCAGCGGCCGGTCGACGTCTCACACTGGTCCAGATTGCCGGCTACTGCCGTGGTGCACTGATGCACAAGGCCGATTTCCGTCTGGTGGAAGGGGCAGGGGGCTGGCGGGTACCGATCAGTGATCGCGAGCTGCTCTCCGGCTTGCCCAAACAACTGGGGATGCCGGTGATTCTCGTGGTTGGCATGCGGCTGGGCTGTATCAACCACGCCATTCTCACCACCGAAGCAATCCTGAAGGACGGAGTCCGCCTTGCGGGCTGGGTGGCGAATGTCATCGATCCGGAGATGGAGGCACTGGAAGACAACCTGAAAACCCTGCAGGGACTGTTGCCGGCTCCCTGTTTGGGCGTGTTGCCATGGGCGCCGGGTGAGACTGCAGGGGCTCTGGGGCAGAGACTGGATCTGGAGCCGTTACTGACGGCCTGATCAAGCATTTTTGACCTGTTGCCTGTTCAGCAGGACTTGTGCGCCGCAATTTTTTCCTTGAATGACGAATGCGGTGTTATTCATGCCGGTTATTTGTGTTTTGTCCTGTACAAATATGGAATTTGTACAGGCGAAATCCTCTCGAAGCCGCTCATAATTTCCCCGGAAAGCAGCGAGTTACATGGACTCCCCGTGAACAGGTGGTCATCAATAGCACTGTAGTACATGGGGTTTCTCCACTAAACTTCCGCCGCTTTTGTGTCCGACAAACATTGCATGTAAAGCAAGGTTGTGACTGTCGGGTTCACATATACGACGAAACGGGCGAATCCTGCCCCCCGAGACTAGCGAGGTCACTACCATGGCTACTCCGTACAAGGCCCCACTGCGTGACATGCAGTTTGTGATGCATGAAGTTCTGGAAGTGGAAAAGCACTACCAGTCCATCCCGGCCTATGCCGACACCAATCGCGAGCTCGTGGATAGCGTGCTTGAAGCCGGTGCGCAGTTCGCGGAGAACGAACTGTCCCCGATCAACCGTTCCGGCGACGAAGAAGGCTGCCAGTGGAACAACGGTGTGGTGACCACACCCAAGGGCTTCAAGGAAGCCTACGCCAAGTTCGTCGAGCTCGGCTTCGGTGCGCTGGCATCGCCAGTAGAGCACGGTGGACAGGGCCTGCCGCCTTCACTGGGCATCGCCATGAGCGAAATGACCGGCACCGCCAACTGGTCCTGGTCCATGTACCCGGGCCTGTCCCATGGTGCCATCAACACGGTGGAAGCTCACGGTACCCCGGAACAGAAAGAAGTCTATCTGACCAAGCTGATCTCCGGTGAGTGGACCGGCACCATGTGCCTGACCGAATCCCATGCGGGCTCCGATCTGGGCATCATCCGTACCAAGGCCGAGCCGAAGGCTGATGGTTCCTATGCCATCACCGGTACCAAGATTGTCATTACCGCTGGCGAAAACGACATGGCCGAGAACATCGTCCACGTGGTGCTGGCCCGCCTGCCGGACGCCCCCAAGGGCACCAAGGGCATCTCGCTGTTCCTCGTACCGAAGTTCCTGCCAAAGGCAGACGGCTCTGTGGGCGAGCGTAATGCCGTGGTGTGTGGCTCCATCGAACACCAGATGGGCATCAAGGCCTCTGCCACCTGTGTGATGAACTTTGACGGTGCCACCGGTTTCCTGATCGGTGCACCGAACAAGGGTCTGAACGCCATGTTCACGTTCATGAACACCGCCCGTGTCGGCACCGCCCTGCAGGGTGTGTGTGCTGCTGAAGGTGCTTTCCAGGGTTCCCTGGCCTATGCCAAGGACCGTCTGGCCATGCGTTCCCTGTCCGGCCCCAAGGCGCCTGAGAAGGAAGCAGATCCGATCATCGTGCATCCTGCTGTCCGCAACATGCTGATGACCCAGAAAGCGTTCGCTGAAGGTGGTCGTGCACTGGTGTACTGGCTCTCCACGCAGACTGACCTGGTGTTTGGCGCTGAAAGCGAAGAAGTGCGCAAGCAGGCTGATGACCTGATGAGCTTCCTCACCCCGATTGCCAAGGCTTTCCTGACCGAAGCCGGTTCCGAAGCCGCCAAGCATGGTGTGCAGGTGTACGGTGGCCACGGCTTCATCCGCGAGTGGGGCATGGAGCAGATCGTGCGTGACACACGCATTGCCTGCCTCTATGAAGGCACCACCGAAATCCAGGCCCTCGACCTGCTCGGCCGCAAGGTGCTGCAGACCCAGGGTGGCATGCTGAAGAACTTCACAAAGATCGTGCACAAGTTCTGTGCTGCCAATGAAGGCAATGCTGCCATGGCCGAATTTGTGGCACCGCTTGCTGCCCTGAACAAGGAATGGGGCGACATGACCATGAAGATCGGCATGAAGGCCATGCAGAACCCGGATGAAGTGGGCGCAGCCGCTGTCGACTACATGTACTACTCGGGCTACGTGACACTGGCCTATCTCTGGGCCCTGATGGCGAAGATCGCCCAGGACAAGATTGCTGCCGGTACCACGGAAGAGGCTTTCTACAAGGCCAAGGTCCAGACAGCCCAGTTCTACTTCAAGAAGATCCTGCCGCGCACCAAGAGCCACGTCGATGCAATCGATGGCGGTCTGGAAGTGCTGATGCAGGTCGACGTGGACGCTTTCGCGTTCTGAAGTTGATGGTGCATGTCTAGCAGGAAGCCCGCGCATGCGGGCTTTTTGCTAATGGTTTTTTTCAGGCGTCGTGTTTGCCACAAGCGAGCATGCCGGCAAGTGATTCAAGAGGTAGTAGAGAATGGCAGTTTACAAAACCCCGCTGCGTGACATGCGCTTTGTGCTGGATGAAGTGTTCAAGGCCACCGAGTTCTGGCAGTCCGTGCCGGCACTGAACGAAGTGGATCGCGATACAGTTGATGCGATTCTCGAAGAGTCCGCCAAGCTGAATGAAAACGTGATCTTCCCGCTGAATCGCAGCGGCGATGAAGAAGGCGCGCAGTTCAACAATGGTGTGGTTACGACGCCTGCCGGCTTCAAGGAAGCCTTCAGGCAGTTTGGTGAAGGCGGCTGGATCGGACTTGGTGCCGATCCTCGCTGGGGTGGTGCCGGCATGCCGAAGACGGTGACGGCGCTCACTGATGAAATCCTGTTCTCGGCCAATCCCTCGTTCGCGCTTTATCCTCTGCTGGGAATTGGTGCCGCGCTGTCCATGTCGCAGCATGCGACCGATGAAATCAACGACCTGTACCTGCCAAAAATCTATTCTGGCGAGTGGGCCGGCACGATGTGCCTGACCGAGCCGCATGCCGGTACGGATCTGGGCATCATCAAGACGAAGGCCGTGCCGGAAGCTGATGGCTCCTACAGCATCACCGGCACCAAGATCTTCATCACCGGTGGTGAGCATGATCTTGCAGAAAACATCATTCACCTTGTGCTGGCCAAACTGCCGGATGCACCTGCAGGCTCCAAGGGTATCTCGCTGTTCCTGGTGCCGAAGTTCCATGTGAAGGCTGATGGCTCCCTCGGTGAGCGTAACCATGTGGGTGCCGGCAATATCGAACACAAGATGGGCATCAAGGCCTCGGCCACCTGCGTCATGAACTTTGATGGTGCCAAGGGCTATCTGATCGGCCGTATCAATGAAGGTCTGGCCGCGATGTTCGTGATGATGAACTACGAACGTCTGTCGATGGGTATTCAGGGTCTGGGTGCCTCGGAAGTGGCCTACCAGAGTGCGGCTGCCTACGCACGCGACCGCCTGCAGGGGCGTTCTGCCACAGGCGTGAAGTCGCCGGAAAAACCGGCCGACTCACTGCTGGTGCATCCGGATATTCGTCGCATGCTGCTGAAGACGCGTGCCCATAACGAAGCCGCCCGTTGCTTCGTGATGTACACCGCAAAGTATCTCGACCTGTCCAAGTATGCCGAAGGTGACGTGGCTGCTGCCGCCGCAGATCGTGTTGCGCTGCTCACTCCGGTGGTGAAGGCCTTCCTCTCGGACAAGGGCTTTGAAGGTTGCGTGGATGCCCAGCAGGTGTTTGGTGGTCACGGTTTCATTCGTGAGTGGGGCATGGAGCAGCTGGTGCGTGATGTGCGCATTGCGCAGATCTACGAAGGCGCCAACGGCATTCAGGCCAATGACCTCATGGGTCGCAAGGTGGTCAAGAACAAGGCTGCGTTCGTGAAGACTTACGTTGCCGAAATGCGTGAGGCTGCCGCACGACTGAATGCCCCGGAAACGGCGCGCCTCAAGACCGGTTTTGTGGCAGCAATTGATCGTCTGGAAGCACTGACCCAGCGCGTTATCGAGCTGTCCGCCGGCAACGGTGACGAAATCAATGCCGCTGCAGTTGACTACCTGCATGTGTTTGGCCTGACCAGCTATGCCTACATGTGGGCACTGATGGCCGAGGCGGCTGTTGGCAAGAAGGATGACAGCTTCTATGCCGACAAGCTGGCGCTTGCTGACTATTTTGCCGTGCGCGTGCTGCCTGAGCTTGAGGGGCGTGCACGGATGGTAGAGGCGGGTGCAACGTCGCTGATGGGCTTCAGCGAGGCTTATTTCTAAGCGGTTTCTCTCGTCCCTGAAAAGGCCCGCAGATGCGGGCCTTTTTTTTACATTGCTGCGGCGCATGTTGATAAGCGGGTTGTATCCGTCCGTGTGCAACAAGGCAGAAAGCACTTGGTGGAGTCATATATTCTTGTGGCAGTATCTGGGGTGCCGGATACCGGATCAGGTTGAAAAAGGAGCTTTCAGGCATGTGTTCATGTGGTTGGACGGGGTGAGGGTGCAGGGGCGCAGGTATGCCAGGCACCCGGCTGGCCGTCAGTGTGCCGGCTGGACTCTCCGTATGCTCACGATCTGGCTTTCTCTGCTACCGGTATTGCTGCATGCCAGTGAGGAGGAGCCGTCTCCTGCAGGCGTGCCCCTGTCAGCCCCTGTCGGCCCTGACGCGGCGATTGCTGTGGAGGCGCCCCCTCTGGCAGTGGCTGATGGTGTCCTTGAGACCGCTGACAAGGGCTGTATCCGCCGGGATGAGAGCGGCCAGTTCATGGGGTGGATGGACTATCAGCAGTGCGTGTTTTCGGGGCAAACTGTTGATGCCGCACGCTGGTTTGACGATTTGTTCGGTGACTGGAGTGATGATGAGGCCGGCGCGCTGGTACGTGTCATCAGTGAAGTCGGCTGGGACGAGGAGAATGGCTGGAGCACCGAGGCAAGGGTGCGTGCGCGAGTGGATTTGCCGAATGCCAGCAGGCGCATGCGATTGATTATTTCTGACGACGGAGAGGATGCGCAAACGCAGGAGCAGCGCACCTCACCGCAGGCATTGAAGGACATCCGGGATAATGCCTCGGTATCCGTGCGCTGGAATCCGCTGGATCTCGCCAGGATCGACTCGGATATGGATATTGGTCTGCGCAGCGGCCCGGATATCTTCGCGCGCCTGCGCTTGCGCCGGCTATGGACGCTGACCGAGAACTCCGTGGTGAGGGCAGGCCAGACCTTTCGTTATGGTACCGAAAGTCTGGGTGTGTCCACCTCCCAGCTGGATTTTCAGCGTGCCATGTCGGAGCAGGCGGTGTTGGGTTTCAATACGGTTTTCCAGTTTGATCAGACTCAGGATGAGGATGGTTTTGTCTGGACACATGGACTGGCAATGTCGCATGTGCTCAGGAATAAGGGCTCCCTTGCTTACGGTATTTCCCTGAGCGGTCATACCAAGCCCAACTACAGCAAGGAGAGTTATGGGCCCTGGATATTGTGGCGGCAGTCATTTCTGCGTGATTGGCTTTATTATGAGGTTGAGCCGCGGTTGACGAGCTACCGGGATGTGGAGTGGGATGTGGTGCCCTCGGTGGTACTGAGGCTTGAGGTGCATTTGGGTCGTCGCAAGAAGGTTAAAGAGCCGGTTTCCGGCAACTGAGGGATATATGTCTTTGCAAGTCGTACTCAAGGAACACATGTCAGGCTGGATTGCCTTCAACCCCGACAGCGGTTTGCCCGCTGGCCGGCACTCGTTTGTGCTGAATGTGGATGCGGCCACGACCGAGCTTCTCCGCTTCGGGGCAGTCCGTCATTGCTCCGGTACGGTGGAGTTCGGGGCTTTTCATCGCCCAGTGAGGGTTCGCGGGGAGCTGGTATTGCAGCTGACGGGGCCGTCCTACGATCTGCATTTCGAGCTTGATGATATTGGTGAGCTGCATGTGGCCGGTCGTAAAACCTATGATGTCCGCAATCTGGTGGAGTCCATGACGACATTGCCCCTGATGGTGTATCGGGGCGGGCATGTCATTGGAGAGGCCGAGCTGGTGTATCGTGATTCCGTGGTGACGTTTCCACTCAAGGCATTGCGCCTGCGGATGAGCTAAGGGGACGCTTATGATTGATCCAGTGGCATTTGCTCTGCCCAAAGCACGTGGCGGGCTGTATGAGTCATTCTACTTTCGGGGCACCAGTCAGGATGGGCGGCATGCCTTCTGGCTCAAGCATAATCTTCTGCGCCGTAATGGTGATAAGACCATTACGGTGGAAAATGCGTTCATCATCTTTGATCGTGTCAGCGGGGAGTCGGAAGTCATTTATGACAAGGAAGACATGACGCCAGCGGCCTTTGCCACTTTTTCCAGGTCCGGTCACTGGGAGCAGGCCAGCGCCAACTTTGCATCAGGCTCCTTTTTCTCTATTTCCCGTGAAGCGCTGCGTGGAAAACTGCATACATCGCGTGGGACGGCTCAATGGGAGCTGGCGCTGGAGCGTTCGGATGAAGTGCTTTATCACTTCCCGAATGAGCGTCTGTATCATCTGCCCTGGCCAAAGAAAAAAATAATTACGCGCGACTGTTTTCTGACATTCAGGGGGCGTATTGCATGTGCCGGCATTACCGTTGAAGGTGAGTTCCTTGGCATGAATGGCCACAACTGGGGGACAGAGCATGCTTATGAGTACGCCTATGCGGACTGCAACCGTTTTGCCGAGGACCCGGGTGCATATTTCGACGGGTTTTCAGTGAAAATTGCACTGGCCCGAGGGTTGGTGAAGTCACCATTTCTCAGCATGTGCTCACTCAAGACGCAAGGTCGGTGGCATCACTTCAATGCCCTGAGCGCCAGCTGGAAGCAGCGGGTAGAGGCGCTGGATGATTATCGCTGGATAGCGACGTTTACCAATCCAAGTCATCGGCTTGAGGTGAGTATTGATGGCCATAATCCACGTATTGAACCGTGGGTCGCCTTGCATTATGACCATCCCGGTGGCGCCCGCTCCGTTGTAAAGAACACAAAATTTGCGACAGCCCGGCTGCAGCTCTTTTCAGTGCCGGATAACCGTCTGGTGCAGGAGTTGAGTAGTGAGTTCTTTGAGCTTGAAACCTTGCTGCCAGGCAATATGCCCTCGGGAAAAGGCTATGCAGGTATTCCCTGATAGAGCGGGAAGCGACTGCCAGCCATAATGAAATCCCCGCAGTTGCGGGGATTTCATTATGGCGATTTTACAAATACGGGAATTGCTCAGCTCAGGCTGGCCGTTTTCTGTGTATGCGGTGCCCATGCAAGCAAGGCATTTTGAAGCTCTGCCAGTTCCACCGGCTTGGACAGATGAGCATTCATGCCGGCTTCACGGCTTTTCAGCTTGTGCTCGTCCAGAATGTGTGCGGTGAGCGCGAGAATGGGAATGGTTTTGCGCGAAGTGACACGCTCCCACTCACGAATGGCCTGGGTTGCTGCGTAACCGTCCATGAAGGGCATGTCGCAATCCATGAGCACGATATCGTATTCCCTGCGGCTGACTTCCTCCACGACTTCGCGGCCATTGGCCACGACGGTTGCCTGTACGCCGAGCTTGCCAAGCATGCCGCGAATCACTTTCTGGCTAAGATGGTTGTCTTCGGCAATCAGCACACGTAATTGCTTCAGTCCTTCCAGATCGGCATTGCTCAGGGTTGGCGTCTGTTCGTGCAGGCGCTTCAGGTGGCCGAGCTCTTCAGCAATTGCCGTCTTGAGCTGGCGTTCGGTCACGGGCTTGGCAAGAATGCGCCGGATGCCGACATTGCGTGTCATGGTATGGGTAGGCGCAACATTCATGCCGGTCATCATCATCATGATGACATCATTGCGGATGATGGGGTCTTCCTTGATACGGGCCGCCAGTTGCAGACCACTCATGCCGGGCATGTTGTGGTCGAGCAGAATTACATCAAACGGCTCATTCAAATTGGCGGCATTCCGGGCAAGGGCCAGTGCTTCGGCGCCATTGTCTGCCGTGCGTACAACCATCCCCCAGCGCCCGGCCTGTTCGGCGACCACGCGGTTGACGGTCGCATTGTCATCGACCACCAGCAGGCGCAGTCCGCGCAACCAGTGGTCCGGAATATTGTCTTCGGGCTGACTGGTAGCCTGAGCCTTGAGCGGCAGATCAAACCAGAATGTTGTTCCTTGTCGAGGCTGGCTGCTGACGCCTATCTCGCCGCCCATCAGTTCTACCAGCTGCTTGCAGATGGACAGTCCAAGTCCCGTACCAGGGCTGTTGCCAGTCTGGTTGGGCAGAAAGATGACATCAAGCTGGTCGGCTGGAATACCACTGCCGGTGTCGCGCACTTCAACGCGCATGCCACGCTTGCCTTGCTGCAGGTGAATTTCGACTTCGCCACTCTGGGTGAACTTGATGGCATTACGCAGCAGGTTGCTGATGACCTGACGCAGGCGGGTCGGATCGCCCGAAACAAGGGTTGGAAGCCCTGGGTCTATTGTGGCGATAAGTTCGAGGTGTTTTTCCTCGGCATGTGTCTTGAAGAGGGTCAGGCACTCGCCGAGCAGAATGCCAAGATCGAAGGGCTCCTCTACAACGCGAAGCTTGCCAGCTTCCATCTTGGAGTGATCGAGGATGTCGTTGAGGATGCGTAGCAGGGAGTTGCTGGATGCATGAATGGTATTGACGTACTCGCGCTGCCCTTGCGTGAGAGGTGTGTCGGCCAGTAGTTCGGTCATGCCAAGAATGCCACTCATGGGTGTGCGTATTTCATGGCTCATCTGCGACAGGAATTCTTCCTTCGCACGGGTTTCGGCAGCACTTATTCTGGCTAGTTCATGCAGGTGCGCGTTTTCCAGCATGATGCTGCGCTGGTGCAACGCCAGGGCGACGGCGATCAGGAGCGCTTCTGTACAGGCGGCAAACATTACCAGGGCACTGGTGGGCAGGTTGGTATCAAGTCCGCCCGGGAGATTGGTGGCAGAGATTGCGGTGGCAAGTATCAGGATCAGGCGGGCAGCCGCATAAAGCAGGCCCGGACCGAGTCCGTTTCTCCAGCTGAGGAGGCCGGCGACGGGGAGTACGATGCCCGTCCATACGGCGCTTAAGGCGGTGATGTAGCCGGCGCGATCCGGTGAAAGGGTGAGGGCCAGAATCATCAGCATGCCCAGTGCCAGTGCCTGCATTTGCACCAGTCGGGTAAAAACAGCAGGCAAATGGTTGCGCAGCAGGCTCCCGGCAAAAAGCGTGGCGGCTATCTGTGCCAGGAATACGCTGCACACTTCAAGGAAATTCTGCAGATTGCGAATGCGCAGGAACTCTACGCCGATCACGCCGCTTTCGGTCAACAGGTAGACGGTTACGACCAGCAGGTAAAGCATGAACCAGAGACTGGCGCGATCACGTGCGTGGCTGTGCAGGAGCAAAAGCGAATACAGCATCAGGCCTGCCATGATGCCGATGCCGATGCCGAAGAGGGCTGTGGTGGTGCGTTGTGCGGTTGCCATGCTCTCGGTTGTGCCGAGAGTGATGGAGGAGGTCAGTCCCAGATTGGTATTGATGCGAAGGTAATACGTGGTGACCTGTCCGGCTCGGGCATCAAGATGGAAGCGGTAGCTGTTGCCGGACTCGTCAGCAATGATCTGCGTGGTTCGTACACCGGCATCCCTATGCTGGTAGAAGCCGCGCTCGTCAGGTTCATACAGGCTGACGTGAGCCAGGCTGGCCCTGTTCAGATCGAGTACAAGCTTTCGCTGTGTGTCGTCAGGGTTTTGAACGCTGAAGCGTACCCACCACGCAGACCGGGACAGGCCCCGCTTCAGCATGGGAGAGTTATTGGCCTTGAAAAAGGGTGCCAGCTCGGCGCTTTGGACTTCGGCGAGTGTCAGCGCACCATCGGAGTCTTCCAGGACCTCCAGATATTCGCCAAGCGGGGTTTGCCCAAGGTTTGTGGTCAGTGCAACGACAGGACCGGCCAGCAATGAACCAGGCAGGAGGAGGAATGCCAGCAGGCAGAGTCCGGGCACAATGCGCCACCAGCCCTCCGCGCGCCCGCCCTGGCGTTGACTCTCCATTACTGCGACTCCCTGCTGCCCGGCTGAAAGGTTCAGCACATGCCTGTACTGTAGCAATTAAACCGGAGCGCACCCTTAAAGGCCAGCGCCACCGGACGGCGACTGGTGGCTAAAAGGCTTGCAGTAAGCGGTGCCGGCATGGGAAGTTCTGTCCCGGTAGCCGATAACAGGGACAAGAGGCAGGGCAGCATGTGGGAGAGGTTGCGGAACAGTATGCGCGGTTTGCCGGCCTGGCTGGGCCTGGGCATTGTCATCCTGATACTGGCGCTGGATGTCATCAGCCTCAGTGAAGACAGCCGGGTGGCTGGCAGGATTGCCCGCCCGCTGGATCGTCTGGATACCCTGTTATATGACCTGCGATTTCAGCTGCTCACCACGACCCGCCCTGAAGGGCAGGTTCCCGTCATTGTGATCGACATTGACGAGCAGAGCATCAAGCGGGAAGGACGCTGGCCCTGGAGTCGTGACAAGGTGGCCTCACTGGTAAAAGCCCTGGAGAAAGAGGGCGCCAGTCTCATCGGGTTTGACGTGCTGTTTTCCGAGGCAGAGAGCAATGCGGCTGATCAGGTACTGGCGGACCCTACGCTCTCACCCGCAGCAAGAGCAGAGATCACGGCACGCCGCTCACGTTTTGATCATGATGCCAGTCTTGCCTCGGTGGTTGCCTCACGCACGGTGCTGGGCTACATGTTTCATGCCGACGGAGTGCAAGTGGGAACGCTGCCTCAGCCATTCCTCATGCTGGATCCCCAGGACAACGCCTGGCGTGTGATTTCCTTGCCGGACTATACCGGCAACCTTCCTGTGTTGATGACAAAGGCGTTGTCATCCGGATTTTTCACGACACTGCCCGATCGTGACGGTGTCATCAGACGCTCTCCACTAATACTGCGTCATCAGGATGCGCTCTATACCTCTCTTGCCCTGGAGATGGCCAGGGTTTATCTCAATGCGCCTTTCATCAAGTTGCAAACCGCAAGTTGCAGGGGAGGCATGACATGCGTCGAGAGCATCCAGATTGGCGACCGTATCATTCGTACCGATGAAAATGGCAGGGCGCTGGTGCCATACAAGGGGCGACGGGAAAGCTTTACGTATGTTTCTGCTTCACGTGTCATGCGGGGCGAGTTGCCGGCAGACACCCTGAAGGGTGCCATTGTGCTTGTGGGTACGTCGGCTCTGGGGCTGGCAGATTTGCGTACCACGCCACTTGAAACGCTGTACCCGGGGGTGGAAGTGCATGCCAACCTGGTCGATGCGATTTTGCAAAGCACGCCCGGGAACCAGCAGTTTGTCTATCGTCCGGACTGGGAGCCGGGAGCCACGTTTGTGCTGTTGCTGGTGAGCGGATTGTTGCTGGCCCTGCTGCTGCCAAGACTGGAGCCGGGCTACATGATAATGGTGTCCGGTGGCTGGTTGCTGGTGCTGGTGCTGGGCAATTTTGCGTTATGGAAAGCAGCCAGGTTTGATTTGCCGCTGGCGGCACTACTGCTCATGGCGTCCACCATTGCCCTGTTCAATATCGTCTTCGGATTTTTGCGTGCGAGTCACCAGAAACGTGAAATCAAGACCATGTTTGGTCAGTACGTCCCTCCTGCACATGTCGAACAGATGCTGGCGCATCCCGAGTCGGTTTCCCTTGAGGGAGAGAGCCGCGAGATGACGGTCCTGTTCTCCGATATCCGAAGCTTTACCTCTATTTCGGAAGGGCTGAGTGCGCAGGCCCTGAAACAGATGCTGAATCGTTTCTTTACCCCGATCACCCAGGTCATTTTTGATAATAACGGCACGATCGACAAGTATGTGGGCGACATGGTCATGGCATTCTGGAATGCACCGCTTGAAGACCGGCGTCATGCCCATAATGCCATTGTGACCGCGCTGGCCATGCAGAAGCGGACGGATGACCTGAAGCAGGAGTTTGTTGCATCAGGATTTCCCGAAGTGAATATCGGTATCGGTATCAATACGGGAATGATGAATGTCGGCGACATGGGGTCGGAGTTCCGGCGTGCCTACACGGTACTCGGAGATGCCGTGAATCTGGGTTCCCGACTTGAAAGCCTGACCAAGTTTTATGGAGTCAGGATTCTGGTGGGGGAGTCCACTCATGCGCAGGCGCCGGAGTTCCTGTACCGGCGTGTGGATCGCATCATCGTCAAGGGCAAGAGCGAGCCGGTGATGGTGTATGAGCCGGTCTGTCTGCTCAGTGAAGCAAGCACGTCACGTAAGGAGCGAGTGGCCCGCTACAATGAGGCAATCGGCTATTACCATGCGCAGCAATGGAGTGCAGCAGAAGATATCCTTCAGGAGCTGCTCGCGCAGGATCCGGAGCGAAAGCTATATCGCATGTACATTGATCGCATTGCCACCTTGCGTAATGCAGACATGACCGTTGGCTGGTCGGGTGTCTTTGAGCATGTCAGCAAGTAGGTCCTGATCAGCTTTCCGTGCAGTTGTTTTGTGTTCTGACTCGCCGTTGGCGTATTTCATTGGGTGTGTGACCTTTCCATTCACGAAAGGCCCGGGTGAATGTTGTCTGGTCGCTGTAGCCGACAAAGTCGGCAATCCGTTCGATGCTGATGTTTGTGGTGGTCAGATACCGCATCGCAATCTGCATGCGTACATCCGTACGGATGCTGTTGAAATTCATGCCGAGATTGGCCTGTCGGCGTCTCATCGTTCGCACGCTCATGCCCATCAGTGAAGAAATTTCCTCTGCCCCGATATTGGCCTGCAGGTTCTCCAGCAGAAGGTTGCGCAGCTTGATGACAAAGCCGTGCTCTTCGATACCTTCACTGGCCTCTGGCTCTTTACTGCTGCCTTCGCTGGCTGATTTGAGCTGTATCCCCGAGGTATAGAAGCGGACCGAGTTGTCGCCATCCGTATAGGACGCGTCTGCCTTCAGCATGCTCTGCAGTGTCTTCAGGTCCCTGAATGTCTCTTGGCGACAATGGATGCTGATGCGCTGCGTCAGCATGCGGCCCAGTCCGGTAATGCTGCCAATCACGGTCTGGATCAGAAAGGGCTCGATATCGCGGATGCGTTTGTCGCAGCGAATGTCAAAACTGAAGTAGTCCGCGCCCTGACGCAGTTCGAAGTGCATCAGGGGAAGGCGGACACGCAGGAATGCCACAATGTTGGACAGCAGGTCCTGAAAAGAGCCTTCCCAGAAGAAAACAAAACCCAGCAAGCCATGGGTGACCAGGTCCAGTCGTTTGCCAAACTGCACGCCGGGATAGATTCCGGACGATAGTCCCATGTATTTGCTTATCAGGATTCGTGACTGCTGGGCGGTCAGCATCGTATCCGGGCGGTTCATCAGGGCAGGGTTGATTCCGCACTCGCACAGGATCTGGTCGGTATCGATATGCTCTTCACGCAGCATGTCGACCATCCTGTGCATATAGATAACCGGAATGAACGGTAAGTCATCCATGTGGGCACTTTTTTATTGTTATTTTGACGAAGGGTACTGTTTTGACTGACGGATTGGCAATAAAAGGCGATGAGTGGTGTTGACCGGTGGTCGCCGTGGCCGGTCATGCACATGATCTGGCCGCTTTCCCTCGTGACTCTTTGTGACCGGCTTCCAATAATACCCATTCCCACGGACCACCCAGGGATGCGCAATGAAAAACAATAACAAGCGCGCTGCTCTCAATGCCACTTATGCCCGTACGGCAGACATTGATGTGCATGCCATCCGCCAGATGTACGCTGTTTACTCCCAGTACTACGACAACACCACATGGGACATCTTCCTGCATGACCTGAGCAAGAAGACCGGTGCCTTCATCATGCGTAATGAGGGAGGCCGGGTTGTCGGCTTCTCTACGCTGATGACCACGGAAGTTTCGGTCAATGGCCGTAAAGTTCGCGGTGTGTTCAGCGGTGACACCATTATCGAGCGTGCCTACTGGGGCTCCCGCGCCCTTCAGTTTGCCTTTTTCCGCTTCATGATTGCAGAAAAAGTGCGCTATCCGCTCAGCCCGATCTACTGGTTTCTGATCTCCAAGGGCTTCAAGACCTACCTCTTGCTGGCCAACAATTTCTTTGCATTTTACCCGCGCCCTGACGGGGGTGATGAGCATCTTGGCGATATTGTTGATGCTTACTGCGAGCAGATGTTCCCTGCCTATTACGACAGTGAACGCCGTATCCTCGATTTTGGGCACGAGTATCAGCCGCTTCGTGGTGATGTGGCCGAAATTACCGAGCGTATGCGTGAGGACAGTGTGGCCATCCGCTTTTTCGAAGAGTGTAACCCCGAGTGGCGGCGTGGTACTGAACTGCCTTGTGTAGGCAGGTTCAGCTGGTCTGATATGGCCAAGTATGCTGTTCGCTATCTGAGGAAGCCTGCCAGCAAGGGCAGTATTGATGCTCAGCGTGGAGAGTCAGCCGGTGTGGTGGTGAAACTTCGGTCAGTTGGTAACTGATTCGCCGGGAGGCGTTTCGGTTGTTGTCCCGCGGTTTTACTTATCAGGCAGGTGGCGCATCATGTTGACGGCATTGACTCATCAGGCGTTGCGCCTGGCGTGTTGGCAGGCAGATCGTCGGTTTTCCGGTCAGCGTAATCAGCTGGAAAAGGTACAGCGGCACAAACTTGACCTGTTGTTGCAGCAGGTTGGCACTGTTCCCGGTTTGCAGCCGGGAAGCAGCTGGGAGGAGTTCCGGGAGCATGTGCCGTTGTCGCGCTATGGCGACTGGAAGGAACGTATCCTCGCGCAGCGTGAGGGTGGGGCGCAGCTGATCAGCAGTCCATTGCAGCGCTACCAGCCTACCAGTGGCTCTTCCGAAGCACTGAAGCTGATTCCCTACACACGTACCTTTCTTGGCGAGCTGGATGCCGCCATCGGTCCGTGGCTGGCCAGTCTGTACCGTCAGCACCCTCGTCTTGGAACGGGGCGGCACTACTGGTCAGTATCATGGTTGCCGGAAAGCCAGCGTAAATTGCTTGATGGCAACTTCAATGATGATAGTGAGCTGCTGGGGTTTGCCAAGCGTGTGCTGGCGGCCCGTTCACAGGCAGTTCCACCAGGCGTGGCTTTTGCCGGTCGCGCCGACGATGCCATGTTTGCCACTCTGGCCTGGCTGGTTGCGCATGATGATCTGCGCATGCTGTCGGTCTGGAGCCCAACTTTTGCCCTGCAACAGCTGGAAAGCCTCGCCCAGTGGGCGGATGAGCTGGCCGCTGTGCTGGCCAGCGGCCAATGGGGCGCGCGCGCAGCCTCACTGACGGCTGTTCCTGCTCCTCACCGCCCTGATCGTGCTCGCCGTCTGGCTGCAGTGGCAGGACTCACGCCCGCAGAAATCGCCCAGCGGTTGTGGCCCGAGCTGGCGCTGGTTTCTGCCTGGGATACAGCCGATGCAGCGCCGTGGGCGGCACAACTGCGTCTTGCACTTCCCCAGGCCTCATTTGAGGGCAAGGGGCTGTGGGCCACCGAGGGTGTGGTGACCATTCCTTATGAAGATCGCTATCCACTGGCCTACCAAAGTCATGTGTATGAGTTTGAACGCCTGTCAGACGGTGTGGTACTCGCCCCCTGGGAGCTGCGGGAAGGTGATGAAGTCAGCCCCATCATCAGTGGTGGTAATGGTCTGCTGCGCTATCGTCTGGATGACCGCATTGCGGTAACCGGGTTCATGGGACAGGTTCCGTGCTTCCAGTTCATGGGGCGGTTGTTCGGCGTGGATCTGGTGGGTGAGAAAATGTCACCTGAAGCGGCCCGTCAGGTGCTGGCCGAGACGGCGCTGGACTTTGGTGTCGAGCCTGTCACTCTGCTGGCAGTGGATGCTCGTGGCGAGGGACGTTCACGTTATATCGCACTGTTCAGTCGCACCTCGGCCGGCGCGAAGCTGGGGCCGGATGAGCAGATTGCTCAGGCTGTCGAGCAAAAGCTGCGTCGCCATTTTCATTACGACCTTGCACGGGATCTGCATCAGCTGGAGCCTGCGGCTGCCCTTCTGGTTGACGATGGCTGGGCGCTCTATCAGTCAATTGCGGTTGCCGCCGGCATGATCGAGGGCAATATCAAGCCCGAGTCCGTGCGCCGGGTTGCATTGTCGCATCTGCGCAATGTCCTGCCTGAAGCAGCCGGATTCTTCAGCACAGAATCCCGTGTGCTGTCATGAGTGCCTACGCCATTCGTGCGGTACAGGCTGGTGATGATGAAGGCATCCGCCGTTTACTGGGGGCCCCGCAACCCTCGGCATTGCTGGCGCTCGGTTTTGAGCGCTCTCCCAGTTACTTGCAGGCTGCGACGGTGTCTCATGTGCAGCCGGAAATTCTGGTTGCCGAGCACAGGGATTCCACTGACATTGTCGCAGTGGTCAATCTCGGCCAGCGTCCCGTGTTTGTGAATGGTGAGCGTTGCGATGTGCGTTTTGCGGGGGATTTGCGTGTGGCTGCCGCGCATCAGGGCGGGCGTCTGCTGGTTTATCTGAGCCGCAAGATGCGCGATATCCTTGGTGAGAGTGGCTGGTATCAAACCATCATCCTCAATGAGAACGAGCGCTCCCGCTCTGCCCTGGCGCAGGGCGGGCGTGCCGGTATGCCTTTTTATGCACCGCAGATCAATGTCGAAACCTTTACGCTCACCGGCAGCAAACAACAGCTGACCTCTGCCGATTGTTCGGTACGTAAAGCCACGGTTTCCGATATTCCCGGCATGAACCGTTTTGTGCAGAAGATGTCCCGGTATTACCAGTTTTTGCCGGTCTATGATTTCAATGGTCTGCTGACAGGTGAGGCCTATTTTCGCGGATTGTCCATTCAGGATTTCATTCTGGTGGAGCGTCATGGTGAGCTTTGCGCACTCGGCGCTGTCTGGGACCAGAAAGCCTTCAAGCAGACGCGGGTAGTTTCCTATCAGCCCTGGATCAACCTGCTGCGCCCGGTTTACAACCTCTGGACACGGCTGCTGGGCGGATTGCATTTGCCACCAGCCGGTGAACTGCTGGATTACCGTCTGGTGCACTCTCCACTGACGACTCCCGATGACACCGAGGCTTTTGCCATATTGCTGCAGGCTCTCTGGGAGCATTGCAGTCAGACGGGTGGAAGGGCCTTGTCGCTCAGTTTGTCGGCCAATGATCCTCGTCGCACCGTTATCAGGAATTTCCGCCATTTCTTCATGGCTGGAACCCATTACCTTGCCAGCTTTTCACGGGACAGCCTGCCTGACCTTGATGAAAGGCTGGTTCCCTATTTTGAATGCGGGAGGCTGTAGTCATGCAATATCGTGCCCTTGTGCAAACGGTTGTGCGCCATCCATGGATGTACGCATTTGGCTTGTTCCTGCTGGTAAGTGCACTGGTGCTGGCATGGCCAAGCCCCTCTGTCAGCTCCATGTCCAGACAGGTTCGTGCGGTTGAGCTGCTTCCTTCTGATGTGGCAGTGGTGAAGGTCACCCACTTTGATGCAGAAGTACCATTCACCGGTACGCTGATGCCGGTACAACAGATGTTGTTGAATGCACGTGTTGCTGGCGATGTCATTGACGTTCCGGTACGTGAGGGTGAATCGGTCTCGGCAGGGCAGGTGGTTCTGCGTCAAAATAACCTTGATGCACTGTCCCGTCTGGCACAGGCAGAGGCTGCGGTGCAGTCGAGCCGTGCCGAGCTGGAAACCTCCCGTGAGCAAATGAAGAAATTCAGGGTGTTAAGCCAGCAGAATTTCTTTTCCCGTAATGATCTGGAAAAAGCTGAAACCCAGGTGGCAGTTTATGCCTCACAGCTGAAGGCCAATGAGGCGGCAGTCATGATGGCAAAGAAGTCACTTGACGATGCCGTGTTGCGCGCTCCGTTCTCCGGCATGGTTGCTGAGCGACTGGTAGAGCCTGGGCAGCTGGTTATGCCGAATACCCCACTGCTGCGACTGGTGGATTTGAGCCAGCTGGAACTGGCAATCCAGTTGCCGTCGAACGAGATTTCACGCGTACACAAGGGGCAGACACTGACTTTTTCGGTTGATGCCTTTGGTGACGAGAAATTCAAGGCGTTGGTGGTGCGACTTAACCCGCTTGCAAAAGCCAGCAATCGCCGTATCACGGTTTATGCTGCTGTGAAGAATCCGGATCTTCGCTTGCGTGGAGGGCTGTTTGCCAAGGGAGCACTGGTTGATGAGAAAGCTCCTTCCGGGCTGGCTGTTCCGCTGACCGCCGTGCAGACAAAAAATGGCCAGTCAGGCGTCATGGTCATCCGGGAGCACCGTCTTTTCTGGCAGCCTGTCACGCTGGGTGCACAGAATGCACGCACCAATCAGGTCATTGTGCAGAGCGGCCTTTCTGCAGGTGACAACATTGTTGCCACTCGCATTTCACTCAAGCGTGAAGGCGCGCCAGTGCGTTATGCGGAAGGTACCATTCCCGGTTCGGCAGGTTCTCCGGTAAAGGAGGGCTAAATCATGGGCCTGACCCGGCTCTGCATTCGTCATCCAGTCTTTGCCATCATGATGATGCTGGCATTCATGGTGCTTGGACTTTTCTCGTGGCGTGCACTCAGTGTCGAGGAATATCCCGATATCGAGTTTCCGTATGTGATTGTCACCACGGATTATCCCGGCGCTTCTCCGGAAGTGGTGGAGAATGACGTCACTCGCCGCATTGAAGAAGCGATCAATACAGTACCGGGCGTCAAACGCCTGATTTCCACCTCTTTTGAAGGGCGCTCACGCATTGCCGTGGAGTTCGATCTTGGTATTCCCATCGGTGTTGCCGTGCAGGATGTCCGCGACAAGGTTGCCGCTATCAAGACTCGTTTTCGTGACGAGGTTCGTGAGCCGCTGATCGAGCGCTATCGTCCTGATGAATCCCCCGTTTTTTCCCTCGCGTTCCGTTCGGATGCGCTGACACCCCGCGAGTTGAGTGCCGTCGTTCAGCAGCAGGTAGTGCGCCGGCTGCAGAATATTCCCGGTGTGGGTCGTGTGGATGTTGTGGGTGCAGTCCCTCGTGAGATTCGGGTGGAGTTGTTGCCCGAGCGCATGGAGGCACTGGGTGTTGGTGTCGACCAGATCATGGGCGCACTGCGTCGTGACAATGCCGAGTTGCCTGCAGGCTCGGTCGCAATGGGAGCCCAGGAGCGTGTCGTCCAGATTACCGGGCGCATGACTGACCCTGAGGACTTCCGTTCGATGGTGGTCTCTGTGCGAGGCCAGACAGCCATTACGCTGGACCAGGTTGCCCGTCTTGTGGATGGCGAACAGGAAGCACAGTCGTTGGCCCTGCTGAATGGCCAGCGTGCGATCAGCGTTGATATCGTCAAGATGTCTGGCGCCAACACAATTGCGGTGGTGGATGCCCTCAAGTCGCAAGTGCCTACCTTGCAGGACATGCTGCCGGAGGGGGTTGAGCTTATCCAGGTAGCAGATACTTCCCGTTCTATCCGTTCTTCATTGCACGACGTGCAGAAAACACTGATCGAAGGTGCTTTCCTTGCCATCGTGATTGTCTTTCTGTTTCTCGGCTCATGGCGTTCCACGGTCATTACCGGCCTGACGTTGCCGATTGCCCTGCTGGGTACCGTGTTCTGCCTGCATCTGTTCGGGCTTACGCTCAACATGATGACCCTGATGGCCTTGTCGCTCTGCATCGGCTTGTTGATCGATGACGCAATTGTTGTGCGAGAGAACATTGTACGTCATGCGGCGATGGGCAAGTCGCACGAACAGGCGGCACTCGACGGGACCAAGGAAATCGGTCTGGCGGTGCTTGCCACCACACTTACCATTGTTGCGGTCTTTCTTCCGGTTGCATTCATGGGCGGAATTATTGGCCGTTTCTTTTATCAGTTCGGTATTGCGGTCTCGTGTGCTGTTCTGCTCTCGATGCTGATCAGTTTTACACTGGACCCTATGCTCTCAAGCCGCTGGCATGATCCGGATGCGCATGGCCGCAAGGGTAACGGACGTATTGACCGGCTGCTGCAGAGGTTTGATGCGTGGCTAACGGGTCTGGCTGACAAGTATGACAGGGTCATTACTTGGGCGCTGGCACATCGTGGTCAGACAATCGGCATTGCCGTGTTGTCATTGTTGCTGGCCATCATCGTTTCCCGCGGCGTGGGCACGGAGTTTGTACCAGAGCCGGATCTGAGCGAAATCGGGATCAAGATATCGACGCCAGTAGGATCTACCCTGACCTACTCCGAAGAAAAGACGCGTCAGGTCACCGGTATCGTGCGCAGTTTTCCCGGAGTGGTTGATGTTTATGCCACGCTGAATGCCGGGATGGATGTTGGTAAGCATCGTGTGTCGATGCGAGTGCTGTTGAAGCCTCGCAATGAACGGCCGATGTCACAGAAAGAATTGGTGCAGGCCCTGCGCGATCGCTTGCAGGAAGTGGCGGGCATTGAGGTAACGTCAGTTGCTGCGGCACGAGAATCGATTGGCAGTCTCAAGCCGATCCAGGTGTCCCTGCAGGGCAAGGATTTGCGTGAGTTGCAACGGCTGGCGACTGAATTTGAGCAGAAGGTCGGTTCGGTTCCTGGCCTGATTGATCTGGAAAGCTCGCTCAAGGACAGTCGTCCCACGCTGGCACTTCAGGTTGATCGTGAGCGGGCGGCAGATCTGGGTGTTTCGATCGGGCAGATAGGTAGTGCCTTGCGCCCCCTGCTGGCGGGTGAAGCGGTGACCACCTGGCAGGCCGCCGACGGCGAGAATTATGATGTGCGGGTGCAGTTGCCGGCAGGCTTGCGTGAAAGTGCTGCAGACCTCTCGGCCTTGCCGATTGTCAGCAGTGTCATCAATCCGGTTAACGGTCAGCCCGAAATGATTTCTCTGGGACAGGTTTCCCGGGTGGCGGATGTCAACGGTACGGCGCAGATCAATCGCCGCAATCTTTATCGTGAAGTGCTTTTCTCTGGTAACGTGGCCGGCCGGCCGGCCGGTGATGTGGGGGCTGATATCGAGGCCGTGGCTGCTGGCATGAAACTGCCGGTCGGCTATCGTTTTGTGACGCAGGGCGCCAATAACGACATGAAGGAGTCGGTGGGGCATGCAGTGACGGCACTTGTTCTCGGTGCCCTGTTCATTTACATGCTGCTGGGGACCCAGTTCAACAGTTTCCTGCATCCGCTGACCATCATGACATCATTGCCATTGTCCCTTGTCGGTGTGTTCGTCGGACTGTTTGTTTGCGGTAGCACCCTGAATATTTTCTCGCTGATCGGCATCGTCATGCTTATGGGGCTGGTCACCAAGAATGCCATTCTGCTGGTGGACTTCATTCAGGATGCGGTCAGTCAGGGGCATGCCCGTGATGAGGCCATCCGGATGGCCGGCAGAACCCGCCTGCGCCCGATTCTCATGACTACGGCTGCCATGGTGGCCGGCATGATCCCGTTGGCTCTGGGTCTGGGCGAGGGTGCAGAGCAGCGTGCGCCGATGGCCCATGCACTTATCGGCGGATTGATTACATCAACGATGCTTACCTTGATTGTGGTGCCGGTTGTCTATACTTGCCTTGAGGATCTCAAAGCCGAGCTGCCCCGTCGTCTGGCGCAGTGGCGGCATGGCAAGGCACCAGAGCCGGCATCCGAGAAGCCGGCCTCGATTGAGCAGGGACTGCAATGAATGCGTCAGTTGGCAGAGGTATCAGTACCTCAATCAATAAAGGCATGAACGAAAAGCCCTTCGCCGGCACCGATTATGTTGGCATGTGGTATGAGGCGCGCAGGCGTCATGGTGTTGATGACACCATGTGGTTCGGTTTTTACGAAAATGGTGAGCCGGTTCCTGACTGGCATCGGCGGTCGCATCGCTTTGGTGATGGTCTCGGCGGGCTGTCCGTGCTGTTGCGTGAGCGCGGCCATGACTGCGGCCCCCTGCCATCCTCCCGCACCATGAAGAAGCCTGACTGGCGTGAGCTTTGGCGAACGCGTCGTCCCCTTGATGTGCCAGCCACGGCAATTGAATGGAACCATCTGGATGCCAGCCAGAGGCACAGTCAAAGCCATGTGCCCGTCAGCCTGGTACTGACGCCAGAGCAAACCTTGCAGGTGGAGTCTGCTGCCCGAGCCGCAGGAGTCAGTTCCACCATCTGGCTGTTGTGGACAGCAGATCGTGCTGTACGCACCACGCTTGCTGATGTGCAAAGCGTCATGTCCTGGGTGTTTCCGGTGAATCTTCGTGGTGCAGTCGATTGTGGTGATCCTGTCATGAATCATTGCAGCGGACTCATGGTCAGCGTGTCAGGCAAGACAGCACCGGGTTCCCTGAAGGAGCAGATTTCAGCGCGCTTTGCCCGCCATGAGCATTGGCGGCAGTGGATTGCCCTGACCATCGGCCGCTACATCGGGCAGTGGGGCATCAATCTGCTGTATCGGTTGGTGCAGGCTCCGGCGGGCCGCCATACTGGTTCATATTCCAATCTCGGCGAGTGGAATGTCCCTTTTCTTGATGCATTGACGTGTTCGGGGCCAGGGAGCCCAGCCTATCCGGTTGCGGTCAGTACCGTGTTGTGTAATGGACGCCGTACTCTGGCCTGTCGCCTGCATCCGGTGATTGGTGGAAACTCGGAGCGTGCCATTGAGTTTCTCACCTTGTGGCGTGAGCTGTCCTGCACCACGGAATCCCTTTCCGGCTGGTGATCAACCTGTGTGCCTTCTTGCCTGAAGAGGAGTTTGTCCGGTCCATCGCTTGAACGCACGATTGAATGCACTCTGCTCGGAATACCCGAGCAGCAATGCAATTTCCGTAAGTGAAAGATTCGGGTTGCCCAGATACTCGCGTGCCAGTGCCAGTCGTGTTGCCTCAAGCAAACCATGAAATTGAATGTCACGGTCTGCCAATCTTCGTTGCAAGGTTCGCGGAGAAATATGCAGGCTGCTGGCGACCACTTCCAGTGTGGGTTCTCCATTGTGCAGGCTTTTGACCAGTGCCTGTTTCAGCGCGCTTTCAAAATCATCATTTACCGGCAGCGTGCGCAATAGCGCATCAGCTTGTTGTTCCAGCAGTGCCCTGAGCGCGGGGTCGCGATAGCGAATCGGCATGCCCAGATAGTCTGAGGAAAAGGTCACTGTTGTGCGGGAATGCCCAAAGCTCACCGGGCAATGAAAAAACTCCTCATAAGGCCTCAGGTCATTCGGTGGCGCATTAACAAATTCGACTTTACGGGCCGATGCCGGATGATCGATCAGCATTCGGGTGATGGTGGCAAATGCAGCAATCGCGGTTTCATCCGCCAGTTGCCCGGGCCGGCCATGCACGATGCCCCAGCTGATGCTGACACCTTCGGGAGAAATATCGAGATGGATCGGATTGCCGTCATATACCAGGCGGTGATAGCGCTCAAAGCGCAGCAGGGCTTCGCCAACGGTGTCGCATGACAGTCCCAGATAGCCCATGACGCCGGCGTGCCGCGGCTGGACGCGAGAGCCGATGGCGAGACCGAGGGCAGGGCGCGGGTCAGCCGCCGCCACCAGGTCAAGCAGCGTGATCCACTCTGCCAGTGGCATACGGCCGTCCGCGGGCCAGTTGGCCAGCCTGGCCCGGCATTCGGGAGCGGCCAGCTTTTCACTGTCCAGGAACTCCTGCAGTAGCCCGGTCAGGGCGCCGCTTACGTACAAACCGCCAAACATGGGTTATTCCCGATAGTCCGGATCAAGGTGGGTATGACATGAGGGTCCATCATTTTGGCGTGGATTGTCAAAAACTACGTCGTCACTGGTCAAGAGTAGATGAGCGGGTGAAGGCAACATTGCCTTGTCAGCCACTACAAAGAAGGCCTTCATCATGCTTGGTTTTCCCATTGCCCTTGTGTTTGCCAACGGCTTTGAATGGTATGCCCACAAACACCTGCTGCACGGTACACCGCGCAAGGGGCAGCCTCGCTACAGCCCGACACCGACCAACATGAAAAGCCACTGGGCACATCACAAGATCGTGCGTACTACCGCCTATGCGGATGATGGTTATAACGAGGGTCTGAAAAACTGGCGTGTACGCAACGAGGTGAAATCACTGCTGGTGCTGACGGCTGGTACGACATTGCTTTTTCCCGTTGCGCCATTTTTCACGCTCGGTACTTATTATGCAGCGGGCCGGTATTTTTATGTGCACCGTCGCTCTCATCTGGATCCGGAGTGGGGACGCAAGGCCATTCCATGGCACTACGATCACCACATGAACTCCAATCAGGATGCCAACTGGTGTGTGACGCGGCCATGGTTTGATTACCTGATGGGGACTCGTGTCATTTCCAGTGCGGACCTCATGGAGTCCAATCCCCTGGGCATAAAGCTGCCATCGCTGGTTGAGAAACCACTGAACAAGCTTGCCCGTCGACTGTTACCGAAAACATTCGAACGGCTGGAGGAGAACCGTGTGACCGAGGCCATCAACAAGGCAAAGGGAATTGATTTACCCATGCCCGACGCTGAGCTTGAGGCGGGGACTGCCTGATCGGTGCAGCTGCTGCAAGCCGGGCTGAACATGGTTATGCCTGATTGGTGCGCACAATAAAAAAGCCGGCGAAAGCCGGCTTTTTTATGGTTCATCGCGGAATACCGGGAAAAGCGGCTTTGATCTTCAAAAAGAAGTAGCTGTTATCCCGGTAACCGTAGGCCATGCGTTTGATGACCTTGATGCGATTGTTGACGCCCTCCAGCAGGCTGGTGTTCAGGTGATGGGTGGC
>JACCDZ011571600.1_pt1 | contig 35970 bp, 14 predicted proteins | sample 7449551 | NCBI WGS metagenome assembly JACCDZ01 (sample SAMN15323452, study PRJNA562643) | freshwater metagenome | isolation source: river surface water | place: USA:Blue River Watershed | collected 2017-08-18 | reverse complement strand
TCTCTCTTTATCAACAAAATACAAAACCACTTGGAAAAGACCACGGGACAAAAAACATTTTACAAATCCACTTTATAAAATGTTTTGGAATTTACAAAGTAGAGAGCCCTTGAACAAAGAAAGCCAAACATTCATTTAATCAAAGTTGACATAAAACGACGACGCATAAGGTGTAAAATCCTCCACCGTATCAGCTGCCTTCTCACTAAATGTTTTCGCAAATGTCCAAATCGTCATCAAACTCGCCCCTCTCGCAAGCGTCGTCGCAACCGCGTATCCGAGTCCTTTCTCCAACTCTGGACTAACACCAAGCCCAAATAGATTTAATACAAAGTTGGTATGTCTATAATCCGGTTGTAATAAATAACTATTTTTGTTTTCCAAATATCTCTGCCATGCGCTTTGAAAAAGGTCCATGTTAATATAAGCAACTCCCCCCGCAAAAATCCCCATAATAGTTGCTTGTAAACCGAATATGAGTGTCATCGGAGCAAATCCACCACGAAGTGCACCACCACCCCTCTTCATCATACTCTCCTGCAGTCTCGCCATCGTCTCATAATACTTATCGTAGACACCAAGCTTCTTCAAATTCCGGTCAAACTCTTCTTTTGTAATTGGCATCGAGTCGCTCAACACACGCACTTTGCGATTGGTCGCAGCAGCAGCAGCAGGAGAGACAATGTTTACCTTGCGCGTTTTTCGCCCCCGCGAAGGTTTTGAAGTCGCAACTTTCTTGATCGACTTGGCCGCCAGTTTCTTCTCCTCCGCAAGTCTCGCTCTCTCTTGCTCCTTTCTTTGTTTCTCCGACGCACGCAAAAAGGCTTTCTCCTCTTGGATCCTCTTTTTCTCCGCGGCTTTCGCTTCTCTTATTGCAGCCTTTTCTTCCTCTTTTCTCTTCTTCTGAGATGCCCTCTCTTCCTGTTTTCGTTGTCTCTCGGCCAACTTTGACGCCCTCTCTTCCGACTTTTTCATTTCCTTCTTGGCCTTCTCCGCTTCCGCTAATGCTCGTTTCTCTTCCGCAGCGGCCCTCTTTTCCTCCGCCGCTGCCCTCTCGGCAATCAAGGCATTTTGTCTGTCTCTCTCTTCCTTGACTTTCTTTTGATGCTCTTCATATGCGTTTTTAACTGAAGAGAATGCTGCGGACGCATAACCTTTTGCAGAGGACATCACGCTGTTTGCAACCTTGTAACCTTTTTTTGCAGAGGACATCGCGGAGGAAGATTCTTTGCTTGATCTGTCACTGTCGTTTTCGCCCTTGTTTTCGCCCTTGCTTTCGCCTTTGCTTTCGCCTTTGCTTTCGCCTTTGTTTTCTCTTTCGTTTTCTCGGTCGCCTTTGCTTTTGCCTTTGCTTTCGCCTTTGCTTTCTCTTTCGTTTTCTCGGTCGCCTTCGCTTTCGCCTTCGCTTTCGCCTTCGCTTTCGCCTTCGCTTTCGCCTTCGCTTTCGCCTTCGCTTTCGCCTTTGCTTTCGCCATCGCTTTCTCGGTCACTGTCGTTTGAAAAAAGAGTGAAGCCTCTCGTTCGATCTCCAATTTTCGCATCCTCCTCACGAATAAATTCATCCGCTTCAGCCTTCAATTTGGCCGCATAACTCGGGTCCTCAAAACAACGGAATAAATTATCCACCGCCCCATCAATCGCCCGTTTGACCGCAAACGGAAACGCAACAAACATCGCTGTGCTTGCAGTCGTCGACAGCGCTTCGATCGGATTTTTGCTTATCGACGCGAAAAAGGCATTTATCACACCACCAAGCCCGCCTCGAAACAACTCGCACACTGGATTGGTATAATATTTCCCGGTCATGCCCGTAAACCAACTGCCAAAAAGTGTATTGAATCGCCCAAGAATGTCCGATGAATGTGTCACTCCTCCTATCGACGGCAAACATTCTCCGTTCAAAATGATTTTAAACCCTTGTTTAAAATGGTCATAGCCTCGGAAAAAATGGTAACCAAAATATGTTATTGTCGTGACATACAAAATGTACGTGATTTGATTCCTCATCTCGTTCTTTACATCCTGCTTGGTCTTTTTGCTTTTTCGGTTTTTGTTTTGCGCATAATCATGTTTAAGTTTGCTTAAATAATGGTCGTTTAATTTTTTTAATTCTATTAGCATTAAATCGGTGTTTCTATTATTATTCATAATATATATACACTAACGGCAAAAAATATTCCTTAGAGGTGGTCTGTTAGACCTCGTCGCCCTTAGAGATCTCGTCGCCCTTAGAGATCTCGTCGCCCTTAGAGATCTCTTGCCCTCTTTTGTCTCAATAAGCTGATCAACCCGGCTACATTCTCGTTGTAAATTCTTAATTGATTCATGAGCTCCATCTCGAAAGGGTCCGCAGAAGAAGCTGCTGTGCCTGTGCCTGTGGCTGTCGTCGCTGTGGCCAAACCCGTGGCGGAAGAAGCTGAAGGAGAAACCACATGAGAAGCCGTAGCAGCTGAAGCCGTAGCAGCTGAAGCCGTAGAAACAGGAACCAAAACTTCGGTTTGCATTTGATTTTCTTCGTCTTCGTCTTCGTCCTCCGAATCCATAATAATACTTTCCGGCACAAAATTCTTGTTGGCAACTCTGTAAGCAAAAGAATCAAGATTTCTCGACAAAAGTTCCTTGCTGGCTACTTTATAAACTTGCCTAATCTCAGGTGGTGAATCGGCAAGCGAATCCATTAAAGCTTCATCGAGTGAATGATTGTCAAAGTTGTCGGTTGCGACTTCATCCTTCGAAGCAAATGCTGCAGCTGCTGGCGTACACGAATTCGCTCGCGTAGATGACACAAAAATGTCGTCGTCGTCGTCGTCTTCATCATGGCTCGTAGTCATTAAAGAGATAATATCCAAATCGTCATGTTCTGTAAACATATTTTGAACAATAGTTGAATCAAATTTGTCCGAACTTATCCTTTCGTCTAGAAGGGAATTGTTACATCCTCTATCGGGAGAAGACGCGTTCCTTTCGTCCACAGAAGACGCGTTCCTTTCGTCCACAGAAGACGCGTTCCTTTCGTCCGCAGAAGACGCGTTCCTTTCGTCCACAGAAGACGCGTTCCTCCTTTCTTCGTCCATAGAAAACACCGACCGATTCTCAAAATCATAAAGCGAGTTGTTGTCAAAAGGTGTTATGGGTTCGGTCGGCGACACCACATGATTCGCAATCTCCAACGGCGTCTTGTGCAACATGAATTTCTCCGCAACCGTCGTCATCGCATTGTTTGTCTTTAAAGCCCAAATTGCAAATCGCATTTCTCCTGCAAATTCATTCGACAAATCTGTGAGAATAAATGGGCGGTTATGACTGCGCAGACGCATGGACTCGATATAAGAATCGACAGACAAGCCAGAGGCCGAAGAGGCCGAAGAGGCCATTGCCTTCTCCCGCAATCTGCAAATAATTTTCACTAAATACTTTTGCGTCAACACCTCCGACAGGCGTGACATGTCCAACGGCAACTCGAAATGGAGCAAAAAGTGAAGCGCAATCTGCAAATAACGCATTGTCGGTTCCGGAATGTCGCAACGCTCGGTATCGTAATCCTCAAAATCAGTCACCACCACTGTTCTGGCTCGTTTGTTTGCTGGTTGATCCGACGCTTTGCTTGAGGCTTTCTTGCTCGAAGCTCTGCTCAAGGCTTCCTGCCTCTTGCGCTCCATTTCTTCTGCTTTTTTAGCCGCTTTGCTTAAGGCTTCCTGCTTCTTGCGTTCCGCTTCTTCCCTCTTTGCTTCAGCTTTGCTTAAGGCTTCCTGCCTCTTCGCTTCCGCTTTTGCAGCCGCTTCTTCGGCTTTGCTTGCCGCTTTGCTTGAGGCTTTGCTTAAAGCTTCCTGCTTCTTTCTTTCCGCTTCCTCCGCTTTGCTTGCCGCTTTGCTTGCTGCCGCTTCCTGTTTCTTTCGCTCCGTTTCCGCTTTTTTTTCCGCATCTTGACGAGCTTTGGCAGCAGCGAATTTATCTGCAGGCTTCGCTTGCGATTCTTGAATCTTTCTCAATCTTTCCATCTGCATTTTATCAAAATGCGCTTTGAACTCAATGTAACGCTCAGAGGTTTTCGCACGCACCTCCTCTAAGGCCGCCTCATACTCGAGGCCAAATTTCTTGGCAAAATTTCCTACAAACCCGGACATTTTTTTTTTAAATTTTTTTTCTGAACAGAATTTTTCAGAAAAAAGATGCAGCAGCACACACACACAAACAAAAAAACAACAAATAGTTTTTTTTACATTCAATTTTTTTATGACAAAGTAAAGGAAACCAAGGTGTTCAGCCCGCAAAGCGGGCCTTGAGGCGGTACGCCTCCGGCGTCTATGCCTTTTGATCCTTCCTTTTTTTTTTGGTAGCCTCCTTCCTCCTAACATTATTTCTCCCTCAAATTTTTGCAAATCAATTGGTAAAGAAATAATTCGTTTGCTGAAGAAGACGCGATTCGCGCATCAACTGCAGAACAATATAATTTCCGTTGTCTCTTTATTTCATCCAACTTTTGCAATAAATATGTCAACATTTTTAAATAAGTTATTCTATCCAAAGACCTTTAATTAATTTTTAATTTATAAATTATTTAAATCCAAAAGTAAACCCTTGCCTTTCAAAGCGCCTGAAGGCGCGACCGTTGAAGAAGCGCCTGAAGGCGCAACCGGAGAAGCAACAGGAAAAAAAGTCTTTATGGAACTCTTTTTCTCATCCACCTTATGAGCTGGCTCCTCCACCTTATGAGCTTGCTTCTTGGAATCAACAAGCATCTGCTTCCGATACGCAAACAAATCCACCATCTCCTTCTCCAAAAACGGCACCGGAATCAACTGATAGTCCGGATTGTTCGGATGCAAACAGACCAAACACAGCCCCACCACCTTCCGCCCATACTTCTCCTCAATAATCGCCTTGTACGTGTTCAGCTGCAACGCGTAGTGCCAAAAGTTCGTGTCGTCCAAGTGCCGAATGCACGCCGTCAACGCCTTCGCCCCATACGCATTCTCCTTCACAATCTCCTTGCACCGCTTCCAGTCATAAATCAGCAACGTCCTGTCCGGATTCTCGTAGACCATGTCCACCGACCCCGCGATCTTCAGTTCCTCGTGGTAAATCGTCCACTCCGTCCGAAACGGCACCAAGTCCGGATTCTCCCGCAAAAAGTTCTGAAAATAGCGGTACTCCACGCTGTCGTTCTTCACCACCATCCGATTGTAATAACACTCAATGTCGTAGTGCATATTGGTGCCCGACGTCGCCGCACCGTCGCGATTCGCGTTCCACATGTCCATGATCTGCCCCGCCGTCATCATGTAATACTTGTACTCGGGGTCATCCTTGTGCTTCCGGCTCGACAAAATCTGCTTGATGATTTTGTCCGCGTCGAACTTCGGAAAGTGGTGGTGGTTCCACGTGGTGACCGACATGAACGTGGAGTCGCCGTGGACCGTGTAGACGTGGGTCGACTCTTCGAATTGGATAAAGGCATCGCGCGGGTGGGCGTTCTTCTTGGCGAGATAATCAAGAGACATTAATTAAATTTATGAAGGAGAACCTACGGATAAGGCACTTTGTGGATTTGTGTTTCAGTTGGGTTGCTATAATGACGGCAAGGATCAATACAATCAACCTTATGTCTGAAATGATGAACTCTTTTTGTACCTTGACACAAAATCAAATCTTTATTGCATTCCGGACAAATATATGCATCTTTTTTATTCGCAATTCTTGGATAAACATACTCTCCATTAACTTTATTGATGGCTCCAAGAGATAACATACGAGGTTTATTTATGAAAAAAACTCTTGTTTAAATTTTTTCAACAACACACCCCTCCTCCGAGCCATTCGGTTCTTCAAATCTCTTTCTATACGTGTAAAACACCACATCCGGTACTTTGGGACCGCCCTGTTTTTGCCGCTCGCGATTTTGCTCCATGGACAAATCAATCGGCGTGGTTTTCCACAAACACCGCACTCTCAAATTATGTTTCCTCGCAAAGTCGATATATAATTTGCGCCGCTCCTTTGTTCCATTGGTGGCATCGAAAATGACAGAACGATAAGCTCCCGAAGGGAGCGGACTACCAACATATTTCTCAGCCTCTTTCAGCATTTTCGGCGCAGTTTTGAAAACGTCGCCGTCAATATGGGCGTAGCCATACTTTTCTTGCATCTCTCTTGCGACCGTTGTTTTGCCCGAGGCGGGATAACCCACCATAATCAAAACCTCTTGTTCAACTCCACCCCTTATAACCGGTTCTTCTTCCTTAAACAACGGAAAAACCTCTTCGGGCGTATAAAACTTGACGCCGATCCGAGCGGCAACATCGATATCGTTTCGGGACCAGTCGCCCTCCCTTCCCGCAGCGTCGCCGACAAAAAAACTGGAATCGCTATCATACATATTAGAAAAGTTTTCCAAAAAAAAAGCGGGATTCGGTTTGTGAAACGCTTTGTTCATGGCAATCAGACAAGTTACGTCAACAGCCAAGACTGAGATAACATTTTCAATCATAGTAACCTTCCAAGGCTTCGACTGGTCGGTCAAAAAAATGATTTCAAACCCGTCGACAAAAAACTTCCGAACCGTCTCGGGAACGGATTTGCGAAGCCATTGCCAGTCATCCACATTCTGAGGGAATTTGCGGCCGTCTTTGGGTTTAATGAGAGTCCAGTCGACATCAAAAATAGCAAACCTCTTGTTATTAATAATTGGTTTCGATTTAATTAAAATATTTTTATCCGGAGTCTCAATACGGGACATAATTAATTTATGAAAAAAAATTAACGGCACACGCTGTAATAACATTCAAGGAAGGAGTCGACCGAGAGCTCATCACACGAAGCAGCCATCTCGATGACCAAAAGCATCTGCTTGAGCCCGATGGGCCGACAAATGGACTTGGCAACTTCTTCAATAAGCTCGTCGCCAAAATGTGGTGGTGCAAAAGCCTGCAAAACGCGCTTAAAAACATCGCCGCCCTCGAGCTGAGGAACGTGCAACACAATATTAAAGATGGTGGTCAACTGGAGGTCCTCAAGCAACCGACTGACAGCAGTGGTCGCAACAATCATCAACCTTGTATTGGAGGGCGGAGCTTTCTTCAAAAGAATCAAGAGGGTCTGCAGAATCACGTTCGAGAACCGCTGGCCGACGGGAGTGAACTGAATGATACGCTCAATATCATCAAGGAAGATCATGGCGGAAGAAGAACGGTAGGCATCCATAAACACCTTGTGCAGAGAGGTGCAAACATGCATCTCACTGAAGCCAATCATCGAGTCGGCAGACACCATACGAATGAAACCAATGCCACTCTCGGCCGCCAGCTTGGCGGCAATGGCGGTCTTGCCACAACCAACCGCGCCCTCGAGGAGAACTGAGACCAATGTTGTCTTCTCCGACTTGAGCACCTGTGCAGCGGATCTCTTTAAAGACGCCCAGAGACGGTCGTGTTCTTCATCAATCACGCGGATCCATCCGTTCCTGAAGCAATTCTCGATATCCTCCTGGCTCTTGTTTCCAAACGCAGGTAAAGAGTCATCAATCGCCCGGATAAAGTCTTGGAACTCAACCACGACAGAGGAGTCATCGAGGTTGCTGCCGCCTATTTTGGTTGGATCCGAAATCGCTCGTGTAAGGGCGAAATTCGTGGCACGTTTGCAAAGACCTTCGATCTCGGCGCCAGTAAAATTTTTGGTTAACTTGCCGATCTCGGGAAGTCGGTCAACAGCCTCTTGAGTCATTCGGTGATTCTCTCGGAGACCCTTCGTCTTGATATTGAGGATCTGATTTCTTCCAAACTCGGTTGGCAAGCCAATCTCCATGTGGATCTCGAGACGACCCGGTCGAAGCACGGCTTCGTCGATCATGTCCTTTCGATTGGTCATTCCGATAATCAAAACATTGTTTAGCGAATCGACGCCATCTATTTTCGAGAGGAACTGGTTGACGATGGAGTCTCCGACCCCAGTATCGCCCCTGGACACACCTCTGCTCTTCATAATGGCATCCATCTCATCCAAGATGATAATGTGGAGGTCAGAAGCATCGCCTCTCTCTTTCTGCTCCTGCTCAGCGTCAGCGAATAGAGCGCGAATTTTCTCCTCCGAGCCGCCTACATACTTATCGAGGATCTCAGGTCCGTTTACAATTTTGGGCTCCTTTGCGTTAAGAATCTTGCCAATTTGACGCGCAATCAGAGTTTTACCGCAACCGGGAGGGCCGTATAAGAGCAAACCCTTGATATGGGAGAACCCCAGCTGGTTATAAAGCCCTGGAAACAATCGAGAGGCAAAGACATCTTTAAAGATGTGACTGAATTGGGAGTCGAGACCTCCAATACCAAGCGACTCGAAGCTAAAATCGCGCTTGAACAGAGAAGAGTTGGTTTTCTTGACGTTGCCATTCAAGAAGATCGGTGGTGATCCCGCAGACCACTCCAATGCAGTGCCTTGTGACGAGTATTGGCCGAACTTCAACGACACACTGCTATCGCAGACATGGGTGAAGCACTCGACCGTAATCTCTAGATTTGTTTTGTCGTAGATGCATATGAATTTCTGGCCACAAAAGAAGACCTGATTGTTGTACAATGTTTGGAAATGTAATTTGAATGGCTCGTAATCGATAGTGAAGGGTCGATTATCCTTCTTCTTGGTGAAAAAGTCGATGGAAATACGGATCGAATCGATTGCATGAGACGGAGTCGAGAGAAAGGAAGACAAGACAACGCGCGTATCGAGAGTGTAGTTGCCGGCTTTTCTCATTAAAATGTTCATTCCGATCTCGCCCTCGCGCAGCTCGGCGTGGGGAAAGGCCATGTAGACGAAGGTGTCGTCGAGGAGCACATTGACGCAGGGATCATCCAGCGATCTCTTTATTACGAGCCTTTCAAAATCCGCAACACTTAGCGCAACCCGATTATTACCGGCAAAGGCATTGCCTCCTGGCATAGCTTTCAAAATCAAGTTGAACATATTTATAGATATTTACTTTTTGGGTTAAAAGACTGTGTTGTTGTGGGAAAAAAATTAATTGAATTATGAAAATTTATGTAGACGTTTGACATTAAAAATAAAAGAAAATAAATATGTTTTTTTGTTTATAGTTAATAATTATAAACAAAATAAAAAATAAATATAATACCTCCCCGCCAATCCCCCCCCAAAATATTCACCCAAAAACAAAGAGGAGGGATCATAAGTTCCCTTTATACGAACTCATACTCGACAATATTCTTGACATTTTGTTTCAGTTTATTAAACAAGAACGACTTAAATTTCTGGTACTTGGACTCGTCGCTGATATAGGTGCCGAGAATCCTCTTCATGAAACCCATCTTTTGAAGTTTCAAATCCTCAGTCTCGACCATGAACTCAAGGCGTTTTTGTTCCCACCGGCTATAGGTACCCAGAAACCGGTTCGACAACAAATCAAATAAATTATTAATGTCGTCGATCGGCATTTCGGACCAGAGACCGCGATCATAGACGTAGAGCGTATGGGGTTTGTGAGAGAAGGCGCAGATGGGAAACGTGTCCTTGCAGCTGTCGATCAAGTCGGACACAAGGGCGACAACCCCGTCCACAATGGTCCCGGCAAAGACAGCCTCCAAATGTTTTTGCTGAATATCCTTGAGTGGCCCTGCAACCATGAAGGAGAAATCGTTGACGACAATGGGGTAGCGCATTTTTAAATAATCAATGGTGTCGATTTTCTGGCGCTCTCTCTTTTTTATAATTTTTTTGAGCTCGAGATTTTCCTCTTGGACCTTTTCAAGTCGATTTAAGCGTACCACACAATCCTTCAAACATTCGTAGAGTATGCGATTGTTGGGGATAATGTCAGTAACAGCAGCGGGAGTTTTGTTAGATTCATTCGCACGAGCCTGAAAGAAGAATTTACAGCATTCGACATGTCGTTGAAAATGGCTTTTACTAAAAAAATCAGTGAAGCACAGATCACAGTAATAAGTTTTGCTCATGTGGACGCCGACAGGTTTCTTTTATGAGCATTATGTAGAAAAAAAAAATGATGTTTAGTAAATCGAGACAAGGGATCGTAAAACCTCCGGTCCCTTCAATACCTTTACGGTCGGGACCACAGGTCCCTTTACGGTCGGTCCCTTTACGGTCGGTCCCTTTACGGTCGGTCCCTTTAAAAACGAAGCAATGCAAAAAGTGTGGCTAAAAAGTATATAAGAAAAAAAACATGTTCGAGAATTTTGTTCGATTTTTTTCAAGCGAACGCAATAAAGAAAGAGTGGTCGCCATCGCAGCGGTGAGTATTGGCATCATTTTGTTAAACAAGGCGGGCCTCTATGGAGAGACAAATTACTTCGAAAATAAAAAAAAAATGAAGGAGGAGTCAACAATGCGTCGCTCTAATATATAAAAAAAAGTTGTCTCGTAATATTATACCTGAAATATGATGAGCAGCGGCAATTATTATTACGACGTTTTAGAACCGAGAGTCGACCAACACGGAAGCCACATGGTGATGAAGAACGTAAGCAAAACATTAAAAGAAAAAATTGTAAACGTAGACGCCAAGTACCGCACGAACTACGACTCCTCCACGCTCACAATGGTGTTTGGCGAGCGACTCAACGAGGTCCGCAGTATCGAAGTGGTCTCGATCGACGTGCCCTTCACTTTTTTCAACTTCCGCGCCGACAGCAACGAATGCCAAACGGACGGCAACAATTATTTAAGAATAAAGAACGGCGCAGGCACTTCGAAAATGCTGACCATCACGCCCAACTATTATCCGACACAAGCGGCTCTCGCGACGGAAATTAATACGCAGCTCTCCGCCCTCAGTTTGGGCACCGACATTTCTTACAGCGTGGTGAACAACAAGTCCTACTTCAAGTCAAAGACGAACACATATTCGCTGACAACGAACGTGGACATTTGCGGGAACATCACGGACGCGAACAACCGCAATAATTTCGGATGGACACTGGGGTACCGAGACAACTCGTACAACTTGACCACAAGCGGTCTATACTCAGAGGCTCTGATGAGTCTCAAGACACCCCGACACTTGTTTTTAGTGCTGAACGAGTACTCGCAAGGCAACTCGAACGCCTTCGTATCGCCTCTCGAGAACACGAATCAGAACAAGAACATAGTGGCGAAGATCAGTCTGCCGGACACGGCGTTTGGATCGACTTTGTGCGCGAACAAGGCCAATGGATTGCTGGTCTCGGAGGTGCGCAAGTATTTAGAAAAGGTGAACATCCAGAGAGTGACGCTGCAATTATTGGATGATGCCGGTCGGCCGGTGTCTCTCAATGGATCGGACTTCTCGGTGTGCTTGAGGCTTGTGCACGACTAATAAAGGAAACCTAAGGTGTTCAGCCCGCAAAGCGGGCCTATGCCTTTTGATCCTTCCTCCTTTTTTTGGGAGAGCAGAAGAATCTCTTTTTTTGTAGAGAGATAGAGAGACGCAAAGATATTAATCAACACCAATATTATATACATGGTCGGATCAAGTATTTTGCCAGCATGTTTTTACAAGGGCCAGTTATATTTCTTATTTGGTCGAGAGAACAGTTTGGCTGACACACCCGGGTGGTCGGATTTCGGCGGCGGCGTGGAGCAAGGCGAGTCCTTGTACGAGACCGCCTTACGAGAGGGCAGCGAAGAGCTCACCGGTTTTCTCGGGGACAACAAGCAGATCGGCTCTCTAATCAAAAAGAACGGGGGTGTCTACAAGATGCAGCACGAGACATACCACATCCACTTGTTCCGCATGGATTACAACGAGGATTTGATCAAGCTATACAACAACAATCATCGATTTTTATGGCAGCGCATGAACAAGAAGTATTTGTCAAACACGCGACTGTTCGAAAAGATCGAGATCAAGTGGTTTTCGTTGGATGAAATGAAGAGGCGCAAGAGCGAGTTCCGCAATTTTTACCGCAAGGTGATTGACGAGACGATTTTACGAGAGGAAGCGCAGATCCGGGCGTTTTTATCGAAGCGAAGCCTCAAGCAAAGCGACCGTAACAAGCAAAGCGACCGTAACAAGCAAAGCCTCAAGCAAAGCGACCGTAACAAGCGAAGCGACCGCAACAAGCGAAGCGACCGCAACAAGCAAAGCCTTAAGCAAAGAGACCAAAAGGAAAGCAAACGCAACCGAAAGACACAAAAGAAGAAAGCATCCAGTGGGTGGTTTGGATTTTAAAGGTTTGCACACAACAGAGAGCTGACAGCCTTTAGTGAAACAATATATTCAATATTTATATGCATATAAGTTATATACGCATATAATAAAGTCATGTCATGGAAGAAATATGGAGGAACCAATAAATTAGAAAAATTCAACAATTTAAGTGTGAGCACCATCGTGACAGATCAATTTACATTACGAAATATTTACGTGGGTGACTGGGACATTTGCGGTGGATTGCGCACGAGAGACGACGGAAATTTCGGCCGCGATGTAAATGTTGTAGGAACTATCACTTGCGGCAACATCAACATTTTGGGATCACTCGGCGTCTTTGACACACGTATTGTCGGAAATCTGACCATCGACAATAGTGTATTTATAGGAGACAATCTGTATATGGGCGCCGACACGTCGGCGGGGACCCTGCTCCACGCGAAAAACGAACGATTCGGTTTCAACACGTACGACCCGGAGGCGACGGTAGACATCTCGAGTGGTCTGACCAAGTCCTTGTATATCCAGTCGTCGGCGGCATCGAACAAAAACGTCATTGCCCAAAACGGGACGAACGACGCCATCACGGTGAATGTGGAGCCGACGCGCGCCTACATCGACTTTTACGTGGACGGATCCCTGAACGACGCAAATAATCCGGACGCCCAACTGCTTTACGACCAGGGCGGCAACTTCACAATCGACGTCTCCAACACCATGAAGGTAAGACCGCGCACAATCTTCTCCCAAGATTTGAGTAAAGAATTTCTGGGCGACGAGAGGATGATCGTTTATGCGGACGCGAGCTCAGCCGCCTATTTCGTGGCGGCAAATAATACATCCCAAGTGTTTGTACGAATGGCCACGCCGCAAGGAAGTGGGCTCTCGATTGGTGGAGGTCCAGGAGTTGGAGACAACATCGTTGGCACAATCGCACTCACTGACGTCTCATCAACCGCCTACCCCGCTCTCAACATCATTTCAGGCAACCTCATAACCAATTTGCGAACGTCGATCGCAGTCAACAAAGAGACGGTCACGACGACCGAAGATGGCACAACAAACAAGTACGCCATGGACATCAATGGCCCCATCAAATTGGTGCACCAAGAATCTCTCGACACCCTGGACGCGTCGTTCCAAATTATAAAAACCGAATTTTTCGGAAACGTGGGGTTCGCCGTTGGCGGACCGAGCTCGTCAACCTCTCCTTATACACAATTTTTCGGATTGTCCAGCACGGGGGGATACACGTGGACGACGAAACGCGTGGTCAACTTGGTCGGCAATCCCAACCCCAACAGTTTGGAGAGCACGCCGCACAATTTCACGGCGATTTTCATGCAAAGTGCGACCAACATCTACATAGCGGGCGACAGTGGCTTCTTTTTCAACTCGACGAATGGAGGGCAGAATTGGGCGACAGTGACATACAACAATCCGAATAACTATGCGATCCAGGCGAACGCGCTGCACGTGACAAGCCCGTCGAATCGTTTGATCATCGGCGTCGACAACACCTCGGGCATCGGAAACGGCAAGATCCTCAACAGTACAACTTTCACTAATATTAGCACGGCATCCTTCGTCAACACGGGTCTCACGAGAGTCAAGGCGATTCACGGAACAAGCGACGACGTGGTGATTGCGGGCGAGGGCGGACTCGTCATGTACCGAACGACGACGAACGCGTTCAGCTCGATATTCGCATCCTCCTCCACACTTAATGCGGTCAAGGTTTTCAACAACAGTCATGCGGTGGCAGTCGGGACCAATGCGATTTATTACACGCACAACATGGCGTGGCCGTCGGCCACGTGGACGCAAGTAGCCTCCTTCACGGGCGGCAATTTGCAAAGTGTTCAAATTCTGGACGCCACGAGAGCCATCGCGGTGGGTGATGGAGGTCTCGTGGTCTATTCGACCGATGGGTTTGCAACATGGACAACGATGAGTTACATGCCCTCTCTGAATTTGACAAATATCAATATTCTGAACGCGAACGATTTTGTGATAACCGGCACGGACAGCGGCAGCAGCAAATCAAAGGTGATGAACTTGTACGCGCCCTATATATTGAACCGGCCGAACAACCATGTGATCGAGGCGTCTGGAAACATTGTGGTCTCGGGGGATTTGCAAGTAAACGATAGCGGGCAAATTTTATCGAACAACGAGACATTCAATATGTTTCCCACAACTGTGAAAGAAGTGAATATTGGAAACACGTCGGTGGGAGGCAACACGAATGTGAAGGCGAACTTGGACGTAACCTTGGACATCACGGGGCACCAAAGACTCTTTATGTTGGGCGACTCGTCTCTCAATGCAAACTTGATGGTCATGCTTGATACATCGCTCAACAAGCGTTTATTCGTACAAGGCGACGCCTCTCTGAACTCGAACCTCACTGTACTCAAAGACACATCTCTCAATCAACGCTTGTTCGTGGGCGGCGACGCTTCTCTAAACTCCAATTTGACAGTCATGAGAGACACTTCCCTCAATCAACGTTTATTTGTTCGAGGCGACGCCTCTCTGAACTCCAACTTAACAGTCATGCTGGACACTTCCCTCAATAAACGTTTGTTCGTACAAGGCGATGCCTCTCTCAACTCCAATTTGACAGTCATGAGAGACACTTCCCTCAATCAACGCTTGTTTGTGCAAGGGGATGCCTCTCTCAACTCGAACCTCACCGTCATGAGAGACACTTCTCTAAACTTACGCTTGTTTGTGCAAGGCGACGCCTCTCTGAACTCGAACCTCACTGTACTCAAAGACACATCTCTCAATCAACGCTTGTTCGTGGGCGGCGACGCTTCTCTAAACTCCAATTTGACAGTCATGAGAGATACCTCACTAAACCTTCGATTGTTCGTACAGGGAGACGCTTCTCTAAACTCGAATCTGACAGTCATGAGAGACACCTCTCTGAACCAAAGACTTTTTGTGCAAGGGGATGCCTCTCTGAATTCCAATTTAACAGTGATGAGAGATACCTCACTAAACCTTCGGTTGTTTGTTCAAGGAGATGCCTCTCTGAATTCCAATTTGACAGTCATCAAAGACACTTCCCTCAATCAACGCTTATTCGTCCAAGGAGACGCCTCACTAAATTCGAACCTCACGGTTATCAAAGACACATCCCTCAATCAAAGATTGTTCGTGCAAGGAGACGCCTCTCTCAACTCCAACTTGACAGTGATGAGAGATACCTCGTTAAACCATCGTTTGTTCGTGCAAGGAGACGCGTCCTTCAATTCGAATCTGACGGTCATGAAAGACACCTCTCTAAATCAAAGATTGTTTGTGCAAGGCGATGCCTCTCTAAACTCGAATCTGACAGTACTCAAAGACACTTCCCTGAATCAACGTTTATTCGTGAATGGCGACGCCTCTCTGAACCAAAAACTGTTTGTGAATGCCGACACTTTACTGAATTCCAACTTGACAGTGATGTTGGACACTTCCCTCAATAAACGTTTGTTCGTGCAAGGAGACGCCTCTCTAAACTCCAACTTGACAGTGTTGAGAGATACATCTCTAAACCAAAGGCTGTTCGTGGGCGGCGACGCTTCTTTCAATTCGAATCTCACCGTCATCAAAGACACTTCTCTGAATCAACGCTTATTCGTGCAAGGCGACGCCTCTCTGAACTCGAATCTTACAGTCCTGAAAGACACCTCTTTAAATCAACGACTGTTCGTAGGTGGCGACGCTTCCTTCAATTCGAATCTCACAGTTTTCAAAGACACCTCTCTGAATCAACGACTGTTCGTCGGCGGAGACTCCTCTCTCAATTCCAACTTGACAGTCATCAAAGATACCTCTCTGAATCAAAGACTGTTCGTAGGCGGCGACGCTTCCTTCAATTCGAATCTCACGGTCCTCAGAGACACTTCGTTGAACCAAAGACTGTTTGTGAATGGTGATGTCTCTCTCAATTCCAACTTGACAGTCATCAAAGATACTTCTCTGAATCAAAGACTGTTTGTGAACGGCGACGCCTCTCTGAACCAAAAACTGTTTGTGAATGCAGACACTTTGTTAAATTCCAATTTGGTAGTTATGAGAGATGCCTCGCTCAACCAGCGGTTGTTCGTGCAAGGCGATGTCTCTCTCAACGCAAACCTCACGGTCCTCAAAGACACTTCTCTGAACCAACGACTGTTTGTAAACGGAGACGTCTCTCTGAATTCCAAAATGACAGTGATGAGAGATACTTCCTTGAATCAACGCTTATTTGTGGGTGGCGACGTCTCTCTGAATTCCAACTTGACAGTCATGAAAGACACTTCGCTCAACCAAAGATTGTTCGTGCAAGGAGACGTCTCTTTCAACTCGAATTTGACAGTCATGAGAGATACTTCTTTCAATCAAAGATTGTTCGTCGGTGGCGATGTCTCTCTGAACTCAAATCTCACAGTCCTCAAAGATATTTCGCTGAACCAGAGGCTGTTTGTGGGCGGCGACGTCTCTCTCAATTCCAACTTGAGAGTAATTAAAGACACCTCTCTAAACCAGCGTCTCTTTGTGGGTGGTGATGCTTCCTTCAATTCGAATCTCACTGTTATGAAAGACATCTCTCTGAACCAGCGTCTCTTTATAAGCGGCGATGCTTCCTTCAATTCGAATCTTACTGTCTTGAGAGATGCCTCTCTGAATCAAAGACTCTTTGTTCAAGGTGATGTGTCCCTCAACTCGAAACTTGCAGTGCTCCAAGATGTTTCATTCAATCAGCGCCTTGTCGTGGGCGGAAGCACACAGGTCGTCGACCTGAGCGCCCGCACACTGGACTTGTCCAACATGTTGAGAGCCAATACAATCGACTCGTTACCAGGAAGCACAACACTCACGATTGGCGGGACGAACGCAGGCAACGTCACAATCAAGACCGCCGCGGGCGCAAGCAACTATTTGTATCTGGGTGATGCCAACTCGAACGTGCAAATCAACGGCAACTTATTTCTGCCGGGCAGCATCACCACCGTCAACACGAGCATCAACAATTTAGAGATCAAGAACAAAACGATTTTATTGAATGACGAAGCAGTCGGCACCAATGTCTCGAGTTTCAGCGGTCTCATGTTCCGCGACAACAATTTGAACAACCAAGGTCAAATTTTGGTGAACGGCACGACGGACGGATTTTTGTTCAAGAGTCCTTATAGCGCGAACCGAGTGAATCTTGATGTCTCTGGCCTAACTCTCGCCAACGGGTTGACACAAGGATTTGTCATACTGAAACCGAATGCAATTCTCGGCGTCTCGGCGGACTACACAGTGACGACGGGGTTAGTTGGCATCAAGGACATCCAGTTGTTAGACACGAGTTTGAATCGGCGCGTGGAGCGCAATCCCTCCACGACGACGGCAACAACGCAAGTGGTGGACACGAAGATTTTAGCAACCGGACTTTATGTCAACAAGGCGGTCGATAATTACATCGCAAATTCGCAGATGGACATTGCGGGGAATGCATTCATCACCAAGCTGGGTTTAGGAACAAACAGCGTAAACAGTAGTTACGCTCTCGATGTGGCAGGAAGCGCCAAGGTGAGTGGAAACATTGACATGAGCGGGTCACTATCCGTGCAGACGAACATTTTTTCGTACGGGACGATTTATCAATGGTAAATAAAGGAAACCAAGGTTCCAAGGGCGAAGCCCGAGCCGTTGTAAGGCGGAACGCCTTCGCCGTTCATTCCTTTAAATCCTTCCTTTGTTTTGCAGAGTGATTGAATGTCCTTTTGTTTTGTGTGTATTTTTTTACAGAGGGGTTTGAATTTCCTTTTTTGTTTTTGTAATTTAATAAAAAAGCTCTCGAGCGCACTTCGAGAGGAGATGGCACCCACATGCGGCGGTGCAGCCGCCGCTGCGTCTTATAAATTGTATTTATAGTATCTGTACAATTTATATAAATTAAAGATGTCCTGGCTAAGTGATTCCGATGCAAACAGATTTAAAAAATCATATATCCAAGGATTTCTCGACGTGAGTGGAGGGAACTTAATCGTCGAGAGCTCATCTACAATCCAGGTCATGTCGTCCGAATATTCAGGGCAAGCAGCCTTGCTGATAAAACCCGACCGATTTAGTGTATTCACCGGCCAGTCCTCGTACGATATTAGTTACGTAACCTTTGCGGCGCTCGGTTACCTCGGTGCCAGTTATGAATATACAACAGCGGATGTATACAATCGAATCCAGTTCATTTCCTCCAACACACTTCTTGGAAACAAAACATCGATCGGAAGTGACGCCTCGTATACAGATTTGATTGTATACGGAAATGTAGAAACAAGAAGCAACGGCAACATCATTGGGGCAAAGAATTTGTTGCTCACCGGCGACGCATCACTGAATCAAAAGCTTTATGTAGCCGGAAACGCCAATCTAAACTCAAACTTGTCGGTCAACATCGATCTCTCTGTAAATCAAAATATGTTTGTCACAGGACAATCGCAATTCAACAACGACGTCTCCATGAACCGCAATGTAGACATAGGCACAGGCAATAATTCGGTGGCAATCAACAAAGATATTTCGGCCAACATTGCTCTCGACGTGAGCGGGACAACCGTATTGAGAGGCCCTCTCAGCATCACTCGCGACCTGTCTTTAAATCAGTCCTTGCAAATCGGGTCCGACCTTTCTGTCAATCGGTTTTTATACGTGGGCAACAATGCGTTGTTCAACACGGATGTTTCAGTCAATCAAAATTTGTACGTGACCGGGAGAGCTTCCTTTGGAAGACCACCTGCAAATGGCACCGCATTCGAACTGGATTTAAGCGGCCAGATGCGCATTTATGAAACCGTAGGCACCGCGGCGACAGCAACCACCGGCTCTCTTGTTCTAAAACACGCAGACGCCTCCGGCGTCTCGTCGATCGTTTTCCCATCCGCAAATGATGCGGGCAGCGATTACGCTTACATCCAATATCAAGAGAATGTAGGAGGCGCCTCTCAGAAAGGTCTGCTCACCATCGGCATAGAGAACGACAGTGGTCAGGGTCCCACGGCGGATCGTCTCTCGTTATACGCAGCGGGTGGTTCTGGTTTCGTGGGCGTAAACACAAAAGCTCCTATCTTTCATTTGGATATTTCGGGTACTGCAAATGTGAGCAGCACACTTACAACGAATGTGATCGACCCGTCGAACGTGGCGTCGCTAATGACGATCGCGCAATCCCAGACCTCCGGCAATTTGGATATTGGAAACAATGCCTCTCGATCCGGCGCGATCAACATTGGAACCGCCAACACTTCGAAAACAATTACAGTGGGTGGAGCATCAAGTGGCACAACGTCTCTCCAGGGCGGAACGATTACAATCAATCCAGCGTCTATTTTAGAACTTGGAAATAACGATGCAGATGTAGCCATTAGTATTGGCCGAGATCAAGTCACTGGCACGCTGGACATTGGAAATTTCAACACGAGAACAGCAGCCATCAATATTGGAACCGGATCGTCCTCAAAGACCATGTCGATTGGTGGCGCAGCCACTACTTTGCAAATGTATGGAGTCGACGCATCTTTTGCGGGAAATGTAAAACTCGGATCGGGCAACAAATTTGTGGCTATCAACAAAGACGTTTCTGCTAACGTTGCGCTGGATGTGAGTGGCGCCACTGTGTTGAGAGGTATAACAAGCACGCTCTCGGATGTTTCAATCAATGGCAAACTGTTGGTGAGCGGCGATGTCTCTTTGAATCAAAAACTCTTTGTGAACAGCGATGTGTCGTTCAACTCGAATCTCTCTATCGGGCAAGCCCTTACGGTAAACAGCAGAGCCCTTTTCAGCGCGGATGTTTCCTTGAACAAGAACACGCGGCTCGGCACAGGTATAAATTCAGTTGCAATCAACAAAGACATTTCATCCCAATATGCTCTCGATGTTAGCGGCATCACCAACTTGAGAGCTCCTCTCTACACTCTCTCCGATGTATCGATCAATGGGAAACTCTCGGTGGGTGGCGACATTTCGCTCAATGGCAACATTGCTATCGGAACAACCGTGCAAACCATCGGTATTGGGTTGAAACAACCACCGGCGCCAATGACGGCGAACGTAACCAATATACCGGGCCACGGCTCTTACTATGCATACACCTCGTCATTAGCCGAAAATTTAAACATATTTCGAGTGTTCGACAATAACAACAACACGAACCTAGCTACACCATATGGATACACCTCTTTTCAAGATCCAAGCACGGTCAACTTTTGGGCAAATTCAGGACTTTTTACAGATACAATCTACGACGTCACGTCAACTGCATATCTAGGATTTCGTTTCCATCTCGATCTGCCTTACCAAATTAATTTGTCAAGATTCGATTACAGAAATACTAACTCAGGTCGTTACCCAGCACAGGGATCAATGCTCGGTTCCAACAACGGCACAAGTTGGTACAACATTTATAACTTCGACTTGAGTGGAACATACAACAACAATTCTGGGCAAACGGGAGCACAAGATTTTTCATTTAACACCGCTTCAAACACAGGATTTTACTCAAAGTACGCACTTGTTATCAAATCCATTGCTTGTACTCCTCCCGATTCTTTAAAAACTTCAGCCCGTCTCGGTATAAGTGAAATCAAACTGTATGGCAACAATAACATATTGAGCACACAAAGTATCGGAGCAACATCGATCGGAGTGTCCGACAATTTAACTGTCGGTGAAACTGCAAACTTTAATGGAAATGTCACAATCGGCAGTATTAATAACGTGTACAACAGAACGGGCGCAGCCCGCTTGCTCATCATGGAGCCTTCGGGCACCGTCGCCTCGGCCACCAGTGGCTCTCTCGTTTTGCAACACGGCGACGCCTCCGGTGTCTCTTCGATCGTCTTTCGATCGGCCAATGATGTCGGCAGCGACTACGCCTACATCCAGTACCAAGAAAATGTAGGATCGGGTACCACGCAAAAAGGCCTGCTCACGATTGGTGTTGAAAATGATGCGGGCTCGGGAACCACCGCGGATCGCATGTCGTTGTATGCAGCGGGTGGTTCTGGCTTCATCGGTCTCAACACACTGGATCCACAGTATCATTTGGACTTGAGTGGAAATGCCAGAATAAGCGGCGCCGTGATTGCATCTCTCGATGTCTCTCTCAATCGAAACGTAGATATCGGTTCTGGCAACAACTCGGTCTCCATTAACAAAGACATCTCATCAAACTTTGCTCTCGATGTGAGCGGCATCACGAATCTGAGAGCCCCTCTCTACACTGTTGCGGATGTTTCCATCAGTGGAAAACTTTTTGCAACGGGCGACGCATCGTTCAACACGAATTTGTTCGTAGGACAAGATCTCTCTGTAAATCGCTTTTTATATGTCAATAATGCAACTTTGTTCAACGGCGATGTCTCTACAAACCAAAATTTGTATGTGGCAGGAAAGGCCACTTTCGGAAGACCACCCGCAACAGGAGGAACATACGAACTCGACATGAGCGGTCAGATGCGTATATACGAACAAATCGGATCGAATGTCATAAGCAATACAAGTGTGGCAACTCTGACCTTGGAACATGCAGACGCCTCTGGCGCTTCGTCGATCATGTTCAAATCGCCCTCCACCGCATCCAACGGGGACTATGCATACATCAAATACCAAGATTTGTCGGGCGCAACCACGAACGCGGGTCTTTTAACAATTGGCATAGAAAATGATCCTACGGCAACTACAACGAGAGATAGAATTTCGCTGTATGCGGCAGGCGGCTCTGGCTTCATCGGTCTCAACACACTTGATCCGTCATTCAACTTGGACGTTTCCGGAAACGCCAACGTGAGCAGCAGTCTGTTTGTAAACACAATCAACCCGTCAAGTGCCGGATCAACATTAAATATAGCATCAACGCAAACAAATGGTATTATTAATATTGCCACAGAAGCAACGCGCACCGCCAACATCAACATCGGAAACCAAGCAGCCACAAACACAATCCGGTTGGGTAATTTTGACATTTCCAATAACAAAATTGGTGGACATGCTGGCCTACCAACAACGGTGTTTACAAGTTTTAAATCAGACGGAGGTTTACGAATAGGTGAAGGCATGAGTGGGGGCTTACATCAGTATTCTTTCAACTCAACCACGGGATCTATTCAAATAGCAGGAGCAAACAGAACCAGCGGAAATATTGAAATCGGGTGTGGTAACACGAATGCTTCACATACTATGAGTATTGGAACAGGTGAAACAAATGCTGGAAAACTAAATATCGCAAACGGCGCCTTATCAACCGGATCTATCAACATTTTGGATGGTTCCGGATCAACCGGCACGGCAATCATTGGAAGAAACAACGCGATCCGAATTGTAAACAGTGCAACCACCACGGTCGATGTGTCTGCAACCGGAGTGTTGACACTGAGAGGATCAAGCTTGAATGTGATTGGCGCAACTCTGTTCAGTTCGGATGTTTCCTTAAACCAAAATGCAAAACTGGGTGCTGGTACCAACTCGATCGCAATCAACAAAGACATTTCGTCACAATATGCTCTCGACGTGAGCGGCACAACGAATTTGATAGGACCTCTCTACACACTTGGGGACGTTTCTCTTGGACAAAAACTTTTTGTATCAAGCGATGTCTCGATCAATACAAATTTGTATGTTGGTGGTGATGTGTCGATCAATGGCAACCTTTCCGTAGCCAACAGTGTTTTTTTATTAAACAGCGACATCTCTACAAACCAAAATTTGTATGTGGCAGGAAGGGCGACTTTCGGAAGCCCCCCAACAAGTGGCACAACATATGAACTTGACGTAAGTGGTCAAATGCGCATCTACGAACAAACCGGGTCAAATGTAATAAGCAACACGAGCGTCGCGACGCTGACATTGGAACATGCAGACGCATCTGGCGCCTCGTCAATTATGTTCAAGTCGCCATCGACCGCATCCAACGGTGACTATGCATACATTAAGTATCAAGACTTGTCGGGTGCTACGACGAACGCAGGTCTTTTAACAATTGGCATAGAAAATGATCCTACGGCGACAAATGCCGACAAAATCTCATTATACGCAGCGGGCGGCTCGGGTTACGTGGGTGTCAACACGTTGAACCCGGGATACAACTTGGATGTTAGTGGAAACGTCAATGTAAGCAGTACATTTTATACAAATACGATTGAATCGTTGACAAGTTCCTCAACGCTAACTATTGCTGGAACAGATCGTTCTGGAACTATAAATATCGGGCATAGTGGTACAACTGGCAGAATTATTTCGATAGGCAGTTCAGCTACTTCACTATATCTGGGTGGGTCTCAAATCCGTCTACGAGACACTGGAAATGGAAGTGTCAGTTTCGGACGTATATCCAGCGATACTACGCAAGACAGCACGGGCGTTACATTATTAAGCGGTGTTAATACAACCGGATCGGTTAGAATAATGGATGGTTCCGGATCGACCGGCACTACAACAATTGGAAGAAATAATGCGATCCAAATTGTAAACAGTGCAACTACTACGGTAGATGTGTCTGCAACGGGATTGTTGACTCTGAGAGGTTCAAGCTTGAATGTGGTCGGCGCAACTCGATTCAATTCGGATGTTTCCTTCAACCAAAATGCAAAACTCGGTGCAGGTACCAACGCAATAGCAATCAACAAAGACATTTCTTCACAATATGCTCTCGATATAAGTGGCGCAACCAACTTCAGAGGCGTCATAAGCACTTTGTCCGATATTTCGATTAACGGCAGATTATTTACATCGGGCGACGTGTCTCTGAACCAAAAGCTCTTTGTCAACGGTGACGTGTCTCTGAACCAAAAACTCTTGATCGGACAAGACCTCTCTGTAAACCGATTCCTTTATGCCGCCAACAATGCGTTATTCAACACAGACGTCTCTATAAACCAGAATTTGTATGTAAGTGGAAGGACCACGGTCGGTAGACCTCCAACAAGTACTGCATATGAATTTGACGTCAGCGGACAGATGCGCATTTATGAAACCGTGGGTACATCCGCATCTGCAACTAGTGGCTCTCTGACTTTAGAGCACGGAGACGCCTCCGGCGTGTCGTCGATTGTGTTCCGCTCGAAAAATAATAACCCAAGTGATTACGGATACCTCCAATACCAAGAAAATGTAGGCGGTTCCTCCGAAAAAGGACTTTTAACTTTGGGCATCGAAAATGACGCTACTGGCGGAGCATCGGATCGTATATCATTGTATTCCGCTGGTGGCATTGGCTTCGTCGGTGTAAACACAAAAGACCCCGCGTACCACTTGGATATTAGCGGAAGCACGAAAGTCAGCGGCAACACCATACTCACACTCGACGTATCCATGAATCGAAATGCCCAGATCGGTGCGGGGAGCAATTCGGTCTCAATCAACAAAGACATATCTTCACAATATGCTCTCGATATAAGCGGCGCAACCAATTTCAGAGGCATTATCAGCACACTATCCGACGTGTCGGTAAACGGCAGATTATTTACATCGGGAGACGTGTCCATGAACCAAAAGCTCTTTGTAAACGGTGACGTTTCTTTCAATGCAAATTTGGCAGTCGGAGTGACTTTGCAAACTCGTAAAATCGAACCTTTTGACATAACTGCAAATGGCGCAATTCTTATCGGCTCAACACTGAGTGGATCATCTGCTTCAGTAAAGATCGGAACGACAAATGGTACAAGTAGTTATGTCGACATTGGAAACACGACCGTTTTTGGAGGCAATCTGCGATTCAATGAAAACGGTAAAATCACAGGTAATTCAACCGGTTTAACAATGAGTTTTGCAGACAACACAACAACAGGAAATGTATCTGTCGGTCCAGCTTTAACAAGCGGCAATCTTATTCTCGGCTCTATAAGTGCAACAACTCACGCTGGCAATATACTTATTGGTAATGGAAGTGGAAGAACCGGATCGATTTTAATTGGCGGGCACAATTCGTCAAGCGTAACATATGTCAATGCGGGATCAGTTAGAGTCAAAGACCAAGGTAACGGCACATTTTATGTAGGACGCATCCCAGGAGACACAACTTCAGATGCCATCACTGTAGCTTTAGCAGGTGCAGTCACAACAACAGGCAATGTCGATATATTGAACGGCGCGAGTTCAACCGGCAACATCAATTTGGGCCGAGGCCCAGCGATTAAGATTGCCAACGGAACAAGCACAAACATCGACATCTCCGCAGCGGGCACACTGGCCCTGAGAGGAACGACCGTAACCGCGCCAACCACCGCTTTGGATAACTCGTCGAACCAAGTGGCCACCACCGCTTTCGTCAAAAACAATATAAGTAATTTGGTGGCAGGCGCAGGCGCCGCTCTCGACACTCTTTACGAACTTTCGAATGCAATCAACAATGATGCCAGTTTTGGATACAACATAGTTACATCCATCGGCTTGAGAGCATATGATTCGTCGGTTGTTCATATAACCGGTACAGAAAGTATTGCGGGGAACAAAACTTTTACAAACGACACCGTTATGGGCGGAAACCTAACAGTAAGCGAAAACCTGACAACCGTTCAAAAAGGGGCGTTTGGTTACGGCACTGCACCGGCAGGCACTCCTTACGAATTTGACATAAGTGGACAGATGCGAATCTACGAACTTGTAGGGTCGGATGTTACTGGAAACACAAGTGTCGCCACTCTAACGCTTGAACACGGAGACGTCTCTGGTTGCTCATCAATCATGTTCAAGTCACCATCCACCGCATCCAACGGAGATTATGCTTACATCAAATACCAAGACTTGTCGGGCACGAGCACAACCACAAATGCGGGTCTTTTAACAATTGGTGTCGAGAATGATCCTACAGCGGCGACAACAAGGGATAGAATTTCACTCTATGCAGCGGGCGGCTCTGGCTTCATCGGTATCAACACTCTTGATCCGTCATTCAATTTGGATATATCTGGAAACGCCAATGTGAGAAATACTCTCATCACAAACTCGATCGACGTGTCGAATGCTGCCTCGACACTAACTATTGCGGAATCCCAAACAACCGGCATCATAAATATTGGCGCAGGTTCGAGAACCAGTGGTGCTATAAACTTGGCAACCGGTTCCGGAAATCAAGCAACAGCTTTAAATTGGGGAACTTCAAGTAATAGTGGACAACTTACTTTCAGAGGCGGAACTTTTAACTTTAGTTCGACTGGAAACTTGACTTTCAATTCTAGTTATAGCGAGTTAACTGCAAACATAATTACCGGCACAAGAACAAGTGGAACCGTCAATTTAGTGACAGGTAATCCAAGTGGTGCGACAACGAACGCATTTACAGGAAATGCGACAAATAATGCTATTTTAAATATCGCGACAGGGTCGCGAACTGCTGGGTCGGACATAAATATCGCAAACAATACAAGTTCTGCAGAAACATTAAATATTGGTACGGGAGAGGGCCGTTCAGGAACCATCAACATTGGAACTGGAAACACAGGAACCAAAACAATCGGTATCGGCGGATCTTTGACAACCATAAATTTGACAGGCAAATCAGTGACGGCAACATCCGATGTGTCCCTCAACGCAAATACGCGACTTGGCGCAGGCAGCAACTCGGTCGCCATTAACAAAGACATCTCGTCCCAGTATGCTCTCGATATAAGCGGCGAAACCAATATGAGAGGCAATTTGTCGCTGGTAGGTGGCACCATTACTGTGAATGGACAACCTTTAACTGGAAGTGCAGGAACCTCTCTCACAACACAAGGCGTGAAAGTCGGCACCGACGCGAATTACTTCGTGACGGTCGATAAGACCAATTTTTACAATGATCCATCTCTCGTTATTTACTACAATTTCGATACGTCGTTTAACAATGGGACTCAAATTCGAAACGTAGCGAATCCTGGCACATTTGATTTGGCACTAAGTACAAACAGCGGAGCAATCACGGGTATGATAGATACTGTAAAATATAAATACGGAACTGCAAGTTTGAAAAATGACAGTGCTCTAACAAACCGCGGCGCTAATACATCCAATCCACAAATCTCAAATATAATGTCATTTTCATTTTGGATAAATAAACAGACTGCAACCAGCGCAGCCCCTCCGGATTTTGACCGAATATTTGAGTTTACAAATAATACCGCATTTGGATCAGTGACCGAATTTTATACAGTTGCTCTCGACGTTTCTGCAAGCGGTTTAATTATTCCGACCATCACGAAGGGATCCACAGGCACTTCTTCGATTATAAGCACAACCACGCAACTCCGAAGTTATACAATCGCGGACTCATCCTGGAATCACGTGTCTTGGGTAATCAATAATTTGAACTCGTACTTGTACTTGAATGGCTCAATTGTTCAACAAAATACGCTCTCGGAAAAGGTATATAATCCATTTCCAAGCGACATTTGGTTATATTATCAAATGGAAAACAATGCAAACAACACTGGTCAATTGGCAAATATGAATGGAACGCTTGTTGGACCGCCGACTTTTAATAGTACAACATTCAAGAAAGGTCAGTACTCGTTGCAGTCAACCGGTGCTTCACAGTATATAAGCATTCCAAGTTTCACTTGGCCAACAAGTGGAATTACCATTTCAACATGGTTTTATAGAACATCTCCAGGAACATATAACTTATTTGCCTTTGGAAATGTCAACTTGAATTTCTTTTCATCAGGGTATCCGAATAATATTTATTTAAATGTCGGCGCCAGTCAACCAATAACATATCCTAACAGCGATGGAAGTTTAAATTTTGCACATATTGCCGTAACTTTAACACCTGACGGTGCGGCACCCAAATTGTATATTAATGGAAGTTATAAATCAGCAGGAGTAACTTATACAACTTATACATACCCAAGTGGAACTTATAGCAATAATTTTATCGGACAACATGCAGGATACACAGACGACTTCCGCGTCTACAATAGCGTTTTAAGCGCTCAGCAAATTGCCGATATTTATAATGAAGGAAATACATTTTACGATTTGAGTACAAATCGAAATCTAATGATTATCGCCGGGTCAACCCTACAGAACCGCGACTTCAGTGGAAATATTGACGAGTTCCGCTACTACAAGGACAAGGCGCTGAACCAAGCCGAAATCTACCAGCTAAACAACAACACGTTTTTTAATCTCGACATTTGTGGCGGCTTTTTGGCAAACGGATCATCCGTAATTTTCGAGCCGATCGGATCCAAGGCGACTGCAAACTCGGGCACACTGACCTTGTTGCACGGTGATGCATCGGGTTCTTCGTCCATCATGTTCAAATCAGTCAACGATCCGCTCGAGTACGGTTACATCCAATATGAAGAGAACACGGTTGGCTCCACCGGTTACCACTATGGTCTTATGACAATCGGTATTGAGAACGATGCGGGCACCCAGGCAGCGTATACAGATCAGGCAGACCGAGTGTCCTTGTTCCCATCGGGCGGCCGAGGCTTTGTGGGTGTCAATACAAAGACGCCGTATTATTCGCTGGACGTCAGTGGACAAATCCGCATCTTAGAAGGCGCTGGTACATCGGCGGCGCCAACCGCGGGCTCGCTCATACTGGAACACACCGCCGTAGGCGGCACGTCGTCGATCATGTTCAAAGGACCGAATACGACAACGAGCGACTATGCCTATGTGCAGTACACAGACGCTTCGAGTGTTGTTCAATCCTTGCTGAAATATGATTTGTCAACCAATAGTCCGACGACATTAACCGGGCTTGCAACACTCGCCAGCACGGGCACAAATAGCACCAATACGACATTTTATCCAACAGATAATTCGTTTGCTTGGTTTGATTACCAAACATCTGGTTTGGGTGCAATCAAAGGCGTAGTGACACCTCAATATTGTCTTTCATTTAACCAAGCCAACGTGACAACCGGAGGCACAAATATTTCTCCTCTACGTATGAATTATTTGGAAACCACTTATACAATGGGAAGCGCTGCAGATATAACCTTTTCAGCGTGGATTCGTCCCTCAGGAATTGATATAAGTCAAAGTACGCCAGGGCGTATTTATATTTTATATGCGGCGAATGGCGGAACATCCGGTACCGGGGTGATTGATATGTATATAGAGATAAACAGTAATACAAATAAAGGAAAATTATTTTGTTTAATAAATGCAGATAGCACCAATTATCAGTTAACCGACGTTTCCATAAATCAAAACCAATGGAATCATGTTGCTTTATCGTTTAGTTCGACTAATAAAAATGGACGGTTGTATTTGAATAATGTGCCCGCGACAAATGAGCTAACTGGTTTTAATGGAAAAGTACTCAACTATTTAGACAAATTTTGGATAGGAAATAATTACTATGGTACTACTGCAACTAATTGGTTGAAAGGATTCCGCGGCCTTATGGCATTTATCAATATATTTGACAAAGCATTGTCTGCATCCGATATTGCCTATTTGTACAACAACCCCGCATACAACGTCACGACAAATCCAGAGCGCGGTTTGCTAACAATCGGCGTCGAAAATGACACCGGAATTATTAATAACGATCGAATTGTATTGTGGCCAGGTGCAGGAACTGGCAATGTTGGTATAAATACAAGGACTCCAACTGCAACACTGGATGTGAGTGGTCAGATGAATATTAGTGGCCAGACAAGAATTAATGGACAATTGCTAATTAGTGAATCTGGCTCAGGAACAGCAGCTTCTATATATTCAGGATCTCTTATGTTGCAACATGTCACAGCTGGAGGAACATCATCGATAGTATTTCCTTCAGTGACAAATAATACGAGTGATTATGCTTATATCCAGTATCACGATAGTTTCCAATCCACAGATTTTAGTGGAACTACTTTTGAGAATGGTCTTTTAATAATTGGTGTAGAAAATGACGGAACAACGGGTAATTCTTCAGATCGTATTTCTTTGTTTGCATGCGGCGGAACAGGGTACGTCGGAATTAATACGAAAAACCCGAAATACACTTTGGACGTGAATGGAAACGTCAATGCAACCAGTTATAATGCAAGTTCAGATTACCGTATTAAAACCAATGTGATGCCTCTAGACTTGACTTTTACTGTAGATGTTTTGAATCCGGTTTCATATGTTTTGAAAGATGATAAAGAAGCAAAAAAACAAATCGGTTTTATTGCACACGAAGTTCAAGAGTTTTATCCATTTTTGGTGAACGGTGTAAAAGATGGACCAGATACACAGTCCATTAATTATAATGGCTTCATTGGTATCTTGACCAAAGAGATTAAAGATCTGAAGGCGAAGATTGCTGAACAAGATGAACGTCTCCAAATGTTGGAAAAATTATTGTTGAATAAATAAAAACAACAATATAGTTGAAAAGTTTTTTTAATAAAAATGTAATTTATTAAAAAAAAATAAACGAAGAAAGAAAAGGGAAGGATCTAAAGGACATAAAGCAGGCTCGCAGCGAAGCTGCGCTCCGGCTCGCCTTGTGAACCTTAGGTTTCCTTTATACATCCAAATTAAACACCAAACTCGTATCGTCCGCAACTCCCGTGTCATAGTAAATCGGCGAATTGACACACACCTTCTCTCGATTGTTCAAAGATATCGCACTCCTCACAAAAGTCGCCCCGACTTTCGGATTCGACCCTATTCCCAAACCCTCTGTCAAAATCCCATTTCCAATACAAGGCCACCAAGTCGCGCCGTCATTGCTGTACGCTATCGTATTCGTGCCCGACCCCGCCGTGATCCAACGCTTGTCGTTCCACGCTACTTCGTTGCCTCTCGTCGAAAATACCGACGTCCCAAGGCCCGTCCACGATGCCCCCAAATCCATAGAGGTCGCAATCGTATTAGTACCCTCACCGACCGCCACTGTAATCTGGCCATTCCAAAACACCGAGTTGGCACTTGTCGAGAAGGGTTGCGACGAAGACGCTGTCCATGTTCCCAAAGGATCCGCCGCAAACATAATCAAATCGCTCGTTGTCGATTTTCCAACAATCACCCACTGCGTCCCGATCCATTGCACATCGTTCACTGCCGTATCGAGTGGTTTGCCGAGTCCTGTCCACGAAACTCCGTCCGCCGAATACGCCAACGTGTTTGCAGACCCGACGCCGCCCGCCAACCACACGGAACCATTCCACTGCACACACTGCCCCGACACATCAAACACACTTGTGCCGAGTCCTGTCCACACTAATCCATCCACACTCGTAGCCAAGGTATTGCCGCCCTCGCCTGCGGCGATCCATCGCGCCCCGTTCCAGATCACATGATTTGCTTGTCCCGAAAAAACAGAGGCACCGAGTCCTGTCCACAAGAGTCCGTCATAACTGTACCCGAGAGTGTTTATCGTTCCGTAACCACACGCGATCCACATGCGTCCATTCCAGCCTGCATAATTGCACCGACCGCTGAACAGCGAATTGCCGAGAGACTGGAAGAAAATACCGTCTTTCGAAAAAGCCATCGTACTGCTAGTCCCCGATCCGCACACAATTGTTGGTTGGTAAATTGTTAAAAAGCCTGCGTTCGGTTTGGTCCACGCCAGCCCCAACCCCGGAATATTTCCGCCAATACTCGTCCAAGTAATACCGTCATAACTTGACCGAATACTATTCACTGAGTTATCTGTCTTAAAAAGGTATCGGATACCATCGTACACGGCGGCCGTATGACTGTAATTCTGATTGGTCCCGCCTACGGCTGTCCATGTGGCACCGCCATCGATCGATTTCAGAATGGCCTCCACCGAGGTCGAGTTGGGATAAGTTCCAAGGATAATGGTAGAGTCGTTGGCAACAATGGACTGCACTTGACCGTAAGAACCGAGCGTTCGAGTTGTCCAAATAATGCCGTCCTGACTGACTGCGATTTTCGTCGACGCCGAGTCATTGACTGCCGCAATAAAATAAGTGCCTGTCCACCGCACGGGTCCGCCGCCCACGGCAGTCGAGGCGAGTGACCAATTCAAACCATCTCCGTAAATAATTTGATTGGTGGTCGCACCCGTTTGCACAGAAACGCACCACCTACTCAACGTGGGGCTCCAGTCCATTCCAGTCACATAATATCCGCTCGTCATAAATCCCGTGGCGACAGGTTTCCAATTCAATCCATCGTAACTCAGCAAGAGATGGCGAGAGGTGGCGCCATGAGAAACTCCGCCCATTAACCAGTGCACTCCGTTCCACTCCAGTGCCTTGACCCCAGAGGGATCCGTGTTTGCCGTAGTTATTTTGAAAGCGGTCGCAAGATCATAGGACACATACGTATTGCCGTTCTCACCTTGGCCGAAGATTGCCATTTTGCCATTGAATGCCGCTACATGTACATTATTATCGGCAAAAATGGATGTCCAAGTATTTCCACCGTCCCGCGATACAGAGTTGCTGGAAATGACGGCGTTGGTAGTGAATTGGACAGGATGTTGCAATCTCGATGACGACGTGATGGCCCGACAAGAAGTCAGCGAAGAGCCAGATGCCACTTTCCAATTGAAGCCATCCAAACTATACAAGATTCGTCCGGCGCTATTCGTTCCCGCCACAATAAACTTGTTGATATGCCACTCCACCTTGTGAACCGAAGTTGGCGAAGTATTTGGCAGCAAGGTGACGCCCAAGCCGGTCCATGTGGTGCCAAAGTCGTCACTATATGCCATCGTGTTTCCAGCACCATTACCTACCGCAACCACTCGATTGCCATTGTAAGCAATTCCAGTAACACGTGTCGTAATGGGACACGATGCAACCGCCGTCCACGACACTGCGTCCGCAGAGTATGCAATGAGTCCTGCGCCGGCATTCGTATTTCCACCAATGATCCACTGACCCCCGTTCCACATCACTTGATAGATCGAGTTAGCCGCAGTATTCGAAATGTCGATTCCTATCCATCCGTTACTTCCGTCGACACTGCGCGCCAACCTGTACGTAGAACCGTTGGATGCCCCCGCGAGCCAAAACGATCCGTTCCATTCGATGGTTTGGCCGACGGGAGTCCCGCCAAACATGGCTGTGCCGAGACCCGTCCAGTGAAGGCCGCCCAAACTGTACGCGATGGCATTTCCCCCGCTTCCTACCGCCATAAATCTTTGGGGATATCCACCCCACCGAACCGCGTTGCAAACACTTGTGAACGCCGTGTTGCCGCCACTATACCAGTCGGTACCATTCTCACTATATGCAAACGTATGGTTTGCATTGGATCCGCCCGCTACATAAACAGTACCATTGTACTCAATGTCATTGATGGATGTCAAAGGAATATTCGTCGAAGCGTCGTACCAGTTAATTCCATTGTTACTGAATGACAATGAACTGCCTCCCACAATAAATCGCGGCGCTACGTTTTTGCCAACTGTGTAATGAGTGGTAAGCGATGAAAATCCGTTCAAGGATGCGCTGTACGATGCAGCGTCGTCATGAACATAGGATCGTGTGGTCACTGTGCGTGAAAAAAGATTGTTGGCACTTGTGTGGCGGTCACTGACTTCAAAAGTTGCGACGGGAAAATTCACCAAGTCGGAAGTAAAAACAAGTGTTGGGCCCTGAACGCCGGTTGGGCCGGTAGACCCAGTAGGACCAGTGGATCCAGTAGAACCGGTAGGTCCTGTGAAACCTGTAAATCCGGTAGTTCCAGTAGTACCCGTAGGTCCAGTGGAACCGGTTGAGCCAGTAGGACCCGTTGATCCGGTGGATCCAGTCGATCCAGTGTCACCAGTAGGACCAGTAGAACCCGTGTCCCCTGTCGGTCCAGTAGAACCCGTGTCCCCTGTCACACCCGTTGGACCTGTGGTTCCGGTGGTTCCTGTGTCACCAGTATCACCGGTAGGACCAGTAGATCCGGTAGATCCAGTCGAGCCAGTATTACCAGTAGATCCCATATCACCTTGAAGACCCTGAGGACCGCGAGGACCCGTTTGACCGGTTTGGCCCGTAGGGCCCGTAGGCCCTGTTGCTCCAGTGGCGCCTGTATCACCAGTTGTACCGGTAGGTCCCGTGTTACCAGTCGATCAAGTGGCACCAGTTGATCCGGTGGAGCCAGTCGTTCCGGTTGGTCCAGTCGAGCCGGTCGAGCCAGTGGATCCAGTAGAACCCGTGTTTCCAGTCGGACCAGTGTCACCAGTGTCACCCGTAGAACCGGTTGAACCTGTCTTTCCAGTGGAACCAGTCGAGCCAGTATCGCCAGTTGAACCTGTATTGCCCGTTTGTCCAGTGGGTCCCGTGTTACCAGTCGGTCCAGTTTGTCCCGTGTTACCAGTATTGCCCGTGAAACCAGTGTAACCAGTCGGTCCGGTTGCGCCAGTCGGTCCAGTGACACCAACTTCTCCAGTGGGTCCCGTGAAACCAATCGCACCAGCAGGGCCCGTAGGGCCCGTGGGACCGGTGGGTCCCGTCGTTCCTGTATTACCCGTTGTACCTGTTGTGCCCGTTTGACCCGTATTGCCAGTCTGTCCAGTCGAACCTGTCGGTCCTGTGTTTCCAGTCTGTCCAGTAGTGCCTGTCGTGCCTGTGGTTCCCGTGGTGCCTGTCGTACCAGTCGTGCCCGTATTACCAGTTGTACCGGTCGAACCCGTATTGCCGGTGGGACCCGTATCACCAGTAGTTCCCGTGTCACCAGTTGCACCAGTGGATCCCGTCGAACCAGTGGATCCAGTTCTTCCGGTTGTGCCTGTATTTCCCGTATTGCCTGTGAATCCAACGCCAGTCGGCCCAGTGGTTCCGGTTCTGCCAGTCGAGCCAGTAGAACCAGTCGAGCCAGTATCACCGGTGGATCCCGTCGATCCTGTCGAACCAGTTCTTCCAGTCGAACCTGTGGCACCCGTTGAGCCCGTGTCACCCGTGGTTCCTGTCCATCCAGTAGAACCAGTCGAACCCGTGTTTCCTGTCGGTCCAGTGGGGCCCGTAGGGCCCGTCGAACCCGTCGAGCCGGTCGATCCTGTAGTGCCAGTGTTGCCAGTATGACCCGTGTCTCCAGTAGTTCCCGCGAGACCAGTGGGACCTGTTGCTCCAGTTGAACCTGTTCGGCCGGTTGGTCCCGTGTTGCCGGTGTTACCCGTGGAGCCAGTGTTACCTGTACTACCGGTTGTTCCTGTAGGACCCGTGGCGCCCGTGGCGCCCGTGGAACCAGTGTCGCCAGTGGCTCCCGTGGAACCAGTTGATCCAGTCGAGCCCGTAGAGCCAGTGGAACCGGTCGAACCGGTCGAACCGGTCGAACCCGTCGATCCAGTCGAACCCGTCGAACCGGTCGGTCCAGTTGAACCCGTAGAGCCAGTAGAGCCAGTTGATCCCGTCGAACCCGTTGAACCAGTGGACCCAGTCGAACCCGTTGAACCGGTTGAACCTGTGGAACCAGTCGAACCCGTTGAACCCGTCGATCCAGTCGAACCAGTCGAACCCGTTGATCCAGTGTTACCTGTTGTTCCAGTCGCTCCAGTCGAACCAGTAGATCCAGTTGATCCTGTGGAGCCAGTCGTGCCGGTGGTGCCGGTATCACCAGTATTACCCGTATTACCAGTGCTACCCGTCGAGCCCGTATTACCCGTATTACCAGTTTGTCCAGTGGAGCCAGTCGATCCAGTGGGTCCAGTAGAACCAGTGGAACCGGTCGAGCCCGTGGATCCGGTGGAACCCGTGGATCCGGTAGATCCAGTCGAGCCAGTTGTTCCGGTCGAGCCAGTTGTACCAGTTGGTCCGGTTGAACCCGTCGAGCCAGTTGAACCTGTCGAGCCAGTTGAACCAGTCGAACCCGTTGAGCCAGTCAAACCCGTTGAACCAGTGGAGCCGGTTGTACCAGTAGAACCAGTGGATCCGGTAGGGCCCGTAGAACCCGTGGATCCAGTGGAACCC
>JACCDZ011068140.1_pt1 | contig 36047 bp, 26 predicted proteins | sample 7449551 | NCBI WGS metagenome assembly JACCDZ01 (sample SAMN15323452, study PRJNA562643) | freshwater metagenome | isolation source: river surface water | place: USA:Blue River Watershed | collected 2017-08-18 | reverse complement strand
TGCTCAAAGGCAAATACTTTACCTGTCCTTCCCATGCCGCATTGAATTTCATCCAATACCAACATTGCCCCAACTTCCTTGCATCGCTCCTGAAGCGCTTTCATGTAGAGTGGATTGGGAATTCGAATTCCAGCATCGCCCTGAATGGTTTCCAAAATAACGCCCGCCGTTTCCGTGGTGATCATGTTCAAATCATCCCAGTTGTTGAGACGAATGAAATAGATTTCAGGAAGCAATGGACGAAATGCACCTTTCTTTTTCTCGTTGTAACTCACGGACATCGAACCTTGTGTATTGCCGTGATAAGCACCAACAAAAGATACCATTTGATGTCGGCCAGTAACCCTTTTCATGAGCTTCATTGCGGCTTCAACAGCCTCGGTTCCGCTGTTGACGAAGTAACAGCAGTCCAATTGTTCGGGCAACATCGAGGTTAAAATCTCAGCGGCTTGAACCTGACTTCGTTGCACAAACTCACCATATACCATGGCGTGTAAGTGACGATCTACCTGCTCATGGATGGCCGATAAAATTTCGGGTTGTCCATGCCCCAAGTTGTTTACACCAATCCCTGAAACAAAGTCGATGTAGCGCTCGCCATTGGGACCGTATAGATAAATACCTTCAGCACGTTCGATGACCATTCCCAAAGGAAATGGATTGGTTTGCGCAAGGTGCTGATCAATTAGTAATCGACTCATTTCTCTTTGTCGTCTGCTTCTTCAAAAATGATTTCATCTGCAAAAATCCAAGACTTACCGCCTTGTCCCAAATGCCAAGAAGGAATAACTTGGAATGCGGTTTCAGCGTGAACGCGGATTGAACTGTAATACGCTTTGTCTTGTAAAGAAAGCTTGATCACTTTTTGCATCGGACCATACACTTGTTGTTCATCCAAACATTTTACCTCGCCCAAAAAAGTTTCCTTTCCGTCGGCGGTGATGCCATAATATTGAACAGTTTGCGGATACCATATCCATGTCTTGATGTCCTGATGCGCACTGATACCCACTGATGCAAGAAGTGTAGGCTTGCCAAGATCAACCGTAATATCCAATGGCTTTCCATAATAGCCTTGCCATCCACCGGTTCTGAAATCCTTTCCTCCTAGGGCGCCATCGATTAATGCATCGCGACCGCCTCCTGTATATTGGTTGTCATATTCGCCAATGGATTTGATTTTCTTCAATGCATCACGTGTTCTAAAAATGGCTTTGGCTTCTCGTGAATAGCGAACCCCGCCTTCCAATTGCAAAAATGCTTGAGCTTTGATTTCAGCAGCATAGTCAATGATAAAGGGTTTTGTATAATCGAAGTTTTTGACTTCGTTGGTTTGAAGATTCTTGACTGCCACTTCGATTTTCACTTGATCAAAAACATGATTGATGGCGATGGTGGCTTGCTCGGTAAAACTGATGGCGGGTCCTGAAATAATGGGCAATGGAATGATGGTTTGAGCACTCATTTTGGATGCAGGGCGCGCGCTCTTGTGTTCGTTGGTATGCATATTAGAAACAAGATTTTCAAGCTTAGCTGCGCGATAAGGGGAATAGGAAATCCAATCGACACCTTGACCTGGAGCAACGCGGTATTGTGCATTCATCGCGCAAACCAACCATGCGGACATTTGTCCACAATCTTCGTTTCCGCAAAGACCATCAGGATCATTTCTGTACAATGTTTCGATGGTTTCTTGCATGTAGCGCAACCCTTCTTTGTGAAAACTTTTGTGTGCGTATGGGAACAGAAACAAACAGTGGTGTGAAGGTTCATTTCCATGGGCGTACTGTCCAATCAAACCCGTGATGTCTGCTTGCTCACGCCCTGTGGTTTTGTCTTTAGCAGTGAAAAGGTTGTGCAAGAATTCACCAAATTTTTTCTCACCACCATGCATTGCTACCAATGTTTCAATATCATGGGGAACGAAAAGTGCGTATTGCCATGCGTTGGCTTCGGTGAAATTGAAGTCAACTTGATAGGGATCAAATGGCTCAATGAAACCACCGTTTCTGCGTGGACGCATGAAGTGGGTGATGGGATCAAAGATGTTTTTCCAGCTTTGCGCTCGAATAGAATATGCTTTGTACACCGCACTGTTTTTGTCTTGGTGCAACAACCAATCCATTTCGGCTACACACCAATCGTTATAGGCATATTCCAATGTTTTAGAAACGGATTCACTGAATTCGTCAGCGGGTACAAAGCCCATTTCGGCATATCTTTTTTTCTCTGGTTCTGGACCATTGCTTGCATCGATCATTGCCTTTAATGCCAACTCAGCATCAAAACCTTTGACCCCTTGAACATAGGCTTCTAAGATCACAGGTATACTATGCGAACCGATCATGCAATAGGTTTCATTGCCAGCCAATTCCCACATCGGCAATTCGCCGCGCTCTTGGTAAATGGCCAAGAATGTTTTGATCCAATCGAGTGTGGCTTCTGGTTCTAACTGGGTCATCAAGGGATGATAAGCGCGGAAAGTATCCCACAAAGAGAATACAGTGTAGCGCTTGTATCCTTCTGCGGTATGAATCTTTTTGTCTTCCCCGCGGAATCTTCCATCCACATCCGACCAAATGTTGGGAACGGTGTAACAATGGTAAAGGGCAGTGTAATAATTGACTCGTGAGTCGTTAAGATTGCGAATGATTTTTTGGTTGGCGATGTAAGGATATGGCGCCTTGCCTAGTTTTTCATTCCAAGCTTGTTTGGCATTGCTTTGGTATTTACTGAAATCAAATGTTGGTGCCTCAGCATACAAATTGCGCTTGGCTCCTTCCATATCGACACCACTGATACCCACGCGAACTTCCAAATTTTGGACTTGACCAAAACTCAATCTAAAGGTTTGAATCATTTCCAAAACATCTTGTCTTTTTCCATTGACCATTTCCGAATTCATTTCAGAAAGTTGATCCAATCCTTTGATGGGATGATTGAACACGGCATAAAAATAACAATGCTGTTCTTCTGCCCATTCCTTCGAAACGCGATAACCCGCAATGGCAGTATCACCATAGGTTACGATATCGTAGTATTGAAGCTTGTCTCGGTAAGCCATGTCAATAAACAAATACGCAGTGTCTTTGGGTTGAAAGGTGTAGCGATGAATGCCGCAATGAGGCGTTGCCGTAAGTTGTACTTGAATGTTTTGATCTTTCAATTTGACCGAATAATATCCGGGCTTGGCATATTCATCTTGGTGTGAAAATGCATGTGATGTTGCATCGATCCAATGTTGTGTTTTTTTGGTGTGACCGTTGTTGGGCGTAAACAAGATATCGGCGTAATCACTAATGCCTGTTCCTTGCAAATGCGTGTGCGAAAATCCGTAAAGTACAGAATCTGAATAATGGTATCCACCGCAACCATCCCAACCTTCACGGCGGGTGTCGGGTGAAAGTTGTACCAACCCAAACGGTACAGTTGCACCTGGATAAGTATGTCCATGTCCACCTGTTCCAATGAAAGGATTGACGAAGTCAGTGAATGAAATTTCTTTTTGTCCAAAAGAAAAGAGGGTAGACAAAAGGATTGTCCCAGTAATTAGGGTTTTACGCATATGTTACAATTTGCTCGATCGTGTTTGATACCCATGTGGCCTACTGGAGACTTACTGGGAACGATTTGTTGTTGATAGATAATTCTTTGCTTTTCGTCCCAAAGGGCATCCAATTGCTCTTCGCGAATTCGCTTTGATTCTTTTTTCAAGTTGCCAATTTCAGCATCCCGCATTTCCCATTGCTCAGTAGAAAGGGATTGGTTTTGTGCCAGGTCTTGCTTTTCTTTTTCTAATGCCAACATGGCGGATTCATAGTTCAGCCAAATTTTCGTCACTTGGTCTTTTTGGTAAGTACTTAATTTGAGTAGGCTGTCGGTCTTGTGTATCCAACGTTGCGTGCTGGCAGATAGCGTGGATGTTTGTGCAAAGGACAAACTTTGCATCATCAAAAAAATCAATACCATCCACCATTTGACCATACAGCGAATATACAATGTCAAGCAGGGAAGGCCTTTATAAAATGACCTGTTTTTTTGGCTTGTTCCAATTGAATAAAATCTTGGAGCAACCATTCGGGATGGATGATGGACTGCTGAAAATATTGGGTTTCATCAACCGGAATAAACCAAGTTTCAATGGAGTATTGACTTCGCCATTCGGCCATGATCTTCTCGATCAAGGGAAGTTGGTCTTTGCCAATCATAACAACCACTTGGGGTTTCTTCTTCAGTTGCATCATCAATTCTTCTCTGTCCAGTGCAGCATTTCCATTTTGATCCAAACCCAAAACTTCAAATCCAGCATCAGCTGCAAGTTGGTTGACAGCACTGTTTTTGGCGCTCCAATAAAAATGCTGTCCATCATGACTTCCGATTAAAATGGGCTTTGGATTTTTTAATGCGAATTTCTTCTTTTGAAGAATGACTTGATCGAAATATGCACAGGCTTCTTTGTAGTGTCCATTCAGAAATCCAATGGCCTTTATCCATTCGAGGCGAGCCCATGCGTTGGACTCTTGATAATCGCAAATGGGCACCGTAGTGGTAGTGACGGGAATCTTTTGGGGAGCGGGTTCAAAGGGACTGTACAATATCCATTGTGCTGGGTGAAGAAAGAATTGTTCCGGATCGATGGCCGATGAGTTGTCCAAAAGAGAAAAGGTTTGTTTGCTTTCCAATTGGCTTTTGATTTGCGAATTGGCAATGGCTTCGGGATAGACGAGACCCGCGATTTGCGGTATGGATTGCAATACTTCGAAATAGCCAAAAAGCGTTGTGCTGAGCACATGGAAGTTGGGATTTTTCTGCGGTTGAAATTCCAAAGTGTCGTTGCCATTGACGATGCAAAGCAGAGTATCCTGATTGACTTTTTTCAAGAAAAACAATTGAGCTTCTTGCATGGAAATGACTTCACCAGGAAGCGTTTTGGATTCCGAACATCCAGCCAATAAAATCACAATACCAATCCACCAATTTTTCATGGAAACAAAAGTAAACCATCGAGCGCCTTGCCGTAAATTCGCGACAAGTAAAATGACTACTTATGGCAGATGCACAAATGATTGAGCGCAATCGAAATGAAGATAAAATGTCCCGATTGGTTGTGGACATGAACAAACGTCTCGCAAAGATTATGGAAGGAGGCGGCAAGGCTCGTCAGGAGAAGGAAAGAGAAAAGGGAAAAATGACAGCTCGTGAGCGCGTTGCCTATTTGCTTGACGAAGGGAAGCCTCAGATTGAAATTGGAGCATTCGTTGGAGACGGCATGTATGCTGAACATGGCGGCTGCCCCAGTGGTGGCGTGATTGTGGTGATGGGATATGTCAAAGGCAAGCAATGTTTGGTAGTGGCCAATGACGCCACGGTCAAGGCAGGGGCTTGGTTTCCAATAACGGGAAAGAAAAATTTGAGAGCACAAGAAATTGCTTTAGAGAATCATTTGCCCATCATCTATTTGGTAGATAGTGCAGGCGTGTATTTGCCAATGCAAGATGAGATTTTTCCGGACAAAGAGCACTTTGGTCGCATCTTCAGAAACAACGCCAAGTTGAGTGCCCAAGGTACTGTTCAGATAGCTGCGATAATGGGATCATGTGTTGCGGGTGGGGCATACTTGCCCATCATGAGTGATGAGAGTTTGATTGTCGACAAGACAGGAACCATCTTCCTTGCAGGTTCTTATTTGGTAAAAGCTGCAATTGGTGAAGACATCGACAACGAGACATTGGGTGGAGCAACTACGCATTGTGAAATAAGTGGAGTTACGGATTATAAGGCCAAGGACGATCAAGATGCTTTGGACAAGATCAAGTCTTTGATGTCCAAAATTGGAGACCAAAAAAATACTGCTGGATTTGATCGCATTGCGCCGCAAGAGCCCATTCGTCTGGCAAAAGAGATGTATGAGATTCTTCCTGAAGATCGCTCAAAGCCTTATGATGTCAAACAAATCATTGAATGTTTGGTAGATGGCGGTGAGTTTTTGGAGTTCAAAGAGGATTACGGAAAAACAATAGTTTGTGCTTATGCGCGAGTGGATGGTTGGTCAGTGGGTATCGTTGCCAATCAAAGATTGATTGTGAAATCCAAAAAGGATGGAATGCAATTGGGAGGCGTTATTTTTTCTGATAGTGCGGACAAGGCGGCAAGATTCATCATGAATTGCAACCAGAAAAATATTCCATTGATATTCTTGCAAGATGTAACGGGCTTTATGGTCGGTTCGCGTTCAGAGCATGGTGGCATCATCAAGGATGGAGCTAAAATGGTGAATGCCCAGGCCAACAGTGTTGTTCCCAAGTTCACAATCGTAACAGGCAATAGCTACGGTGCTGGAAATTACGCCATGTGCGGAAAGGCATATGATCCACGATTGATAGTAGGTTGGCCTACTGCACAAGTGGCAGTGATGGGCGGCGCTCAAGCAGCCAAGGTTTTGATGCAAATTGAAACCGCTACCCGAAAAGCCAAAGGTGAGATTTTGGGTGAGGCAGAAGAGAAGGCATTATTTGATAAAATCAAAGGAAGATACGATGAGCAAACCACGCCTTATTATGCAGCTGCTCGTTTGTGGTTGGATGCAGTGATTGATCCGGTGGATACAAGAAAATGGATTAGTATGGGAATCGCTGCAGCTTCTTTGGCTCCTGAAACTCCAGCGTATCGCACAGGTGTAATTCAAGTTTAATGAATATTCAAGCATTGAAATCGGCATGGAGTGCAGGGTGGAATTATAAGCCACTTTGGTATATCCTCATTGGCGCAGCATTTATTCGCATTTGGGCTGCGTTTGGATCTCCAGGATATTTGATGACCGACGATCATTTTTTAACGGTCGAAGTTGCGGGCTCTTGGGCAGTTGATCAAAATTTCAATGATTGGATTCCGGGCTGGGGAAATAACAAAACCAAAGTCGAAGGATTTAGTTTTTTGTATCCCGGTATTTGTTTCGGGTTTTACAAAACGATGCACGCCATCGGCATACACGACCCGCAACATCAGCAGTTGATTTTTCGAATCTTGCATGCACTTTGGTCAGTGCTTACGGTGTACTACGTTTTTAAATTGGCAGAGCGCATTGGCAACAAGCAAGTGGCAGTAACTGCAGGATTGCTCATGGCGTTTTTGGGTGTGATTCCATTGTTTGCCGTGAGAAATTTGGTGGAGTTGGTTGGTCATCCATTGATTATTGGTGGATTGTATTATCTCAGTTTTCCGCAAATGAGGAAGTGGGTGTTGGGATCGATTTTTTTGGGATTGGCAGTAGGTGTGCGTTATCAGAATGCGTGGATTCCCATTGGTTGGGGAATAGCCTATGTGTTGTTGCGTCAATGGAAGATGGTGGCTGTGGTATGTTTAGTTTCTTTTGGCGTCTTTTTCTTGACCCAAATAGATGACATATTGCTTTGGGGCGGAAAGCCCTTCCAACACATTGAGAGTTATTTGAATTACAATGCAACGCACTCCGGTGACTATCCCGGATCTCCGTTGACTTATTTGTCGTGGTTGGGTTATTTCATTCTTCCTCCGGTAAGTCTTTTCTTGCTTTGGGGAACCATGGTTCCATTGTTACGCAGACGATATTCAATAACCATTGGTCAGCCCATCATATGGGCGATGCTGGCAGCTTTTTATCTCTTTGTCATTTTCCATGTCGTTTATCCCAATCGACAAGAGCGATTTCTATTTCCCATTTTGCCTGTATTTATTGTTGTTGGTATTTGGGGGTGGTATGCTTGGTTGGAGCAATCAGGCAATCAAAACAATCGTTGGATACAGCGAGGTTGGAATTTCTTTTGGATCACCAACACCATCGTATTGTTGGTGTCGGCCAATATTTATCCAAAGCGTGCCCGAGTAGAAAGCGCATATCAACTTTACAAATACGGAGATGCACAGAACTTTATTCAGGACTTTGCTCACAAGGAAAGCAATCCACTTACGCCCAAGTTTTATGTTGGTTCATGGTCTGAGAATTATGCCTTGTCGATGAAGGACGATCGCAAGGCCATGGCTGAGGCACTGGATAAGGTGGAGAGAAAAACCAGAGGTCAATTGCACTACAGACGTTATCCCAATTACATTTTATTTTTCCAAGATGTAGACTTGGAGAATCGAGTAGAGGCTTGGAAAAAGTACTTTCCTCATTTGACATACTGCACACGGGTTGAACCCGGATTCTTTGATCAGATGTTGCACAAGTTGAATCCAGTCAACAGCTTGGAGAGTGTGACGATTTATAAAATCCCTAAGGAAGACATCAAAGCATTTTGATGTAATAGCCTTTTGGATCATCCAAAACAGATCGCAACAGATAAGGCGTTATCTCAGAACTTGGGATGGGGTGAATGAGATTTTCCAATTCATCTATACGACTGATAGACGTATCCTGATCAACAAACGCCAGTCCTTTCAATTGGCCCTTATGAACCCATACCAATGACTTCATATCGCTTTTGGGACCCTTGCCGATGATTAAATACGAAGGTTCTTGAGCAATTCTTTTTTCCAAGGCAAACTGCAAATTGATATTGTGTGCATCAATTTCAATTTGAAGAGCCTCCCCTTGGAATGCATGCAAACCTATCCATCGGCCTTGAATATTAAAGTCTTCTTTCAATTCGTTGAGCCACTTGTAGGCTGCTTTCATGGAAGGAAAAGACTTGAGTGCTTTGGCAGCTTTGCCTCTCGATATCTGTAATCGATGAATTCCCTTTTGATCCATGAATGAAATCAAATGATATGAATAGGCTTTCCTTTTTTGTGCTCGATTGTATTTGGGGTAGTACTGTCTAATTGCGGCATCCTCCATCAAATTAGCCACCAATTCACAACCACTCAATTTGAATTCGATGTGTGCAATCTCTTGCAAAAAGTGTTGTTGTCTTTCCGTACCATCCGGTTGGAAATGCGACCGAACCCTTTTTTTGATGTTGTTGGACTTGCCGATATAGATGGGTACACCTTTGCTGTCTTTGAAAAAGTAAATGCCAGGAGTATTTGGTAGCGCTTCAAATTCCTCGTTGGGAATGTGATTGGGCAAAAAGGCATCGGCCATTCCGTGCTCCAACATTTCATGAATGAAAGTGAAACCATGTTCTTCGATGCATTTGTCAAACAAGATGGCTGTGGCTTGGGCATCACCCATGGCCCTGTGGGCCGCGTGATTGGGGATGTCGAAAAACTCACACATGGAACTCAGACCATATTTGCGATGTCCCGGAAATGATTTTCGCGCCAGCCTAACCGTGCAAAGTTTCTTGGGTTTCCATTGTATGCCAATGGCATCAAACTCGGCTTTGATGAAACTAAAATCGAAGTTGACATTGTGCGCTACAAATACGGCATCCTTCAAAAAGTCAAAAACCTCATCGGCGACATCTTCAAAAGTTGGTGCATGTTTCAGCATGCTTTCGTTGATACCAGTCAAGGAGACAATGAAAGGAGGTATTTTCTTTCCTGCGTTAATCAGCGATTCATACCGATCAATTACCTTTTCACCATCATGCAGACAAATGGCAATCTCAATGATTGTCCCTTCGCCTGGCTGTGAACCCAAAGTCTCTATGTCGGTAATTGCAAAAAGCATTTGTATTAACTTTCCGGTCGCAAATAGAAGCATGAACGCCAATGAAAACAAGACTGATTTCGTTAATGTTAATAATAAGCACATTTTGTGGACAGGCCCAAGATGAGCAAGAGTATCAAGGCTTTAGTGTAGGTTTTAGATTGGGAACTTATTTGGCATCGAAAAACACCGCTAATTTTTACAATGGCTCTGGCTATTATACCTCAGGGGTTAATTATGCTGGAGTGGAGGCGTATACAATAGAAGATCGATTGAACCTTACGCCGCAACAAATTAGTCAGATCAACAATTACTTTAATTCAAGTAGTTTTCAAATTCCATACGATTCGAGTCCATTGAATATGCGGTACAATCCTGCCTTTTCAATTGGTTTGGATTTTAGATACCGCGTGGATCGATTTTCATCTTATATCTTACAGGTTCAAACTAGTAAATTGGTAGCTTCAGACCAGTTCACAGTTCAATTTATTGGGACTCCTCAACAACAGAATGCCCAGAATGATGTGCGTCTATTCAGCATCACAGGAAGTGAACAGCGCTTTCAAATGGCACTGGGTTATAGACAAGGTTGGGAAGTGAATGAGTTAATCGATTTCTTTATTCAACCTGGCATTACATTCTCTGGTTTGCGCGTCAACAACAATCAAATTCATATTGCGGATCAGAACTTTGATTTGTTCATAGGTGCTTACAATCCTCAGCAATTACAGAATTATACTCCTCAAACCCGAACGGGTTTCGGCGGAGGTTTGGGAACAGGCTTTGAATTTGAATTGGGCAATGGACATTCTTTTGATTTGGGATTTTATACGTATCGTGAGAAAATGAAACTCTGGGAGACTGAGTTTGTGGGTTGGAATAAAAGCTTAACGGCTACTTTTTATTATTGATTGAATTGTTAAATTAATTTTTAACTTCACCAAATGAAAAAACATACACTTTTTATTTGTTTTTTTTCAGTATTGTCTTTGAATGCTTTGTCTCAAAAGTCAAAGGTTCAGTTCCAATTGTTTGGTCACATCCAATACAACATGGACCAAATCAATTCTGAGAAAAATTCCTACTTTTCCATTGGAGAGCAAGACTTGTTCGTTACTTCACAACTTCATGAACGTATTTCATTTCTTGGTGAGACCGTTGTCAAGTATGATGCCTTAACATCGGCGAAATTTGCTCCATCCATTGAACGTGCTCAGGTCAAGTTTGATATGGATAATCACCACAGTATCATTTTGGGAAAAATGCACACGCCATTGAATTATTGGAATGATGTTTTCCATCATGGGCGTTTGTTTTTCCCTACGATTGATCGCCCCAATGCGCTTAATACTCTTGTTCCTCTGCATACATTGGGGGTTCGTTTTCAAGGTCAGAACATGGGGGAATTGAACTTTGGTTATGATGTCGTTATTGGAAATGGAATTAGCTCAACAGATATTTATGATGTCAATACCAACAAAGCTTTTGCTGCGGGAGTTCATATCAAACCCTTTGAGGGTGTGCGTTTGAGCACATCATATTACAATGATTATTTAACATCTAACAAACCTGGTGTGCATAGCGGGCACTCGGGAATTGCCTCCAGTTACAAAGGAGCATTGAACTTTGAAATGTGGAGCGCTTCTGTTGCAGCATTTATGGAGAAATGGGAATTTTTGAATGAATTTGGTTACAACAAAACAACTACTGATACACTAGGAGTTGCCAGTAATCTCTCCAATTTTACCTATTTAGGAGTGAGAGTGAATGACAATTGGATTCCCTATTATGTGATTGATTTAACCAATATGTCTGATTACGATTTGCACTCGACGGCTTCGGACAATTACAAGATGGCAGTGGGATGTCGATATGAGTTCAATGAGCGATGCATCATCAAAGCCCAGGTGGAACAAATAAGAACGGGTATGGGCCATCAGCACAGCGCACATGAGAATAGGTACGATTTTAAATTTCAATTGGCATATGGATTTTAAGAAAGTACTGATCAGGTTAAGTTGTGTTATTGCATTACTAGGCGCAGTGCAATGTTCTGATGCCCAGTCATTATTTGTAATAGGCAATGACATAGGGATGAAAGAAATTAAAATGGGCTACCTCAAGGAGGTGTATCAAGCAAAATATACCTTTTGGCCCAACAAGAAAAGTGTCCAAATTGCATTACCTGGAACACAATCCGAGGATGCAGTATCTGTCTATTCTCAAGTGTATGGAAAGTCTGTAAAGGAAGTGCAAAAATTTTGGTTGAGTATTGTTTTTCAAGGCAGGGCAAAATCGCCGAATTTCTTTGATACATCTAAAGAGATGATTGATTATGTGCAAAGGACACCCGGTGCAATTGGTCTGTTGAAGTCAGATGCAGGGGTGCCCAAGAACTTGATCATAAAATTGATTCCTTGATGAAGAAAGGTTCCAGTATATTCACGCAAGTTTGGTTGCCATATTCCATCATTATTATTCTTTTGATTGGTGTCTTGGCTTTCTATTATCCCAACCGACAGCGTGAAATTTTGGGACGATACAAAAAGCAAGAACTCAATCAATTGGCCGCGACATTGGGCAACAGTGTGGAAATGTCATTGGCAAATGACGATTTTGAAGCACTTCAGAAAACGATGAAATTGGTTTCCAAAACGGACCAATTGAGCGTTGTGGGATTGGTATTGTTGGACAGTAGCAAAGAACAAATATCTTCGGTCGTTATTCCAGATACAACCCATTATGAACAGGTGGTATCTGATACATTACGTTATCTTTCAACGGAGAAAGATTTTGCGGTAAATGGAGTGCAAGGCAAAGTTTTTATTTCCATTTCTCGAGCAAAGCTGAACAAGGATGTGAGTAGTATCAATCGACCCATCTTTTTGTTCTTAACCTTTATCGCTGCGATTATCATGATTTTGGTTTATGTTTTGGCCAATTTGATTTCTACACCGATAACCCGAGTAGAGGAGTTTGCTGAATCACTGGCCAGAGGCAATTACAAGGACAGAATCCAAGAAGATTATTATCAAGCCAAAGAACTTTGGCAATTACAAGCATCTTTGCATTCCTTGGCTGATACGTTGGAAAGCCAACGTGCAGAGAATGTGAAGTTGACCTCTGGGTTGGAAGACGAAATCAAATTGAGATCTTCACGACTTATTATTGCATTGAACGATTTAAATGTCGCGCAGTCCATTGCAAAACTCGGAAGTTTTGAATACGATATCGAAGAAGACAGTTGGCACGGAAGTGAAAACTTGTATTTGATTTTAGGTATACAGAGTGCCTATCAAAAAGATTATGGCGGATTTGTTTCATTGGTTAATGCCGAGGACAAACAAACGGTAGAAAATATCTTCATCAATGCCAAGGATAATAAATCCAATTTCTCATTGGAGTTTAGAGTGTCAAAACCCAATTCCAATGAGTCCATATGGGTCAGTTGTATCGGACGATTTGTTTCGAATGAAGGAAAAGAAAAAATTGCGGGTGTAGTTCAAGACATTACTGAACGAATGCTGGCTCAAGAAGAGTTGAACAAATTATCATTGGTTGCTCGAAGTACCTCAAATGCTGTAATCATAACCGATCAGCATAAGAAGATTCAGTGGGTTAATGAAAGTGCTGAGAAAATTACGGGTTATACATTAGAAGAATTGAAAGGTGAAACACCCAAGATTTTCCAATGTGAAAAGTCCAATCCTGCTGAGCTTGCCCGAATCGGTCATTTATTGAAATTGCAAGAACCAGTGTGGGCTGAAGTTTTGAATAGGACCAAACAAGGACAAGAATATTGGGTTTCATTGAATATCGTACCCATTAAAAATAATCGAGGGGAGCACACGGGGTTCCTTGCTGTTGAAACGGATGTGACAGAAAGAAAACAATTGGAGCTACAGCGTGAGCAATACGTCAAGCAATTGGAAGATTCTCGCGCTGAGATTCGATCGATCAATGAAGGTTTGGAAAAGATAGTTGAGGAGAAGACCAAACACATTTCCAGTTTGGCATTATTTCCTGAACAAAATCCCAATCCAGTATTTGAGGTATTGATCAAAGAAAAGACAATTCGTTATTTCAATCCTGCCGCACGCAACACATTTGGAGAATTGGAGAATTTGAATTTCGAAGCGTTTTGTTCCATCATTAATCTAAATTTGAATGAGCTCAACATCAATGATCGTGTTGAGTTTGCATTTAAAGATTTGATTTTTGAGCGTAATATTTTCTTGCTCGAAGACGGCTGGGTTTTAAGAGGATACCTACACAACATTACTGAACGGAAGAAGAACGAAATTCAATTATCGCGTTTAATTGATCAATTAAAATTAGCAGAAAATGATCTTACGCTCAAAACAGTTGAGTTAGAAAAGTCTTTGGAAGAATTAAAGATTGCGCAATCTGAAATTGTGAGCAAGGAAAGGTTGTCTACTTTAGGTATGTTGATAGCGGGTATTGCCCATGAGATCAACACACCGCTTGGATCCATCAAAGCCTCTGGCGAGAATATGAAGCATTTGTTCAATGAGGGTGTAATGAAATTGGTTTCTTCTTTGGACACGGAAGATTTGAGAATGAGTGTTGAGCTGTATGAGCAAACCCAATTGTTGAATTTATCTACTTCCGAAGAACGACAATATGTCCAGCAATTGATGGAACGAATTTCATTTATTTCTGATTCAACCATGAGGAGGAAATTTGCCAGATCATTGGTGCAAATGGGAATTTTAACCCCAAACAAATCCATAGAGGCGCTCATCCAATTGCCCAATGCAGACGTCATTATTCAACTTTGTTTGAATTTCGTTTTGATCAATCGCTCTATCAATACCACTACTGCCTCATCGGAACAAGGAAGTAAGGTTGTAAGGGCATTGAATAGTTTTGCTCATGGTAATTTGAATTCGGAGAAATCCAATTTCAACTTGAAAGAGAATGTGGATACAGTCCTTACCATCATGTGGAACAAGATAAAACAAGGAAGTCAAGTTCACAACAACATTCCGGCGGATATTGAATGTTTTGGTCTACCCGATGAGATGTCGCAAGTATGGACCAATTTGGTGAATAATGCATTACAGGCTGCCAATAACAAGTGCGAGATTCATTTCAATTATTCTCTCATAGATCAAAACCATGTCATTGAGGTTTCTAATAATGGACCTCAAATATCAGCTGCTATCATCGATAAGATTTTTGAACCCTTTTTTACAACAAAGGCAAGAGGAGAGGGAACTGGCTTGGGATTGAACATCGTGAGGAAGATAGTTGAGAAGCAGGGTGGAACAATTTCTTGCTCAAGTACAGATAGTTTAACGGTTTTTACTGTAACATTGCCCATTAACTCAATGATATGAATACAGCGATCTTAGCAGTGGATGACGATATTTTGGTGCTCAATTCTTTGCGTATTCAATTGGAAAGAAAATTTGGTCACGCCTACGTTTTGGAGTTTGCTCAAAATGTGGATGAGGCCATTGAAGTAATTTCTGAATTGACCTCTTCACAAATTCAATTGATAGTGATTATTTCAGATTGGATTATGCCGGGAAAGAATGGCGATGCATTGGCGCAATATGTAAAGAATATTGATCCATCCATCAAGGTTGTTGTGCTTTCAGGTCAATTACAAGAGAACATCGCGAAGCAAATGATAGACTCCAACGAGATTGATTCTATCGTTACCAAACCATGGTCTGAAGATCACTTGATTGCCATTATCGAGAAAGCGTTGCAAAAAGGAAGTTAAGATGAGTCAAATGTTTTCCATACTTCTTGTTGATGATGATGCCTTTATTTTGGAGGTATTGCGAATTCAATTGGAGCGCGTCTTGCCGCCTCATATTGTTGTTGAGCGCGCCTCAAGCGGAGAGGAGGGCTTGGAATTGGTTAAGGAATTGTCTGATAGTAGAAGTGCACCTTTGGCGTTGATTGTCTCAGATTATTTAATGCCAGGTATACTGGGCTCCGATTTTTTGATCAAAGCGCATGATATCAATCCAAGAGCCAAGAAGATGATGCTCACTGGACAGGCTGAAGTAGAGAACGTCTTGAAGGTTTTGCACCACATGGAGTTATTTAGGTATGTGGGTAAACCTTGGGAGCCCCAGCACATGAATGAAGCAGTGCTTAAGGCAGTTGAACAATTCATTGAGGATTACTCCTTGCGTCGCGCTCAAATCTAGTTATTTTTTCGAGTACTTTTAACCCATGAAAAATTGGGTTTCCATGGCTGCACTTGGCGCAGTTTTGCTTTCAAGTTGCTACAACAAATCACACTTGTCAAATTTGGATCATGGTGCTTGGGAGGCTGAGTACGGTGTGGTGGATACGGTAATGGTCCAAATGGAAGAAACAGACGATTGGGACTATACCCCCAGATTGGTCATTGGCATTACTGTCGATCAAATGCGTTATGATTATCTCACCAGATTTGAAGCAGATTTTCTCAACGAGCCCGGTGGCTTTCAAAGAATGATACATGAAGGTGTTTCCATTGAAAATCTTCATTACAACTATGTTCCAACTTACACGGGTCCAGGTCATGCCAGCATCTTTACAGGAACTACTCCTGCTTATCATGGAATCATTGCAAATGACTGGTACGACAAGAAAACAAATACATTGCAATATTGTGCCAAGGATACCAATGTTGTTGGAGTTGGAACCAACAGCGAAGCAGGCAAAATGTCTCCGGTGTTTTTAAGAACAACAACATTGGGCGACGAAATCAAGCTGGCCAATCCCCAATCAAAGGTCATTGGAATTAGTTTGAAAGACCGTGGAGCGATTCTTCCTGCCGGTAGATCCGCAGATGCAGCGTACTGGTACATCGGCGGTCAAGAAGATACCTGGGCTACATCATCTTGGTATGGCATGAGTGAACTACCTCAATGGGTAAAGGATTTCAATGCCAAAGAAAGTGGTAAAAATTATTTGACCAAAACATGGGAGCCTTTGTTTGCAGATTCCATTTACAACGAGAGTTTGCCGGACAACAATCCCTATGAGCTTCCATTCAAAGGAACCATTCGACCCGTATTTCCTTACAATTTATCAGAAATCGCGAAGCTCAATGGTCAATATGATTTGATGAAGGCAACTCCTTTTGGCAATACCATGACAAAAGATTTTGCAATAGCGGCAATTGAAGGTGAAAAGTTGGGCCAAGACAATGCCTTGGATATGTTGTGCTTGAGTTTTTCGGCTACTGACTATGTTGGACATCAATTTGGTCCACACAGCAAAGAGGCGCAAGACACCTATTTGCGTTTGAATGCAGATCTCAATGATTTCATCAATTACTTGGATTCAACAATTGGAAGAAATCACTATTTGATTTTCTTGTCTGCAGATCATGGTGCGGCCAACAACCCCGCGATGATGATGGATAGAAAAATGGCAGCAGGTTATTTTGTTTCGGACAAATTGGAAGAAATGATTGAAAATAAACTCATCACCAAGTATGGTGCTGGTGATTGGGTCATTAACGAATCCAATCACAATATTTTTCTCAATCGTGGATTGATTGAACAAAAGAAATTAAGTCTCAAGAATATCCAGCAAGAGGTCGCCATGTGGACGATTGAAATGGAAGGGGTGCATGCAGCATATACCCACGCTGAGTTGTCCTCGGCAATTGAACGTGAAGGATTTTCCGAGAGAGTTCAATTGGGTTTTGATCAAGCGCAATCTGGAGATGTGATATACATGCTAAAGTCTGGTTGGATCGAATACGGTAAGCAGGGTACCACACACGGTTCGGGCTATGATTACGATACCCATGTTCCCTTCCTCATGTTCGGAAACTGGATAGGCGTTTATCCATATCCAACAACGGCAAAGGCCGATATTACAGATATTGCAGCCACCATTTCATCCATTCTCGAAATCAACCGACCTTCAGGATGTATTGGAAAAACCGTTTTCACTCAAGAATAATTACATGATTAGATACCGTGTTCAAGGAGGTCAACCTCACCATCGTTTTATCAATTTCGTTGCGCTTTTCCCTTCGATGGGAGAGACGACAACCATCCAACTTCCTATTTGGCGACCCGGAAGATACGAGCTGGGAAACTTTGCAAAGAATGTAAGAGGTTGGAAGGCCTACGATGCAGATACAGGTGAGCTATTGTTGTGGAAGAAAACAACGCCACATACTTGGGTAGTTCAGAGTGATGGTGTAGATTACATCAAGGTGCACTACGAATATTACGCTGCAGAAATGAACGCGGGTTCATCTTATTGGGATGGCGCTCAATTGTACATCAATCCTGTCAATGGTTTTTGTTATTTGTTGGATAATCCTGAAATGGATATTGACGTGCAAGTTCATGTACCATACGATTTTGCTTATGCCGGAGGTATACCTGCTGAAAAGAAAAACGTAGAAAATGGCGAATCAACCTGGTTGCTCAAGTCGGCCAACATAGATCATCTTGCAGATTCACCCTTCGTGTTTTCTCGCGATTTGTCATCACATGATTACGAGGCGCATGGGCAAAAAATGCATGTGTGGATGAATGGAGATGTGAATTTTGGCGACTTTAATTGGCGCAAAGATTTTCAGGCTTTTTCTGAATTGCAGATGTCGATGTTCGGGGATTTTCCGAGAAGTCATTATCATTTTATTTTTCAATTCGCACCTTATTTTATTCGTCATGGTGTAGAACATGAAAACTCTACCATCATCGCAATGGGGCCCAGTCAAGCTTTCAATGAAAGAAAGAACTACGACTCTTTTCTAGGCATTTCTTCGCATGAGTTGTTTCATGCTTGGAACGTGAAGTGCATTCGTCCCCGCGATATGACTCCTTATGATTTTACACGTCCCAATTATTCAGATACTGGTTTCGTCACCGAAGGTGTTACGACATACTACGGCGACATGATGTTGATTAGAAGTGGCGTATGGTCGATGGAAAAGGCAAAAATTCAAATGGAGGAATTCATTGAAACACATGCCAGAAACAGAGGTCGTTTGCATCAAAGTGTTACAGATAGTTCTGTTGATACATGGGTAGATGGCTATACAGCTGGAATTCCAGGGCGTAAAGTATCGATCTACAATGAAGGTGCAATGTTGGCTTGGATGATGGATGTGGATTTGTTGGTGGGAAGCAATGGCAATATCAGTTTGGATGATGTGATGAGAGAGATGTACAAGCAGTTCGGTAAGCGCGGCGTCGGTTATACATCTGATGATTACTGGGAGATTTGTAAGTCCATGGGATTAAATCGGTGGGAATCTTATCGATACGAATTGTGTGAAGGAACCGGAGATTACTTGGCCCAATTGAAATATACATTGAAGCACTTGGGTTGGAAATTGGAGTGGGCGAGTAGTGGAAATGTTGCTGAGGATTATTATGGATTCATGATTGACGACATGGGGCGTGTTTTGAATGTGATTTTCGAAGGTCCTGCAGATGATGTTGGTATTGGTCAAGAAATGCGAATAACATGCATCAATGGAGTTGATATACATCGCAACGCAAAAGACATTATCCAAAAGCAAACGGGCGATTTGACCATCACCGTAGAAGATAAGTGGAGAGAATATAATGTCGAAGTGAAAAGAAGAGAAAAGCCCTTCAAAAGAAAGGCTGTTCTGGTTGATATTGAAAATACAGAAATTCGAAAAATCTGGTCAGGTACAAGGTTGGGTGATTAATTCTTCACCCAACGTTTCGTAACCAATTTGCCGTTTTGTTTGATTACAACAAAGTAGATTCCCGTGCTCCAATCTTTCGCATCTACGGTTGTTGATTTTCTGTCATGTAGATTTTCAAATTGCTGAATGCATATTCCTGTCGAATTGAAAATGCGAATATTTTCTATTGCTTCGTTGGATTGAATTTGGAATTGATTGTTTCCAGGATTGGGGTAAAGCTGGAAAGTTTGTGCTGTATCATCGTTCACATGTGCATTGGGATCAACCACAAAATGTGCTGTGAATGAAATACTATCATTATTCAACGACGTTGTAAAGGAATTCAAAGTAGTATCTACAATCTCACCATTTTCTGTGGACCAATGAGAGAATAAATATCCTGTCAGTGCCTCAGCCTCAAGATTGATGGGTACTTGTGTGTAATAGATTCCTGACCAAGTTGAGTCTGAAAGCAAAATGGTATTCAAATGAATAACTCCTGCATCAGCAGGTTCGATGTTGAATACCACATTTTTCTGTGGACCACAGTTCATTTGACTTTCTACTTGCGATCTTACTGTACCTGCTTTGCAGACCAATTCGTCTCTAAAAGTCAAATGTCGGTTGTAGTAGTCGTTCATCCATCCACCGACATTTCCGGGATCTGCCCAACGCTGATATTCATTGGGCATTTCAGGAGTCCACAAATTGAAGAAGGTGTTTTCAATGGCCAACAATCTCTCTGGCATATAAGCGGTATTCATCAAGTCAGCATAGCGATTGATGAAATAGTGACGATATGGAATGTGATTCAAACTCTGCCACCATGGGCGAATAAAGGGATTCCATTCGCCATTGCCAAGAGCATGTTCCAAACCGTTGGTGTTACAATCAGTCCAACCATTGGGTTGAAGACTCAATTCCAAATCGATGGTCGCAAAGCGCCAACGGTAATTGGTGGAATCGCTTCTGTAAATTTTAATGTTGTTCCAGGGCCAATCGGTATTGCCCATCCAAGTTTCGCCAATGATGTAATCAGTCATATACTTCATGTCATACAATTGGTCTATTTGATTGAGATAATCTGCGTTATTGGGATCTAAGGACCAAATCTGATTGTAAGTATCCCAGTAGTTGTTTACATCTCCTGCTGTTGCGCGCAATACAGAACCATACCAATAACTCAATGTCAAGATGTCCATGGACGATTTTGTTCCACCATCTTGTTCTTTGAAATATTCCTCATCCAATTTTTCACGCATCTCATACAATCCCCAGTATTGTCCATTGATATAAACGGTTGCGGGTCGCATGGTAGAGTAATAGCCATTGCTTTCTCCTACCATCATGGTCGTCTGTGCCGCGTCTTTATAGGGTAAGTTTAAGTATTGATTGCTTCCATTTCTAAAATACAATTTGCTGTATTTGGCGCGATTCGGTTGTTGAGGAATAAGCGGAAGCAAAACGGGCGACTCATCAAAAATTCCTTTGGCCATTTCTAAACGGAAAGAAGTTTGCGGATTAGATCTTGAACCTCCCGCGCCACCATCTACTTGCATGGCCACTTCGCGGTCAAAAACAAAATTGTGGTTGAGTGTTGAATCGAAATATTGCATTTGCGCGTAACGCTCTCCATCCAACCACCAATTGGTAAATATGCCATTTTCACTATACAAATTTTCTGGACTTGTGGTAATGGAAACAATGGGGGTAGAGTGACTGACGTTGATCAAATAGGTGCCACTCGTTATTGTACTTGGCATTAACCCTGAGATGAATGAACGCGCCCGAAGGACAGTACCTTGAAACACCAATATCGGTGCGCCATTGTACAAAGGAGAATTAATGGTGGGCTCGTTACCATCTGTGGTATAATGAATTTCTGAAATTGGATTATTGATGTCAGTAATCATCACTTGTTGCAAAGTGCTGTAAATGCCTGATGGTACAGAGAATATGGGAGCCAAGGCTTGTCCTGTTAGACCGGAGGCCCCGTCGTTGTTCGCTCCTGGCGAAGCGACACTCAAAAGTTGAGCTGCTCCAGTAGCGTTGGGTAATTTTCCAATAGTATAATCATGCTCAGTTGCATCCAAGGTGATTTGGTCCACCAAGCTTTGCGCAGGGTTGAAGAGGTAAATGGTTTCGCCGCTATTGCTGCTTGAGAAATTCGTGTGAAAATATTGACCTTCATTGCCCACAAAAAAATTGCTCATTTCAGCCAACGTCACATTGCGCATCGACATGTTGAAGTAAGTGTAAAGGGTTGGATCGGTTGAGGCAACATCAAATTCAATTTGTGAAATTGGACCAGCAACGATACCTGCATTGGTCAATTCATCTGCGGTAATAAGCATTTGATGACGCGCTGCCCAATACCAATTGCCGTAAGGAGCAGGGTAGTCTGTTGTACCATTGACATAATCGTTGGTCCCAATCGTTTGTCCATTGATGCGCAGTACTGGTCTTGTATTGTGCACTTCACCAGAGGCCGCTTGGCAAATGCCATCACCACCATCTTGGAATGCCGCAACGGTCGAGTTATAAGAGGTGTAGGTTTGATTGAAAATCGAATTGATCGTATACCCAGTGTTACTATATGAACAAGTATTGATCACCAAGTTCGAAGTTCCATCCCATGCAAACGGCGAATTCAAGTTGTGTGTGTTCCATCCGTTTTGAGGAATGAAATCATTGATATACAGCACGTCTTGAAATGGTGTGGTGTATTGACGATTCTTTCCACTGAGAAATACAATGAGATATTCACCCGGTTGAATCCAATAGTGATTGAAGGTAAATGCATTTTGTACACCAGCAGAATCGTTGATGATGTAGCCATACATATCAATGGAATCGGCCCCTGCGTTGAATATTTCAACCCAATCAGAGGCTTCTGCATCCTCATCGAATACCAAAGAAAAGTTTCTGTTGGTACCTTCATTCAAAACCAATTGGCCAAACGACAATGAAGCAACCAAAACCAAAATGAAAAACGATATAATAGATTTCATGTAGCTAAGATAAAGAAACTATTTTCCCACCTTCTCCCTGTGCGAAACCTTGGTGTGGTTATATCTCATTTTTCTAACGCAAAGTGCGCCGAGTATTCGCAAAGTACGCAGAGTTGAATGGGGTAACTCTTTTTACTTGAAATAGCGTTCTTTGCGCATCCTTTGCGTCCTTTGCGATTAAATTTTTTGCAAACAAGAAAAGGTAATTTGAATTTTTTTGCTTTTTTGATCAATTAAAACAACCACCATTAATACTCGCTAGCCACACTTCACTTCTTTTTCTTCGAAAGAGAATTGTGATAGTACAGATCTGCGGATCCACCGATTCACATATGTTCCAATCCACAACCGAATTGTGAACAACTATTATCAGGGGGTGTCGAAATATCTCCTTTTTTTATTTGTTTTGAAAACAGGAAAGATTTGTGTAATTTTATCTCGTTTAGGATATGAAAAATTGGTTCACAGCAATAGGAGGGTTGTCCCTGGCGGCAACAGTGTTCATTGGCGGTACAGCTATGAAATCACCGGATACTGATCCGATCAAAAATAATTCTATCACAGTGGCAGATTCATTGGTAGATACCACCGCGTTGGTTTGGGGTATCGATTTGTCTCATCACCAGCGCAATGTGGATTGGGATCAAATCGCTTGCGAAAATCCGCATTTCATTTTCTTCAAAGCAACGGAAGGTGCAACGCACACAGACAAGATGTACCACAAGTACAAGTTTGAAGCTGCGGAACGTGGTATCAAAGTGGGGTCGTATCATTTCTTTTCCTACACAACTTCTGGAAAAGATCAAGCTTTGCATTTCTTAAAAACAGCGCACATTCAAAAAGGTGATCTTCCACCGGTTTTGGATGTGGAATTCAAAAAGGAAATGGCGAGCTCTGCTTGGATTTCTAAAAATGTTCAAGAGTGGGTGCGCATCATCGAAGATTCAATTGGTGTGAAACCGATTATCTATTGTCCCTGCAGAATGTACAATGATCACCTTGAATCTGTATTGAGCGATGAGTATCATTTGTGGATCGCCGATTATAGAAAGAATCCTCCAGGATGCAACTGGACCTTCTGGCAAAAAACAGATCGTCATAAGTTGAATGGAATAGCCGGCAATGTCGATTACAATGAGTTCAAAGGAAACATCCTCGATCTACAAGAAATCTTAATCGACTAAAAATCGAATCAAATTCAAAATCAACCTTCGGGTTGATTTTTTTTTATCCGTTGATTCGATATCCTCTTAAGAATTCTTCGACACCCATTCTCTTTTTCCCTTCCAATTGCAAATCTTCAATGGCATATTGTCCATCGATACAACCAAAGTGAATGTAGGTTTTTCCATCGGATTGGATACTGCCCACTTCAAAGTTGGATGAATTTTCAATTTTCCGACCGCGATAAATTCTAAGATTCTTTCCGTCCAATAAAGTCCAAGCGCATGGGAATGGAGACATCCCACGAATGAAATCATGAACCTTTTGCACAGATTGATTCCAATTGATTTGGGCAATCTCTTTGAAAAGCTTGGGAGCCAAGCAAGCGTCTTCCTCTTTCGTCACCAATGAATCCTGAACAATCGTGACCACTTCACCGTTGGCAATTTTCAAGACAGTATCACAAAGTGTCTCAGCACCAATGTGCATCATGCGATCATGTACTTCTCCAAGCGTTTCATTTTCTCCAATTGCAATTGTGGTTCTATCGATGATATCGCCTTGGTCTATTTGGTCGTTGATGAAAAAAGTAGTCACACCGGTTTCTTTTTCGCCATTGATGATGGCCCAATGAATCGGCGCGGCACCTCTGTATTTGGGTAAAAGCGAACCATGCAAATTGATGGTGCCTTTGGATGGCATTTTCCAGACCACTTCCGGAAGCATGCGAAAAGCTACAACCACAAATAAATCGGCTTGCCACGCTGCCAATGATTCCAAGAATTCGGGGTCTCGCAATTTCGCGGGTTGCAATATGGGAATATGATGGGCCAATGCGCAATCTTTCACCGCACTGGTCATGATTTTCTGTCCACGTCCAGCGGGTTTGTCTGTCGCAGTAACGACACCAACTACATCAATTCCTCGATCGATCATTCTCTCTAGAGTAGTAACCGCAAATTGAGGAGTCCCCATGAATACAACACGCAATGATTTCATGCCACAAAGATGCAATGTTTTTAGGCTTCCTTGTATTGTTATCCTACCTTTGTAGTATGGACGAGGAAAAGAAAGAATTGCTTCGACAAAGACTGAATGAAGTTCATATTTGGCCGAGTATCTACATGTACAAATTCATCTTCGAAAAGAATGATGAAAAGTTGATTGCGTTGAAAATGATTTTTGGTGAAAGTGCTCAGTTCATGGTTCGTGAAAGCGCCAATGGAAAGTACATGAGCCTAACGATCAAAGAGATGATGATGGACGCGGAAACGATTTTTGTACGATACGAGCAAGTTGGAAAATTGGAAGGAATAATTAGTTTGTAATATGTCGCAACTGGAAATCATTAGAAATTTATTGCTGGTCTCTTTGTTGGCCATGCTCATTTATATCATGTACAAACGTTTGATACATTTGATGCAGAAGCAAAACACCCAAGCCAAATATCCAGCTTTGGATGCCGCATGCACATGGGAAGGATCGATGATCTATTTGGGGATGACCTTGGAGAAGAAAATGACCATCGAAATCAAAGCCATTGGCGACGAACAGAAATGGGAACAAGATATTTTTTCGGGTGAAGTAGAAGTGGGTCATCACAATTATGGTTTAGAAACCGTTCATCTTCCTGCTGGAAAATATCATTTTCAAATTGTAACTCCTCATGAAAAAGCCATGAGGTATTTCCACGTGTCATGATACCATTGGCTGAGCGAATGCGTCCACGATCGTTGTCTGACTATGTCGGACAATCCGCATTGCTTGGCGAAAATGGTCCACTGCGCAGAGCCATCGAATCAGGTCGTATACCCAGTATGATTCTATGGGGACCTCCAGGTGTTGGAAAGACAACCCTTGCTTCTGTCATCGCTGAATGCGTAGATCGACCTTTCAAAGCCCTTTCCGCCATTAACAGTGGTGTGAAAGAAGTTCGCGAAGTTATTGATGAAGCCAAACGTTCGGGATTGTTTCAAAAGTCAACGATACTTTTCATCGACGAAATACATCGATTTTCAAAAAGTCAACAAGATGCCTTATTGGGGGCCGTTGAAAAGGGTTGGATAACCCTGATTGGCGCAACGACTGAGAATCCTTCTTTTGAGGTCAACTATGCTTTGCTGTCGCGATGCCAAGTGTATGCACTAGAGGCGCATACGCGAGAGGATTTGGAATTGCTACTGCAAAGGGCAATTACCACGGATGAAATTTTAAAGACCAAGAATATTCAAATTCAAGAAACTGAGGCACTGATTAGACACAGTGGAGGAGATGCCAGAAAGTTGTTGAATGTTTTGGAGTTGGTGGTCGATTCGTTGGGCGATGAGGTAATCATCACCAATGAGGCGGTGAATCAATGGTCTTCTTCTCAAACTGCACACTACGACAAAGACGGCGAACAACATTATGACATCATTTCTGCTTTCATCAAAAGTATCCGCGGAAGTGATCCCCAAGCCGCAGTGTATTATTTGGCCAGAATGATTGTGGGTGGCGAGGATCCCATGTTCATTGCGAGAAGAATGATGATATTGGCAGCCGAAGACATCGGCTTGGCCAATCCCAATGCCATGCTCATTGCAAACGCAACTTCACAAATTGTTCATCAGGTCGGGTTTCCAGAAGCACGAATTCCTTTGAGCGAATGTGCCATTTATTTGGCAACTTCACCCAAAAGCAATACCGCATACATGGCCATTGATGCGGCCATTGCCAAGGTTAAAGAAACAGGCGACTTGCCAGTTCCATTGCATCTTCGCAATGCTCCGACCAAATTGATGAAGGAGTTGGGCTATGGCCAGGAGTACCAATATGCACATGCCTTTCCAGGTAATTTTATTTTACAACAATACATGCCCGATGCAGTCCAAGGTGAATATTTTTATTTACCTGGCAACAATGCCAAGGAAGTAGCCATAGATCAATGGCTAAAAGGAAAATGGGGCGATTTTAAAAATAAGAAATGAAACAAGAGAACATTCCAGTTATACAATTAAAACCAGGTAAAGAGTCATCATTAAGAAGATCTCATCCTTGGGTTTTCTCGGGTGCTATAGGCAGTGTGAACGAAATGCCACAACCAGGTCAATGGGTGAAAGTGGTCGATGCGCAAGGTAGATTCCTGGGCGCAGGTCATTATCACGAAGGTTCCATTGCTGTGCGAATTTTAACTTTCAAAGATGTCGAAATCGACGAGCATTTTTGGATCGAACGTTTGACCCGCGCCTGGAATTCAAGACAGGCTTTGCATTTGAATACACCTGAAGAGAATACCATTTTCAGATGGATTCATGGCGAGGGTGATGGTATGCCCGGTTTGATTCTGGATGTTTATGACAAAACAGTTGTAATTCAGCCCCATACCTTGGGCATGTACAATGAAGCTGCACAAATTGCCAAAGCCATTCAAATCGTTGCTCCCCAAATTCAAACCATTTATTTGAAACCTTCAGAGAAGCAAATGGAAGCTGAAGCGCAATATTTATTGGGAAGCCCTTCCAATGCAGTTGCGTTTGAACATGGTTTGAAATACAACATCGATTGGGAGCGAGGTCAGAAAACAGGATTCTTCATTGATCAACGCGAGAACAGAAGATTGCTGGGTGAATTGTCCAAAGACAAAAAGGTTCTAAATACTTTCTGCTATTCAGGTGGATTTTCATTGACCGCATTACAGGGTGGAGCATCTCACGTAGACAGTTTGGATAGTTCGCAGCATGCCTTGGATTTGACTTTGCAGAATGTTACACTCAATGGTTTTGACGAAAGCAAACACGCCGTAATCAAAGCGGATGCTGTCGAATACATCAAAACTGTCGGAAGTGATTACGACATTATCGTGTTGGATCCGCCCGCATTTGCCAAGCACTTGAGCGCGAAACACAAAGCTGTTCAAGGTTACAGAAAAATTAATGAGGCCGCCATTCGCAAAATCAAATCAGGTGGTTTGATTTTCACCTTCTCTTGTTCGCAAGCCGTAGACAAAGACACCTTCAAAGGTGCAATTGTAGCTGCCGCCATAGATGCAGGAAGACAAGTCAAAATTTTATATCAATTGCACCAACCCGCAGATCATCCCATCAGTTTGTTTCATCCAGAAGGGGAGTATTTGAAAGGATTGGTATTAGAAGTAATTTAAAGAAAATGAACAGAAAGAAAATTGCAGCAGGCAATTGGAAGATGAATTTTCTTCCAAACGATGTAAATCAATTCATCACGGAGTTTGCCCCCAATACGACGAATACTGAAGTAATGATTGGCGCGCCTTTTATTTATTTAGAACGCTTGCTTACATTGAAATCAAAGGGTGTTCAAGTTTTGTCTCAAGATGTTAGTGTCCACGAGAAAGGCGCATACACTGGTGAGGTGAGTGCAGAGATGTTGTCGGCTTTGGGCGTCAATGGTGCCATTGTCGGGCACAGTGAAAGACGTACTTACCACAATGAAACAGATTCGCTTATAGCCAAAAAAGTTGACGCTTGTTTGCGTGCTGGAATAATTCCAGTATACTGTTGTGGCGAATTACTTGCTGAGCGCGAAGCTGGAAGGCAAGAGGAAATTGTTGGTAGACAAGTGAGAGAAGCTTTGTCACATTTGACAAAAGAACAAATATTAAAAGTGGTTATTGCCTACGAACCAGTTTGGGCAATCGGCACTGGGGTTACAGCTTCCAACGAGCAAGCGGAGGAGATGCACGTTTTCGTTCGATCCGTGCTAGCTGAAATTTGGGGAAGTGAGACAGCACAGCAAATCAGAATTTTGTACGGAGGCAGTGTAAGTGCTGCCAATGCAGATGGACTTTTCGCTTGTCCCAATGTGGATGGTGGTTTGGTCGGAGGAGCCTCACTCAAAGTAAATGATTTCACTTCCATTTGTCAAAGCGCCAACGCATGAATTATTCAGAAGTAAATTTTGTCATTGATCCGGTCATTCCGCATCGTGAAATTCTCACGGTGTATTTGGCTGAAATGCCATTTGATAGTTTTGTCGATACGGACAACGGTTTGCAAGCTTATGTTCCAACCAACGAACTAAATGTCGAGGCTTTGCAGACTGCAGTGAATGCGGTAAAGGAAATGGGGGCATCCATAACGTACACCATCCAAGAAATCGAGCAACAAAACTGGAACGCAACTTGGGAAAGTCAATTTGATCCCATCGAAGTGTCCGATATCTGTCGAGTTCGCGCTCCTTTCCATGAAGACAAGGGTTTGCCTTTTGAATTGATTATCGAGCCCAAAATGAGTTTCGGAACGGGTCACCATGCCACAACTTTTTTGATGCTTACAGAAATGTTGACGATGGATTGGAATGGCAAATCTGTTTTGGACATGGGAAGTGGAACTGGTGTTTTGGCTTTCTTAGCGGAGAAAGCGGGTGCTGAAAGCATTGATGCCATTGACATCGACGATTGGGCTTTTGAAAACGCGATTGAAAATGCGGAGCGAAACCAGTGCCCCAAAACCAAAGTGATTTTGGGTGGTGCGGAAAAAATAGAGCGTAATTACGATGTAATCATCGCCAATATAAATCGAAATATCTTGGTGAAAGATGGTGAAGTATATACCAATCATTTGTCTTCGGGTGGCCATTTGTTGCTCAGTGGATTTTATCAAGAGGATCAACCAATTTTGTTAGAAGCCTTTGCTACGTTTGAACTTTTCAATTCACGCGTGAAAGACGGTTGGTGCATGCTGCATCTCATCAAAAAATAAAATGAGAATATTACAATTTTGGATACTTCTGTTTTTGAGTCATTGCGGTTGGGCTCAACTACCTCAATGGGGAGTGGTATTCCCACAAAATGAAGTGACCAAAATTTATTTGACCTTGCCTCAAGATTCGCTGGACCTCATGCTGTCCAACGAATATTTGGGGAATGGTGTTGAATTCAGCGCATCTTTTCGTTTTGTATCCAATGCACTCACAGATACTGTGGATGTTGTAGGTATTAGAACCCGAGGCAATACTTCATTGCAAGCAGCCAAGAAATCATTCAAGGTAGATTTCAGCGTGAACAATGGAATAGGAAAGTGGCAAGGAATTCGTGAACTAAATCTCAATGGAAACCACAACGATCCTTCTTTGATGCGTGCCAAGCTAACTTGGGATTTGATGCGTCGTTATGATTTACCAGGATCTAGGGTTTCTTACACGGAGTTGTATATCAACAATGAATACAAGGGACTGTACATCAATGTCGAATTTATCGATGACATTTTTACGGACAACTACTTCAATGAAAAAACAGGCAATCGATGGAAGTGTTTGTACCCAGCCACTTTGGAATACCTCGGTCCAAACGGAAGCAATTACCAAGTCAATACTTCTTGGGGAACTCCCATCTATGAATTAGAAAACAATACGCAGCTCAACGATTACCAACCTTTGGCTGACTTGGTGGACATTTTGAACAACGAACCATCATCTAGTTTCCCTTGTGAGATTCGCAAGATATTCAACGTAGATCGTTTTCTTCAATATCTCGCTATCGATGTGATGTCTGGAAATTGGGATGGCGCGAATTTCAATAAGAACAATTTCTATATCTTCCAAAATGACAAAACCCATCGACTTGAATTTATTCCCTATGATACAGACAATACCTGGGGAATCGATTGGTTCAATGTTGCATGGCCCACACAAAACATTTACAATTGGGACGGAGACAACAATTTGATCTTGTACAATCGGATGATGAATACACCCGAATTCAAATCGATATTCTCTTTCTATGTGGATCAAATCGCGAATTATTTCGCTTCGCCTGAGTTCATCGCCAATGTCAATCAAATTCAAGATGTCATTACAACTTCGGCTTTGAATGACACCTACCGAACTTTGGATTATGGTTTTGATGACAACGACTTTTTAAATGCGTTGACCACAGCATGGGGCAATCACGTACCTTATGGGATCTTGAGTTATGCAAATGCTCGCTCGGTTTCTGCGCTTCAACAAACGAACAATTCAATAGCCCCTTCACAACCGCATTCATTTCAATGGGAAGAGGAATCGGATACGGTTAAAGTAGAATTTTTCGCTCCTCAAAATATTACGGGTTTGGCTTACCGACCAGCAGGAACCACTTCATGGATTGTTGTTCAAGCCAATGAAGTGTACAATGGTATTTGGGACAACCGATACAGTGTTCATGTTCCGCTGAATGGTTATACAGGTTCATGGGAATGGCAGATGTCACTAAACGGAATTATTGATAATCCTTGTCAAACGTATTGGACCCATTTTGGCTTTGCTGAATTGGGAGTGAAGATCAATGAGATTGCACCATCGGGTACCAACAATGCTTTGGACGAATCCGGCTTGGTAGAAGATTGGTGTGAATTGTACAAAATACCGGGTAGCACTTTCAATTGGAACAACCTCTGGATTACGGATGACGCCAAAGACCCCAACAAATGGAAACTGAAAAACGTGTCTTCTAGTGTTGGTCCATTTTTTCTTCTTTGGGCAGATGATCAACCTGAAGAGGGATTCCGACATTTGAGTTTCAAACTCAACAATCAAGCAGAATTCTTGGGTATTTCTTATCTAAACAATGGTGAATTTCATTGGTTGGATTCATTGTCATACCAGGGTATCCCCTTGTTGCAATCCACCGGAAGATCACAAGATGGCGTTGGACCATGGATTACTTTTTCAACGTCGACACCAAACGTATCCAATGAATTGGTCGGTGTAAATGACCAAGCTTTAATAACAGGATTAATGATATATCCCAATCCAACATCGGAGTATTTGTATTTCCCCAAGACAGAAAATGTTTCAGTTTGGGAGATGAATGGCAAGTTGTTGATTGAAGTGTTTAATGTCAATGCAATCAATGTGGCTTCTTTGAGCGCGGGATTGTATATTGTTAAATTGAATGACTCGGTGCAGGTTTTTGAAAAGTTGAATTGATTTTACCTTGTTCCGCACTATTTTTCGGTCATGAAAAATATTTCTATTTTTATTCTTTTGTTTGTTTCAACCTTTTTTCTGAAAGCGCAGACACATCAGGTTGGCAATACTACATTGACAGAATCCAATTTGGTAACAGGTGTCAATGTTCCATGGGAGATCCTTTGGGGTCCAGATGATTATATCTGGTGCACATTGCGCTCTGGTAAAGTGATTCACATCGATCCAACTACTGGTAATTATACGGAATTATTGAGCAAATCAGTTCCTTACAACGGAGGCAGTGAGCCTGGAATGTTGGGAATGGTATTGCATCCCGATTTCTTGAATACACCCAAGGTGTATGTCGTATACAATTACAACCAAGGTAACGCGGTCAAAGAACGTTTGTCGGTTTTTGATTATGATGGAACAGCTTTGATCAATGAAAGTATTTTGATCGATGCAATTGGTGGAAATGCCATACACAACGGTTCTCGTTTGTTGATTACACAGGATCAAAAAATAATGATGACCACAGGTGATACTGGAGATGGTGGAGTGAGCAGTCAGGATTTGACCTCATTAAACGGGAAAATTCTTCGTGTGAATTTGGATGGATCTATTCCAAGCGACAATCCCAATCCTGCTTCATATGTATATAGCTATGGACACCGCAATGGTCAGGGTCTATGCGTAGGTCCAAATGGATTGATCTATGAAAGCGAACATGGTCAAAACAACAGCGACGAATTAAATCTAGTTGAGCCGAACCGCAACTATGGTTGGCCTACAGTTCAAGGTGCTTGTAACACAGCTTCTGAGCAAACCTATTGCACGGCAAACAATGTTCGTGAACCTTTGATGGAATGGTCGCCTTGTCGTGCCGTAAACGGATTGGAATATTACACACATCCTGCTATTCCAGAATGGCAGAACACCATTTTGATGGCTGTTTTGGGTGGACTGAATTCCAACTATGAGCGTTTATCAGTTGTCCATTTATCTGCAGATGGACTTTCAGCAACATGTGTAGATAGCCAAGATACTTATTTCCAATCTTTCAATCAGCGTATTCGCGACTTGTGCGTGAATCCCCATACAGGTGCTTTGTATATGGCATTGAATGGTGTGAACTATCCAGGTTCAGGTCCAAACATTATCAAAGAGTTTCGCAATTTGGCTTATCAACCAACGGCTACTCCAGTATACAAGAATCGCCAAGATGTCAAAGTATATCCCAATCCCACAGCGGGCAATTTGAATTTGGAAGTCACACCTTTATTGGTGAATGCACCTTATGAAATCTTTGCATTCAATGGCCAAAAAGTGGCATCGGGTATTTTCAATCAATCTTTGAATGTGATTCAAACAGAAGGTTGGAGCAAGGGTCAATATTTCATGCGTGCATCAAACGCAATGGGAACAATTACAAAAACTTTTGTAGTGAACTAATGCACCACATGACGAAAGACATTTTGAAAAAGGCCTTGATTTTATGTCAAGGCTTTTTCTTTTTTTCAGTATCAACATCAGCACAAGTAACCGATGCTGATACGATCATTCAAAGGACTGCGCCAACTTTGGAAGTGAGTGCATTTTCTTTTACTTTGAAAAGTTTGAGACAACCAAGCGCAATTCAAACTTTATCCGTTTCCAAAATTGGATTGTCCGATCATACATCTTTTCAAAATGCATTAAATACAGTACCAGGAGTTTATTTCGAATCAAGAGGCAATGGAGGAAGTCCGAGATTGAATATCAGAGGATCCATGTTTAGATCGGCATTTGGTGTTCGTAATGTTCGAATGTATTGGGAAGATTTTGTTCTTACCTCGCCAGATGGAACGACGCCGATAGAAGTTATAGATCCCAATTGGATTCATTCCGTCGATATCATCAAAGGGCCTTCAAGTGTGCAATACGGAAATTCCACAGGTGGTGTTATTCAAATGAAAAGTTTGAATGTCCCAAAGCTGAGCTTTGTAAAAGTCAGACAATTGGTAGGCCAGTGGGGTACCTTTCAACAACACTTTACAGTATCAACAGCAATACCCGCATTGTTTAGTTTTCGTTTTGCTCAAATCGATCGTCAAATCAACATTTATGCATCGAAATCGGGAACACACGGCTATCGTGAGCAAGAAGCCAATGCTCGAAAGCAGGTGATGGTTGTTCTGAGAAAGACAATCAAAGCACCTTTGCTATCATGGCGATTCAATGGGAAATTTAAAGCAGAAAACATTTCGGTATTTCAATGGTATCAAGGGGGATGGCAATTGCCAGGCAGCCTCAATCAACAAGAGTTGGATGTAAATCCACGTCAAGCTCGACCATATTCTGTCAACAATAACGCATCATTGTACCGCCATCGTTGGATGTATGGTACAGGACAAAACAGAACATGGAACAAATTCTCATTGACGTGGCGCGCCGCTGTCAATGGCATTAATAAAGTCAATCCCTACGGAACATCTCCAATGAACCAAGGATACAAAGACGAGAAAAGTTCAGGGTCATCGGCATTGTTTCGTTTGAATCAAGTTGTTATGGAAAACAAAGTGTTTTCATGGGAACTAAGCGCTGGTGGAGAGAGCCAGTGGGAAGATTATCACATCAATGAATATGTCAATGTATTAGGCAATCCCGGTAGTGCGAAGTATGATTTCAATGTTCACTATTGGCAATATTTCTATTACCTCAATAGCCAATGGAGATGGAAAGACAATTGGGTGGTGCAAGTGGGAGCAGCCCAACACAGAACAAATGCAGAAGTGAATGGCAAGTATGGAACCCAAGAAGATTCGGGCGAAATCAAATGGAATCCCGGCATCACGCCTCGTTGGGCCATATCCTATAGCCCTTTGTCATGGCTTTCTTTTTATTCATCTAGTTCTACTGGGTTTAGCAATCCCAATGCTTTTGAGCAAGTTGATTTTCAAAACAACAGATACAATTCCGCTTTAAGTCCAGAACGTGGACGCCAATTGGAATGGGGTGCCAAGTGGGAGTGGGGCGGATTTGAAGGTGAGGTAACCCATTACAACCAACAAATGACCAATCTGATCGTACCCGTATCTATCCAAACCGAATCCCCATTGAGTTATGTCAACAATGCATCAGGAATATTGAAAGGATGGGAAGTGAAAATCGGTAAGAAATGGGAATTTGAAAAACATGTTTGGGATATTTCCTTGTCTGGTCACAAAGCCGATTACAATTGGACAGAGTATGCTGGAGCGGACAAAAATTGGAATGGGAATCGAATTGCTGGAAATGCCCTGCATGCCGCTTCTGGCGTGATCCAATACCAATACAATGAAGAATGGTTGATTGATCTTTCCAATTATTGGGTAGATCAAATGCCATTGAACAATGACAATACAGTGTATTCTCATGCTTACAATTTAACCAATTTGAAATTGTCACAAGTCACCAATTTTAACGCAATGAAATGGAAATGGGAGTTGGGAGTAAACAATTTATTCAATTCGTCATACACATCATTCTGGCAATGGAATGATAGCAACGCGCGCTATTACAATCCAGCCCCAACGCGTAATTTCTATTTTGCTGTAACGGCTTACTTGTTAAAATGAGTAATTTTGGAACATGACCTTTAAAATTCACTCTCCTTTTGAACCCTCTGGTGATCAACCTGCTGCCATAGCTCAGTTGGTGAAAGGAGTTGAATCAGGTGAAAAACATCAAACCTTGTTGGGTGTAACGGGCTCTGGTAAAACTTTTACCATCGCCAATGTGATCCAGCAAACGGGTCGCCCAACATTAATCTTATCCCACAACAAGACATTGGCTGCTCAGCTGTACGCTGAGTTCAAGGCATTCTTCCCTGAAAACCTTGTGGAGTATTTTGTGAGCTACTACGATTATTACCAACCGGAGGCCTACATACCCGTTACCAATACTTACATCGAGAAAGATCTTGCAATCAATCAGGAGATTGAGCGCATGCGTTTGAGTGCAACCTCAGCGCTGTTGTCGGGTAGAAGAGATGTGATTGTTGTGGCGAGTATTTCGTGCATTTACGGTATAGGAAATCCCAATGAATTCAATAAGTCTGTCATTGATCTCAAAAAGGGTCAGAAAATGAGCAGACAAGGATTTTTGCATCGCCTCGTGGAATCCCTGTACTCTAGGGCTTTGGTCGATTTTGGTCGCGGGACTTTTCGTGTAAACGGTGATACAGTTGATGTCTTTTTGGCTTACGCTGAACATGCCATTCGTGTAGTCTTTTGGGACAATGAAATAGAATCGATTGATTCCATCGATCCTCTGACAGGAAAGAAAATCATGAGCTTTGATGCAACCCGAATTTATCCGGCAAACTTATTCGTCACGAGCAAAGAGACGATGAACGACGCCATTTGGGAAATTCAGCAAGACATGGTGAGGCAGGTAGAGGCTTTCAATCGTGAAGGAAAAACGACTGAAGCCAAACGACTTGAGGAGCGCGTTACCTATGACATTGAGATGATGAAGGAGTTGGGCTACTGCGCGGGAATCGAGAATTACTCGCGATACTTCGATAGACGAGAGCCGGGTCAACGTCCTTTCTGCCTCATGGATTATTTCCCCAAAGATTATTTGTTTGTAATCGATGAAAGCCACGTGACGGTATCGCAAGTTTCTGCGATGTTTGGTGGAGATAGAAGTAGAAAAGTGAATTTGGTTGAACATGGATTCCGATTGACTTCAGCCATGGACAACAGACCATTGAAAT
>JACCDZ010919983.1_pt1 | contig 36096 bp, 39 predicted proteins | sample 7449551 | NCBI WGS metagenome assembly JACCDZ01 (sample SAMN15323452, study PRJNA562643) | freshwater metagenome | isolation source: river surface water | place: USA:Blue River Watershed | collected 2017-08-18 | reverse complement strand
GTGAAGTGAAGGCACGTCTGGTCGGCGAGCTGGTCATGGACGAACTGAAGACGCTGGACTCCGTGGCCTATGTGCGTTTTGCCTCGGTCTACCGCAGCTTCCAGGACATCAGCGAGTTCCGTACGGAAATTGAAAAACTTGAACGCGACAACCGGGAAAGCTGATGAGTTTTTCTGCTGACGACGTTCGCTACATGAGCGAGGCGCTGCAACTGGCGCGGCGCGGACGCTTTACCACGCAACCCAACCCGCGCGTGGGCTGCGTCATTGTGAAAGACGGCGTCGTGGTGGGCACCGGCTATCACGCCCGTGCCGGCGGCCCGCATGCCGAGGTGGCCGCACTGAAGCAGGCCGGTTATCGCGCCTTTGGTGCCACCGCCTACGTCACGCTGGAGCCATGTGCCCATCATGGCCGCACGCCGCCCTGTGCCAACGAACTGGTGATTGCCGGACTGAAACGCGTGGTCATGGCCACGCTGGATGCCAATCCGCTGGTGGCCGGCAAAGGCAAAAAGATTCTGGACGATGCCGGCATCGAGACGCTCGCCGGTGTACTTGAAGAAGAGGCCCGCACGCTCAATGCCGGCTTCCTGCGCCGCATCAATGGCGGCCTCCCCTGGACCCGGCTCAAGCTCGCCATGAGCCTTGATGGCCGCACGGGCATGGCATCCGGCGAATCAAAATGGATTACCGGGCCGGATGCCCGTCGCGACGTGCAGCAGTGGCGTGCCATGAGCTCGGCCATCATTACCGGCATTGGTACCGTGCTTGCCGATGACCCGTCACTGACCGTGCGCCCGGCCGAATGGGAAAACTGGACCAGTGGCGAACCGGTACAACCCTGGCGGGTGATTCTGGATGCGGGTTTTCGCACACCGCCAACCGCCAAGGTGCTGCAGCAGCCGGGACGCACCATCATTGTCGGCACCCATTCACAGCTGGACCGCCAGACCGCACTCAGCGATGCCGGTGCCGAAATATGGGTACTGGCGGGCACCAATGGTCGCGTCGACCTCAAGGCCCTGCTGCAGCGGCTGGCCACGGAAGGCGCCAACGAAGTCATGATCGAAGCTGGCGCCACGGTGGCCGGCAGTTTTGCCCGTGCCGGCCTGGTGGACGAGTACGTGATATACCAGGCCCCGGTGCTGATGGGCAGCAGCGCCCGTCCGCTGCTCGACTGGCCAATGCAGTTCATGCGCGAGCAGCGCAAACTGGTCATCACCGATGTGCGCATGGTGGGCAGTGACATCCGCCTGCTGGCACGAACAAAAACGCTGTAACCGGAACCTGAGAGAACATCCATGTTTACCGGCATTATCGAAGCAATCGGCACCGTACGTGCCATCGAACCACGCGGCGGCGACGTGCGCCTTTCCATTGCCACCGGCAAGCTGGATCTGGGCGACGTAAAGCTGGGCGACTCGATTGCCACCAACGGTGTCTGCCTGACGGCCGTGGTGTTGCCCGGCGATGGCTTTGCCGCAGACGTCTCGACGGAAACCCTGACACGATCCACACTGAAATCACTGAAAGTGGGCGATCGCGTGAATCTGGAAAAAGCCCTGATGCCGCAGTCGCGTCTGGGTGGCCACATTGTCAGCGGTCATGTTGACGGCATTGGCGAAGTGGTCAGCCGCGATGTGTCGGCCCGTGCCGTACTGTTCCGCATCAAGGCACCGGATGAACTGGCGAAATACATCGCCGAAAAAGGCTCGATCACCACTGACGGCATCAGCCTCACCGTCAACGGCCTGCGCGGCGCGGAATTCGATCTCACCATCGTGCCGCACACCGTGCAGGAAACAAACATTGCCGGTTGGCAACCCGGCACGAAAGTGAATCTGGAAGTGGATGTGATTGCCCGTTATCTGGAACGTTTGCTGCTCGGCGAAAAAGCCGCCGATGCCGGACACCAGAGCGGCGTCACCATGGCCTTTCTGGCCGAAAACGGATTTCTGAAGTAAGCACGACACCTGATTCATTTCAGGCATCACACCCCGACCCTCTCCTGACGGAGAGCGTGGAGAAACTGAAGATGGCGCTGAACACGATTGAAGAACTGATTGCCGATATCCGCCTCGGTCGCATGGTTGTCCTGATGGATGACGAAGACCGCGAGAACGAAGGTGATCTGGTGATGGCTGCAACACACTGCCGTCCGGAAGACATCAACTTCATGGCGAAGTTCGGGCGCGGCCTGATCTGTATGCCGATGACCCGCGAACGCTGCGAACTGCTCAAGCTGCCCCTCATGGTGCAGCGCAACGGTTCCGGTTACGGCACCAAGTTCACGGTGTCCATCGAGGCCGCCGAGGGCGTTTCCACCGGCATCTCTGCCGCTGACCGTGCCCGCACCGTGCAGGCCGCTGCCGCACGCGACGCCAGGGCTGCCGACATCGTGCAGCCCGGCCACATCTTTCCGCTGATGGCCGAACCGGGCGGCGTACTCAAGCGTGCCGGTCACACCGAAGCCTCCTGCGATCTGGCCCGCCTCGCCGGACTGGAGCCTGCCGGCGTGATCTGCGAGATCATGAACGAAGACGGCACCATGTCGCGCCGTCCCGATCTGGAAAAATTCGCCCAGGAACACGGCCTCAAGATCGGCACCATTGCCGACCTCATTCACTACCGCATGGTGAACGAGCAGACCGTAACGCGCATCGAGACGCAGACGCTGCCGACCGAATACGGCGACTTCACCATGCATGTCTATCGCGAACCCGATGGTGTCGATACGCATGTCGCACTGGTAAAGGGCGACAGCAGCAAGGGCGCCGTGCCCACCGTACGTGTGCATGTGGTAAATCCGCTGCGCGACCTGCTGCACGCCAAGTACAAGGGCCGCCTCGGCTGGAACCTGCAGAAATGCCTGCAGGAAATCGCCGGCAGCGACTACGGCATCATGGTGCTGATTGGCCAGGATTACAGCTCGGCAAACATTGCCGAACACATCGGCGAATTCTTTGGCACACGTGCCCGTGCAGAAGGCTCCGGGCAGTACCTGAACATCGGCACCGGCTCACAGATCCTGCGCGATCTTGGCGTGCGCAAGATGCGCCTGCTCAGCTCGCCCATGAAATTCAACGCGCTTTCCGGCTTTGGTCTGGAAATCGTGGAATACGTAACCACCGAATAATTGCTGACGACTTACCCGAAGGAAATCATCATGAGCAAGATCAACGTCATTGAAGGCAACTTCACCCAGGCTGATGGCAAGTACGCCATCGTTGTCGCCCGCTTCAACAGTTTTGTCGTGGAATCGCTGCTCGACGGCGCCGTCGACACCCTGAAGCGTCACGGCGTGAAAGAAGAAAACATTACCGTGGTGCGCGTGCCCGGCGCATGGGAACTGCCACTGGCTGCGCAGAAGCTGGCCGAGAAGAAAAGCTTTGATGCCATCATCGGTCTGGGCGCCGTGATTCGCGGCGGCACGCCGCATTTCGATTTTGTCTGCAACGAAGCCGCCAAGGGCCTCGGCGTGGTCGGCCTGCAGTACGGCATGCCGGTGGTTTTCGGTGTACTGACCACCGACTCCATCGAACAGGCCATCGAGCGCTCCGGCACCAAGGCCGGCAACAAGGGCTCGGATGCTGCCATGACCGCCATCGAAATGGTGTCGGTACTGAAGGCCATCGGCTGATACGGAAATTACCGGATGTCTTCGTGGGAGCGGCTTCAGCCGCGAATCGCTGAAAAACCTTCGCGGCTGAAGCCGCTCCCACAGACCGTTCCCACACTTCCGACGAGAGAGTTTCCGTGAGCAAAAGCAACACCATGACCATCAAGCCGTCAGCCCGACGCAAGGCGCGCCGCTTTGCCATGCAGGCGCTGTATGAGTGGTCGATTTCCCAGAACCCGATGTTCGAGATCGAGGCCCGCTATCGTGTCGACAACGACATGCACAAGGTTGACCTCGAATACTTTCACGAACTCATTCATGAAATCGTGAAACAGAACGAAGAGATTGACGACACATTCATGGCGCATCTCGACCGCAAGCTGCACGAACTCGATCACGTCGAGCGCGCCATCCTGCGCATCGGCACCTATGAAATGCTGCGCCGCCTTGATGTGCCCTACAAGGTTGTCATCAACGAAGGCATCGAGCTGGCAAAAGATTTTGGTGCCACCGAGTCGCACAAGTACGTGAACGGCATTCTTGACGAAGTTGCCAAGCAGCACCGCAAGATCGAGCGGGATCACTGAGCACGCTGATGTCGGGCCACGGCGAATTCGACCTCATCCGCGAGTTCTTCACGCGCCCCGCGCGTGATGCGAGTGTGGTGCTGGGCATCGGGGATGATGCCGCCCTGCTGGCGGTGCCGGCAGGCGATGTACTCGCCGTCACCACCGACACCCTCGTGGCCGGCCGGCACTTTCCCGAAGAGGCTGCCGCTGCCGATATCGGCTGGAAAAGCCTGGCGGTCAACCTGTCCGACCTGGCCGCCATGGGCGCCACCGCACGCTGGGTAACCCTGGCCATCACCCTGCCGGACAACAATGAACCTTTCCTGCGCGAGTTCTCACGCGGCTTTTTTGCCCTGGCCGATCAGGAAAATGTCCGTCTGGTGGGCGGCGATACCACACGTGGCCCGCTCACCATTACGGTGACAGCCATGGGTACGCTGCCGGCCGCAGCCGCCATACGCCGTGATGGCGCCCGTGCCGGGGATGACCTTTATGTCTCCGGCACCGTCGGCGATGCCGGCCTCGGCCTGCGTCTGGCGCTGGACCAGTGGCCGGATGAGCTGGCACCGGCAAGCCGCGATACGGCCCTCGCCCGCCTGCACCGGCCACAACCCCGGCTGGCGCTGGGCACGGCCCTGCGCGGCGTGGCCAGTGCCGGACTGGATGTCTCCGACGGGGTGGCGCAGGATCTGGGCCATCTGCTGCGCGCATCCGGCGTCGGGGCCGAACTGGAACTGGACGCCCTGCCCATGAGCACGGCATTGCAGGCGATCGACCCTGCCTTTGCCGTGATTCTGGCCCTGACCAGCGGCGACGATTACGAGTTGCTGTTCACCGCACCACCCGCCATGCGTGACGCCATTGCCGCGCTGCCGGTACGCTGTACACGCATCGGGTGCATCACCGCCTCCCCCGGACTGGTGCTGCTGCGCAACGGCCAGCCGGTGGACATGCCGGTGGCTGGCTACACGCACTTCTGATCACTGCCAAAGACTGAGACCTGATGAACAAACCGGACTTGCGTGACCCCCTGCAACTGCTGGCCTTCGGCTTTGGCAGCGGCCTTGCCCCGAAAGCCCCGGGCACCTTCGGCTCGCTGGCAGCACTTGCGTGTTTCCCCTTGCTGGCCCTGCTGACCCTGCCCGCCTTTCTGGGCGTCGTGGCGATCGCCGCACTGGCCGGGATTGTGATCTGTGACCATGCGGCAAAGGCACTGGACGTGCATGATGATGGTCGCATCGTCTGGGACGAGTTTGCCGGGCAATGGCTGGCGCTGACCCCGCTGGTCCCGACCCTGGCCTGGGGCGTCACGGACCTGCTCTGGCTGCTGGCCGGCTTTGGCCTGTTCCGCATCTTCGACATCATCAAGCCATGGCCCATCAGCCATCTGGACGAGAAGGTGCATGGCGGCCTTGGCATCATGCTGGATGATCTGGTGGCCGGCGTGTTTGCCGGACTGGTACTGTTCGCCCTACGTCTGGCATTTTGAGGCACTCATGAAGGCATTCGTCACCCTGTTGCTGCTCTCCCTCGTCTCCGCCCCGGCGCTGGCCAGCCGGGACGATCCGCATGTTGTGGTGATCGGCCTGCTCGGGCAAAAGGCCCTGCTCAAGATTGATGGCCAGCAGCACATCCTGTCCCCGGGCGAAAGCGCCGGTGGCGTGACCGTGCTGGAGGTGTCCCGCCAGGACACGCTGCTGCGCATCAACCAGCGCGAAGAGCGGCTGGCCATGGGCATGGACACCGGCGGCATCGACCTGCGCCAGCAGCGTCCCAGCATCGAGATCAACATGAATGCCAACGGCCAGTTCATCACCAATGGCCAGATCAACGGCCGCGTGGTGCAGCTGCTGGTGGATACCGGCGCCAACACCGTCTCCATGACCACGGCCGACGCCAAATCACTGGGTGTTGATTACAAGCGCTTTGGCGAGCGCACCGGCGTACTGACCGCTGGTGGCCCCGTGGCCGCCTGGGCTGTCACCCTGGGCAGCGTGCAGGTAGGGCCCATTACCGTCCGTAATGTCGTTGCCACCGTCCGCGAGAGCACCGATAACGCGCCCATCCTGCTGGGCATGTCGTTCCTGTCCCAGGTCAACCTGCAGCACGAACAGAACCGCCTGCGCCTGACCGGGCGCTGATTCCTGCCCGGCAACAGACTGTTCCATCACGATCCGTGTTCCTGACCCACGGGTTTGCTACAATGCAGCCCCCTTACCCCGGGAGCTGTCCGTGTCTGTCGCTTTCGTCGCTGCATCCCGCCTGCCAACCCGCCATGGCACTTTCATGATCCATGCCTTTGAGGACCCGGAAACGGGCAAAGAGCATGTTGCACTGGTCATGGGTGACGTCACGGATGGCGAACCCGTGCTGATTCGCGTCCACTCCGAGTGCCTGACCGGTGACGGCTTCGGCAGCCTGCGCTGTGACTGCGGCCCGCAACTGGAGGCGGCCATGGGAAAAGTGGCCGAAGCCGGGCGCGGCGTCATCCTGTACCTGCGTCAGGAAGGCCGTGGCATCGGCCTGCTCAACAAGATCCGTGCCTACCACCTGCAGGATCAGGGCGCAGACACGGTCGAGGCCAACGAGCAGCTTGGCTTTGCGCCGGACCTGCGCGAATACTCCATGTGCGAAGACATGCTGGCGCATCTGGGCGTAAGCAGTGTGCGCCTGATGACCAACAACCCGCGCAAGGTTGCTGCACTGGAGTCGCACGGCATTGCCGTGATCGAGCGTGTTCCCCTAATGACAGGGCGCAACCCCCACAACGAGCAATACCTCGATACCAAGCAGGACAAGATGGGGCATATGCTCGACAAGGAATAAGGCATCGCGCTTTAAATCCATCGGGTATCAAAAACCACCAGCACCCCGCCGCTCGTCTGCATACCCGTATCACTGCCCGGCAGGAGTTGCCTGCACGCACTATAGTTTTCTAATGGTGTGTTGATGCAGGAGGGCGTAATCATGACCATGCGAGGCAATGACCCCGAAGACCGGGTGCATTTTCGCAGCGACCGCATTACCTGCGAAAACGGCCTGTTTTTCTTTACCACTCGGGAAGGCACGCTGGAAGGTCCGTACGGAACCCGGAACCAGGCAGAGGTTGCCGCCGCATTATTCATCCGCGAGCATCTGGACCCGACCAAAGTGGCCAGTACAATGAATGAACCGGACAAGCACATTTATCGCTACAAGGAACGCTCGATCCATGACAGGCGTGGCGATGACCGGCGACTCGGCGAGCGTCGCCAGTGATGCGATGACCACATAAAAAAACCGGCACAGCTGCCGGTTTTTTTATGTGGTCAGGCAGGACTACCTGTCAGACACCCTGCAGCAGGCGCTGCCGGATTGCTGCCTCAACACCGGCTGCATCAAGCCCGCACGCCGCCAGCATTTCACCATGCGTGGCATGCTCGATAAATGCATCCGCAATACCGATGTTCAGTACAGCCTTTACCAGCCCTTCACCCGCGAGGAACTCGTTCACGGCTGAGCCGGCGCCGCCCATGACCGCGTGTTCCTCGACAGTTACCAGCAGGTCGTGCGATGCGGCCAGTTCGCGCACCAGCGCCTCGTCCAGCGGCTTTACAAAGCGCATGTCGGCAACCGTGGCGTTGAGCGCATCGGCAGCCTTGAGCGCAGCTGCCAGCATCGAGCCAAACGACAGGATGGCAATCTTTTCGCCGCTGCGTTTTTTCAGGCCCTTGCCCAGCGGCAGGGCAGTCATGGCCTTGTCGATCACCGCCCCGGTACCGGTGCCACGTGGATAACGTACGGCGGCCGGCCCCTTGAATTCGAATGCGGTATACAACATCTGCCGGCATTCATTTTCATCCGAGGGCGCCATGATCACCATGTTAGGCACCGTGCGCATGTAGGCGTAATCGTAGGCGCCTGCATGTGTGGGACCGTCTTCGCCGACAAGGCCCGCACGATCAATGCCAAACGTCACATCAAGATTCTGCAGCGCAATGTCATGCACCAGCTGGTCGTAGGCGCGCTGCAGGAAGGTGGAATAAATCGCGACAACCGGCTTCTGGCCCTCGCAGGCCATACCGGCTGCCAGCGTCAGCGCATGCTGCTCGGCAATCGCCACGTCGTGATAACGCTCGGGAAACTGCTCGGAAAATTTCACCATGCCCGAGCCTTCGCACATGGCGGGTGTAATGCCGACACAACGCGGATCGGCCGCGGCCATGTCGCACAGCCAGTCACCAAACACATCGGAATATTTCGGCTTTTTCACCACGGGCGCTACCGGTGTTTCACGCTCGACTGCCGGGGCAATCTTGGTAATGGCGTGGTAACCGATGGGATCGGCTTCCGCCGGGGCAAAACCTTTGCCCTTGGTGGTGTACACATGCAGCAACTGTGGCCCGGGTGCATCGCGCAGATTGGAAATGGTATCAACCAGGGCTTCCAGATCATGGCCATCAATCGGCCCGACATAATTGAAGCCGATGCTTTCAAACAGCGCGCCGGGTGAATTCACCAGATGCTTCATGCTCTCTTCGGAGCGACGCACAAAATTGAGGGTGGCGGGCATGGCGGAGAGCACGCGCTTGCCGCCTTCACGCAACGCGATATACGTCTTGCTCGCCCAGACACGCGCCAGATAGTTGGAGAGTCCGCCAACATTCTTGGAAATGGCCATGCCGTTGTCATTCAGGATGACCAGCATGTCGGCACTGTTGTGCGCCGCATCATTGAGCGCTTCGAATGCCATGCCGGCAGTGATGGCGCCGTCACCGATCACGGCACACACCTTGCGCTGGCTGCCGCTCATGCGAGCGCCAAGCGCCATGCCGAGCGCGGCCGAAATCGACGTGGACGAATGGCCCACCCCAAAGGTGTCGTATTCGGATTCGGCGCGATTGGGAAACGCGGCCAGACCGTCCTTCTGGCGCATGGTGAGCATGCGTTCCTTGCGGCCGGTAAGAATCTTGTGCGGATAGGTCTGGTGACCCACGTCCCACACCAGCCGGTCGGACGGGGTGTTGTAGACGTAATGCAGGGCGATGGTGAGCTCGATCACACCCAGGCCGGCACCAAAATGCCCGCCGGTCTGGCCGGTGCACCAGAGCAGGTACTCGCGCAGCTCCAGCGCCAGCTCGGGCAGGGCCTCGGGCGGCAGCTCGCGCAGCTTGTCCGGGGTGGGCACCTGGTCAAGCAGGGGGGTGTCGGGGCGTTGTCGGGGGATCTCGGTGAACATCGCAGCATCCTGGCAGGGTCGGCGATTATACCGTGTGGCGGCCCCGGTGGAACGGTGATCAGTGATCGCGCGCCACCAGAAAGTCCGCCAGTTCGCGCAGCGGCGCGGCAGACTCGCCCAGCGGCGCCAGTGCCGCCACCGCCTCGTCATGCAGGCGGACCGCAAGGGCCCGGGCCGCTTCCAGCCCGAGCAGGGCCGGATACGTGGACTTGTTGAGGGCAGCATCGGCACCCGCCGTCTTGCCGATCCTGCCGGTGTCGCCAATCACGTCCAGCACATCATCATGCACCTGGAAGGCCAGCCCCAGACGATCCGCGAAGGTGTCCAGTGCCTGCAGCGTCGCGGCATCGGCACCGCCGGCAATCGCGCCCAGCGCCACGCTGGCCCGGATAAGCGCGCCGGTCTTGTGCCGGTGAATCTGCTCCAGCGCCGCTACATCCAGTGACTGCCCCTCGCCCGCCAGATCCAGCGCCTGACCTACGGCCATGTCGGCGGCGGCAACGGACAATGCCCTGACCTGCCGGCCCACAATCGACTGGTCAGGCCCTTCGGCCAGCGCCACAAATGCCAGCGCCTGCAGGGTATCCCCCGCCAGCAGGGCGGTCGCCTCGTCAAAGGCCTTGTGGCAGGTAGGCACACCCCGGCGCAGATCGTCATCGTCCATGCAGGGCAGGTCGTCATGCACCAGCGAGTAGCAGTGGATCAGCTCCACCGCGATAGCTGCCGGCCCGGCATGCTGCGGCTCACCCCCGGCGGCCTGAGCCGCACCAAACACCAGTGCCGGGCGCACGCGCTTGCCACCATTCATGACGGCATAACGCATGGCACCGGACAGGCGGCTGGCCAGCGGATTGCGGGCATCGAGAAAGGTGGCGAGCAACGCCGGCATGCGCGCCTGCGTTGCCAGCAGCAATGAGGACGACTCAGGCATCGCCGTCTTCATCCTCGAAAAAGTCGGTGCGTTCGGTGGAACCATCGGACTTCTCAAGCAGCAGCTGCACTTTCTGCTCGGCTTCGGTCAGGGCCTGCTGGCAGTCACGGGTCAGGCGGATGCCTTCCTCGAAGGCCTTGAGAGCATCCTCCAGACTGAGGTCACCGCTTTCGAGCTGGTGCACGCGGGCCTCCAGCTCGGCAAGCGCCTTCTCGAAATCGACAGCAGTACGTTTGCGGGCCATGGCAGGTCACGAACAGCAGAAAGGGGACGGGCAGTATAATCCGGGCCGCTCACCACGCCCACCCGTCGATCAACCGGTAAACAGGCGGATACGGTCCGGGTGCGCCAGGATTTCCGAGGGCTTCATGCCCAGCATGTCGCGGAAGGTATGCGAGAAGTGCGACGAATCGGTAAAGCCGGCCGCCACCGATGCATCGGTCAGCGACAGGCCGGCAGCCACACCCGTGGCCGTCACGTACAGGCGGTGCCATTGCCGATAACGCCGGATTGGCACCCCGATCTGCTGCCTGAACAACTGTGTCAGCCGGGGCGCAGACAAACTCACATGCTCGGCCAGCTGCGCCACCGACAGATTTTCCCCCACGGTCTTCTTGATCAGATCGATCGTGCGCTCGATGCGTGGATCTACAAAATAAGGCGGCCGATCGGCCGGACGAATGATGCTGTCCACTTCCGCATACCCCTCAGCAGAAGATGGTGCCCGCCGATGCATGGCACGGAACTGCGCGATCAGCTCCACCTCATTGTCAATGCTGCATGCCACTCGACCACGTGACTGACGCATCCTCTGTCTGAGCAAATGAAAGTCTTCGCCGAACGGGTCGAGATAGCAATTGGCCACACAGGAGTCGCCTGAATTGATGCTGACACTGTAGCTGGGTGGCAACAGGATGCTTTGGCACCGGAAGCCGGAGCTGTCAGCATGAACATGTAACGGCTCGTCCAGGCTGATGATGAACGTCGCTGCTGCCTGCGACAACTGCAGCGGCTCAAGCAATCGCCCCAGGAAAAGCGTTCGTGATTCCCACAGGTACAAGAGTGAAGGAGCATGAGGCGCTGACATTTTGCTCTCCGGCGCCAGCAAGAAAATACAGGGCGCTTATTATTGTTTTCATGGAGCAGATATTCCGGAAAGGCGTCCTGCCAAAGCGATCATAACAGTCTTGCTTTCCATGCGTCGAATCCGTCGTCAACGGTCTGCAATTGCCTCCCGACCCTCCGGCCAGACTTGTAAGAACGAATCATTCCGACCAGTGGCAGACCCTGTTTGTGTGCACGCTTGTAGACACTCAAACCATCCGTTCTTACAAGACCGCCAGGAAAACGCCTGCTTTCATTGGTCCAGCTCCGATTCTGCGGTACGGAGACAACAACAACTTCCGGAAGAACAGTCATGAAAAAAACATATCCCCGCATCATCGCCGCACTGCTTTTCACCAGCGCCTCGTTCAGCCATGCCGGCTGGCTATCCAGCCTTACCGGTAACAGCACCGCCGCCCAGACCCGACACCCCATCGTGCTCGTGCCCGGAATTTTTGCCTTCGACACAATTGCCAGTATTGACTACTGGTACAAGATTCCCGCCGCCATCGAATCAGAGGGCGGCAAGGTGTTTGTCGCCAAAATCAACGCGTTTGAAAGCTCGGCAAAGCGTGGCGAGGAACTGATCGCGCAACTCGACAGCATCCGTGCCGCTTCCGGTGGCAAGATCAGCAAGTTCAACATCATGGGGCACAGCCAGGGCGGGCTGACCGCGCGCTATGTCATGAATGTGCGCCCCGATCTGGTCGCCTCGCTGACCACACTGCACTCGCCACATACCGGCTCACCAGTGGCTGACTTCATCACCGGCATCGCCCCGGAAAACACTCTGGCTGGCGTCACTCTGGAAGCCCTCGGCAACGCCATGGGCGACCTGGTCAACCTGATGTCCGATAACAAGCGCAGCAAGTCCGACATTAACGCCATGCTGCGCGAATTCAGCAAGGAGGGCGCCGCTGCCTACAACCGGCAGTTTCCGGCCGGCCTGCCCGCCAGCTACTGCGGCAGTGGCCCTGCCAGCGTCAGCATCAATGGCCAGACCATCCGCCTGTACTCCTGGAGCGGCACCTCACCGGTCAGCACCGGCATCGACATCTCCGACCTGATGTTCGGCACCACCAGCCTCGCCATCCGCGAAGCCAATGACGGCCTGACGCCGCGCTGTGCCAGCCACTTCGGCACCGTCATCAAGGACGACTACAAGATGAATCACATTGACGTGAACAATCACGTGCTGGGTATCGTTTCCCTGTTCGAGACCAACCCCAAGACGCTATTCCAGAATCACGCCAGCCGACTCAAGTCGGCAGGACTCTGATTCATCGCCACAACATCCGGTGGCGTTGTGCTGCGGTACAACGCCACCGTGCACAGGTTCCGCCATGAATAATGAAGCCACTAGCCCTTACCGCTTTTCGCGACCGCAGGAACGGGCTCGCCTGCAACAATGGAACATCAAGGAAACGGCCGAGCGCGTTTTTTTCACGACCACGCAAGACGGCTGGCAACTGGCAATCAGCCACTACCGGAACAACCGGCTGAGCTCGGCACACCGTCATCATCCGGTGTTGCTGTGTCATGGGCTGGGCGCCAACCGGCTGCTCTTTGACATTGACCGTCAGCACTCGTTCGCTGCCTGGCTGCTTGAACAGGGTTACGATGTTTACGCTGTGGATTTGCGCAGTCACGGCCTCAGCGAAAAACCGGAACAGGCAAGCGGCAAACGCTGGGACTGGGGCTTCAACGCCTATTGCGATGCCGACATTCCCGCCGCCATTGATGCCGTACTCGCGGATGCCGGTGTCGAGGCGCTGCACTTCATTGGCCACAGCATGGGCGGCATCCTGCTGTACTGCCATGCCGCCCAAAGCGATCCCCGCATTGTCAGCGGCATAGCCGTGGCAGCAACACTCGATTACAGCGGCCACCCGTCGATTTTCCACGGCCTGTCCCGGCTGGTCGCCCTGACACACCTCGTTCCCAGCATGCCCATGCACTGGCCGGCGCTGGTCTGCAGCAAAGCGGCCGCGCTAGGCAAGCCGTTCATGGACTCGGCGCTGGTTCATCCCCGCAATGTCGACCTTCAGGTGTACCGCCGCCTGACCGCCAACCTGCTGCATCCGGTCAGCTCCCGCCTGCTGCGCGACATGCAGCATTTTGTTTCAGGCAAAGGCCTGCAGTCATCACGACAAGCGTGCTACCAGCAGCAGTTGCAGCACAAGGGTTATACCTTTCCCATCCTGTCCCTGTCCGGCACAGCCGACACCCAGTGTCCTCCGGCCAGCGCTGCGCGCTTTGGCACCCATCATCAGATCTTTGGCCGCGCCTACGGCCAGCGTAACGACTACGGACATCTCGACCTGATCATGGGCATGCATGCCCTCGAGGAAACCTGGCCCTGCATGGGCGCCTGGCTGGACCAGCACGACCAACCGGCAACCCGAGCCGACATGCCGCCCCTGCACATGGCCCGATCTGCCTGAGGAATCCATCATGTCACGACGCACGGCTTTCGCCATCGCTGCCTCACTGGCCGGCATTGTATTGGTACTGGGGCTGCTGGCCTCCCCGCCACCTGCAGCAACACCAACGCCACACCCCACCTCAACCGATGCCGAAGCCGAAGCCCGCAACACAAACCTGCGAATCAGCCGGATCCCCGCCGACGCACTGGAAAACCCAGGCCCCCTGCCCGCCTCACTGGCCGGGGTCAGCCACGGCATCGTGCTGGCAACCGACAGTCGCGGCCACCTGATCCTTGATGACGGATTGGTCCGCCTCTTCGACTTCTACCTTTCCGTGCTGGGCGAGGAAGACATCCAGCATGTGCTGGTTCGCATTCACCGCGAGCTATCGACACAATTGCGGGAACCTGCGCTGGCACAGGCCCGTGACATCCTGCGCCGTTATGTCGATTACAAACTTGCGCTGGCAGGAGTGGATGCACAAGCCTCTCCGCGTGATGACGCCGCTTATGTACAGGCGCTGGCCGATCGTCTGGACCGCGTTCACCAACTGCGCCTGAGCCACTTCACGCAAACGGAAATTACGGCGTTCTTCGGACTGGAAGATGCCGAAGACGACTACATGACACAACGGCTTGCCATTACTCATGACAGGCAGTCCGGCCCACTGGAAAAGCAGCAGCAACTCGATGCCCTTGAAAACCGTCTGCCCGAGGATCTGCGCGCCATGCGCAAGCGGGTCACCCGGGACAGTGACGTTTATGCGGATGTTCAGAAAATGCGAGCCGAAGGGGCTTCAACGGAGGCCATTCATCAATACCGCGCCCGCGAGCTTGGCGAGGATGCCGCTACCGCACTAGCCCGTCTGGATGAAGAGCAGGCGCATTGGCAACAGCGGCTGCAGGCGTACTCCGTGCAGCGACAACAGCTTCTGGCCTCCGGCATGAGCCCCCAGGACCAGCAGCGACACCTGCAGGAGTATCTGGACAAGAATTTTGATGGACTGGAGCAGAAACGGGTGCTTGCCCTGCAGGGAACATTGTAGCGACCACACCGCGAGTCACTGCATAATCGCCAGCGCTGCGATCAACTCGTCACAGGGACGTGATGCCGCGGGAGAAACACGGAGATCAGCGCCGTCAGCACAACAAATATGCAGGACACCCAGAGACAGGCGGCCAGACCATATGCCTGGAACACCGCGCCCGACAGCAGCGTTCCCAACAGGCGTCCCAGCGCATTCGACATGTAGTAAAAACCCACATCCAGCGACACACCATCCTCGCGCGCATACGACACAATCAGATAGCTGTGCAGGGAAGAATTCACGGCAAAAACAGCACCGAACAGCAGCAGGCCGCCAATCACCACCACCGGCACATGCCACGCTGCCGCAATGCCGATGGCCATCAATGCCGGCAATGCGGCCAGCAGCGATGCCCATGCAAATGCCGCCCGCCCGTCCGGCACATGACCGCGCCCCTTTCCCGTAATGCCCGTAATGCCCGTAATGGCGGGCGCCAGTGACTGCACGGCGCCATAGCCGATGACCCAGACCGCCAGGAAGCCTCCCACCTGCCAGAAGTCCCAGCCAAACACCGTACTGAGATAAACCGGTAACGCCACCACAAACCAGACATCACGCGCACCGAACAGAAACAGGCGCGCACCGGACAAGATATTGATTGCACGACTTTTTGACAGCAGCTCACGGAATTTTGGTTTGGCCGTGGCCTTGCCCAACTCCTTTTTCAGTAGCACCAGACTGACCAGCCAGATCAGCGCCAGCATGGCGGCCATCGCAATCACCGCCCCGGAAAATCCGAGCAGTGCCAGCAAGGCCCCGCCCAGAAAGAATCCGACGCCCTTGAGTGCATTCTTGGAGCCCGTAAGCAGGGCCACCCACTTGTACAGCGTGCCTTGCTGCGCATCCGGCACCAGCAGCTTGATACTGCTTTTGGCACTCATCTTGTTGAGGTCTTTCGCAATCCCCGACAGGGCCTGCGTCGCCATCACCCAGGGGATGGTCAGCATGGCCGTGGGCACCGCCAGCATCAGCAATGCCAGCACCTGCAAACCAAGTCCGACATTCATGGTTCGGTTAAGGCCCAACCGTGCACCGAGATAGCCACCCAGCAGGTTGGTGACAACGCCGAATATTTCGTAAAAAACAAACAGTGCGGCAATCTGCAACGGTGCATAACCCAGCGCATGAAAGTGCAGCACCACCAGCATGCGCAGGGCGCCATCCGTCAGGGTGAAGGCCCAGTAGTTTCCGGTCACCAGCAGATACTGGCGCACTTCCGGCGACTGCCGCGACAAGACACTCATGAAAGATTTCTCATGCACTTTGTTTTTTATCAGGCGTCATGTGTCAGGCAGACCCCACCAGACGCGCCAGCTCCACCGTGCGATTGGCATAGCCCCACTCGTTGTCGTACCAGGCATAAATCTTCACCTGTGTGCCATTGATCACCATGGTCGACAAGGCATCGATAATGGACGAACGCGGGTCGGTGCAGTAATCCACCGACACCAGCGGGCGCTCTTCATAACCCAGAATGTCCTTCAGTTCGTTTTCCGATGCAGCACGCAGGAAACCGTTCACTTCCTCAACGGTGGTGGTACGCTCCACCTCAAACACACAATCGGTGAGCGAGGCATTGGCCAGCGGCACACGCACGGCATGTCCGTTAAGACGACCACGCAACTCCGGAAAAATCTCGGCAATGGCGGTGGCTGATCCGGTTGATGTCGGTATCAGGCTCATCAGCGAAGCACGTGCACGACGCAGGTCCGTGTGTGGCTGGTCCAGCAGGCTTTGCGTATTGGTGAGATCGTGAATGGTGGTGATGGAACCATGACGAATACCCAGCTTGTCATGAATGACTTTCACCACCGGTGCCAGACAGTTGGTGGTGCACGAAGCCGCCGTGACAATGCGGTGCTCGGCCGGATTGAACAGATGCTGGTTGACGCCCATGACAATATTCAGGACACCTTTTTCTTTCACCGGCGCCGTCACCACCACCCGCTTCACACCTTGCGCGAGATAACCCTGCAGCACCTCGACCGTTTTCATTTTGCCGCTGGCTTCGATCACCAGGTCACAGCCCGACCAGTCCGTGTCGGCAATGGCCCGGTTGGCCGTCACCCTGACGGTCTTGCCATCAATCGTCATTGCATCACCGGTGCCGGTGGCCGCATGGCTCCAGCGCCCGTGCACCGAATCAAAGTTGAGCAGATGCGCATGCGTCGCCGCATCCGCTGCCGGATCATTGATCTGCACAAATTCCAGCTCGGGCCAGTCCCATGCTGCACGCAATGCCAGCCGGCCGATGCGGCCAAACCCGTTGATACCGACCCTGATAGCCATTATTTTTCTCCTGAAAATCCGTTCTGGTCCGATGCTGCCGCTGCAGGATTGCAGCATGGTGTCACCAGCCCGCAGTCCTCTCCGGCACAACAGTTCTCTGTCAGAAAGCCTAGCAGCGCATTCATGGCGGCCACGTCCGGCGCGTAATGAATGAAGCGCCCTTCATGCCGGGCCGCCAGCAGGCCGGCATGGGTCAGCTCCTTGAGATGGAAGGACAGGGTGGCCGGGGGCAGGCCGAACTCGGCACCCAGCTCGCCCGGTGTCAGGCCCGCCATACCGGCACGCACCAGCCGTCGGTAAAGCGCCAGACGGGTCTCGTTAGCCAGTGCCGCAAGGCGGATAACAGCGTTTTTTTCGTTCATGATTCGATATTACTGGAAATATCGAATATTAAACAACCACCTGATTGCCAACGGCCATCCTTCGTGACTATGACCCCAAGAGTGACCCGCAATCCCGAAACAGCCATTGCCACACACCGCCCCGATGGCTAGGGTGGCGCGCTTGCTAGGGGGGATATCCGCATGGACCAGAACAGTATTGCCGCCGAAGTATCACGCGTTGCCAACGCCACTTACGGCCATTCACGTCGCATCATGCCGGAGCAGCCCTGGTGGAATAACCTGGACCCGGTCTTCCACAAGTTTCCTGACGACTTCTATCTGGACACACGCACCCAGGTGGTCGTGGAAAGCCTGGCCATGCTCGACGTGATCACCCGCACCGGCTTTGCCAGCCTGGCGACACTGTTTGCCCTTATCGGCACCATGCGCCAGCTGAAGACCGACAACACCGAACGGCACTTCTACACGGCACTGGCCGACCGTGGCGACGTTGATGCGGTATTTCCGCGACCGACCGCACCGATCACTGTCACGCGCAAGCCCGTCAGCGTGAGGTTTGCGCCGCAAGGGGCGATTACCGAAACCTTGTCGTTCGAGAGCCCCTACCAGACCCTCAACCCGGCCCTGCAACCGCATTACAGTACGCTGCGGCGCAACGGCACGGCATGGGCACAGTACTGGCGCCACGGTGACAAGCCGCGCCCGACATTGTGCGTGATTCACGGCTTCATTCTGGATTCGCACTGGCTGAACAGCCGGTTTTTCCATCTGGACTGGTTCTACAGGCAGGGCTACGACATCGTGCTCTACACCCTGCCCTTTCACGGCAACCGCCAGGAGCGCTGGGCGCCCTACAGCGGTCATGGCGTGTTTTCCTACGGCGCCTGCCATCTCAACGAGACCGCCCTGCAGGGCGTGCATGACTTCCGCCTGCTGATGAACTGGCTGGAGCAGGAAAACGGCGTGGAGAAAATCGGGGTCACCGGCATTTCACTGGGCGGCTATACCTCGGCCCTGCTCGCCGCCGCCGAAGAACGGCTACATTTCTCCATTCCGATTGTGCCGGTCGCCAGCCTCACCGACGTCATTTTCGAGTGGGCACCGGCCGGGCCACTGATCAAGCTGGGCCTGCGCATGGCAGGCGTCTCCATCCCGGAGGCCCGTCATGCCATGGCCGTGCAAAGCCCCCTCACCTGGAAACCCAAGCTGCCGAAGGAGCGCCTGATGATTGTCGGTGGCGCCGGTGATCGTGTGGTCCCGCCCAAACATGCCCGCCTGCTCTGGGATCACTGGGACCAGCCACGCCTGCACTGGTTTCCGGGCAATCACATCATCCATCTGGATCAGGGCGTGTACCTCAAGGACATGGCGCGCTTCATTTCAGGGACCGGTTTCTAGGTCCCGCACACGCAATGCATGGACATCTGCGGCTGACTACACAACCTGAAAGACTTGAAGACCGGAGACCATTCCTCTAATTGTGGTGAGCTTGCTGTACAAGTTACACAGACACAGCTAAAACCTTTCGGACACATGCACGGATAACACCAGACAGAAAAATGTCTGGTTCACCGCCCGAACAGGAACAGCCTGATGCACCTACCCGACAAGGCCGCCGTACACCGCGTCATTTTTGGCACAGACACGCGTGCGGGGCAGCATTTCGACATCGCCCTGCTGTGCGTGATTGTCGCCAGTGTGATCGTCGCCACACTGGACTCCCTGGAAACCCCGCATCGCCACCTGCATGCCATGCTGCTGGTGCTTGAGTGGGGATTCACGCTGATCTTTACCGTGGAGTACGGTCTTCGCCTGTGGTGTTCGCCACACCCGTGGCGGTATGCCCGCAGCTTTTTTGGCGTCATCGACCTGCTGGCTGTGCTGCCAACCTATCTCGGTCTTTTTTACGCAGATGCAAACCTGCTGCTGGTCATTCGCCTCGTGCGTGTGCTGCGTGTATTCAGGATTCTGCGCCTGTTCGCCTACTGGAATGATGCCAACCTGCTGTTGCGCAGCCTGTACAGTTCACGCCGGAAAATCACGGTGTTTCTAGCCACCGTATTTGTGGCTGCCACCATTTTTGGGGCATTGCTGTATGTGGTTGAGGGCCCGGAGCACGGCTTTACCAGCATTCCAAAATCCATTTACTGGGCCGTCATCACCATCACTACCGTGGGTTACGGCGACCTTGTTCCCAAGACCGGCCTCGGCCAGGCGATTGCGACACTGGTCATGCTGGTTGGCTACTCGGTCATTGCCATTCCCACCGGCATTTTCACCTCGGACCTGCTGATGGAGATGCAGCGCCAGCGCAACGACCGGCACTGCCCCGACTGCGCTGCCAGCGGCCATGAAAGTGATGCGAAATTTTGCCGGCACTGTGGTCACGACCTCTCGCCAGACGTTCCCGATAACGGGTAGCCGGGCATTCATCTGGTAGCGACGGACTGTCGATACTCAGTGGGCATGCCCTTCATGCCCGCCAAACGTACCGGTGTAACCCAACACAAACTCGTTCAGCTGCGTTGTTGCACCCGCCTCGTCACTCACGTCTGCCGAGGAAAACTGCATACGCAGTCGTGTTGACGGATTCGGCCGGAACGTTAACGCCAGCGTCGTGCGCGATGACGCATCAAAGGCCAGCACACTGCCGGCTTCGTCCAGCTCGTTCTGCATGCCGGAAACCTCATGGCGCAGTCCCAGTTGCCAGCGCGGTGCAATGCCATAGCTAGCCTGCACATACATGCCGTCCTGCGTGCCGCTGACGGTATCACCCACCAGCACCGGTGCCGCCGCATCAGCGCCCGTCACCCTCATGTCCTTTTCCAGCAGCAGGTACTCTGCAACAAGCTCCAGATCGCCCTTGCCCTGCTCGCCCCGGCCATCCAGTTCATAAACAACATCCATGCCGGCCAGTGACTGCTGCCCGTCCAGCGCAAACTGGTCGTCGACCACCGTGTCGTCCTCATCAATCAGTTGCTGGAACTGGCTGGCATGCGCCAGTGAAAGGCCAAACTGCAGCGAGTGCTGCTCGCCCAGATATGGCGCCAGCTTGATGAAAAACGTCCCGGTGCGCGGCCCCGCCTGATGCTCCGGCAATCCCGCGCCGGAGAGCACCACCGCATCGGCCTCCTCCGGTTCGACCAGCGTGCCGAAACGTTCCTGATCCTGCCCCTGCAGTGCCTCTACGCCAAACAGCAGATAGAATGGCACCGGCGCCTGCCAAGTCAGCTGCATGCCGGTGTCGAGCAGTCCGTGACCGCCCAGCAATGCGCCGTACACGAGATTGTCACCGGCGAAATCCTGCTCATGCTTGTGCTGGCTGTTGAGATAACCGATGCCGCTCAGGAAGCGCCCGGCCTTCACCGCCAGCCCGGCCGGCAAGCCCTGCGTCTCCAGCCATGCCTCCTCCAGCTCGATCTCGTCCGCCAGCAATGCCAGCGACAAGCGCGCCTTCAGTTGCGACGGTAACGATGCCTCTATCGCGAGTTCGGACTCGCCAAGGTTAAAACCGTTTTCCCGGGCATGACCATGCTCGTCAGCATGCACGCCATGCAGGATGCCGGCAGCCTCTTCCAGGATTTCATCGCCCTCACCCTGCTGGTTGTCGTGATAGAAAAAGCCGTCGAGCACCAGTGACAGTGCAGGCCTGCCATCTGTTGCACCGGCACCATGGCCATGCCCGTCATCTTCTGCAGCGGCAGTCACCGGCAACAGCGCAGCCACAAGCACTGCCGGCAAGGAAATCGAACGCATCATGAGGAGGCACACATCAGTTGGTTAATGCGGCATGTTATACTATAACAATGCATTGGCTCAATACATGCCGGCACTGCATTTCTGGCACAATCGGCCTTATCCAGACGTTGCAAGGAGACCCACATGGCCGCAGCCACCGAGCTTGATCGTCTGCGCGAGGAATGCCGCGCCCTGGCGCGCAAGCGTGCGTTGGTGTCGGCAGGTGCCGCTGTGGTGCCCGTGCCCTTCATGGATATCGTGGTGGATGCCGGCATCCTGATGGAACTGATCCCCGAGATCAGCCACCGCTTTGGCCTGGCCAGTGAAGACATTGATGCGATGGACCCGGCGCAGAGGGAAAAAACCTGGCGCGTGATACGCCGTCGCGGCGCGCAACTGGTGGGCATTGTGCTGACCCGACAACTGGTGCGCAAAAGCTTTCAGGGCATGGCGGGGCGTCTGATCACGCGCCAGATATCAAAGTTCATCCCTCTGGGCGGCCAGATTGTTGCGGCGGGTCTTGGCTATTTCGTGATGCGGAAGATTGTCTACAAACACATTGACGACTGTCATGCCGTTGCCAGGGAAAACGCCTGACTCAGTGCGCCCCCGGCTCGACATGAATGACAATTTCCGTTGCCGGAAACTCGGCCCGCACGGCATCTTCCAGCGCATCGCAAAGATCGTGTGACTGCACCACCGTCCATTCACCCGGCAACAGCAGGTTGAACTCGACAAAGCGGCGATGGCCGGCATGACGGGTGCGCAATCCCTCGATAACGGCCTGCGGCGGTAACTGCTGCTGCAAGGCATCGTCCACGCGTCGAAACTCGTCCGGCGGCAACTGCACATCCATCAGCACATCTACCGAACGCATCATCAGCTTGACGCCCGTGCGCACAATATTCAGTGCCACCGCCAGCGCCACCAGCGGGTCCAGCCACCAGGCCGAGGGAAACACCAGCAGCAGTGCCAGTGCCAGCAGAATCCCCACCGAGGTCCAGACATCCGTCAGCAAGTGATGCGCGTCGGCCTCGACCGCAATGCTTTTCTCGGCATGCGCCACCTTCATCAGCCACCAGGCCGCCACCGCATTGACCAGTGTCGCTGCCAGCGACAGCAGCAAGCCGTAATCCAGCTTTGCCACCGGCTCCGGTGCAATCAAACGGTTGATGGCCGACCAGGCAATCGCCACTGCCGCAAAAAGAATCAGCATGCCCTCTGCACCGCTGGCAAAGAACTCGGCCTTTTCGTGACCGAAGGGGTGCTCGTCATCGGCCGGTGCAGCCGCAACGCCGAGCAGCACAAAGCCCAGCACTGCTGCCGCCAGATTGACGAACGACTCCACGGCATCGGAATAAAGGCCAACCGACCCCGTCATGAAGTAGGCACCAAACTTGAGCACGATGGTGGTAATGGCGGCAGCCATCGACACCAGCATGGCGCGTTGCACACGGCTCATCGGCGGACGAACACTGGTCATGTACGGAGTCCTGTTCCCGTCAGGCTGACGGATGGGCACGGTTGGTACCGGAAAATGAACAGCCCCGCATGGCGGGGCTGAAAAGCAACTGGGGGCCATTTTCGCCCATGCGAAAACGGTACGCCAGCATCAACTGCACACATGCGTGCGTGCAGTGATCTCAGATGGGCTTGGAGCCGTAATTGCTCACCGGCTTCTGTGGCGGATCTGCCGTCACGTCGGGAGGAATTTCCTGGACCTTGCCACCCTTCGCCAGAAAACGTTCCATCTCTTCTTCCAGCTGGCGGCGCAGGGCCTCCTTGCTGGAGACGGACAGCGTCTCGGCTTCGTCAACATCCTTGCGGGCAGCAGGTGCCGCTTCGCCGGACGCTGCTTCGGCCACGGGCGCATCGGCGTCCAGCGCCTCTTCTACCTCGTCCTCGGCTTCATCTTCCACCGGGTCGTTTTCATCAAAATCGTCGTAATCGTCATTCGACATGGTGCTTACCCCAAAACAAGACAGCGCCCCGATACTGCACGAAACAACTTCGCATCGACGGGACCATTGTATAGATCAGACACGTAGGTTTGTCAGCGTTATTTTCCGGAGAAGCCGACGAGTTTTCCAGCCTTGAGACAAGCGGTTGGCTATGATAGGCAAATGGTCAGTGCCTGATTACTGGCACGCTTCCTGAATGGCCTGATCCAGCTCCCTGAGATGGCCGCTGTGCTCCTTGTCACCCATGTACACGCGCTCGCCCTTGTCGTTGACATCATACAGGCGCGAGCCTTCGACATTGCGCCGGTAGTCCCGCAGCTCCAGACACTTGCGCTTGCGTGCCGCCAGCGCCATGTTCTTGCTGGCCACTTCCTGTTCGTGCTGCTCGCGCTCCTGCGCCAGGATATCGGCCATGCGCTTTTGCCGCTGCAACACATCGCTTGCAGTGTTACCTGCTGCGGGTGCCGTCTCCGCACTGCGCCCGCCAGGAGCGCTGGCACGCGGCGCTGCCAGTGTTTCCACTTTCTTGCTCGCGGCGCTTTCGGGTTTCTTGTCCGTGAAATGCACACGGCCTTCCGCATCAGTCCATTTGTAAAGCTCGGCCTGCACCGGCAGTGCAAGCACTGCCGTCAGCAATACCAGCGCCCTGACACTGATGAATTTCCTGTGCATGTTCCTGTTCCCCGAAAAAAACGGGCAGCGTCCCGGCTGCCCGTCGACAGATCTTACTGCAGGGTTTCGGCCGGTGCAGCGGCACCCTGCTGCGATGCCTGACGCTGACGCAGCGACTCGGCAAACACGGCATCAAAATTGACCGGTGCCAGCAGCATCTGCGGAAAGCTGCCACGGCTCACTACGTCGGAAACCGTTTCGCGAGCATAGGGGAAAAGCAGGTTAGGGCAATAGGCGCCAAGCAACTGGCCCACCTGGGCTTCCGGCACGCCATCCACCAGGAAAATGCCGGCCTGTTTTACTTCGGCAATGAAGGCGACCTGATCGGCATTCTTTACCGTGACGGTCACGGCAAGCACCACTTCATAATTCTTGCCATCTTCCAGCTTGCTGGCCTGTGTAGACAGGTCAACACTCACTTCCGGCTTCCACTCGGCCAGAAACACCTTGGGGGCGTTCGGGGCTTCGAAGGACAAATCCTTCACATAGATACGCTGAAGTGCAAATTGTCCCTGGGGCTGCTGGGCTTGTTCCGACATGAATCGTGTCCTTGGTTTTTGATTGTTGTGGGTTTCACTCAGCCAGCAAGCAGTGCATCCAGCTTGCCTGCACGCTCAAGCGCGTAAAGGTCATCGCTGCCGCCAACATGCTGGCCGTTGATGAAAATCTGCGGCACCGTGCGCTGCTTTGTACGCGCCATCAATGCCATGCGCTCATTGTCATCGCGACTGACATCGATTTCCGTCCACGCGACGCCTTTCTGCTTGAGCAGGCTTTTGGCCCGCACGCAGTAGGGGCAGATGGGGGTGGTGTAGATGACAACGTCAGCCATGGGACAACTCCGGATTATTTTTTCACCAGCGGCAGTGACTGGCTCTTCCAGTTACTGATACCGCCTTCCAGCTTGTAAACCTGCGTGAGACCGGCGGTCTTGAGCTGGCTACCGGCTGCACCGGCGGTCTGGCCGATGTTGCAGATAATGACAATGGGGCGGTCCGGTTCCTTTTTCAATTCCTCCAGGCGTTCACCGATACGGCTGTAGGGAATATTGTCACTGCCGGTGATGTGGCCGGTCTTGAACTCGGCTGGATCACGGATATCAATGACGCGCGCGTTCTGCTGGTTGACCAGCGCGGACAGGCCCTGCGGGCTGACGCTCTGGCCGCCACGGGCCATCTCGGTAACGATCCACGCAATGAGCAGGGCGACAAAGGTGCCGACGAGGAGGTAGTGATTGACGGCAAACTCAAGAAAACGGTCCATGATGAGGCGGGTGTCTCAGGAAATCGGGCAGGCAGTATACCCCGGGGCGCGAGCGACCTGTAGGCGCTCCGGGAAGAGATAAGCGGGTCAGACCACCGGGCGTTCAAGGTTCTGGCGCAGCACCTGAAAGCGCTGCAGGCGGGCCGGGGCAATGTCGCCGGACTCGGCCGCGCGTTTCAGGGCGCAGCCCGGCTCCTCGCGGTGCGCACAGTTGCGGAAACGGCAGGTCCCCAGGAACGGGGCAAACTCGATGTAGCCGGTGAGCAGGTCCGCTTCGGTGACATGCCAGAGGCCAAACTCGCGTATGCCGGGCGAGTCGATCAGGTCGCCCCCGTCCGGCAAATGAAACAGGCGGGCCGTGGTGGTGGTGTGCTGCCCCAGCTTGGAGGCATCGGAAATCGAACTCACCTTCTGCGCCGCCTCCGGCAGCAGCACATTGATGATCGACGACTTGCCCACCCCCGACTGTCCGACAAACACCACGGTCTGCGTGCCGATCAGGGCCTTCAGGTCTTCCAGCTGGCCGGTACTGGCGCTTATCTTGCGTACCTCGTAGCCGATGGCGGTGTACTCGGCGAGCATCGCATCCAGTGCCGGAGCCGCCTCCGGCGTGATGAGGTCCGCCTTGTTGAGCAGGATCACCGGACGGATGCCGGTCAGCTCGCATGCGACCAGATAACGGTCCACCAGCAGCGCCGACGGCTCGGGAAACGGGGCTATCACCAGCAGGATGCAATCAATGTTGGCGGCGACCGGCTTGAGCTTGCCGTACGGGTCCGGCCGCACCAGCAGCGTTTCGCGCGGCTGCAGTGCGGTCACCACGCCGATGGCATCCCGCCCCTCCTCGCGCTTGAGCGCGGCCTGCCAGATGACGCGGTCACCGGTGACCAGATGCTCGAGATTGGCGCGCAGATGACAACGGAATACCTCGCCGGCACGTTCGCCCCCCACGGCCTCGATATCCAGCTGGGTCCCGTAATGCGCAATCACCAGCCCCTCTTCCTCCGACGCCAGCTCGCCACTTTCCAGCAGGGCGCTGGCCGCCGCCTCGCGCTTGCCGGCACGGGCAATACGCTCGTCCTGGATGCGCTGAATGCGATGGGATTGCTGACGGGTGAGTTTGCGTTTGCTCATGAAGCTCCTGGCCACACGGATACGGGCGCGGCGAAGGCCGACGGTCTGCTATGATCCCGACTATATAGGAAACATCGGTTACGCCGCATTTTGACACTGGAGCACCGCATGAGCAGCAACAATAAAGAGGGAAATCTGGTCTGGATCGATCTGGAGATGACCGGACTGGACCCGGACAAGGACCGCATCATCGAGATTGCCACCATTGTCACGGATGCCAACCTGAATGTCCTCGCGGAAGGCCCGGTGTACGCCATCCACCAGAAAGACATGGTGCTCAACGCCATGGATGAATGGAATACCCGTCAGCATGGTGGCTCCGGCCTCACCGAACGGGTGCGCCGCAGCAAGATCGATGAAGCCGAGGCCGAGGCTCAGACCATCGAGTTCCTGAGCCGCTTTGTTGATCCGCGCAAGTCGCCCATGTGCGGCAACTCCATCTGCCAGGACCGCCGCTTTCTCTACAGGACCATGCCAAAGCTGGAAGCCTTCTTCCACTACCGCAACCTGGACGTGAGCACGGTGAAGGAGCTGGCCCGCCGCTGGTACCCGGACCTGATGAACAACTTCACCAAACACAGCTCGCACCAGGCCATGGACGACATCCGTGACTCGATTGCCGAACTGCGCTATTACCGGCAGTATTTTTTCCGCCTGCCTGGTGCGGAGTAAATACCGTTCGCGCCATGTCAGGGCACAACACCCGACATGGCACTGCGCATAGACCTTCGTAGTGCTATCCAGTGTCGCTAACGCGAACTAGACTGGTGACCACAGTCCCTGTATGGACACTGCCCGCCATGGCGACGCACACCAACACCATGCACACCACGTATGCGCGCACTTTCTGCATGCTCGTCGTGCTGTGCCTGCTGCTGCCTGTCTCCCTGGCGCGTGCGGACCAGTACAGCCTGAACAACCCCACAAGCCAGCCGCTGGGCAAACACCTGTGGTTGCTGCAGGAAAACAGCGGACCGCTGGACATCAATCAGATCCGGCAACTGTCGCGTGATGGCGGCTTTCGCCCGAGCCACGCCGACGTGCCCTCCATGGGCATCGGCACACAGCCGGTATGGGCCACGCTGACGCTGGACAATCCCACCGGGTCCGCACTGCCGCGACGGCTGATGATCGGTACCTCGTGGATTGATCGCCTGGATCTTTATCTGGTGCACAACGGCAGGATTGTCCTGCACCAGACCGCCGGCGACGCCAGTGCGCAGTTCCTGCGCCCAACCCCCGGCATGGGCTATGTCTTCGGGCACGACTTCGGCCCCGGCCGTACCGAGCTGTTCATCCGCGCCGACACGCCTGATCCCCTGCTGCTGCCACTGCGCATACTGACACCCGATCAGGCGACCCGGCATGCCCTGCGCCAGCATTATGGCTACGGCATGATTTACGGCTTCCTGCTCGCGCTGGTGGCGTATAACGCCATGCTGTATCTGGGCCTGCGCCAGCGCAGTCATCGCGACTACTCCATTTACCTCAGCCTGTTCATCCTGATGAACCTGGCATACACGGGGCATGGCTACGTCTGGCTGTGGCCGGAATGGCAGGGCCTGCAACGTTATGTGATTCTGGTGCTGATGGTCGCGTTCGCCTGCAGTGGCCTGCGCTTTGCCAGTGACTTTCTTGAGTTGCCGCGCTATGCGCCACGGCGGGCGCAACAGTTGCGCAGCATCTGCCTTGCCATCTGCACCCTGATGGCCATCATCATCGCCTTTGACCGGCAGCGCGAAGCCGCCTTGCTGTCATTCAGCTTTACACTGGTGTTTACCACCAGCATGGTGCTGCTGGGCTGGGAATCTGCACGCCACAAGCACGCGGCCGGTTACTACTTTCTGGCGGCGGCCTGCAGCGGCATGGCTGGCACCCTCATCACCACACTCACCGTGTGGGGCTGGATTCCCTACAGCGAGGCCACGTTTCATGCCGTCGAACTGGGCCTGCTGACGGAGGCCACACTGCTGGCGCTCGCCGTCGCCTATCTGGTGCGTCAGCATGACAAGGCCCGGGCGAAAGCAGAAGAACTCGCGCGTACTGATCCGCTCACCGGACTGCTGAACCGTCGTGCCTTCATGGAACAGGCCGAGGGACTATGGAATACGGCACGCCGCCATCAGCGCCCGCTGGCACTGATCATTCTCGACCTTGACCACTTCAAGGCCATCAATGACGCCCACGGCCACAGCACAGGTGATGCGGCCCTGCGCGCGGCCGCCCGTCTGGTGAGTAACGCCTGCCGGCGCAGTGACATTGCCGCACGCTGGGGCGGCGAGGAATTCATCCTGCTGCTGCCGGAAACCACACTGACCGAAGCACAGGCCATGGCAGAGCGCCTGCGCACGGAATTTGCCAGTCGCCCGCTGGGCAATACGACCGATCCCGTGTGGCTGCGTGCCAGTTTTGGTGTTGCCGCGCGTGATGCCCATTACACGCTGGAAGACCTGATCAACGAAGCCGACACCTGGCTCTACCGCGCCAAGCAGAATGGCCGTGATCAGGTGTGCAGCCTCGACACGGTATTCATCAGCCCGTCAGCGGGCTGAGCACGTCGTACTGCGCCAGAAAAAAGCCGGGGCACTTCAGGACCTGATCGCGTCCATGACCTTGCTCACTGCCATCACCACGCCAAGCACCAGCGCACCGGCAATGACACCCGTCGTGGCATCAATGAGCGTTGGCAACAATGCGCCGGCAACCGGACCCACCGCCACTGCGGCATGATGAATAATATCATGCGCCCCCGGCGTACCGTGCGTGAGAATGCCGCCCCCCACCATGAACATGGCGGCCGTACCGATCACGGAAAGGCTTTTCATCATCCAGGGGGCTGCACGCAAAATGCCGCGCCCGAGGGCCACCTGAAATTTCCGGAAAAAGCCGTCACCCGTCTGACGGCTGAGATACAGACCGCCATCATCCAGCTTGACGATGCCCGCCACAAAACCGTACACGCCCACGGTCATGATGAGGGCAATGCCGGAGAGTACCGTCACCTGTTTCATGAAAGCCTCATTGGCAACCACACCCAGCGTGATCGCAATGATTTCGGCAGACAGAATGAAGTCCGTCCGTATTGCGCCCTTCACCTTTTCCTTTTCAAACGCCACCATGTCGACACTGGTATCGACCAGCGCCGCGACATGTTCGGAGTGATGCGCCTCATCTTCGCCCTTGTCATGCAGGAACTTGTGCGCCAGCTTTTCAAATCCCTCAAAGCAGAGGAAGAGACCGCCCAGCATCAATAGCGGTGTCACTGCCCAGGGAATGAAGGCACTGATGGCCAGCGCCGCCGGCACCAGAATCACCTTGTTAAACAATGAGCCCTTCGCCACCGCCCACACCACCGGCAATTCGCGGTCGGCATTCACTCCCGACACCTGCTGGGCATTCAGGGCAAGATCATCGCCCAATACGCCGGCGGTTTTCTTGGCGGCCACTTTGGTCATCACCGATACGTCATCGAGAATGGTGGCTATGTCATCAATCAGGGCAAGCAGGCTGGATCCGGCCACAACAGGTTTCCTTGAGAAGTCGTTCAGAAATGATCAGAGAAGTTCTATGCCAACGCGCCGCAAGGCAAGCGCAAACAGGCCAAAACAGGTGACGGTGATGATGACGCAGGCCAGCAGGGTTGGCCAGAAACCGATACGGGGCAGCAACTGCGGGAACACCAGAAACATGGGCAGGGTCGGCAGCACGTACCAGAAGGTGTACCAGGCATGATTGGCAATCTTTTCCGGTGGCTGCTGCTCGACATGCAGCCAGACCAGTGCCAGCACGGTCACCAGCGGCAGTGCCGCCACCAGTCCGCCCAGCTTGTCACTGCGCTTGGCAACTTCCGAAACCAGCACCACCATGGCGGCAGTAATGGCGTATTTCGTAATGATCCAGCCCATGAAGTCTACGTCCTGTTTGGCGGCAACCCGCTCAAATATGCGGCAACCCGTTAATGCCCTTCTGACGCTGCTGCGTCAGCGCCCACGCGATATGCTCGGCCACAACAGCATCTGCATCCGGCAGACGCAATTCCAGCGCGGCAACAATGGCCGCATCATACGGTGCATTGCCCAGCCCCACCGCAATATTGCGCAGGAATACCGGATAACGTGCCCGGCGCAGGGCCATACCCTCGGTGGCACGCAGATAATCCTGCTCCGTCCACAGGAATAGCTCGCGCAAACTGGCGCGATCCAGTGCATTACGCGGCAGAAAGTCTTTTTCCGGTGACACTTTCGCGTAGCGGTTCCACGGGCACATGAGCTGGCAGTCATCACAGCCAAAGACACGGTTGCCGATTGGCGCCCGCAATTCTTCGGGAATGACACCCTCGTACTCGATGGTGAGCCAGGAAATGCATTTGCGTGAATCCAGCTGATACGGCGCCACAATCGCCCGTGTTGGGCAAATATCGATACAGGCCGTGCAGGAGCCACAGTGTGCGCTCACGGGGGCATCCACCGGCAGCGGCAAATCGGTGAACAGTTCGCCCAGAAAAAAATACGAACCGGCCTGCCGGTTGATGATGACGGTGTGCTTGCCCATCCAGCCCAGCCCGGCCTTTTCGGCCAGCGGCTTTTCCATCACCGGGGCCGAATCGACAAATGCGCGATAGCCGAACTCGCCGACCGCCTCGACGATGCGGTCGGCAAACTTCTGCAGGCGCTTGCGGATGGTGCGGTGGTAATCGCGCCCGAGGGCATAGCGGGAAATGTAGGCGCGCGTGCCGTCACGCAGGATGTCCATCGGGCGGGTGTCTGCCGGCCAGTAATCCATGCGCACGGAAATCACGCGACGCGTACCGGGGATCAGTGTGGCCGGCTGGGTACGCTTGGCAAAATCATTGGCAAGAAAATCCATGCCGGCATGAAAGTCGCGCGCAATCCAGCCGGCGAAGCGGGCCGGGTGCTCGCCCAAATCAATATCGCTGATGCCAACCTGCTGAAAGCCGAGTTCGCGCCCCCAGATCTTGATGTCGGCGGCGAGCTTGTCGAAATCGGGAACACCATCGCCATCAGCGTGAGGCGCCACGGGAATGCCTTGCATGACCACCTTGCGCGCATTGCGCCTGTTTGCTGTTTCCGCCTGCAACAGCATTGCAGAAACCTGCGGATTGCCTGACCCTGTCACTACCGCCACGGATCGCCTTTCGCCTGTCTACAGGCACAGGCCGGGAGTCCGTTATCATGTCCGCCGAGATCATCAAGGAAACGCCCGCAATGTCCCTGCCACTCTACTCTGCCGCCCAGAGCCGTGAACTCGACCGGCGTGCCATCGCAACCGGAACACCGGGCTATGCACTCATGCAGCGGGCAGGCGAGGCATCCTTCCAGTTCCTGCGCAGCCACTGGCCAGAGGCCACGCGCATTGTCGTTCTGGTTGGCCGCGGAAACAACGGTGGTGACGGCTATGTGCTGGCACGCCTGGCCTGGGCCCAGCACCTGGACGTCCTGCTGCTCACCGTGGGCGAACATGAGCTGCTCAAGGGCGAGGTGGCAGAGGCCGCCAGTGATGCCACCAGAGCGCGTGTGCCGGAGGCCAGCTGGACCGGCTCCCTGCCGGCGGCTGACCTGTATGTGGATGCCCTGTTCGGCACCGGCCTCAACCGGCCACCAAGTGGTGACTTTCCCGCTGCCATCGACGCCATCAATGCCAGTGGCAAGCCGGTACTGGCGCTGGACATTCCGTCCGGCCTGATTGCCGACACCGGCCACGCCCCGGGCGCGGTGGTGCAGGCCTCGGCCACCATTACCTTCATTGCACTCAAGGCCGGCCTGCTGACCGGGCGCGGCCCCGCCCTCACCGGCCCGTTGCAGCTGGACACACTGGGCCTGCCCGCGACACTGGGACACGACATCTGCCCGCTGGCCCGGCAACTGGACACCAGCCAGCTCTCCGGCTGGCTGCCCCGGCGGCCACGCGATGCGCACAAGGGTTCACATGGCCATGTGCTGGTGGTGGGCGGCAATCACGGCATGGCCGGCGCCGTTGCACTTGCCGGTGAAGCGGCGTTGCGTGCCGGCGCCGGGCTGGTCTCCGTGGCCACGCGCCCGGAGCACCTGATGATGCTGAATGCGCGCCGGCCCGAACTGATGTGCCATGGCATCGGCAAGGCCGCCGATCTGGCACCGTTGCTGGCGCGGGCCGATGTCATTGTCCTTGGCCCGGGTCTGGGTCAGGACGCCTGGGCAGCCGCCCTCTATGGCGCCGTGCTGGACAGCGGCAAACCGCTGGTGCTGGATGCCGATGGCCTGAACCTGCTAGCGCAGCAGCCCGACAACAGAAGCGAGCGCATACTTACACCGCATCCAGGCGAGGCTGCCCGCCTGCTCGGCACCACCACCATCGCCATCCAGACTGACCGCTTTGCGGCCGTGCGCAGCCTGCAGGAGCGCTTTGGTGGTACCGCCATCCTCAAGGGAGCCGGCAGCCTGATTGCCACCGCCGACGCCATCCACCTCTGCCCCTGGGGCAACCCGGGCATGGCCTCCGGCGGCATGGGGGACCTGCTGGCCGGGATCATCGGCGCACTCCATGCACAGGGACTGGGCCCGGATAATGCTGCCTGCGCCGGCGTGATGGTGCACGCCAGAGCCGGTGACGATGCGGCACTGGTGGCGGGCGAGCGCGGCCTGATGGCCTCCGACCTCCTGCCCTTCCTGCAGCAGCGGGTGAATCCATGAGCAGCCTCGACTACACACTGCCCGACGCCGAGGCCCAGGAAGCACTGGGGCGCGCCCTTGCCACCGCGCTGGCCGGCCGTGGCGTGGTCTATCTGGAGGGCGATCTTGGCGCCGGCAAGACCACACTGACCCGGGGCATCCTGCGCGGCTATGGCCACACGGGAGCCGTCAAAAGCCCGACCTACACCCTGGTCGAGCCCTACGAACTGGCAGCCGCCACGGTGTACCACTTTGACCTTTATCGCCTGACCGATCCGGAAGAACTGGAACTGCTGGGCATACGCGACTACTGCCGACCGGATACACTGTCGGTCATCGAGTGGCCGGGGCACGGGCATCCATTTTTGCCCCCTGCCGACCTGACCATTACAATCCGTGCCATTACCGACGGGCGCGAGCTGCGGTTGGTCGCACATAATGAAAAAGGCGAGGCGGTACTGTCAGCCCTCGCGTCCTGATCCTTTTGCCCGACAAGGTGCTGCTGTGCGCGTGTTGCTGCGATGCTTGATTCTGATGCTTGCGAGTGGACTGGCCCTGCCAGTGCTCGCGATCGACATCACGGCCGTCCGCTCCTGGCGCGCACCTGACAACACCCGGCTGGTGCTGGACCTGAGTGGCCCGGTTGCCTACCAGCTCAGCCCCGACAGCACGCCGGCCCGCCTGATCATCGAACTGCCTGACGCCCGGACTGCCGGCCCCATTGCGCTGCCGGCCGCCATTGCCCCGCTCAAGTCGGTTCATCTGGAAAAGTCAGGCCAGGGCCAGCGCCTGGTCATCGACACCCTGCAGGAAGTCACGCCCAGGATATTCCAGCTGCCTCCCAACGAAAAATACAGCCAGCGTCTGGTGGTGGATCTGCTCCTCAAGGTTCCCGCCCCGCCCGTCAGCACAGTCAGCACAGTCACCGAAGCTACGCCCGTTGCCAAAGTCCCGGATCAGGTGACCAGCATCCCGGTCATGCGGCCTGTCGAACCAGTCACTCCTGCTGTGAAGCCGGTAGAGAAACCGGTTGTCAGCGTGCCGGAACCCGCGCCCGAAAAACCCGACCAGCGCCGCTACCGCAACATCGTGGTGGCGATTGATGCCGGCCACGGCGGCGAAGACCCGGGCGCCATCGGCGCCAAGGGCACGCACGAAAAGAATGTCACCCTGGCCATCGCCCGTGAGCTCGAAGCCATGCTCAAGGCCGAACCGGGACTTACCGCCGTACTGACCCGCACCGGTGATTACTTCATCCCGCTGCAGGAACGGCGTCGTATTGCTCGCTACCAGCACAAGGCCGACATTTTCATCTCCATCCATGCCGATGCCGCCGAAAACCGTGCCGCCAAGGGTGCCTCGGTGTTTGCCCTCTCCCTGAAAGGCGCAGGTACCGCTACTTCCCGGTTTGCCCGCATGCTGGCCGAACGCGAAAACCGTTCCGACCTGATCGGTGGTGCCTCCATCGAGTCCGGCGACGACACCCTGCGCAATGTACTCGCCGACATGGTGGTGGCCGGCTCGCTTGATCACAGCCTGCACATGGGCCGCAACATCATTGATCGCCTCGGCGGTCTGACCTCGCTGCACAGCAAGCGCGTGGAGCAGGCCGGCTTTGCCGTGCTGAAAGAGCCGGGCATGATGTCGCTGCTGGTTGAAACCGGTTTTATTTCCAATCCACAGGAAGAAGAAAACCTGATCAGCAAGGAGCACCAGCGCGAGCTGGCCAAAGCGATTTTTGAAGGCGTGTTGCGCTACAACCAGCGCTACCCTGCACCTGACAGCTACTTTGCCTGGCAAGCCGAGCAGCGTGGCAAAAAAACCGTCATCGCCAGTGCACCGCGCGTCGAGAAAAAAGCGGAACCCGCGCGCGACAGCACCCGTGCCGAAGCACTCATGTCGGGGCAGACCAGCGCCCCCGAGAGCAAAACGATTCGCTACCGCATTGCACCGGGCGACAACCTGACACGCATCGCGGACCGCCACCAGGTCTCGCTGGCCGACCTGCGCAGCCTCAACAACCTTCAGGACGACACGGTAAAAATCGGTCAGACCCTGAAAATCCCAGTGAATTGAGCGCACGCATGGCCCGCATCAATGCACTGGACCCTCGTCTTGCCAACCAGATCGCCGCCGGCGAGGTGGTGGAGCGTCCGGCTTCCGTGGTGAAGGAACTGGTGGAGAATGCACTGGATGCCGGCAGCACACGCATTGATATCGACATCGATGAAGGCGGCATAAAACGCATTCGTGTGCGGGACAACGGCGAAGGCGTGCATGTTGACGACCTGCCACTGGCACTGTTGCGCCATGCCACCAGCAAGATTCACGACCTCGAAGATCTGGAGGCCGTCGCCACACTCGGTTTTCGTGGCGAGGCCCTGGCCTCTATTTCGTCGGTATCACGCCTGACACTGACCACCAGCGACAATGAATCCGGCCTTGGCCATGTGGTGCGCTCGGAAGGGCGCGACATGAGCGCACAGGTGGAAGCCAGTGCCCATGCCCGCGGCACCACCGTTGATGTGCGTGATCTTTTTTTCAATACGCCGGCGCGACGCAAATTCCTGAAAAGCGAAAACACGGAGTTCTCGCATATCGAGGAAACCGTGAAGCGGCTGGCACTGGCCAACCCCGACATTGCCTTTTCCCTGACGCATAACGGCCGCCAGATTCACGGTCTGCGCCCCGCCACGGAAGAAATGGAGTGGCGCCGGCGTGTGGCCTCGCTGTGCGGTCCTGCCTTCATGGAATCGGCCATGCCGGTGGACATTGACCACAGCGGTTTGCGCCTGCGTGGCTGGCTGGGCCTGCCAACATTTTCGCGGGCACAGGCCGACCTGCAGTATTTTTACGTGAACGGCCGCATGGTGCGTGATCGCGTGGTGACCCATGCCGTGCGGCAGGCTTACGCCGACGTACTGTTTCACGGCCGCCATCCGGCCTATGTCCTGTTCTTCGAACTGGACCCCGGTGCGGTGGATGTGAATGTGCACCCCACCAAACATGAAGTGCGTTTTCGCGAACAACGCCATGTGCACGATTTTCTCTACCGCAGCCTGCACCGCATCATC